>Ga0222712_10000045_pt1 | contig 164842 bp, 149 predicted proteins | sample C33_657DmetaG_FD_165043 | JGI IMG/M metagenome (GOLD analysis project Ga0222712, IMG submission 165043) | Estuarine water microbial communities from San Francisco Bay, California, United States - C33_657D | ecosystem: Environmental > Aquatic > Marine > Unclassified | place: USA: California...
AAGTATAAAAGAAATATTAAAGGAGCTATGCTAGTAGCACCGAGTGACCTTGAAGCACCAAATTACACTTTCCCGACAAAAGGATTTTCACCTATTCCACTTGATAAATTAAATTTCAATTCTATTGTTGTAGCCAGCTCAAATGATATTTGGGTTTCTTTAGAGAGAGCAAAATTTTTTGCGGAAAATTGGGGCAGTGAATTTATAAACATTGGAGATGCTGGTCACATAAATACATCTTCTGGTCATACGAATTGGGAAGAGGGAGTAACGATTTTAAAAAAACTGGGATAGTTTATCCTTTTAATTTTCTAATAGTCACATACTCAATCATCGCATTATAGTTGCATCTTTCGAGGAAAAGGGGAGCAATATCAAAGTAAAAGGGTTATACTTGTATAGTGTAACCCTTTTAGATTTTATGAAAAAGTATTTTACTCTCTTACTGATATTTCTGTCGTTGAACTTGTATGGACAATCGGTTCAAAATAAGAATTGGGAGTATTCAAAAGTTGTCTATAATTCTTCAGTCAAGAATAAAATAATTATTACCAATAGTTTACCTAAGGGAGGTGGAATCGTTTCCTATAAGGGAAAAGAGTACAATTATTTCATTTTTTGGACTAATGTACGTAATGAAGCACTATCGCCGTTGGATTTAAAAATTAAATTTCCGACAATCATTTCCTTTAAATCTAAAGAAACGTACGCCAAAGTTGTCTTTACAAAGTCAAATATGACACTTGACAAAGTGCAAGAGTTCGATTATGGTCTTTCGGGCATACCAGCTTTTTTAACTAATGAATTAAATCAATTAAAGGATTTGAATAATAGAATTTCACCTTTCAAAAATTATTTATTTTACAGTGCAATTTTCATCCATAAAACAAAGTGGCCAGTAAGGGCAGAATATATCATAAAAGATAAAAAACTATTTTACAAGATTACAGCCGGTAAAGATGTTGTAATGGTTCCCTGCGGTAGTCTTGATTTTAAAAATTGATTATTGCTAAAAGGAAATCAAAAAATGAACCTCCTGCAAAATTGTACGAAGTTCAACCCTTCAATTTCCTGATTGTCACATACTCAATCATCGCATTGGAGTTGCATCTTTCGTCGAAAAGGGGAGCAAGAGTGCACAAGGCGACAGAAATGTCGCCTTTTTTGTTGTCCGTCAGTGAGTTAGGGGAGCTGCATCTTTTCTTATATTTACCTTATGAAAACACTTCTTGTTTAATAATTTTAGGATATGAACTCAAACGCTCAAAAATTGAAGCCAGTTACTAAAGTTGAGTCTGTCATCATTGATTATAATGACAGTAAGGTTAAAGCAAATAAACTAACTGTCTATTCTGAAATTCCAATGGGTATTGAGCGTGCTTGGGATAATGTAAAAACACCCGCCTTATTAAAGTTTGTAGCAAAGGGAATGATAAAATTCAAATTTGTAGATGGAGATTTTCCAAGACAATGGGAAGTTGGGCAAACCTATGGGTTTAAGACCCTTGTATTCGGCATTATTCCTTTCGGAGGAATTCACTATCTTTTAGTACATAAAATTGACAATAGTAATTATACATTATCTACCAAAGAATGGGATAACGGGGCAAAAGTTTGGAATCACGATATAACAATGAAAGAGTTGGGTGATGGCAAAATCTATTACGAAGACTCAATTACGATTTACGGTGGGATATTGACTGGATTTATTACCTCCTTCGCCAAGGAATTTTATAAACACAGACAGAAACGATGGCAGATAGTCGCTCTAGAGAATCTTAAATTTGGTCAATAATCAGTAATAATTTTTAAAAACTTAATGGGTATATATGAAAATACACACAACAATGCCTGATAGACTAACCCCTTTTTTTATTAAAGAGTTAGAAATTGCGGGTAGATATTTCAAAGTGAACGATTTCAGGTCAAGCTGGTATCATCTTGAGCGTGCCCATATCCTTGGCCAACCTTATCCATATCATCACACGCTGGTTCATTGGAAAATGTTACTATTTGGTATCAAAATAAAGGATATAAAAGAAATCATTGGTCAAATACCCCGCTTACTTGTGGGTGGTGTTAAATCTTTTGTTGGCGAAATTCCAGTTGGAAATACCGGCGGAGCAAATGTGCCACCACTTAAAAGTATGGAGATACCGGAAGAATTGAAAAGAATTATGGAGGAGAACAAGTAAATCAAAACACTACTTCCTGCAAATAGACACTAGCACACAATTGGGAGCACTCAAAAAAAAGCCTCGCATATTGCGGGGCTTTTTTTTGTATATCAGTGAGTTAGTTAGGGTAGTTGCATCTTTTTGTTTTTCTTTGATTAACTTCAGTACTTAAATAATCAAACTTATATAAAAATGAAAAGAATTGCCCTACTATCGCTTTTACTTCTACCATTTCTTGGTTTTGCACAAAACACCCAATATACGGTTACCTCTTTTTTACCTGATGGGCCATTGGCTCCTAATACACATTATATTGGGGAGGCTTGGTTAAGTAGTATACTTCAAGGGGATAGTGAATTGAATTATAATATTACCAAAGCAACATTTAGAAAAAACTCCACACTCGATTGGCACAAACACTCCACACCTCAAGTACTTATTATTTTGGAAGGAGAAGGCTATTATCAAGAAAAGGGTAAAGAACCAATTATCATTAAAAAGGGTGACGTTGTTAGATGTCCAAAAGATATAGAGCATTGGCATACAGCAAGTAAAGAAAGTTTAGTTACTTATCTAGCTTTATATGATGGTTCAAAACCAACTATTTGGACAGATAAACTAACTCAAGCGTATTATGATGATGTCGCTCAGAAACTGAAGGGAGATAAAAAATAAAGATATTCAACCTTTTAATTTCCTAATTTTCACATACTCAATCATCGCATTATAGTTGCATCTTTCGTCGAAAAGGGGAGCACTCAAGAAAAGCCTTGCATTTTGCAGGGCTTTTTGATTGTATTCTAGTAGTTTAATACTAAATAAAATAAATTATATTTAGTATTCCAAATTAAGCAAACATGAGACTTTTAATTTCTTTCCTAATTTTATTTCCTGTAGTTGTTTTTGGCCAAATTCAGTCAAAATGGACAACAATAGAAATAGGCGAAGCGGATGTCGCAAGGAGTATAAATGGCATTTCTGATTTTGATAAAGATGTTATTTTATATCATAATCTAGTAAGATTATACCCGATTAAATATCTTCAAGTTGAAATATTAAATTTAAATGAAGATTTAGAAACAAAAGATAAAATCAAATTTCCAAATAGCTGGAGAGGAACAGACATCAATTCTGATTATTACAAGTCATTAATTTCTACTTTATCAATTCAAAAGCCATTGCCAAAATTAATCTTTGATTATGGCTTAAATTCAACAGCAAAATGTCTTGCTAAAGAACAAAGCTTAAATGGAAATATCGGACATGATAGAATCAATTGTCCACAAATTACGTTAGATACATCAAGTAAAAATATTGGATATGGCACAGGCGAAAATTGTGGATATGGTAATTACAATGGGAAAGACTTAGTAAATCGTTTACTTATTGACCAAGACGTACCAAGTTTAGGACATCGAAATAATATCCTTGATTCAAAATTTACTAAAATAGGAACTGGGACAGATTTTCACCCAAAATACGAGACAGTTACAGTTGTTGATTATTTATATGAGGTATACTAATAAAATTATTGATTCTTAAAATTCAATATTTGATAATAGGTTAGCCTAGCTATATCTTTTTGTTTTTTTCTAATTTATTTTTAATTTTACTCTAAATAAAACAGACTCAAAATGAATGCACCTTTCAGCAAGTATCTCTACGTTGGGTTTTTACTATTAGGCTTCTATCAAGCCATTTTCTCTAAAGACTATGTTCAAGCAGCAGCATCACTGGGTATAGGATTGGCATTTGATCCATTCAATCCAGAAGAAAAATGGAACGACAGACCTACTTGGCAAAAGGCAGTTATGATTATTCACCTTGCTTTAGTAGCAGCAATGTTTGGATTGGGCGTTGGATTGAATGATAAGTAAATCCTCTACCGGATGCTTCTCTTATATTTTATCTTAATTGAAGTTTCATCATAATATCTGTTTGTGCATCATCGCCAAGTACAAAAACGTGTTGATCAAATTCAACAAATCCGTTTTTAGTATAAAACTGGATGGCTCTTTTGTTTTCTTCCCATACACCTAGCCAAACAAATTCTGCATTTTGTTCTTTCGCTATTTGAATGGCTTTATCAAATAAGAATTGACCCACTCTTTTTCCTTGAAAGGACTTTAACACATATATACGTTCTATTTCAAGTGCATCATTGTCTTTGACCTCGGTTTGTGAGGCACCCACATTAAGCTTCAGATAACCAATCACATCTTGCCCCATCATAGCAAAGTAGAAAATCGAATTCGGGTCATTCAATTCAGCGCTTAGCTTTTCATAGGAATATGCCTCTTCCAGGTATTTAGCCATATTCTCTGCACTATTACTTTCGGCAAAAGTTTCTGAAAAAGATTGACGACCAATTTGCTGTAATGCAGCAATATGGCTATCGTTGATCTGTAATATTGTAATGTTTAATTCCATCATTTTAAGACATACTTTTCAATTTAAATTGAATCATTTTTGTGATTAATTCAATTGGCAAAGCCTCGTCAAGTGGGAACTGAACAGAACCTTTTCCTTGTTTGTATTTAGATAATTGTTTAGAAAATTTTTCGTGGGTATTTGGTGTGGCGTAGAATCCAATATGTTTTTCATATGCTCCAAAGTAAATAAATGGTTTTTTATTTACTTTATATGCAGGCATACAATAAGAGATCTGCTCAATTGCATCTGGTGCAACTGATCTAATTGCTGCTCTAATTGATTTTAAATGAACCTGTGTTTTTTTAGGAAAACTTTGAATGTACTCGTCTACAGTTTTAAAATCATTTTTTACCATATGAACTGTTTTTTGATAGGACTAAGATACTTATTTCTTTTGTGACTCCATTTTCATCCACCATTTCTACATAATCTGTAATAATAAATTCTGACAAAGCAAGAACGAAAGGACTAGCCATAATTCTTTGGGGTGTCGATAATATAATAGCGCATCCCTGGTGTATGAACTTTTCAATCAATTTTGTTAGCGTTTCAAATTGTGTAGGATCATAATTGACGTCACTTAATATCATCACTTCGGCTTTCATATTTTCCGGGACATTATTCCAATCCAATTGCATTGCCTGTACATTCTGCAGTTGTAGATGAGTAATATTTTTTTGCAACAATTCAACAGCTTCCGAATTATAATCACTTATTATAATTGATTTTGTGATATCTGCCATCAACAACGAGGGCAATCCAATTCCCGCACCAAGCTCTAGCACCGTTTTATCCCTTATCAAACTTGGATGCTTTTGAAGTACTTTGACTAGTGCATTTGCCGATGGCCAAATCTTAGCCCAATAAGGGAAGGTGGTAGCAGGGTCCAACGCTAACAAGTCCGCATAAATAGTTTTAACGGCCTCGTATACTGGTATGTAAATTGCTTTTTCGGCACCTATTTGGGTTAATTGAACTGGGTATTGCATTGATGGTGCAATGTTAGGAACAAAAACTTTTATTTAACAAATTATGAGGTCAATTAATGCATATTTTTACAGCATCGGATAATCTAACTAGAATAAGAATAATACTAAAGCGGATTGCTATGGAAAATGAAATAAGAATTAATATCAATAACCCGAAACAACTTGAAAAATTGTATCGTGATCATAAAGGCGCTTTTACAATTGCTTTTAACAATATATACCAAGAACTAACAAACGAGCCTGCTGCGCAGGCTTGGAATGAGAGACTAAACTATAAAGACGAACAAATTACTTGGGGCAATAAAAACGAAATCATCTTTATTGTAGTAGCTGCTTTTGTTGGTGGACTCATCGCAAAATTGCCTTCATTTTTAGGAATAGAATACGATGTGTATATGTCTAAGAATATAGGCTTCGTTGTGTTCCCTATCTTAACAGGTTATTTTATTTGGAAGCAGCAATTGTCTATCACTAAATTGGTTTTACCACTTATCTTGTTTACAGCTTCTGCAATTTTTATGAATAGCTTACCTTATAATGAAAAGAGCGCAACCTTTATTTTATCTACCATCCACTTACCCATTTTTTTGTGGTCTATTTTGGGCTATGCTTTTATTGGCGGGGACTTAAACAATAACCAAAAGAAAATTGCATTTTTAAAATTCAACGGTAATTTTATTGTCATGACTGGATTGATATTTATCTCCGGCATGTTTTTTACAGGAATCACCCTTGCCTTATTCGAGTTATTAAAAATGGATATCCAAACATTTTACTTTGAACAAATAGCTGTTTGGGCCTTAGCTGCTATGCCAATGCTGTCCACCTATTTGATTCAGAATAATCCAGATCTTGTTAATAAGATATCTCCTACAATTGCTAAAATTTTTACGCCAATCGTTTTTGTAACCTTGTTGGTGTTTCTAATTACCTTAATGTATACTCGAAAGGATATATACAATGACCGTAATTTTTTATTGGTATTTAACGCAGTACTAATTGGTGTCATGGCCATTATCTTATTCTCTTTGACGGAGGCAACAAATAATACCCGTTCAAAATTTAACTTAATTATTTTATTTGGGCTTGCCTTATTAGCTATTATCGCCAATGCGATTGCACTTTCTGCTATTTCATTTAGACTTTCTGAGTTTGGTATTTCTCCTAACAGAATCGCAGTATTAGGTACGAACCTTTTGATCTTTATACATTTATTATTTGTGTCCTATGGCTTATTCAAAAATCTAAATGGTAAAGCTTCTATACAAGATGTAGAAGGGAATATCGCATTATTTATACCGGCCTATGCAGTTTGGGCTGCCTTTATCACTTTTATAATGCCTTTTATATTCAAGTTTATTTAAAGGATCCTCTTTCGTCTAAACCAGAGATAAATTACAATTACAACGATTGCCATTAAGCTTAAAGCGAATGCGTATCCTAATTTCCAAGTTAACTCAGGCATAAATGAAAAGTTCATTCCATAGATGCCTGCAATAAAATTCAAAGGAAGAAAAAATACCGAAAATATAGTCAACAAACGAACCACTTCATTATTCTTTTGATCACTTAAGGAAAGATAGGTATTCATTAATTGCGTAGAATTTTCTAAAGATTCCTCATTCATTGTAAGCAGATGCAGTAATTGATCTTGGAGATCTTGGTGGATATATGAAACTTTATATTTATCCTGTGATTGTTGAACAATAGATTGGGTAATAGAGATTATTTTTTTTAATATTCTTGATTGTGACTTAATAAAATAGAGTTCTTCAATTAATACCACTCTATAATCTTTTAAAAAGATTGTTTTTTCAATCTGTGTAATTTTATTAGATAATTCGATTGTTGGTTTTTTGAATGAATCAATCATAAAACCTACTATTCTTAAAAAAAGTTCACTTAATTTAATATGCTTTTCTTCATGTATGCTTAAGAAAGAGAAATGAGCACGATGTATCGTAATTAATTTATCCTCAAATATAAAGAAGGCGATCTTATTGGACATTTCTCCAATCTCGTCAATATTCAAATTAATATTTGACGTGTAGGCTCTGAATATAAAAAAATCGTGCTTATGCAATTGCTCATATTTAGGCAAATGCCCAATATCAAGCGAATCTTTCATTAAAAAATAACTCAGATTATACTTACTCGCAATAACTTCTAATTCTTTTTTATTTGCATCTTCAATATCAACCCAAGTAAATGAATCAAATGCTTTTTCTTTTATAATCATTTGTCAGTTATTTATTAAATATCATTTAAACTGTAAGTTACCTCAAATTTTATGGACTAATAGGTATCATCGTTGATTTCTAACCAATAGCCATCAGGGTCTTGTAGCCAAATCTGGTGTACGCCATCTATTCGGGTGGTAACCGCATTTTTATTGCCTGCCACATCCTCATAGACCCAGTTAAGTTCCTTTAATTTTTTAATGAACAGGTTAAAATCGGGAACCGTATAACAAGTGTGTTGATTTTTATAATTTTCTTTTTTAGCCGTTGCGCCCGCTATGACATGCAACATGGTATGTGTTCCTGTACTATACCAGATATGCTTCCCATCGTGAAATGGCTCAGGTACCGTATCTAAACCAATGATGTTGCTATAAAATTGGCCTGATGCATTGATATCAATAACGAATATTGCCGTATGGTTGATATGTACTTTTGGTTTTTGTGCTTGACCTTGAAAGACAATTAATAAAAGTGGTATCAAAAAGAAAGAATTGATTTTCATGTTATAGCTTTATTTTACAATATCCTGGAGCTAGGATTACTGATCCAAATATATTTAAATTAATCCTAGTTTTTCCCGATTTTATAAATCTAGACAGTTTTAACCTAGTAAATTTGTATCATGAGTAAGATATCAACAAACATGCGTGTTTACCACAGATACCTTGGCTTCTTTTTAGCCGGTATCATGGCCATTTATTCAGTGAGTGGCATTATTATGATTTTTAGAGATACTGATTTTTTGAAAAAAGAGAATCATAAAGTACTCACTGTGGCTACTGGTCTTAAAACTGATGAAGTAGGCCCAGCTATCAAATTGAAAAATCTTAAAATCATCTCAGATACACTTGATGTGATCACTTTCCCACAAGGCACCTACAATAAAACGACTGGTGTAGCAGATTTTAAAGTCAAGGAATTGCCCTACTTATTAAATAAGATGACCAAGATGCATAAAGCAACTAATAAAGACCCTTTATATTATCTTAATATATTCTTCGGCGTTTCTTTGATGTTTTTTGTAATCTCTTCTTTCTATATGTTTATGCCTGGAACAACTATTTTCAAAAAAGGAATGTACTTTACTTTAGCAGGAATTGTTTTAGTGCTAGTGATGTTATTCTTTTAACGAATTAAGTTATCGTATAAACTATTTACAGTTTGATGCAATACGGCATTGAATCCATTGATTGTTTTTGTGTCACAGCCATTGCTAATGACTATGAAGCCAATTTTTTCTTTCGGCTCAAAAAATAGCATACTGTATAAGCCATACGCTGAACCTGTATGACCAATCATCGTTTTTCCTGCAATCAATTGTGTAGTAGTTTCTAGTGCCATCCCGTATCCTTCTTCCTCGGAAATGATTGCCTGCATTTGTTGAGATAACTTTTTAGTTATCATCCTCCCGCCTTTGTATTTACCCAATTGACTATGCATGATCATATACTTGGCAAGGTCATTTGCAGATATCTTCATACCGCCTGTTGGTGAAAATATTGGGGTTGTACGGCCCATAGTATAGTTGTTAATCTCCTCGGTTCTTGGCGCATAAGCATTTGGTGATAAAGTAAAACCTTGGGTCTCTTTGTTGAATTCATAAATTTTTGCAATCAAATTGCTATCTAATGCATTCACATTGTAACCCCCATAAAGTCCAAGTGGGTCCAAAATTTGTTGTTGAATGTATTTATCAAAACGAATACCAGTGATTTTCTCTAATATCGATCCCGCCAAATTGTAGTTTAAATTACAATACATATAGCCTTTATCCGGTTCGTATGCATTGTAACATTTAGCAAAATTTGGATTTGTTGCCGGATCAATGGCGTCTAAACTAAAGTACCCTTCACTATCATTGATAGAAGACCTATGCGATAAAGCCATTTTTAATGTAATGACTGTATTAGGATAAGCCGGATTCCTTACTTTAAAACCTACAAGTTCACTGATATCTTGGTCTAATCTTATTTTCTTTTCTGCAACCAATTGCATAATAGCAGTGGTGGTGAAAGATTTAGAGATGGATGCGATTCTAAATATGGATGCATTGGTCAATGGCAATTGTTTTTCAACATCTTTAAAGCCAAAGGAGTGATTGTAGATGACTTTATTATTTTTTACCACAGCAACGGATAGCCCAACCACAGGGCTGGATTGCATGATGGACTGAATAGCAGCTTCGGCCTTTTCCGATTGCGCAAATGCTTGAATTAGCGTAACTAGCATAAAGCCAGTCAATAGGGTGGTTTGAAGTATTCTTTTCATCCTTCAATTTAAGTATATTTTTTCATTTCCCAAATTCATCGTAATTTTACGATTAATATGGGAACTACTAAAACCAAAGACTATTCGGCACAGGAATTAAGCATTGCAAAATATGCTAAAGCCCTATCTCATCCGGCTAGGGTGGCCATTTTGAATGTATTACTAAAACGCCAGTCTTGTATCTGTGGTGCTATTGTAGATGAACTGCCGCTTTCTCAAAGTACTGTTTCTCAGCATTTAAAAGAATTGAAAGCTGCTGGCCTCATTAAAGGCGATATCGATGGTGTTTCTGTATGTTATTGTATTGACGAAAAAGAATGGGCGAAAGCAAAAAATCAGTTAGGGCTATTATTAGACAAATTGACTTTGCCTGCTAGCAAATGTTGTTGAACTCAAGTTTAAAAAAATTCAAAAAAAATTAAAATAAAATTTATGCAAACCGAAGAACAATTAAAAGAAATCGTAAGACAAAAGTACAGTGAAATTGCGCTACAAGACAAGGCCGATAATATGGCTTCTTGCTGTGGTGCTGGTGGATGTTCTACAGAAGTGTACAATATCATGTCCGAAGATTATACAACTTTAGAAGGATACAATGCCGATGCCGATTTGGGTCTTGGCTGCGGCTTGCCAACGCAGTTTGCAAGAATTAAAAAGGGGGATGTTGTGATTGACTTAGGAAGTGGTGCCGGAAATGATTGCTTTATTGCACGCCATGAGACTGGCGAGACAGGCAAAGTGATTGGTGTCGATTTTACACCTGCCATGATTGATAAAGCAAGAGCCAATGCAGAGATCAGAGGATTCAATAATGTGGAGTTTAGACAAGGAGATATTGAGCATATGCCTATTACGGCAAACACCGCAGATGTGGTAGTGAGTAATTGTGTATTGAATTTAGTACCGAATAAAGATGCTGTTATCAAAGACATTCTTAGGGTACTTAAGCCTGGCGGTCATTTTAGCATTTCTGATGTGGTCTTAGTAGGCACATTACCAGAGGGGTTAAGAAAGGATGCCGAAATGTATGCGGGTTGTGTTGCAGGTGCGATTCAAAAAGAAGTTTACATGGAATTGATTCATGCAAATGGATTTGAAAATATAACAATTCAAAAAGAAAAACCAATCGTGATTCCTGATGATATTTTAATCAATTATTTATCTCAAGACGAAATCAATCAATTTAAAACCGGATCAACAGGCATTTTTAGTGTCACTGTTTTTGCACAAAAACCATTAGTAGAAAATGCTTGTAAACCAGGTTCAGGCTGTTGTTAAATTTTACCAATTATGAAACAATTTATATTAAAATATAAAAAACCTATAATAATTACCATATCTATTACAGTACTTCAATTAGTATTTGGTTTTGACCCAAAATTCACAATTATTAACATCATTTGGTTATTCGTTTAAATTATGAAAAAGAAAATATTAGTTCTTTGCACAGGTAATTCCTGTCGTAGTCAAATTGCACATGGTTATTTACAATACTTTGGAGGAGATAAAGTAGAAGTGTATAGCGCTGGCGTAGAAACGCATGGGGTGAATCCAAAAGCAATTGCCACCATGCAAAAAGATGGCATTGATATCTCCAATCATACTTCTAACAATATCTTAGAGTATACTGGCATTGAATTTGACTATGTGATAACCGTATGTGATAATGCCAAAGAGCGTTGCCCCTACTTTCCAACCAAGGCGCAAAAATTTCATTATAATTTCCCCGATCCAGCAAAAGCAACAGGAACAGAGCAAGAAATTGAAGCCGCTTTTGATTCGGTGAGAAATTTAATCAAAGATTATTGCGCAGATTTTGTGAAGAATAATTTGGCACCATAATTTAATTTTGACATAATTGCAATAAAGGCTTTATAGTATTATCTTTATTATAATTAGTATAAATTAATAATGGATATAGCGAATGCATACAATACTTGGTCATCTCAATACGATACCAATGACAATAAAACAAGAGACCTTGAAGCTTTGTCACTACAAAAAATACTTCAAGGAAAATCATTCAAGTATTGTTTAGAAATTGGTTGTGGCACTGGCAAGAATACTGCCTGGCTTTTAAGCATCTGTGATCAAATCACTGCCATTGATTTATCTAAGGGCATGCTTGATATTGCAAAAAATAAAATCCAGTCGGATAAAGTAAATTTTATCGAAGTTGATATCACAAAGGACTGGACTTTTGCAAAGCATACTTATGACCTTGTTACCTTTAGTTTAATGCTCGAACATATCGAAGACCTGAATGCTGTTTTTCAAAAATTAGCAAAGGTGAGTCATACAGGCACTTGTGTTTATATTGGTGAATTGCATCCCTTTAAACAATATGCTGGCTCTAAAGCAAGATTTGAAACCGAGTCAGGTACGCATGTTGTGACCTGCTTTAATCATCATGTAACAGATTTTATCCAAGCTGCAAATACTTCGGGCTTTCAATTGATTCAACTAGACGAACAATTTGATGACGCAGATAGAAGCCAGATACCAAGAATATTGAACCTGCTATTTGAAAAATTATAGGCTACCTTTGTTCTTAAATTATACATTTTGAAGTTTATAGATTTAGGGCTGGATCAGCGTATTTTAGACGGTATTGACGCCATGGGTTACGAAACAGCTACGCCGGTGCAACAACAGGTGATGGTTCCAATTTTAGAAGGGAAGGATATCATTGCAGCAGCGCAAACAGGTACAGGAAAAACAGCCGCATTTTTACTACCATTATTACATCGTCTTTTGACTTCACCGCATCATGCTGGTGATATCAATGCTTTGGTGATTGTGCCTACAAGAGAGTTGGCCATTCAAATAGCAGAAGGATTAGAAGGGCTTGCTTATTTTACAGACGTGAGTTCTATCGCAGTATATGGGGGTGGTGATGGTAATTCCTTTGCAGCAGAGAAAAAAGCATTGACCTCTGGAGCGGATATTGTGGTTTGTACACCTGGCAGGATGATTGCGCATTTGAATATGGGCTACGTCAAATTAAAAGGATTAAAATATTTAGTATTAGACGAAGCAGATAGAATGTTGGATATGGGATTTTCGGATGACATTGCTAAAATCATTACTTACTTACCTGCAGAAAGACAGAACTTATTATTTTCTGCAACGATGCCGCAAAAAATGCGCGCACTTGCGAATAAAATATTAAACAATCCGGTGGAGATTAATATTGCGATTTCAAAACCACCAGAGCAAATTGTTCAAAAAGCATTTATAGTGTATGAACAGCAAAAAGCGGGTATCATTAAAGACATGCTGGGTTCTAAGCGCTTTTCCAAAGTGATTGTATTTTGTTCTAAAAAACAAAACGTAAAAGATTTAACGACCATTTTAAAATCAGCAAGATTAGCTGCAGAAGAAATTCATTCCGATTTAGACCAAAAAAGCAGAGAGCAATACCTGCAAGATTACAGAAATGGCAAAACCAATATTTTAGTCGCCACAGATATTTTAAGCAGGGGGATTGATATCGAAGACATTGATCTGGTGATTAATTATGATGTCCCTAATGATGGAGAGGATTATATCCACCGCATTGGAAGAACAGCCCGAGCTGCAACGACAGGAACTGCTTTTACACTTGTGAGTGAAAAAGAACAATCTAAGTTTGCCTTGATCGAAGAATTATTAGGTGCACCTGTATTCAAAGGTACCGTGCCCGAGATGTTTGGTCCAACACCAGAATACAATCCTAAGCAAAAAAAGAGCGCTGGTTTTAAAAAAAGAAGATAGTTTTAATAGTTAGTATTGACACAATCAAACAATTTTATGCCAATTATATTATTTGATGGAGTTTGTAATTTTTGTAATCGTACGGTCAATATTATTTTAAAGTACGATCAAGATGCGTATTTTCAATTTGCTGCATCACAGTCTATTGGTGGAATCGGGGTGCTTCAAAAATTTAACTTAAATCAAACCTCAAGCGCATCAGTAATTTTAATTGATAATGACAAAGTGTACACTAAAACAGACGCTGTCATTCAAATAGCAACGCATTTAAAGGGTTGGCCAAGATTATTTATGGGATTAAAATTTATTCCAAAATTCATACGTGACTTTGGGTATGATCTTGTTGCAAAAAATAGGTATACACTGTTTGGCAAAAGGGAAACCTGTATGATACCAGACGAATCCACCCGCCATAGATTCCTAGCATAAAGCGTAGTGCCTATATATTTTTTTGAAAAAATTGGTGAAAGAATAGGATTTGAAAATCGATACTACTTCGCCAATAGGCATGATTGTGTCCACCCGAACGTTCTATATAATCATGATCAATTTTTAATTGTAAAAGTTTTTCATGCAGTGCACGATTCACTGTTATAAAAATATCATCCACCCCACAATCAAAAATGATTGCTAATTGCTTATTTGTAAGCAATTCAACTTGGCGCAACACCGTATAATCATACCATCTTGCTTGATTGGTTTCATATTCGCCAAGTATATTTGGGAGATTCCAACTTTTTGGGAAAGGTCTAAAATCAAATCCACCTGATGTACTTCCTGCAGCACCAAATACATCGGAATGTCTTATTGCAAGGTACAATGCGCCGTGTCCACCCATGCTGAGTCCTGTAATAGCCCTTGACTTGGGATCGGCTTTAGTTGAAAAATTGGCATCAATATAAGGCACTAATTCTTTTGTGATATAAGATTCATATCGAATACTGCTATCTGTTGGACTATCAAAGTACCAACTACTTTTCCCACCATCAGGATACACAAAAATCATTTTTAAGTCATCGGCAGTTTTTGCTAATTGCGGTGCAGTTTTAGTCCATTGTGCGTAATTCCCATCATAACCATTCAGCAGGTACACCACTGGATAACGCTCTTGGATTTTATTTTGTTGACCTTGACTACTTTTTATACTTGGCTGTATTACAACGAATTTTGTCGCTTTTTTAAGATAGCTACTTTGAATTTGTATTGTATCCACATTGCCTGCAATGGATTGCATGCCTATTAGAACTAAAATGAAGATACAATTGGCTGTAAACAGTTTTTTCATACTACAATATAAAGCTTCTTATTCTAGGATAGTTGTATTTTTCGGGTAACTTTGGGTATATAATGCATGTTTATGACGATAAAAATTATAAAAAATAGATCTGATATTGGCGCTGGAACCAGAGGCTCTGACTTAGGAATTGACGCCATTGAAATTGCAGCAATCAATCAAAACAATGATTTCTTTCATCGCCATTTATTTGTAGACGTTGAAACACATAACGAAACCATCTACAATAAAAACAACAATAATTTTGCAAAAAGAATTGAGCATGTAGTAGAGCAATGCCAAAGGGTTTCTGATGTAGTTAGAACAACTATTAGTACTGGATTTTTCCCAATCGTATTATCTGGCGATCACTCCTCTGCATTAGGAACTATAAGCGGCATCAAAGCAGCAAATCCAGAAAAAAGATTGGGTGTTATTTGGATTGATGCACATGCCGATTTACATTCTCCTTTCACATCTCCCTCCGGAAATATTCATGGGATGCCTTTAGCTGCTGCCCTTCAAGAAGATAACCTTGATTGTAAAATCAACGAACCAAATGCTGCCACATTGTTGCATTGGAATAATTTAAAAAGTGTTGGCACACCCGATAAAAAATTAAACTCCTCTGATTTAATTTATTTTGGATTAAGAGATTTTGAATCAGCCGAAGCACATATCATTGAAAAACAGGAAGTATCATGTTATAAGGTAGAAGAATTAAGATTCCGTGGACTAGAGGTTTGTGTTAAAGAGGCGGTAGAACAATTACAAGACTGCGACAGCATTTATATTTCCTTTGATGTGGATTCTATGGACTGCGATCATGTTTCTACCGGTACGGGTACTCCAGTGCCTATTGGCTTTTTTGCCGAAGAAATTGTAGGCATTTTTGATCAATTATTTTTATCCAACAAACTTGTTTGTATTGAATTGACCGAAGTGAATCCTTTACTCGATAATAAGGGGAACCTGATGGCCGAGACTGCTTTTATGGTTTTAGACCATGTTGCAAAAAAGATCTAATATTTTCACTAAACAGTAAACAAAACCCGTGCTTTCATTGTTTTATATATGAATTCAAATAATGAAGTATATGCAATGGTTTAAAATGGTTTTTGCAGGGTTATTGGTCGTTTTTAGTATCCATCTTGCAAATGCGCAAGGGACAGCTCAAAATACAGGTAAGTTGAGCGGTGTATTGGTGAATCGAAAAACCCAGCAAAATGCGGCAGGACTTTTGGTATCCTTAACACCAAGTGGTGAAAAAATGATTTCAGACAGCAATGGTGCATTTAGGTTTACTAGTCTTTTGCCTGGGACCTATGCTATTAAAATTTCTGGCCTTGGTATACAAGATAAGTTACTCACCAACGTGATAGTCACATCGGGTAATGAAAACACTTTCACTATTGAACTTGAACCTACTGTCAACCAACTGAATGCTGTGACAGTTTCAAGTAGACGCAATACAGCAAAAGCAACCACTTTAGAGAGTCCATTGAGTATTCAAAGACTGACCGCCGAGGATATCAAAGCCAATCCAGGAGGTAATTTTGATATTAGTAAAGTGATCCAATCCCTACCAGGTGTAGGCGGTGGCACAGCAGGCGGTACTTTTAGAAATGATATTATTATTAGAGGTGGCGCACCAAGTGAAAACGTTTTTTATCTAGATGGGATTGAAGTACCAATTATCAATCACTTTAGTACGCAAGGAAGTGGCGGTGGTCCTCAAGGAATATTGAACGTGAGTTTTATTCAGGATGTTAAATTGAGCACTTCTGCATTTGATGCCAGATATGACAATACATTGAGTAGTGTTTTTCAGTTTCGTCAAAAGAACGGCAACGCCAATAAATTACAAGGTAATTTTAGAATGAGTGGTACAGAAGTGGCTGCCACTTTAGATGGGCCTATTTCTAAAAAAACAACTTTCTTGGCTTCTGTCAGAAGAAGTTATTTAGAATTATTATTTAAGGCATTGGATTTGCCTATACGTCCTAACTATTGGGACTATCAATTTAAGACCACTACAAAAATCAATGATAAAACTACACTGACCACGCTTGGACTTGCTGCGATTGATGAATTTAGATACGCAACACCAAAAAAGGCGACACCAGAAAAATTATTTGCCATCAATAATAATCCTATGGTGAACCAGTGGAACTATACACTTGGTATTGCTTTGAAAAAATTAATTCAAGATGGGTATTGGAATTTATCTCTTAGCAGAAACACATTAGACAATCAAGCAGATAGATACGAGGACAATGAAAAACCTTCTGACGCAACGCGCACCTATCAAATTAGAAGCAACGAAACAGAAAATAAATTAAGATTCGATGTCACAAAAAATAGCAATAATATTAGTTTAAGTTATGGATTAGTGGCACAGTATGTTCAATTTGACAATGCGTTTTATCAATTATTCAGACCTGCTTTAAAAGACAGTGCTGGCAAAACAATACAAGATGCAATTACATTTAATACCAATACTGGAGTTAATTTTTTAAGGTATGGCGGGTTTGTACAATTGGGTACAAGATTATTGGATGATCGTCTGGCTGTTAGCACAGGGATAAGAGCAGATGCGAATAGCTTTGAGTCAAGTAGTCAAAATCCCTTGGAGCAATTGAGTCCAAGAATTAGTTTAAGTTATGCATTAAGTAATACCTGGAATTTTAGTGCAAGTTATGGTACCTATTATCGACTGCCTAGTTATACGCAATTGGCTTATACCAATAATGGATTCACGAATCCCGGAAAGTACATTCAGTCTAACCACTATGTTGCTGGATTTGAATACCTGCCTTCGAGTACAACTCGTTTCACATTCGAAGGATTTTATAAGGGGTATAAAAATTATCCAGTAAGCACGCTAGATAAAATTAGTCTTGCCAATAAGGGGATAGAATTTGGTGCAATCGGCAACGAACCTATCCAACAAGATGGTACCGGAAGGGCCTATGGTTTTGAGTTTTTTGCACAACAAAAATTGACTGAAAAATTCTTTGGTGTGTTTAGTTATACTTTATACTGGAGTAAATTTTCGGGCCTCGATAAAAAATTAAAACCTGCAAGCTGGGATAACAGACATTTAATCAGCACAACAGTAGGCTATAAGCTTCCAAAGAATTGGGAGCTTGGTGTTAAATTTAGATACCAAGGTGCAGCGCCATACACGCCATTTAATTTAGAGCAAAGTAGATTGAATTTTTTAACATTAGGATCTGGCGTATTTGATTACGATCAAGTGAACACCTTAAGATTAAAAGCGTTTCATTCTGGAGACCTTCGTTTAGATAAAAAATGGAACTATAAAAAAACCACTTTTGATTTCTATATTGACATCCAAAACTTTTATGCAACCAAAAGCACAGGCTCGCCTCAATATACTTTTAAAAGAACAGAGGATAATTCAAGTTTCATAAGCACCAATGGAAAGCCAGTACAAACCAATGGCAGCAATGCAATCCCTTATTTGTTAGAAAACGCCGAAGGCACTTTAATCCCTACCATTGGGTTTATTATAGAATTTTAATGATTTAAACGAACTATATTCGATTTTAAAATTTGTATTTCATTTTACCTAATCTACTATGAAAAATATAGATGCCATCATGCCTGAATTAGCAAATTATATTGCTGATTACAACCAATCCAATAAAGCCATATCGGAGGTTTCCGTTGGTTGGCATATAGAACATAGCTTATTAGTGATTAAGCAAATTACAGCGACCGTAGCCCAGTCAGAACCTAAGTTGTATAAAAGTAAATTTAATGTAAAGCGTTTTGTTGTCTTTTTGACAAAGACCATCCCAAGAGGTAAAGCAAAAGCACCTAAAGTGGTAATTCCTTCTGAAGAAATTACAGTTGATTCATTACAAGAAAGTTTAAAAAATACTTATCAGGCTATTACTTATTTAAAAGATTGCGAGGCTAACCAATATTTTATGCATCCATTTTTTGGACAGCTCAATAAAAAACAAACGATTAAATTCCTAGCAATTCATACCAAACACCATTTAAAAATCATTAGAGATATTTTAAAGTAGGTTTAATTCTCGTTTAATTTTGAAATACATTTTATAAAGTCTTCTTCCTTCTTAATTTTCAAATTATTTTTTTGAAGAATACTATAAATCTTTTTTGCATCTGCTTCATAGAGATTTAATAAATCCTCATTTGACTTTGGTGCTTTTTTTAAACTCATTGATTGATCGTACAAGAATAATCTAGGAAACTGCTCAATGGTTCTTAACATGGTTGCACTACTATATGGTTTTGCTTCTGTTACTTGAATAAAAAAATATTTGAGCAAACTTACTTTACCTTTTGTAAGTACTTGATAAATTGTTTTTTGATTTTGTTTTTCAAAAACAGGAAAACCGTATTCAAAAAAAACTATTTTACCATTTTGATTCAACTCCACTTGCTTGATGGCTGGTAATACAGCAAGTTCTTTTCCTTCGGGTGTTTTATAAATCACTTCATTGCTTAGTAAATTTATTTTTATAAGTACATTTTCATAGCGTTGACCAGTTGCCAATACAATGTTTGCTGGTAAAAACTCCGGATCAAAATAAGGAGATCCATAATTTTCCATATCTACCCCAAGATTCACCATTTTGCCATTGCCATCCATTGTAAGAATAACAGATTGACCTATGTCTTTCAAACTAAAATTATTTAAAGTTTGCGCTTGGCTTAAATAGCTGATAATTAAGAGGCTACAAAAAAATAGAGACTTTAGTAAATGTTTCATGTTAGGGAGATTTGTAGTTTAAAAGTAAGATTAATTCATTTAAGGGCGCCTTGCTTTACCTATTTTATGCCTAATATCTTAAAAATCAACTATTTAGTACATAATTTAGAAAACTTCTTTTATTACTCCTGACATTAATTTTTTAAATAATGGGTATTCACATGATTTATATACTAACATTTGTTACGCCTCATTTTATTTTTTTTGTTAGTTTTTAGTTACGAAATTGTTAATTCTTCATTATATTCGTCTACTAAAGGAAGGATATTTACCGCTTATCACAATCTGTTTTAAACATCCTTTCTTTTTCAGAAAAATTTTAATTACAAAACAAAACAACATGACTAAAAAAATCATTGTAAGTGTTTGTGCTTTCTTAATGACCATTATGGTCGGTTTCGCACAAACAGTTACTATAACCGGAAAGGTTATTGATGAAAAGAATGATCCTGTTGCCGGAGCTAGTGTGCTTGAAAAAAGCACTTCTAAAGGGGTGAGTGCCGGCAATGATGGTACGTTTACAATTTCAGTAAAAAAAGGCGCTACTTTATTGGTTTCGGCTTTAGGCTTTGAAAGCAAGCAAGTATCTGCTAACAACGCTAACTTAACAATCGTTTTGACTTCTGATGTGAAGGCTTTGAGCGAGGTTGTTGTAACAGGTGTTGGTGCAGCTACAAGTAAAAAGAAGTTAGCGGTTGCAGTTGAATCTGTAAACCTTGCTGGCCAAGTTAAAGTGCCTACTGGTGATGTTGGTCAACAATTAGTTGGTCAAATTGCTGGTGCTCAAATTAGCAGTACCAACGGTAACCCAGGTCGTCCTTTACAAATCTTATTAAGAGGTATTAACTCTGTACAAGGTGGAACTTCACCAATGATCTTGATCGATGGTATTGAAGCACGTGGTACAAGTTTAAACTCAATTGACGTAAACATCATCGAAAGAGTAGAGGTAGTACAAGGTGCTGCTGCTGCATCTTTATATGGTGCGCAAGGTGCGAATGGAGTTATCCAATTATTTACTAAAAAAGGTAAAGCTGGTAAAGTAAACATTGAATTTAGTTCTAGTGCAACAACCAATGAATTATTAAACATTGGTGGTTTGTCTAAAGCTAAAAACCATGCATTCGTTACAGATGCTAACGGTAATGTATTAACTGGTTCTGGAGCGATTATGACTTTAGATCCTTCTACTTTAGTTTACAACGGTGACGTTCAGTACAACTCTTTAGGTTTAACGAGTTACCAAAACAAACCTTATGATAAGAACTTAAAGTACATCGACCACTACAAGATGTTCTTACAACCAAGTAATGCATTGAATAATTCATTGACAATGTCTGGTGCAAAAGATAAGTTTGATTTCTTATTCTCTGTTTCTAATAACCAACAGAATTCAAATTTCATCAACAATGGAGCGTTCTCTCGTTCTAACTTAACTTCAAAATTAGGTTTCGAATTAGCGAAAGGTTTGAAATTTACAAGTACAACACAATTAGTTTATACAAAGAATACTTTGAATGACCAAACGGGTCGTGGTGTTGTTTTTGCAATCAACAATGCACGTCCTTTCTTACCGTTTAATCAAAAGAACGAAGATGGAATGTACGCTACATTCTTTGGTGCCGCGGGTGGTGTAAACCACTCAAATCCATTCTCTACCAATCAACAGTCTAGCACTTTGATTGCAACAGTGGATGTAATCCAAAGCTTTAACTTAAATTATAAGTTGCCTAAGTTCTTAGAATTTGATGCAAAATATGCATTGAACTATAATAACTCTAATACAACATATAAATTTGACGAGCAGTGGAATAATAAGAACAGAGTATTACAGAATCGTTATATGGCGAACTATATTTCTGCACCAACGGCCTTCTCAACTGGTGAGATTGACAATTTCGTAGACAGAACAACTTTCCAAAACTTTATTGGAACAGTGAACTTCCGTACCGATTTTGAAAAGGATTTCAATATCAATATCCCAATCAAAACTTTCACAACAGCTGCATTTGATTACCGTCGTAATCAATTAAAGTCTTTTGCTGCAGCAGGTGGTGATGGTCCTGGTTATGCACCATGGAATATGTCTCAAGCAGCTACTTATAGAGTATTGTCTGATTATATTGAGCCTTTTGTGACTTATGGTATCTTAGCGAACCAAAGATTTGAGTACTCTAACTTTACAGGTTTCTCTGTAGGTGTTAGAAGTGACTTCTCTTCTGCATTCGGTTCTGGTGCGACTGCACAAACTTTCCCTAGAGGTGATTTCTTCTTGACTTTATCTAACTTAAAGTTCTGGCAAGATTCAAAAATCTCTAATGTGATTTCTGAAATCAAATTAAGAGCTGGTTATGGTGAGGCGGGTATTCAACCAGGTGCATTCCAACGTTTTACTGTGTTGGGTGCGGCTAACTTAGGTGGTGGAAGCGTATTTACTTTCCCTACTACCAATCCAAATCCAAACTTGTCAGTGGAGTTATCTAAAGAGCTTGAATATGGTACAGATATCACTTTGACTTTAGGAAAAGGACAATGGCTTAAAACAGCGAATGTTTCTGCTACATTATGGGAGAGAGAAACAGCTAACGCAATCTACAGAGTAGACGCTCCACCTTCTACAGGTGTGGGTGGAAAATTAGATAACGCGTTTGGATTGAAATCTAATGGTTTACAAGCTTCTTTAAACTTGAATGTATATTCTGGTAAAGATTTGACTTGGGATTTCATCACCAATTATTCTCAACAAAATTCTGAGATCTCATACGTTAAAGGACCTCCAGTAATTTTATTATCTTCTGCAGGTAGTGTAGGTATTACATTACAACAAGGTTATAAGATTGGACAGTTCTTTGGTTTCAAAATGATGAGATCATTAACAGAATTAAATCCAACTACTGGTTTACCAATGATTCCTGAAGCTTCAAGATCTTTATATGAAGTAGCTAGTAATGGCTGGGTTGTAAACAAAGCAACAAGACAAGCGGTGGCTTTACCAGGTCAATCTAGCCTTGGTGATCCTAACCCTAAGTTCAACATGAGCTTTATTAATAACTTACAGTACAAAGGAATCGTTACATTCAATATGCAGTGGGATTGGGTTGCAGGCGCACACATGTACAACCAAACAAAGCAATGGATGTACCGTGATGGTATTCACTCTGATTATGACATTCCTGTTACAATCAATGGAGAGACTCAAGCATTTACTTCGTTCTACCGTAGTATGTATGCTGGTGGTGCTGCTAATGGTACTAAGAACTATTTCTACGAAGACGCTTCTTTCTGGCGTTTAAGAAATCTTTCTGTAGGTGTTGATATTGCAAAATTGACTAAGATCAAATTTGCAAATCGCTTACAATTAGTATTATCAGGTCGTAACTTGTTAACTTTCACTCCATACTCTGGTATGGATCCTGAGGTTAACTATTCTACGAACTCTGCATTTGATCGCGGTCTTGACCACAATACTATTCCTAACACAAAATCTTACACTGTAGGCTTGAACGTAGGATTTTAAACCTTAACTATTAAATTTTTAGCAATGAAGAATAATAAAATTTTGGTTGGAATATTAGGGGTTACTTTAAGCTTAACAGCTTGTAAGAAAGATCTTGATATTACCAACGTAAACTCACCTACTCCGGCGAGTGCACAAAATGAAAATGGTGCAGTGGCTTTGGCGCAGGGTACCATTTACTTGAATGGTTTTTACAACTTGAAATATTCAGATGGTGTGTACGGCCGTTTCTGGGCCGGCGCCATGGGTTTTCAGGAAATCATGGGTGACGTGGTTGGTGCGGAAGCTGCCAACGCGTTCATGAACCAAATTGGTTGTCCTAATAAGGTGACTTTTGATAACGGAACAGTTGCATTGAATCCAAGTCAACCAAAAACACAGTATGAATTAGTACGTTATGCAAACCAAAACGCACAAGGTGGTAGTAATACAACTTTTTACGAGTGGGCTTATATGTATAACATGATTGCAGCTTCAAATAAAGTTTTGGAGTTGGCAGATAAAACTACATTCACTGGTACTGGTGCTGCTACTAAAAAGGCAACCATCCAAGCTTGGGCTTATTGGTGGAAAGGATATGCTTATAGCAGAATCGGTTCTACTTATTATGCAGGTTTGATCCAAAATCAACCTACAGATGCAGTTTCAACCAATGGCAAGTATGTGACTAAAGAAGCAATTATTGCTGAAGCGTCATCTAACTTTGATAAAGCGGTAACTGCTTTAGGCGGGGCAACATCTACTGCTGATTATACAGCAACTTTAGGAAAATTAATTCCTACTTTTTTACAAAAAGGCAAAGGCGGTGTTTTGACTATTGATATGTGGAAGCGTAGTATCAATACTATGAAAGCACGTAATATCTTGGTAAATACCCCTAGAGCTAGCATGTCAGCTTCTCAATGGAGTGCTATTTTGACTTTAGCAAATGACGGTGTTAGAGCGACAGATTTAATCTTCACAGCTCGTACAGATGCAAACGGAAGTTTCATCGAAAATACTGTTGCTGACAAGACTGGCCAAGCTGCAACAACTGGATCTACAAACACTTACAAATTAAGTGAGCGTTGGGTTCAAGAATTCGTTGCTGGTGATAAGCGTAAAGATCAAAACGTAATCACTTTGGCATCTGTTGGTTTATTTAATACTGACCGTGGTAATTCATTCAATACACGTTATAGCTTAAAGTACGGTGGCACTGGGTTGACTGGTGTAACTGTCTATTCTAACAACGCAATTGGTGCAAATGAAATTACGATTGCAGGTACCTACGAAGAAAACGAATTAATGAAAGCAGAAGCTTTGATTATGACAGGACAAGTTGACAAGGGTGCTGAATCTATTGATGCAGTAAGAACATACCAAGGTGCAGGTTTAACTGCATTAGGTGCTGGTCTAACACAAGCAGCTGCTTATGAGCAATTAAGAAGAGAGCGCAGAATTGCATTGGCATTCAGAGGCTTATCTTTCTATGATGCGCGTCGTTGGGATATCATTGCTCCAGACAAGTCTCGTACTGGTGCTGTAGTAGTATCTTCTACAGGTGTTGTTAGTACAAACGCAACAATTGTCTATGGTTTCTTAGACTATTGGGATGTTCCAGATAATGAGTTAGCTTATAATCCAGCTGAAACAGGTTCTGCTCCAACAAAGAATCCTAAGCAATAATTTTATTTAGGTAATATTTTGAAACAAGACCCCTCGGGGTCTTGTTTTTTTATGTCCCTATTGTACCTTTAAGGTATAAATGCAATCCTATGAAAAAGCTACTACTTTGTTTTTCGTTATTCACTGTTCTATCTAGTCATGCACAAAGAAATTCAATTTCAACTACGGGCAAATGGGGTCAACAAATTTTCTTAAGTGATGTGAATGGGCAAGCATTCGTAAATAAATATGAAGGCATTACAGGATCTGTATATGATCAAACAGAATACCAATTAGCAAAAATTACTTTAAAAGATGGCAGGGTCTACAATGATGTGAAAACTAGAATCAATTTGCTAGAACAGGAAGTTAATTTTATTGCTTCTAATGGACAAGAGGGCTTTCTTGGAAAAGGGATGGCTTCAGAAATTGCGTACATCGACGATAAAGAAGGCGTACAAAATGTTAAAGTATTTCAATGTGGATTTCCTCCAATCGACAATCAAAATAGAATCTCTTTTTATCAAATCTTATTGAATGGTAAAACTAGTCTACTTAAATCTGTTTATAAAAGCATACAAGAACGCAATAACGATATGTCAGGTGAACGCTTTAAAGAGTTTGCTACCTATGAAAACATCTACTTATTGAAAGCAGGCACGATGAGTCGAATCAAAAAAGATAAGTCTAGTTTATTAGTGTTGTTTCAAGATAAAAAAGAGGCGATTACAAAATACATCGATGATCAAAAATTAAACTTAAAAAACGAAGCACATTTAATTGACTTGGTAAAATACTACAATACCTTATAAATGGACTTTGTTGAACAATTAAATCAATGGGGGCAAGAAAAAAAGCCCTTTGTTTTTCTCATTGATTTTGAACAAAAAAAACCGCTGGCTTGGCCTGTAGACGAATGTCCTGATGATTTTCAATTTAAATTTACAAAAGCTAGTTCGGTAAAAAAGGAGCTTCAGAATGCTACAACAATAGACGAACCATTTTCAGCTATTGATAATAAGGATGTAAATCTTGTTGAGCATAGTCTTATAATAAAGCATCCTATAAAAACTTCTGACTATCAGCATAAGTTCAATCAAGTCATGGACGCATTGCACAAAGGAGATAGCTTTTTGATGAATTTGACCATCCCTACACCGGTCCAAAATACAGTCCATTTTCAAACTTATTTTGATCATGCAAAATCTAAATATGTGGTTTGGTTAAAAAATGATTTCATTGCTTTCTCTCCCGAAACATTCATACAAATAGAATCGGGTGTGATTTCAACTTTTCCAATGAAAGGCACCATTGATGCAAGTTTACCCAATGCAAAAGAATTACTACTCAATGACTCCAAAGAATTAGCCGAGCATGCTACGATTGTAGATTTATTAAGGAATGATTTAAGTAGGGTAGCTTCCAAAGTGAGGGTCACTAATTTTAGGTACTACGAAGAGATTCCTACGCAAAACGGCATGATTGGTCAAGTGAGTTCAGCTATACAAGGCGAATTGCCACCTGATTATGCATCTAGGATTGGCAGTATTTTATATGACTTATTACCAGCAGGATCAGTATCCGGAGCACCTAAAAAGAAAACTGCCCAGTTGATAGCATCCATTGAGGAAACAGACCGTGGCTATTATACGGGCATTGCCGGCTATTTTGATGGCGTGGATTTAGATAGTTGTGTGCTGATTCGTTACCTTGGTGCCGACCAAGTATACCATAGTGGTGGCGGTATTACTTTTCAAAGTGATATGGCATCTGAATACCAAGAAATGATTAATAAAGTATATGTCCCAGTTTTTTGAGAGCATACGCATTAATGATGGCGTTGCTGAAAACTTAAACTTTCATCAGGCTAGGGTCAATAAAACCTTAAGTTTCTTTGATGCATCCCATAACAGCATTGAATTAACGACGATTGTGCAGGAATTAGCATTACCTACGCTTGGTTTATTTAAACTTAGAATTTCCTATGATCTTAATGGCAACTATGAAGCCAAATGCAATCCATATCAATATAGGCAAATTAATGATTTTGCCTTAGTGGATATAAAAGGCCATCGTTACGATTATAAATATGCAAACAGAGATTTTATCAATGAAGCCTTAGCGCAATCTGGTAAAGACGAAATTATGATGCATGATGCTGGATTCATTAAGGACTGCTCTTATACCAATATTGTATTTTACGATGGGGCAAATTGGTACACGCCTCATTCGCCATTATTAGAAGGTACGCAACGCGCAAAATTAATTCAGGAGGGTATTATCATTACTAAAGCATTGCATGTAGATGAACTCCCAAATTTTCAAAAATTTAAATGCATCAATGCGATGATTCATTGGGATACTGCAGTAGAATATAAAATTGATTTGATAAGTTAATTGCGCTCTATCTATAATCTAGTTATTCACTGGAATTTTAATTTAGAATATACTTCCCTTAGCCCAATTCAATGCTATAAGTGTTTTTAAGAACTTCGTTTTGAGTTCATATCCTTTTAACACAACTTCTATATATCTTATTTCTCTATTGTTCACTAAAAAGAGGCTACTCTCGCCAATTTCAAATCTTTCTAGTTCAACATCTAACAATCTTTTTGTATTATCAATACTCTTTAAATTGATTTTATACTGATTCCTAAATGCATTTAAAGCTGCGTAATAGGTTTTAATTTTATTTTCTATTTCAAGCCTTGTTTGTCCAATTTCTAAATCTTGCTGTTCAATTTTAATTTTAGCTTGTTTTAAGTCACCTCTTGCTTGTCTTAAGAACAATGGCATGCCAAATTGCAAGCCAGCTTTATAATTGTTATTGTATAAAGCTGTATTCAATGGGTTTGTAAATTCATAGCCCTTATTTAAGAAATTATAATTGACCCTAAGGGTAGGTAATAAATTTTGTGTTTTATATAGCTTATCAATTTGAAGTATATCCGACTTGAAAGCTAACATTTTAAGTTTTGGATGTATTTGATTGGCTTCTTCAATCACAGTTACTAAAGCAGGTACAGTAAATGCGTCTATATCTGCCTTTATCCAACTGCTATCTGGCTGAATGCTTTCAGTTAGCTCATATGGAAGTTCATTTTGATCCCACAAAAAATTGCTTAGTTTACTTTGCTCTTCAATTAACTCGGCCCAAGCCTGTGTCTGTAGGTTAAGAATGTTCTGATACTGCACTACTCCCTCTACGGTATCAATGGCAGCCCTGTCTCCTGCTTGATACGATTGCTTAATAAACTCAAGCCTTTCTTTTGTTTTATCTAAAACCTCAGTAAATAATTTTTGTTTTTGATAGGCATAGGTCCAAGACCAAAATGAACTTGCTCCGTCTAAATACAAGTCATTCACAACTAATTGCCTTTCCGCTTGGTTTAAATTCACCAAAATTTTACTTTGAGCCAAGTCAGTTCTTCTTTTGTCAATGATTAAGTCTTTCAATAGTGGAATAGAAATACCTACATAACTACTTTTTCCAAATGTATTTTCGGCACTTAGTTTATCACCATAATTATTTTCTAATCCACCTTTGATTTCAATCCCATACCAGGTTGGGATTTTCAATTCAGGATTAGAATAAAAAAAATAGTTTTTACCATCAAAGGTTTTCTGATCGTTTGCAATATAAAAAGTAGGATCAAAAGCACCCCTTGTACTCAATAGACTTGCTTTTGAAAGATCAATTTTAAGCCCTGCCTGCTTGGCAATGGGATGGAATTGATTAATTAATTCAAATGTATTGCTAATACTCAATGTATTTTGGCTAAACGATACACTGGGTATAAATAAAAGGATTTGAAATAAGAACAGTTTACTTCTTTTCATTTGTTTTTATGTCTTTTCCTTTTATTTCAATGGTATAAAAATCAGGAGGGAATCCATTTAATTGACGCCATAATTCATACCAAATTGGTACATCATTAAGTAGTGCGAATCCTTGAGCGCCAGTTCCAATTTTTAAATTGGATGGCCAATTTTTTTCTGTCATATCTGGAATGATCAATACTCTAAATTGACCATTTTCGTTTCTATTGGTTTCTATCGCGCTAATTTTTCCTGCAAAAGTACCATAGCTTGAGTTGGGCCATCCAGAGAATACAATAGCCGGGTAACCATCAAATTGCAAACGTACATCCTGTCCTTTATTGATAAGCGCCAAGTCCATTGGCTTTACAAATAATTCTACGGCATATTTGAAACTATTAGGTACAATCTCTACAATCATCTCTCCTTCTTTCACAATCTCATTGATACCTGCCTTCTTTGCCTTAATGATTTGTCCAGTTTGTGGAGCAAGCAACCATTTTTGACTACCACGAATACGGTAGTTGCTTAATTCATTTTCATTTTTTGCCACTTCAGCAATCACAGTACTCTTTTCTGTGTTGGAGTTGGCAATATCTCCCTTTAACTTAAATAGTTTGTCATTCACTTCTTGTTTAAGGGAATTTAAATCGATTCTTGCAATTAAAACATCTTGTTTTGTATTTAAGAATTTTTGTTGCTTTTCTTGAAATCCTGCTTTCGCCTTATTAAAACTTTGCGTTCTTCTTTCATAATCCACCAATGAAATAATACCATCGTTCAACATTTTTCCTGCACGATTATATTGATTCGTACCCACTTCTAAATCAATTTTAGCCGCAGATAATTCTGCGCTATCAATTAATATCTTTCTTTCTAATTGTTGTATTTTATTTTTAATGGCAGCTTCCTGTAGTTTAAAGCCAGCTTCAATGGCAACGAGCTGACCGTTGATATTGGTAATTTTACTATCATAGAAATCTACCTTTTGTTTTTTAGCAGTTAATTGATCATTTGTTCTTTCAATCAATCTTGGATCCAAATAATCATCCTTGGTATCTGCTAATTCAACAATGGTATCTCCTTTTTGAACAAAATCACCTTCTTTCACCCACCATTTAATGATCTTACCAGGTATAATACTATTAATTTGTTGAGGTCTTTGTTCTTGAAATTGCGTTGTTACAATACCTGAGGTGTTGATATTCTGAGTCCAGGGCACAAACAAAATAAATACCAGTACAAAAAATAATCCCCAGAAAATATTTTTAATTCTGCTCTCAATATCTACACTATAAATTGAATTATATGCAGAGTATTTTTTACCAGTTTCTTCGTCTATAGTATCAATTTCTTTTTTCATGCAATTCTAATTTGAAACATTTGTATTTTGAATCGATTGAATCTGCCCTTTATCAAGGTGAATGACCATATCACATTTAGCAATTAGTGCTGGATCGTTTGTTGTAAAAATGATGGTGACATCCTTGAGGCCAAACAAATAATTCTTCAGATATTGTTTATCATCGGCTGCGATCAGCTTCATTGGTTCATCCAATAACAATAATGCTGGTTGATTAAGCAAAGACCTAGCAATCAATAGCTTTTGAACACTTGATGAACTAAGCTGCTTTCCAGTTGGTTCTAAATGGGTATCAAATCCCTTGCTTAAACTTTTATAAAAATTATCTAAACCAACGATTTTGAAAGTATCCAATACATCTTGTTCTTTAACTTCCTTGTTGCCTAGCGTGATATTCTCCCATAAACTTGCAGAGAAGATATCTTGCTTTTGCATATAGATGCCAATATTATTTCTTAAGGTATTTAAGTTATAGTTATTGATAGGAACTTGGTCAAAACTTAAATCACCTTCAAAATCTTGGAAAACACCAGTAAGCATTCTCAATAAAACTGTTTTACCAGAGTCGCCATCTCCTGTGATAGCTACTTTTTGCCCTGGTTTTATAAGAAAGCTAATATTTTTAAGGATAGGCGTTTTTTCAAAACCAAAGCTTAAATTTTTGGCTTCAATTTCAATACCTTGTTTTTTAACGTATTCATAAGTGCCTTCTTCATCAATCGGTTTTTCTGTTATTTTATTTATTTTTTCTATGCTAGTTAGTAAGTCGTATACCGTCTCCAAGCTCACAATTAATTTTTCAACCGCATTCATGATGGTTAAAATGATGATCTCGGCTGCTATAAATTGTCCAATATTAATTTCTTGACGAATTAATAAAATACCTCCCACAATCAACATAGCAGCAGTGATGAGTATTTTAAAAACAACTAAAGACCAATATTGTAATTTTAAAATTTGGAAATGTCTATTTCTGGAATGTAAATAGCCTTCTAATAAATGATTTGTCTTTTCTAAATGTAGATTGAATGAATTAAAAAATTTAAAAGTTTTGATACCTCTTGCTATTTCTTGTACCCAACCTCCTAGATCATATTTATAATTACTTTCCACTAATGACGCTTCAAACCCTTTTGGCGAAGAGATATACAATATCAAGTATAATACAACAAGTAGAATGATACCAAATACAATGAACACTGAATTATAAAATGCTAATAAGATTAATCCAAAACATAATTGAATGACTGCTGTTGGAATATCAAGTAATAATTTTGCCAAACTTTTTTGTAAAGTAGGAATATCAAAAAAACGATTGACCAATTCAGGTAAATGGTATTGATCAATGGATATTACATTCAGCTTTGGAATTCTATAAGAAAACTCAAAAGAGAATCTGGTGAAAATCTTTTGTTGAATTTTCTCCACAATCTTCATTTGGTTGATTTTCAACATTCCAGTAAATAGCACACCCAATACGACTAAAAGAATCAAAACCCACATAGAGGCTGGGAGTTGTTTTCGTCCTGTGGCCACAATCGCAAAATTGATGATGGCCTGAATACCCAATGGCAAGGAGAGCTGGATCAACCCCGAAAGAATTGATAGTAAATACAAGGCGGTAATTTCTTTCCCATCTAATCTTAAAAGACGGAAAAGTTTATAAAGTGATCTAGATATGTTTATTTTTTCCATTTGTTTCAGTGCATCCCGAAAAATGGGACCTTTTCTTATATTAAGCTTTAATACCTGCAAATTTAACCATATTTGGTTAATTTACATGACCATCCTAAGTAACCTTAATATGGTTTTGTTTATGTTCATTATTTATATTTTTTATAAAATTATAAATAAGATTAAATCAATTTATTATGATCTTCTTGTTGTTAGCTGTTTTTTTTATAGGGTATCTTTTAATTACTTTAGAAAACGCTATTCATATAAACAAATCAGCGATTGCATTGATCACGGCTGTACTTTGTTGGACGATTTTAGTTTTAAATCCTGCGTCTAAAGATGCATCGTTGGATTCGCTTAACCATCACCTAAGTAGTATTGCTGAAATTGTTTTTTTCCTTTTAGGTGCTATGACTATTGTCGAACTGATAGATGCACATGATGGGTTTCAAAATATCACTGAAAAAATAAAAACAACCAATAAGACAAAGTTTATCTGGACCATTTCAATCATTACATTTTTTCTTTCTGCAGTCCTTGATAATTTAACAAGTACCATAGTGATGATATCCATTGTCAATAAATTAGTGAAAGAAAAACAGGTAAAGTGGCAGCTACTAGGTTTAGTAATTATCTCCTCCAATGCAGGTGGAGCTTGGAGTCCAATAGGGGATGTTACAACAACTATGCTATGGATTGGGCATCAAATGACGCCATTGAATATCATTAAAGAAACATTTTTAGCAAGTTTAACTTGTATGGTTGTACCAACTTTGATCATCAATTCCAGGATTAAAGGAAGTATCCTATTAGAAGAAAAGACTCCAATCAACCAAAATGTAATTTTGAATATTTTTGATAGAAATTTAGTTTTCTTAATTGGAGTATTCTGTTTGCTATTCGTTCCATTTTTTAAATCCATCACGGAACTTCCTCCCTATATGGGCATGTTGTTCAGCTTAGGTATGATGTGGGTATTGACAGAACTAATGCATTCTAAGAAAGTTTCGAATGAAAAAGGTAGTTTATCAGTAAGCCACGCGCTTAGGAAAATAGATACCCCAAGTATTTTATTTTTTCTAGGAATTTTAATGAGTATAGCAGCATTGGAGCAAGTTGGATTGCTTGCAAGTCTTGCAACCTTTTTCGATGATCAATTTAGTGATATAAGAATAATTGCCATTGTCATAGGACTTCTTTCCTCCGTAGTGGATAATGTGCCAATGGTAGCTGCTTTACAAAGTATGTACAGTTTGGATATCTACCCGACAGACCATTATTTTTGGGAATTCTTGGCCTATACTGCAGGAACAGGAGGTTCGGTTTTAATTATTGGCTCAGCAGCTGGAGTAGCTGTGATGGGTATCGAAAAAGTTGACTTCTTTTGGTACCTCAAAAACATCAGCTGGATTGCATTAATAGGATTTTTATCTGGCGCCTTGGTTTTTATCCTACAAAATGCTTAATTTTGATGTTGAAACATTGAAAGTTTTATATGCAAACAGTATTACATACCGCAGGTTCAAGAGGAGATGCCAACCATGGTTGGTTACATAGCAAGCACAGTTTTAGTTTTGCCAATTATTACAATCCTGAAAAAATACATTTTGGGGTGCTACGTGTATTGAATGATGACTTTGTAGCTGCTGGTATGGGCTTTGGATTACATCCGCATGACAATATGGAAATCATTTCTATTCCGTTGGAAGGTGATTTAGCACACGAGGATAGCATGGGCAATCAAACAGTCATCAAACACGGAGACATCCAAGTGATGAGTGCAGGCACCGGTGTTAAGCATAGTGAGTTCAATCACAATAAAGACAAGCCTGTTAAATTTTTACAAATTTGGGTGATGCCAAATAAAAAGAATGTAACACCTCGTTATGATCAAATTACTTTAGATCCTACAAGCCGTATCAATACTTTACAACAAATACTTTCTCCAAATCCAGATGATGCTGGTGTGTGGATTCATCAAGACGCCTGGTTTCATATTGGTAAATTTGATCTTGACTGTACCACAACCTATAATTTAAAAAAAGCGGGTAATGGAATTTATGCGTTTGATTTATATGGCGCATTTGAAGTTGCTGGTCAAAAATTAGAAGAAAGAGACGCATTAGGCATTACAGAAATAGACGCTATCAATGATTCATTTGAGGTTAAAGCATTAACAGATCATGCAGAAATATTGTTAATGGAAATACCAATGCAGCTTTAATGTCTAGACTAATCTAAGGGCTGTTTTATGAAATAGTGTAAAAGTATGTCTTCTTGAAATCTTTTCATATCAACTAATTCAAGGCGATAAGCATTATCTAGGTGATTTGCTTTATCTATTCCTAACATCGGTATTGCCTGTTGATCATTCAACAACTTTGGGGCGATAAACCAGTACAATTCATCTGCCATATTTTGATCAATTAAACTTGCATTTAATTTTTGCCCACCTTCAGCCAGGATTGAGTAGAGTCCTTTTTCCAACAATTGAGCAGTAATAGAGCTAAAAATCAAACCTTTAGTATTAAAATCACCTTCAATCAATTCAATTGAACTAGCATTGACCGGTGTATTTTTTTTATCAGTAATGAAGTAAATTTTTGTGTTTGTTCGATTATAAAAAATGGGTAGTTTATTATATTCTGTATTTAATAAAGTAAGTTCTTTATCAATTATGATAAGGTTTGTTTCTTTAATTGGTTCACCCTCTATCCTAATAGTGAAACTTGCATCGTCTTGTAGAATTGTTTTATAGGAAGTTAAAATGGCATCTGTGTTTGATCGCAATTGAGCATGTACAAATTGCCTCGAATCTTCATTGCTTATCCATTTACTATGATTATTCCGATCTGCAATTTTACCGTCAATTGTACTAGCAGTTTTTAATAGGAAGTAGGGACGCAGTTTTATGTGTTGTGTAAAAAACCTTTTGTTTAATGTTATTGCAGAAGGATCATTGATTATTTCAACTTCAATACCTGCTAGACTTAGCTTTTCGACACTTTCAACTTTGGGATTGGGGTCTAAGCTCGCTATGATCACTTTTTTTATACCATGCTTTATAATTAAATCACAACAAGGAGGCGTTTTTCCAAAATGAGAACAAGGCTCTAAGCTAATGTAGATGGTGGCCTGACTAAGGTCTTTTGTTTTTTGGAGTGCCTGCTCAATCGCAAAGACCTCGGCATGGGGTCCACCTAGTTTTTGATGAAATCCTTCACCAATGATCTGATTCGCTTCATCTAATATAACAGCACCTACAAAAGGATTTGGCCGTATTTCGTTTTCATTTGCAGATTTAGCTAAATTAATACAGTAATCTATAGCCTCTTTCTTATTCATTGATTTATCTTTGCAATTCAAAATTACTCAAACTATCGCATATGTTTACAGGCATTGTACAGAAAGGGAAAATACATGCAATTACTCCATCCGAAGATGGATGGGAACTAGCAATCAATATGGCTCAATTTGCTGCCATTGTTCAATTAGGAGATAGCGTGGCAATAGATGGCGCATGTCTAACTGTGACTAAAGTAGAGCATGATAATATGTATTTTTTTGTTTCTACAGAATCGATTGCAAAAACAACCATCAGAAATTATAAGACAGGGGATACCGTGAATACCGAATTACCAATGCAGCCAAATGGCTACTTAGGGGGTCATTATGTATTAGGTCATGTGGATGCAACAGCTAAAGTCACTGAAATCAAAATCACCCCTACTGCTTGGTTTTTAACCATTCAAGTGCCTGAACAATTTGTAAAATATATTGTTTATAAAGGGTCTATTGCAATCAATGGAGTAAGTCTTACAATCAATGAGGTGCGAGATCAGCTGATTGAGCTTTGCATTATTCCAACCACGCTAGACAAGACCAATATCAATCAACTTTCAGTTGAAAGTATGGTCAATATTGAATTTGATATTTTAGCAAAATATACTGAACAATTACTTCTAAAAAGAAATGTGTAATGTTTGATCATGTGCAGGAAGCTTTAAATGCTTTTAAATTAGGGGAACCAATTATATTGGTAGATGACGAAGACAGAGAAAATGAAGGGGATATTGTTTTCCCTGCAAGCTTTGCAACGCAAGAAAAAATTAATTTTTGCGCAAAATATGCAAGAGGCTTGGTATGCATTGCAATGCATCAAACAATTGCAAAGCAAATTGGTATTGCGCCAGTTTATTCTAACCACGCTGATCCTTTTCACACCGCATTTTTTGATTCTATAGATGCAATCCCTGCATTGGGTATCACTACAGGTATCTCTGCAAAAGAAAGGGCCATTACTGCGCGTCAAGTGGTCAATCCTTCTGCAAAACCTGCTGATTTTATCAAACCTGGACACTTATTTCCGGTGGTAGCAAAAGAGGGTGGTTTGCTAGTTAGAAAAGGGCATACCGAGGCTGCGGTTGATTTATGTTTAATCAATGATTTAGCACCTGCTGCAATTATATGTGAAATCATGGACGAGGATGGAGATATGCTAAGAAGAAATGGTTTAGTTGAATTTGCGAAAACACATCAACTAAAAATGATTAGTATTGAACAGCTGATTGAATACAGAAAAACATTTTCGAAGGATTTAAAATTTAGTGCAGTCGAACAAAATTTTGATCAGCATCCATCAACTGAAATTTCTGACTCAAGCATTGCGCTTATATCACAAGCGCAACTACCAACTGAATTTGGATTATTTAAATCGTTGGTTTTTCAAAATAGTAGTACGAATGAATCACATGTTGTATTATTAATGGATGCTGAATTATCCAATAAGCCAATCCTGCGTTTTCATAGTGAATGCTTAACTGGCGACGTTTTTGGCAGTGTTCGTTGTGATTGTAAAGCCCAATTAAATCATGCCTTAGAACAGATTGCTAAAAATAAGCATGGGTACTTAATTTATTTAAAAGGGCAAGAAGGTAGAGGTATTGGGATTGGTCAAAAAATTGCAGCTTATGATTTGCAGGACAAGGGTGAAGATACATTCCAAGCTAATCTAAGTTTAGGACTTCCAGTGGATGATAGAAACTACCAAGATGCCATTGCAATATTGAAACAGTTGCGCGTCAATGATTTTTCTTTTATCACTAACAATCCAGATAAAGTAGCCGCCATTCAAAATGCAGGCTTTCAATTTGAACAAATTGTAGTGCCTCCTTTTGTGACAAAGGAAAATAAAAAATATTTACAAGACAAGGCAACCATTGCCAATCATAAAATTACCTTATAGTATGATCGCCATTATCAAAGCAAATTTCAATGCCCACATTACAGATTTATTATTAGCTGGATGCACAGACGAATTAGATGCTAAAAATGAAGCTTATAAAGTTTTTGAATGCGCTGGTGCTGTTGAAACAGTGGTGTTTGCGAATCGAATTATTGAGACCAAACAATACGATTGCGTAGTGGTGATTGGTGCTATTATTAAAGGGGATACAGACCACTACGAATATGTTTGTCAGTATGTGACTCAAGGCTTTTCAACCATTGCAGCCACAAAAACAACCCCTGTTATCTTTGGAATTTTAACCACGCAAAACGAAGCTTTAGCTTATGAAAGAGCGGCAATTGATAAGATGAATAAAGGTCAAGAGTTTGCAGTAACGGCAATGGAGATGATCCAATCTTTCAAATCTTTGTAGATCAGATTACTTCACTTGTTCGTACAAGTGATTGATTAAGCCGTCGGCCAATCCAATTTTAGGAACGTGAATTTCATCAATATTGGCCCATTTCATGGTATAGGCATATATGTTCAAGGCGGGAACAATTACATCCGCTCTATCTCTTTTTAAAAGATAAGTGTGCATTCTTTCTTCTACAGTCATTGGTTCTAAAACTCTATGGAATTCTCTGATGACCTCAATAGGAATACTCTTTAGATTTTTTGAATTAATCATGGAGTATATTTTATTAATATTTCCTCCAGATCCAATGGCAATCATTTTAGGATAGGTCCTCCCAATTTCTTTTAAAGTTTGCTTGAGATCTTCCCAAACAGCATCATCTACTTTGTTTGTCAAAATACGAACAGTGCCGATATTGAAAGATTTTTGAAAAGCAACCGCAGACTTATGAAAAAGAGTCACTTCTGTACTACCTCCGCCAACGTCAATGTATAAATAGCTTTTATTTGCGTCTAATAGTTCTGCAATATGATTTTCATAGATGATCTCGGCTTCTAAATCACCCGATATGACTTCCACCTTTACGCCTGTTTCAGCTTTAATTTCTTTGATGATTTCTTTTGAGTTACTAGCGTCTCTCATTGCACTCGTTGCGCAAGCAATATAATGATCCACTTCATACACTTTCATTAAGGCACTAAATGCATTAATAGTATTTAAAAGCATCTTCTTTTTTCTGAATCCAATATAGCCTTTTTCAAATACGTCAAATCCGAGTCTTAAAGGAATACGAATTAGATTTAATTTATTAAATTCTGTTTCAGTTCCATGCTTAACGACTTCGCAAATAAGTAACCTTGCAGCGTTGCTGCCAATATCAATTGCTCCTAAAATCAATGTATATTATCTTTTACCTTTTAAAAATTTGTACGTTTCCTCCTGTGATTTAAAACGAGTTGCTTTTTCCGAAGGTACATATTTATTGCTTAAATCTATATCTAAGATTCTTGCTTTCTGATTGTCTTTTAATTGAATATGAATCATGTCAATTAATTCTTTTTTAATCACTGGATCAATAATTGGAACCGCAACTTCGATTCGATGATCCAAATTCCTAACCATCCAATCGGCACTAGAGATAAATACTTTTTGATTGCCTTTATTATTAAAAATAATCACCCTTGCGTGTTCTAAATACTGGTCTACAATACTAATTGAATTGATTTTGCCTGCATTTTTTTCATTCACATTCTTAAGTGTTAGTATGCCTCTAATAATCAAATTCACTTTTACACCAGCCTTAACTGCCTTATATAATGCGTCTAACAGAATGGTATCAGTCAATGAATTTAATTTAACTGTAATGGAAGCGACATACCCTTTTTTTGCTATTTGAATCTCTTTTTCTATCAAGTCCAATAAGGCAGAACGCATATTAATTGGTGAAATCAGCAAATTCCTCATTTTGACAATTGGCTTATCACCTAATTGCCAATTTCCTAAATAGTTAAAAATTCTATTTGCTTCGTTCATTAAAGTCACATTCTTGGTCATCAAACAATGATCCGCGTATATTTTTGCAGTCTTCTCATTTAAATTACCTGTGCTAATGAATCCATACTGTACAAGCTTGTTTTTCACTCTTTTCTGAATCACACATAGTTTTGCATGCACTTTCATATTCGGTATACCTACAAGCACGGTAATGCCTTCTTCCTCCATGATGGCTTTCCACTCTAAATTTGCCTCTTCATCAAATCTTGCTTTCAATTCTAAAAAGACCGTCACCTTCTTACCGTTTCGAGCAGCATTGATCAATGCATTGATCACTTTTGAGTTGGATGCTAATCGATAGGCCGTGATTTTTATAGAGATCACTGTATCATCCATCGCGGCTTCACGTAGCATATCTATCACAGGATCGTAGGCGTGGTAGGGAAAATGCAACATGACATCCTTTTGCATGATCAAATCAAAAACCATCACTTTTTTCTTAAACGCAGGATGGATAAATGGCCTTGGTCTATTGTAATTTGGTTCTTTTATGACATTAGGGAAATCCATAAAATGCCTGAAATTATGGATATGACCTCCTGGGATAATGCTACTTTTTCGGTTCAAACCTAATTTCTTAATTAGGAATTCTAACATTTCTGGATTCATATCCTTTTCATATACAAAACGAACTGGCTTTCCTTTTCTTCTGTTTTTAATCCCTTTTGAAATTTTATCAATAAAATTCAAGCCTACTTCCTGGTCTAAATCAATCTCAGCATCTTTTGTAATTTTAAATACATGCGCATCAAACTGATTGAATTTAAAATGAGAGAATATGATTGGCAAATTAAATTCAATTAAATCTTCCAATAGCATAATGGTTGTAAATCCATTTTTAGATGGCAAAATGATGAACCTGCCCACAGACCTAGACGGCACTTCGATTAAGGCAAATTTTTGCTGGTAAGCATCATTTTTGTTACCCATAACAATTGCTAAATACAAGCTCTTGTCTCTTAAATAAGGCAATTGAGGCAGATTCTCAATCATTAAAGGAATAATATCATGTCTTACTTCGTTGTCAAAATAGGTTTTTACAAATTCCTTTTGTTCTGCATTCAATTGCTTGTTGTCAACTATCAAGATTTTGTTCGCCTTCAACTCTTTTAAGATATTCTGCCAGATTCTGCTAAATTCATTTTGCTGTCTTAAAACAACCCTTTGGATCTCATCTAAAATCACTTGTGGTGAATCGATGATGTCAATATTTACGCGCTTTTTTTTATCTATCAATTCCACCATTCTTTTTAATGTCGCAACGCGTACTCTAAAAAACTCATCTAAATTATTAGAGAAAATGCCTAAGAATCTAATTCTTTCTTGTAAAGGGACAGTAATATCGTTTGCTTCTTGTAATACGCGAGCATTAAAACTGAGCCAGCTAATATCTCTAGGAATGTGCTTTTGTTTCATAAAGACTTGATTAATAGTTGGTAAATCTACAATATATGTATTTTTCATGGACTTGCTTAACAAAAAGTTAATATTAAAATAATAATTAGGACACAATTTGTTTACACAGAACAACGTATTTTGTTTAAACAAGCCATCATGAACAAACGCCCATTGGATGTATGTGTAATTAGTGATATTCATTTAGGCACATTTGGATGTCAAGCACAAGAAGTACTCAATTACTTAAAAAGCATTGAACCAAAGACCTTGATTTTAAACGGCGATATCATTGATATCTGGCAGTTTAACAAGCGTTATTTTCCTGCAAGTCATATGGCAGTCATCAAGCGTATTTTTAGTATGGCTAGTAAAGGCACCAGAGTGGTCTATATTACTGGCAATCATGATGAAGCCTTAAGAAAATATGCCAATTTTGAAATGGGAAACATACAATTGACCGATAAAATTGTATTTGAAATCAATGGCGAAAAAAATTGGGTTTTCCATGGGGATGTATTTGATAGAACAACCATGGGCAGCGCCAAATTATTAGCTAAACTAGGGGGCTATGGTTATGATTTATTGATCCTGATAAATAGTGTTGTGAATTATTTTTGTACGCTTCTTGGACGTGAAAAAATGAGTATCAGCAAACAAGTTAAAAACGGCGTAAAAAAAGCAGTTTCATGGATCAATAATTTCGAACAAACAGCGGCAGAATTAGCGATAGAGAATGGATATAAATATGTGATTTGTGGACATATTCATCAACCACAACACCGTGTTGTGACGACTGATAAAGGCAGTGTCACCTATTTAAATAGTGGAGATTGGATTGAAAATTTGACCGCATTAGAATATGCAGATAAAAATTGGTCATTATACCAATATGATCCTAATCAATTTGAGAAAGTAGAATCCAAAAAACTAACTAAAATAGTTAATTTACAAGAAGAGCTTACTGTATTAACCAATGAAGTAGCATTTCAAGTATCTATCTAATGAATATACTATACGCAGTTCAAGGTACTGGGAATGGTCATATTAGTAGGGCCATTCAACTCTATCCATTTTTAAAAACATATGGCAATATTGACTTCTTCATTAGTGGGTCTAATGCCGATTTAAAAACCGACTTGCCTGTTATAGGAAGAAGTAAAGGGATTAGTCTTTTTTATAAATCGACTGGGGGTTTGGATTATTTAAAAATTATTAGATCATTTTCTTTCAAGATTTTTGTAGATGCCTATAAATTACCTGTCAATAAGTATGACTTGGTCATCAACGATTTTGACTTTGTAACTTCTTTAGCTTGTTTATTTAGGAAAAAAAAGAGTGTACAGTTTGGACACCAAGCAAGTTTCCAAAGCAATAAAACACCAAGGGCAAAAAATAATAATTTTTTTGGAGAATTTATTTTAAAGCATTTTGTAAAAAGTACGCACTATCTAGGCTTACATTTCAAAGCCTATGATGATGCAGTATTCAATCCAATCATCAAACAAGAAATCATTGATGCTACACCAACTGATGATGGTCATATATCGGTGTATTTACCGCATTATTCCATTGCGTATTTGGAACCCTACTTTTTAGCTCAATCAAAACATCATTTTGAAGTTTTTAGCGCAGAAGTAACATCCATAAGAAATTATAAAAATATTATATACTTTCCTATCAGTAATAGTGGATTTACTAAAAGCATGATCAGGTCACATGCGGTCATTACTGGCGGCGGTTTTGAAACACCTGCAGAAGCAATGTATATGAATAAAAAGGTGTTAAGCATCCCTATTTCCAAGCATTATGAGCAATTATCGAATGCTGCTGCACTATCTGATTTAGGCGTAAAAGTATTATTACAGATAGACCAAGACTTTCACACTATATTTACAGACTGGATCAATCATACAGCGCCTGTAAAACTAGATTTAACCCATTCCACAAAAGAGATTGTCGCCCAATTAATTAAAAAAACACAAAACAGTTAACGATGTACAAGATTTTAAATCAAGAAAAAGAAACAGTTGCGTATATTCAAAACATGATGATCTTGAATAAAAAAAGAGAGAAAGTGATTGGATTGGTGATTGGAGATTGTTTTTTTGGGAATGATAATAAAGTGATTGGTAAGATCATCGATCAAAAAGTGTATCTCTTGAATGGCGACATCATTGGCATTATAGAAACGAATAAAGATAAAAAAGACCCAGAGTTAAAAAAAGGTCTGATGCTAGAAGCTTGGGATATCTTGAGCAATATAAAAAGTCATACTTCTGACTGGATTACCATTTCAAAAAAATGGTCTAAAAAATCTTTTATCGAAGTGTTACTTTAATTCGAGGCTTGAAATACTTTAGTTTAAGAAAGGGTTACTCCATTTTTTATTTACATATACATTATTGCCTCCTAGGGTTTGCATAAAGGCAACCAGTGCTGCAATCTCAGCTTCTGTCACATTTAAGTTTTGTCCATTCCCACCTGGTCTTAATCTTGGATCTAAATTTGTATTCCTAGGATTCAAATTAATGGTATTGTAATGATTGATGACTGCTCTTAAACTTCTTAATAATCCAGTATGCATCATTGGTGTGTTTATTTCTCCGGCAGCATTTGTAATATCCCTTAAAGTCCCAGCCCTTGTATTGGTGATATCAATTCCATTGGCACTATTTGCAATACCAATAATTCCATTGTTTAAAGTATTTGGATCAATATCAAACTCAGGCGCATTATGACAAGCATTACATCCTAAGCCCCCAGTTGTTCTTAGCCCTGCTGCATTAAATACAGGTGCAGTCGTAAAAAGTGTTTTACCTTGATTTTCTTGTACTGTAAAATTCGGAAAAGGTTGGTTGTCATTGTTGACTTGTGCTCTTCCAATATCATATTTTGAATCAAATGACTGAATGCTATTAATGAATGATGCTAGAGAGGTTTGAATTCTATTTTCTGTCACTATTGTATCTCCAAAAGTAAATTTAAACAACTCCTTATAGTAATTGATCGTGGTTAATTTATTTGTAAGTGTTGCAAAATTACCTCTTCCATTTTGACCACTAAATCCCATTTCAAGATGGTCTTCGATTGGCATGGTTGTTTGAATATTTAAACTAGCTGCTCTTTCATTCCAGAAAAACTTTGCTTCATTGGCAAACCTAGTATTGATCAAACGCATGGAGTGACGAATGGTTAATCCACCTTCTACGCCAGCACTTACTAATGCGGTATCACCAAAAGCAAAATTTTGTTTATGACAACTTGCACAGGATATAGTATTATTGATGCTTAAATTTTTATCATAAAATAAAACCCTTCCTAAAGTGGCTGTTTTATCTGTGATCGCATTATTGCCTAAATTATTTTTTAAGATATAAACAGGCTTACCTTGGTTGGCATAATTTTCTAAATTAGTTGGATCAATTGCAGTGCCAAATACCAGCTTAATTGCCGCATAAGGGTCGACTGTTGTCACATTGTTAGGGGTTCCAGCTGTTGGATTTGGAGCAGGGATGATGGTTATTTCGTCATTTTTTGAACAACCTATGACACAAAAAATACCAGCAAAGAGGGTTAGGGTAATAAATGATTGTAAACGCATAGGGGGCATTTTAGGTAGTCAGAAAGGTTGATTTACATACTAGGACAACCTATTGATTCATAGGTTTAAACTTAAAAAGCTATTTAACATTTCTTTTGAACATGCTCGATTTAAAATAGTTCATTAGCTAACCATCCTAATATACAACTCCTCTACTTTTTTTCTTGCCCAAGGCGTTTTGCGTAAAAATTTTAAGCTGGATTGAATGCTTGGATCAATATTAAAGCAGTTTATAGGAATATGTTGCCCTAAATCCTCCCATCCAAAATGACGCACTAGTTCCTCAACGATAAAGGAGAGTGTTTTGCCGTGTAATGGGTCTTTATGCGTTTGTTCCATACACAATATTAAGTAATTTGCCGCTATGAATGCAGACCGGTACTTTTTATTGAATAAGCCAATGAATATGGTGTCTCAATTTGTGAGCACGCACAAGGTGCAACTACTTTCAGATATTGATTTTAATTTTCCAGAAGGCACGCATGCGATAGGCAGGCTCGACCAAATGTCAGAAGGCTTATTATTATTAACGACTAATAAAAAAGTGACAAAATTATTGTTTCAAGGAGTGCGCCCACATGTAAGGACTTATCTAGTACAAGTAAAAAATAAAGTAAGCCAAGACACTTTAAAAGAGTTGCGCAGTGGCGTAAAAATTTCTGCCTCAAATGCTACAACTTATACCACAGCAACTTGTACTGTAGATTTAATTGAGCCACCAACAAACTTGTGGGAGAATGGAATTGTTTTACACGAAAATCAACAATCAGATTGGCTGCGCATTGAACTAACGGAAGGCAAATATCATCAAGTACGTAAGATGGTAGCCACAATGCACCACCGATGCATCCGTTTAGTAAGATGGTCTATAGAAGACTTAACTGTTGAATCTATACTACCTGGGCAAGTGCAAGAACTGGATGAGGCCTATTTTTTTAAAGCACTTAATTTATAATCATAAAAAATAATTTAAATTAATCGAGCTCAATGAAATTAGCTATCTAACTAAAACCAATCTTTAAATTTACTCAAGTCTACATTGCCACCTGTTAAAATAATACCTACTTTCTTACCTTTAAATAAATCTGGATTTTTTAATACCGCAGCGAGTGGCACAGCACAGCTTGGCTCAATAATAATTTTCATTCTTTCGTATACTAATCTCAGCGCTGCTTTAATCTCATCCTCTGAAACCAACAAAATATCAGCAACATGCGCCTGAATGATTTCAAGTGTGCGTTCACTTAAAGTCGTTAATAAGCCATCTGCAATCGTATTAACAAATGGTGCTTTTTCTACTTTCCCTGATTGAATACTCAACACCGCATCTGCAGCGCCTTCAGGTTCTCCCGCATATACTTTTAATCCTGGTTTAAAATAGTGCGCACCTAAGCAAGTACCTGATAATAATCCACCACCACCTACAGGCGTCACAACGATATCAATGTCTGGCATGGCCTCAATGATTTCCTTCACACAGGTAGCTTGTCCAGTAATGACTTCGTCATTGTCATAGGGATGAATAAATGTGGCACCGGTTTTGTCTACAATGTCTTGTAAAGTGGACTCTCTTGCTGCTTGATTAGAGGCACAAATAGTGACCTCGGCACCATATCCTCTTACTGCATTTACTTTTACTTGTGGGGATGATTCTGGCATCACGATATACGCTTTGATCCCTAACATTTTTGATGCAAAAGCCAATGCCTGCGCGTGGTTACCAGAAGAATGTGTAGCAACACCTTTTTCCAATTGTGCCTTTGTTAATTGTAAACTCGCATTCATGCCACCTCTTATTTTAAATGCACCAATTTTTTGAAAGTTCTCACACTTGAAATAGAGGTCTAATCCATACAGCGCATTGATACTTTTACAAGTCATAATGGGCGTGTTGTGAATATAAGGTGCGATACGAATTGCTGCTGCTTCGATGGATGCTTTTGTAATTTTCATAAATTGAATTTAAACAATATTTCCTTATCTTGAAGGATGCAAAGTGAACATAAAAAAATTGGCATATGGACAAGCACTTCGCTTGTTGTTGGGAACATGATTGGTGCGGGTGTTTTTTTGATGCCTTCGGCCTTGGCTAGTTTTGGAAGTATCAGTTTAATTGGATGGTTATTTTCTGCATTGGGAGCAATTGTGATTGCAAAAGTATTTGCCAACCTTAGCAAGTTAATTCCATCTTCGGATGGCGGGCCATATGCGTTTACAAAAGCAGGACTTGGCGATTTTGCAGGATTTTTAGTGGGATGGGGCTATTTAATTTCTGTTTGGACAACCAATGCAGCCATTGTGGTGTCTTTGGTGAGTGCATTGAGTACTTTTTTCCCAATACTCGCACAAAATTCAAGTATCGCATTAGCAACGGGGTTGGCCTGTCTTTGGTTGCTGACTTGGGTGAATACCTTGGGGGTATATGCTTCTGGTAGAGTAATACTCATGACTACTATACTTAAAATAGTGCCACTTGTATTGGTAGCGATTGGGGGAATTTTATTTTTAGATCTACAAAATTTACTTCCATTTAATATGAGTGGTACAAGCAGCTGGCAAGCAATTACTGCGACGACCACATTAACATTTTTTGCATTTTTAGGCATTGAATCTGCCACCATTCCATCAAGTAGCATAGACGATCCAGGACAAAATATTTCAAAAGCAACCATGCGTGGTGTCTGGATTGCAGCAGCGGTATATATTTTTAGCACTGCAGCCATCATGGGGATGATTCCTGCAAGTCAATTGCAAAATTCAATTACACCATTTGCCGATGCTGCAGAAAAAATTTATGGACATGGAGCAAAATACTGGGTGAGCGCAGGCGCTGCCATTGCTGCATTTGGCGCATTGAATGGATTTGTACTTGTACAAGGGCAAATGTCATTTGCGATGGCAAAAGACAAATTATTTCCTGCATTTTTTGCAAAGCAAAATCGTAAAGGAGTGCCTGCTAATGGCGTGATTGTTTCCAGCATCATTATCACTTTACTCATGTTTATGAACAATTCAAAAAATTTAGCAGGACAATTTAAGTTACTGATACTCCTCTCTACATTTTTTACTTTGCTACCTTATTTATTAACGACCGTGTCTTATTTAATTGTTAGAGCAAAACAGGCAACAACCTATACTAGAACCAAAACAATTACAGCTATAGTAATAAGTATACTTGCATTTACTTTTTCCATGTGGATGATCATTGGTTCAGGGCAGGAGATTGTATACTGGGGATTCATCATGCTCATGATGGGGGTGCCTTTCTATGTCTATATGGTGTACAAAAAGTAATGTCAAATTTTTGTAAATTCTTCAACAATATGGCATTTATAACGGTTTAGCTTCTATATTCGTATTTCATGAAAAAAAGGATTATTGGAATTTTATTGACTTTAGTGGTGGCAACCCAGGTTTTCCCTGTGGATGGGCTCCGCTTTTGGTCTAATTTAGTTCAATCGAATGATCATTCAATCACAGCTACTATTCTTGCTCTTGAAGAAGAGGAAGTTGAGGAAATTCAATACAAGGTCAAAAACATGGAATCCAACCATTCGATGTATTTTGAAAGCCAAATGGCATCCATGCTTTTAATTGCCAAGTATCCTATTTTTGACCATTTAGGCAAAGTCATCGACAGAAATAGTCCAATTCTTATCCCTCCTCCCAATACGGTTATTTAAGTAATTAAAAACTTTGACTCATAGTCATTCGTCATTGATAATGATTCAATTGACATGAAGTCATCATTTTCATTATTCATTTCAGATTACGACTCAGTTATATGACTTGTAATTTGTATGAACGGTTCTCTAAAATTTATAAATATAAAATGAGTTTACATCAACCAAATCAAGGTTTAAGTTTCAAATATTTGAAGGAAGATTTACCTGCAGGCTTAGTTGTTTTTTTAGTAGCGATTCCATTGTGCTTAGGAATTGCATTGGCATCTGGCGCCCCTTTATTTTCTGGTATTATTGCCGGTATTGTTGGTGGCATCATTGTAGCATTTGCTAGCGGATCCGCATTGAGTGTGAGTGGTCCAGCTGCAGGCCTTACTGTGATTGTTTTAAATGGCATTACCACCCTTGGCTCCTTTGATCAATTTTTGGTTGCAGTAGCGATTGCCGGGGTTTTACAAATTATTTTGGGCTACCTAAAAGCAGGCGTGATTGGATATTATTTTCCATCTAGTGTGATTAAAGGAATGCTTGCAGCGATTGGTATCATTTTGATTTTAAAACAATTGCCCGTTGCAATTGGATATAGTAAAGCAGTTGCACAGTCTTACCATATGGGGTCCATCATCATTGCAAGTATCTCAATTGGGATTATTTTATTTTGGGATCTACCGATGTTAAAAAAGTATGTCTTTTTTAAATATGTACCTGGCGCATTGATTGCCGTGCTTGTTGGTGTTGCTCTGAATATGTTTTTTAATGCAAATATGCCAACATGGGCTTTGTCTGCAGACGCATTGGTAAAATTACCAGTTGCAAAAAATAGTAATGAGTTCATAGGACAATTTACCCTACCAAATTTTGCTGCATTAGGAAATTACCAAGTATATGTTGTTGCTGTGACCATTGCAATCATTGCAAGCATAGAAACCTTATTAAGTACCGAAGCTGCAGACAAATTAGATCCTTATAAAAGGGTTACACCAAGCAATCGTGAGTTAAAAGCACAAGGTTTAGGTAATTTAATTTCGGGAATGATTGGAGGATTGCCTATGACAGCAGTGATTGTTAGAACATCCGCCAATGTGAATGCTGGGGCAAAAACGAAACTATCTGCAATTTTTCATGGTTTGCTATTGCTTATTAGCGTAGTGGCATTTGCATCTATCTTAAACCAAATCCCATTGGCTTGTTTGGCTGCTGTGTTATTGGTGGTAGGCTACAAATTAGCTAAAGTATCCTTATTCAAACAGATGTACCAACTTGGCTGGGTGCAGTTTGTGCCTTTTATAGTGACTGTGATTGCGATACAATTCAGTGATTTATTAAAAGGCATTGCATTAGGTATGTTGGTGGCTATATTTTATATTTTAAGAACCAATTATCGCCGTGACTACCAATTTCATCATGAAAAAAAATCCGAAGGTGGCGAAATCACTATTGTGCTTGCAGAACATGTTACATTTATCAATAAAGGAAGCATTGCAAAAAAATTAACAGACATTCAAAACGATACAAAAGTAACTATTGATGCTAGTCAGTCACATTATTTAGATCTAGATGTGATAGAGATCATTTATGACTTTGAAACCGCAGCTAAATTAAAAAACATAGAAGTTATTTTAGTTAATATGCCTGCAAGGGTAGCTGTTTCGGGTCATTAGTCGTAAATTGTAAAAGCTATTTATATCGATTCAAAGAATTTTAAAAAAGGGTTTATTTAAATCAAAAAAAATTATAAGAAATGGAAAAATCATACCAAAGATTAATTGAAAATAATAAAACATGGGTCGCAGAACAATTACAATTAGACCATAGTTTTTTTGAAAATCTATCCAAAGGCCAAGAGCCTGAGTATTTATGGATTGGTTGTTCGGACAGTAGGGTGCCTGCAGAGTCTATTACGGGCACTGAACCAGGTGAAATGTTTGTACATCGTAATATTGCCAATATGGTAGTACATAGTGACATGAATATGTTAAGTGTATTATCTTATGCAGTAGAAGTGCTCAAAGTAAAACACGTGATTGTTTGTGGGCATTACGGCTGTGGAGGTGTCATGGCTGCGATGAAAAACCAGCAGTTTGGGTTAATAGACAACTGGTTAAGACATATTAAGGATGTGTACCGTTATCACCATAAAGAATTAGACGCTATTGAAGATGAAACTTTAAGAGCTAGAAGATTTGTTGAAGTGAATGTGCAGGAACAGGTCCACGATTTAGGTAAAACATCGATTGTTCAAAATGCTTGGAAAAGAAACCAACCATTGCACTTACATGGATGGGTCTATGATATTCATGATGGATTAATCAATGATTTAGGGGTGAACTTCACTTGTCCTAAAGATTTACATAATGTATATCATCTTGATTAGCAATAATTTATGAATAGGCAAGGGCACTCAATGGAGTGCCCTTTTTTATGCCTTTTAATGATTAGTTAATATTAAGTTCATATTGGCTTAACAATTTGGTAATATGACTATTTGATATTTGCCATACAAATAAAATCATATCGTGAAAAGGATACTACTATTTATAATTTGTTTTGTTGCAGCAATTTCGGTTCAAGCGCAAAAAGCAAAATTGACAGGTAAGGTTACAAACGCAAAAAATGATGTTTTAGTTGGGGTTACACTAACTTTAAAATCGGATAAGAGCCAAGTTTCAAAAACAGATATCGAAGGTAGATTCAGTTTCAATATAGATATCAATAAGGCCTACACATTAGATTTATCTTATGTAGGATATAAAGCAAAATCAATCGATGTTACAGGCGCTACAACTGCTAATGAAGAAATTGTATTAGATGTATTATTAGATGAGTCTGGAAAGAATTTAACCGATGTAGTGGTTTCTGCTACAAGATCTACCAATAAAGGTGCTACAGATAATGCATTGATTGCTTTTCAAAGAAATACCAATACGGTTGCATCTGTCATCTCTGCAGAATCAATTAGAAGAAGTCCAGATAGAAACACTGCCGAGATCTTAAAGAGAACTCCAGGAGCATCTATCCAAGAAGGTAAGTACATTATTGTAAGAGGTTTGGCGGATCGTTATAACCAAGCCATGTTGAATGGTATCTTGTTAACTAGTACAGAGCCAGACAGAAAAACTTTCTCATTCGATATATTCCCTTCTCAAATTATCGATAACATTATTATCAATAAAGCATTCGTTCCAGAATTACCTGGTGAGTGGGCTGGAGGTTTAATTCAAGTGAATACCAAAGACATCCCAACCAAAAATTTCTTTAATATACAAATTGGAACAAGCGCGAATTCTCAAGTTACAGGCAAAGATTTCTTAAAAGATGTAGGCGGAAAGACAGACTGGTTAGGTATTGATGATGGAACAAGATCATTGCCTTCTGGTTATTCTACAAAATCTAATTTTGATACATCAAGCGCTGCATCAAAAATTGGAATTGGAAAACAAATGTCCAATAACTGGGCACCAGTAATGGTTACCGCGAAACCAAACACGAGTTTACAAATGAACGGTGGATTTTCTGGTACGTTTTTGGGTAAAAAGGTTGGTGGAATCATTGGCGTAAACTATGCCAATTCATTCCGTCTTCTTGATAATTCCAATAATCAAAATGGCTTTACGAATGGAAGCTTCTTCCCTGTCACTAAGCTAAACGATAAAAAATATATAGAAGATATTAATTTAGGTGCAATAGCTGGGTTATCTATATTTTTAAATCCATTGAATAAAATTAGTTATAAGGCAATTATAAATGTAAAAACCGCAAACGCTTATAGTTCAAGAACGGGTACAGATTATAGTAGACAAGACCTTGTAAAGGGTAATGAATTTGTTTTTGGTCAAAATGTATTTTTTACCAATCAATTAAATGGTGAACATAGCTTATCTCAAAAATTAAAGTTCAATTGGTATGGTGCATTTAATATTTTAGATGCTTACACACCTGATCAAAGAAGAATCTTATATACAAAGAGTGCAAATGGTGTAGATCCTTTTGTTTTGAATATCTCTAATACTTTATCACAACAATCTGGTAGTCGTGTTTTCCAAACATTATCTGATTATATCTATACAGGCGGTGGTGATTTGACTTTGAAAGTAAAGCAACAAACCATTAAAGCTGGTTATATGTTGCAAATTAAAGATCGTATGTATGATGCACAATTATTTGCAGTATACTTACCAAGAGATAATGCTGCTTTAAGACAATTAGATGCTGCTTCTGCTTTTGTACCTCAAAACTATGGTAATGGTTCTGATGACAAATTCGCTTTCGACGCAATTAGAAATAGAAATTTCCGATACATGGCCAACACCATTTTAAATGCTGGTTATGTTCAATTTGATAATAAATTGTCGGATGGTTTAAGAGTAGTTTGGGGATTAAGAGTTGAAGATTTTGATCAATTAGTGGGTTCGGTGAAGAAGTGGGATCCTAGACACACTTATTCAAAAGTGACTGACTTCTTACCAGGTGTGAACGCCACACTTAAATTAACTCCAAAAGCAAACTTAAGATTAACTGCTTCTCAGACTGTGATTCGTCCAGAATTAAGAGAATTATCTGCTTTGAATATTTATGATTTTGAATTAAACGCATCAGTTGCTGGTAATCCATCTTTAAAGCGTACTAAAATAACCAATACCGATTTAAGGTATGAATTATACCCTGGCGCTGGTGAGTTATTTACAGTTGGTGTTTTCTATAAGAATTTTGAAAATCCGATTGAGAGTATTTTTAATGAAGGCTCTGGTGGAGCAAGTTTATTCTCTTTCCAAAACGTTTCTAAAGCAACTGCTTTTGGTTTTGAAGTAGAAGGTCGTAAAAAACTAACGACTAGATTTACTTTACAAGCAAATGGTTCATATATCAATTCAAAAACCAAAGATGCTGCTTTAAATGTAGACAGACCTCTACAAGGACAATCTCCTTACTTGATCAATACTGGATTATTATATGACGTAGTTGAAAAAGGATTCAACATGACAGTATTGTTCAACCAAGTTGGTAAAAGAATTTATTTAGTGGGTGATCTTCAAGCTGGTGCTGCTACTCCAGATGTATTTGAAAATCCAAGAGCATTAGTGGATTTCCAGATTAGTAAAAAGTTTGCAGAAAATAAAGCAGAAATTAGATTCACAATTTCAGATATCTTAAATCAAAGACAAATTTTCTATCAGAATAACAATAGCAATTCAGATTACAGTGCAGGTTCAGATGCAATTAGATTCTCAAGAAAGTTTGGTACCACTTTTGGCGTAACACTTAACTACTCATTATAATAAACAATTAAACACTTTTTTTAAATACAACAACAATGAAACAATTATTTATTTTATCTCTCGCTTTTTTGGCCATCACTGGTTGTAGAAAGATCGAAACAGACGGCGAAAAAGAAATCTTCGTAGTAACGAAGGAAGTTGCTCCAGTAGGTGTGGTATCCAATACCGTTACTTTATCTGGAAGAATTACAAAAGACACAACTCTATTTGCAAAGGATGTAAACTACCTTTCTGGTATCGTTTATGTTATGAAGGGCGTTACTTTGACAATTCAAGAAGGTGCAAAAGTAATGGGTAAATCATCTGGTGCCGACGTAGCTGCATTAGTTATTACTCGTGGTGCAAAAATTATAGCTAGAGGTACTGCTGAAAAACCAGTTGTATTTACTTCTGCAGCACAAAATCCTGCATCAGGAGATTGGGGTGGTATCGTATTATTAGGTACAGCTAGAGTGAACACAACACTTACTTGGAAAGGAACTGCTGTAGCTGGATTAACTTCAGTAGAAGGCGGCGTGAATGATGCAGATTTAGGATTAGGTTTAGCTGGTGCTGGTGATGCAGCTTTCCCTACGGGAAATGATGCAGATAATTCAGGTGTAATGCAATATGTAAGAATTGAATACGCAGGTTACGCTTACCAACCAGATAATGAATTGAATAGTTTAACAATGGCTGGAGTTGGAAATGGTACAACCATTAGCCATATTCAAGTTACTTATGCTAAAGATGATGCATTTGAGTGGTTCGGTGGTACAGTAAACTGTAAGTATTTGATTGCATACAAGACTCAGGATGATGATTTTGATACAGACAATGGTTACAATGGTAACGTTCAATTTGGTATCATCTTAAGAGATTCTGTAATTGCCGATATCTCTACTTCTGAAGCATTCGAATCAGACAATAATAGTGGTGGTACTGCTACAACTATTAAAACAACTGCAGTATTTTCAAATATTACAGCAATTGGACCAAGAATTGATCCAACATATGGTAAGGGTAATAGCTTGTACAGAGCTGGTGCGCATATCAGAAGAAACACTGGTATCTCAATCATGAATTCAATCTTCGCAGGATGGAATAGAGGATTTCAATTTGACGCTTCATCAGGTGTTCCAGTTGATAAAAATGTTGAGGATAGTTCAATTAGAATCAAGAATACAACTTTAGCAGGTAACACAGTTAATATTGATTACGTTCGTTCTACAGGAACATCAGCTACTTATGCTGATAATGCTTCTGGAAGTGCAGGTTTATTAACTTGGTTCTCAAATCCTTTTTATGGTAATACAATTTTAACTTTTGCTTCTGGAGATAGATTGAAATTAATCCAACCGTTTAATTATAACAATCCTGATTTCACTCCATATGCAAATAACTCAACACCATCTGGTTCAGTAAGCACAGATGTTCTTAGCAGTGGTTCATCTGCTTGGGGAACATTAGGAATTTGGGATCATGTGAATTACACTAAGAATGGTGCATTCACAGATTCAAAATTACAAAATGCATTCTTTGAGAAAGTAGCATTCAGAGGTGCAGTTGCTACATCTGGTACAAACCAAACATGGTGGAAAGGTTGGACTTCTTGGAGATAGTACTTGTATTTAAAAAATAGATTGATATAAAAATACCCTCGCAATTTGCGAGGGTATTTTTTTTGAAATCTTCAAAAGTTTTTGAAACTTATATTATCCATTAAAAGCTTCAGACACACCCTTGTGTAAAATCTTTCCAGCTCTAATATTTAATCCTTTTGCTAATGCTTGATTCTCGGCGCATGCAATTTCCCATCCTTTATTTGCAATGGCAAGTGCGTATGGTAAAGTCGCTTGTGTTAAAGCTCTTGTACTAGTTTGAGGCACCGCACCTGGCATATTCGCAACGCAATAGTGTGTGATATTATCAATCGTGAACACTGGATTTTCGTGTGTGGTTGGCTTACAAGTTTCAATACATCCGCCTTGGTCCACGGCCACATCTACAATCACAGATCCTGCTTCCATTAATTTTAAATCAGCTTGCTTTACTAAGTGAGGCGCTTTAGCACCATGTAATAAAACTGCACCAATTAATAAGTCTACTGTAGGTAATTTTTCTTTGATCGCTAATAAAGTAGAATATTGTGTGACTACGTTAGCTGGCATCACATCCGATAAATACCTTAGTCTAGCTAAGTTGGTATCCATAATCGTTACATGCGCACCTAATCCTGCAGCCATCTTAGCAGCTTGTGTTCCCACAATACCACCACCAATCACCAATACTTCCGCTGGCTTCACACCTGGCACACCACCTAATAATTTTCCTTTACCACCAAAAGGCTTGCCTAAATAATAAGCACCTACATTCACTGCCATTCTTCCTGCCACTTCTGACATTGGAACCAACAATGGCAATGAGCCATCCGGTAATTCTACTGTTTCGTAGGCAATACATACAGCATGCGTTTTCATCATCGCCTCTGTTAATTCCTTAGAAGCAGCAAAGTGGAAATAAGTGAATAGAATTTGACCAGACTTGATCAATCCATATTCTGCAGCCAAAGGCTCTTTTACTTTTACGATCATTTCTGCAATGGCATACACTTCGGCAGCAGTAGGTAAAATTTGAGCACCCACTGCTATATAAGCATCGTCAGAAAATCCTGATCCAGCACCAGCATTGGTTTCAACATAAACAGTATGGCCTTGTCTTGACAACGCATCCACACCTTCAGGAGTCAAACCTACACGGTACTCCTGGATCTTAATTTCTTTAGGAACGCCAATAATCATAGTATTAGTTTTATTTCTGTATAAAGTTCTGTAAAAAGGAAATATTATTAATTAAATGTGTAAATAGAGTAAAAAATGCTTTAAAAATGAAAATAAATAGAAATTAGCAGTAAATTTGAGTTAGAATCAGCCTTTTCACCGAAATTCTTACGCTTAACAAATTCTAAATTATGAGCTTAGACCCAACCGATCTTGCCATTTTAGGCATTTTGCAAAAAAATGCATTGGCCACATTGAAAGATATCAGTGCCGAGATTAATCTCTCGGTGAGTCCTACTCATGACCGCATCAAAAGAATGGAGGCGGATGGCGTCATTGACAACTATGTGGCTTTGATTAATCGTAAAAAAATTGATTTGGGCATGGTCGTATTTTGTCATGTTACATTAGATAAGCAAACAAAAAATAATTTCGCGGAGTTTGAACAAATCATTTTGAAATTTGACGAAATCATTTCTTGTAGTTTGGTTTCTGGTAGTTTTGATTATTATTTAAAAGTGGTTACTAAGGATGTAGAAACTTATAACCAATTTTACCAAGAAAAATTAGCGGTGCTTCCAATGGTGGCGCATATTAATAGTTTGTTTGTGATGGACGAGATTAAAACAACAACTGCATTGCCTCTTTAATGTGAGCGCGATCCTTACAATAGCGAATCTATATTTTAAAAATGATCACAATTAAGAATGTATTTATAATTAATTTAGAATAATTTAAAAAAGTCTATGTACGATATACCTCATTTTAAAGCAAGCAATCATCAGCAAGTGATTGACTTTATGCAAGCAAATCCTTTTGTGACATTATGTGGCGTGGATGCCAATGGCTTACCTGTTGCCACGCATATCCCCGTGTTGATTGATATTCAAAATGATATTGTTACAATCAGTGGACATATTATGCGCAAGCAAGACCATAGCAATGCCTTTGAGTTGAATAAAAATGTATTGGTTATTTTTTCAGCACCCTCTGCATTTGTAAGTGCTAGTTGGTATGCGAATCAAGGACAAGCGAGTACTTGGAATTACCAAACTGTGCATGCGATTGGCAAATTAGAAATGCAGGACGAGCAACACCTATATGACTTGTTGGTTACCTTGACACAAAAATTTGAAACAGATGCGGAAGCGCCTTCGCAAGTAAAAAATTTAGATCCAATGTACATGCAACAAAACATGAAGGCCATTGTTTCTTTTGAAATAGTGGTGGATCAATTGAAGCATGTATTTAAACTCAGTCAAAACAGGGACGAAGCTTCTCATACAAATATTCAAACTGAATTAAATAAAAGAGACGCTGCTTGTAAGCATATGGCTGCAGCTATGAAGGCTCAATCAAGTCCCAAAGATTCCCATAAAAGTCTTTAAACACAGCAACGGTTCCATAAGCTTCGACATGTGGAGCGATGGTGAATTCAACGCCTTTAGAAGTATAGTTTTCAAAATCGCGATAAAAATCATCGGTGTATAAAAATAAAAATACACGACCCCCAGTTTGATAACCAATGGCTTTTTCTTGCTCGGGTGTAGCTGCTTTTGCAAGCAATAACATACAACCATTATTGGCCCCAGTTGGTTGCACCATCACCCATCTTTTGGTTTCAGATAATACGGTGTCTTCGATTAATTTAAATCCAAGTACGGTTGTATAATAGTGAATGGCTTCATCGTAATCACGAACCACTACAGCAATATGAGCGAGATGTTGTTGCATGTATCAAATATACAATTTGTATAAACATCTTCAATCAATCTATTTGTATATTTGTATGCAAATAGAAACGGTTCAGCTAACTTTTAATTTTGTTCTCTCAATTATGACTCCTATAAAAAACATCATCTTTGATCTTGGTAATGTCTTGTATGATATTGACTTTACAAAAATGTACAACGAATTTGATCAATTAGGTATTCCTAATTTTCAAAACCACTTTACACTCAATCAGTGTGATCAATTATTTTACGATATCGAAAAAGGCTTAATCAGTGAAACAGCATTCTGCGAGGGCTTCAATCAATTGTATCATTTATCACTAAGGCATAGTCAAATTATATCCGCTTGGAATTCCTTGCTCATTGGATTTAGAAAAGAAAGTATGAAATGGATTAAAGTAAATCAAGAAAAATTTCCCATGTTCTTATATTCCAATACCAATCAGATTCATTGTGATTATGTGCTTCCTCAATTTGAAAGGGAAATAGGCGGAAATTTTGAGCAGTTATTTAAAACGCCTTATTATTCTCATAAAATTGGGATGCGCAAGCCAGATCCGGCTTCTTTTCAATATATTTTAGACCAGGAAGGACTGATTGCTGCTGAAACTTTGTTCATTGACGACAATGAGCCCAATATCATAGGAGCGGCTTCGGTAGGATTGCAAGTATTGTATTTGCAGCCGGGTATGTTCATTGAAACGGAATTGCCTAAAATCTTAGGGTAAATTTTACTTAAGTTCCTCAAAATCAATGTAATCAGCGTCTTTTTTAACCGAATCCTTAGTGACTTTTGGGGCTGCTTTTGGTGCCTCTTTTGGAGCATTTTGACTAGCGAATCCAGTATAATTGGCGTTTTGACCCTGCGCTTCGGCCATTTTTCGTTGCATTTCTTCCATATTTTGGCGAACAGTCTTGACCCCTTTGCGCACAGGAAGGACCACATTAAAGATCAATTTATACAATAGATAGATCAGAAATCCGTAAATCAATAGCTTGGTCATACCACAAAAATACGATGAGATTGAATAAAATTGGGTGAATTCATCCTCTTTTATTACCTTTGGTCTAGAATAAGCAAAGAAATGAAGGGAACGAAATCGTTCCCTTCTTCTTTTTTAAGTATGGAAGTAAACGAATTAAAAGACAGGATTCACACCTTATTAGAGCCTTTTTTACAAGAGGATCCAAGCTATTTTTTGGTGCACATCAAAGTAAAGCCTGGTCATATAATAAGAGTTTATATTGATGGCGACCAAGGTTTGCCTATCAAGCAATGCACTTCTTTTAATAGGAGATTGTATAAGGCAATAGAGGAAGCTGCATGGTTTCCGGAAGGTGACTTTGCCTTGGAAGTGTCTTCACCTGGTGTGGAGGAACCTTTGATTTTAAATAGACAATATGTAAAAAATATTGGACGTACCGTAGAAGTGATATTGAACGATGAATCTGTTTTTACGGGCGTGATGAAAGAAGTAACTGACAAGGCTATTTTAATAGAGTGGACAGCTGGAAAAGGGAAAAAGGCAACCCAAGAATCCATGCTTATTCCATTTGATAATATAAAATCAACTATAGTACAAATTCAATTTTAACAAATCTCAAGCTTGATCGCTTGATAAAAAAATGATGTTATGGCAAGTATAAATTTAATTGAAGCTTTCGCGGAGTTTAAAGACGCTGAAAATATAGATCGTCCTACGATGATGAAAGTGGTAGAAGATGTATTCAAAACCTTATTGAGAAAAAAATATGGTAGCGATGAAAACTTCGACGTAATCGTAAACGCAGAAAAAGGTGACTTGGAAATCATTCGCCGTCGAGAAATCCGACCTGATGATGATGTTGACAATCCTTTAGCAGAAGTTTCTTACTCTGACGCAATCAAGATAGAGCCTGACTTTGAGATAGGTGAGGAATTATTAGAAGAAGTGAATATTTATGATTTTGGACGTCGTGCTATCTTGGCTGCAAAGCAGACCTTGGCATCTCGTATCAACGATTTAAAGAAAAACGTTTTAGTTAAAAAATATTCTGATAGAATTGGTGAAATCATCAATGCTGAAATTTATCAGGTTTGGAAGAAAGAAGTTTTGTTATTAGACGAAGAAGGCAATGAATTGATTCTTCCAAAAACAGAACAAATCCCTCAGGATTTTTTCAAGAAAGGAGAAACAATCAGAGCGGTGATTGCAAGAGTGGATATGAAAAATAATTCACCTGTAATTATCTTGTCTAGAACAAGTCCATTATTCTTAGCAAAATTATTAGAAATAGAAGTACCAGAAATTTTTGATGGTTTGATTACCATTAAGAAAATTGTGCGTGAGCCAGGTGAGCGTGCAAAAGTTGCTGTTGAATCATTCGATGATCGTATTGATCCAGTGGGTGCTTGTGTGGGTATGAAAGGTTCTCGTATTCATGGCATTGTGAGAGAGTTAAAGAATGAAAATATCGATGTTATTAATTTTACAACGAATACGCAATTATTGATTCAACGTTCATTGACGCCATCAAAAATTAGCTACATGAATATTGATGCTGATCGTAAGCGTGCCGAAGTTTACTTACAATCTGATCAAGTTTCTTTAGCAATTGGCCGTCGTGGTGTGAACATCAAATTGGCTTCTGAATTAACAGGCTATGAATTAGATGTGTATCGTGAAGATGAAGAAATTGTAGATGAGTTTGATATCGATTTAGATGAATTTAGCGATGAGATTGAAGCATGGATCATTGATGAGTTTAAGCGTGTTGGTTGTGATACAGGAAGAAGTGTATTGAAACTTAGCGCAGAAGAATTAGAAAAAAGAACTGACTTAGAAGTAGAGACCATTGCGGAAGTCCGCCGTGTCTTGACAGAAGAGTTTGCTAAAGGTGAATAACCTTTAAATAGAAGTATATTTGTAAAAGGAACGCGTCTCTGTTCAAAAAAAAGAGACAAAAAACATTCAAATGTCAGAATTGAAACTACCAAGACTGTTAGCTGCTGCTAAAGAATTCAACATCGGTCAAGATACCTTGATTGAATTCCTTAGTACAAAAGGTTTTCCTAAGGATGACCTTAAGCCAACGGCCAAATTAACTGAAAGTCAGTATTATGCTTTGCAGGCAGAATTCCAAAGCGACAAGGTGGCCAAGGATAAGGCAGACCATGTGGAATTGCCAAAAAATGCAATAGCAGACAAAGGCAAAAAAGCGGAGGAAGAAATTGCTCCAGCAAAAAAAGCAGTTGTAGCTGAAACGCCAGTTGTGGAAAAATCAAAAGCAGCCGCTCCGGTGGTTGAAGATGCTCCAGCAAAAGTGACAGCAGATCCAGCTCCTGCGAAAGCAGCGCCTGCTAAAGCGAAAGTAGAAACACCAGAGGTGGAAGCACCAAAAGTGGTGAATAAGATTGATCTTTCTACAATAGACTCGTCTACAAGACCAAAAAAGACCACTAAAAAAACAGAGGAGGCTGCGCCTAAAGAGGCAGCTCCTAAAGCGAGCGCTCCAAAAGCAGCTGCTAAAAAAGCAGAGCCGGCTCCAAAAGCACCGCCAGTAGACCATTCAATTGCTCCAGAAAATGTACATGGTGCCATTACCAATATCCAAGCAGATAAATTAACCGGTCCAACAATTTTAGGCAAGATTGATTTGCCTACCAATAGTGATACTAGACCAAAACCTTTAACCCAGGAAGAAAAACGTGTTCGTAAGCGTATCCCAGTTCAAGGTAGACCAAATCAACCTGGTCAAACAGGACAAGCTGGTCAAACTCAAGGTGGAGGTGGCTATCAAGGCAATCGTCCTCAGGGAGGACAAGGTGGTGGTTACCAAGGCAATCGTCCACAAGGCGGCGGCTATCAAGGTAATCGTCCTAACAATGGAACACGTCCAGGACAAGGTGGAGCACGCGGAAGAAATATGCCACAAACGGCTGAGCAAAAAGAAATCGATCAGAAAGCAATTCAAGATAAGATCAAGGAAACACAAGCGAAATTATCAGGCCAAGGTGGTCGTGGTAGAAGCACGAAATCTAAGTATCGTCGTCAAAGAAGAGAGGAAGCTGCTGAAAATGATAATAACGAACAAAGAGAAGATAATAAATTACAGGTAACAGAATTTGTAACCGTGAGTGAGTTGTCTAGCTTGATGGATGTAAGTTTTGCAGACATCATTAGCAAGTGTATGAACTTGGGTATCATGGTTTCAATCAACCAACGTTTAGATGCGGAGGTAATTGAATTGGTTTCAAGTGAATTTGGATTTGAAGTTGAATTCGTAGGATTAGAAGATGTAGTAGAAATGGATGAGGAAGAGGAAGCAGAAGACCAAGCGAATTTAGTAGAGCGTCCTCCAATTGTAACCATCATGGGTCACGTAGATCATGGTAAAACATCTTTACTAGATTATATCCGTAACGCGAATGTGGTTGCAGGTGAGGCCGGTGGTATCACGCAACATATTGGTGCATACGAAGTGACTTTGCCAAATGGTAAAGCCATTACTTTCTTGGATACACCAGGTCACGAAGCCTTTACAGCCATGCGTGCGCGTGGTGCTAAAGTAACAGATATTGCAATTATCGTAGTAGCTGCAGACGATGCGGTAATGCCTCAAACTAAAGAGGCCATTAGTCACTCTCAAGCGGCGAATGTGCCAATGATTTTTGCAGTTAATAAAATTGATAAAGACGGTGCGCAGCCGCAAAAGATATACGAGCAATTGTCTCAAATGAATATTTTAGTAGAAGCTTGGGGTGGTAAATTCCAAAACCAAGAATTGTCTGCTAAACAAGGATTGAATGTAGACGCTTTATTAGAAAAGGTATTATTAGAATCTGAAATTTTAGATTTAAAAGCCAATCCAAATAGAGAAGGAACAGGAACTATTATCGAGGCCTCTTTAGATAAAGGCCGTGGTTTTGTGGCTACCATACTTGTTCAAAACGGAACCTTACGTCAGGGAGATTTGATTTTATCAGGCCAGTTTTATGGTCGTGTAAAAGCGATGTTCAACGAACGTAACCAACGTATCGAAGTGGCACCTCCATCTACCCCTGTGGTGATATTAGGTTTGAATGGTGCACCACAAGCTGGTGAGAAATTCAAAGTATATGACGACGAGTCAGAAGCAAAAGAATTAGCAACCAAGCGTTCTCAATTATTAAGAGAGCAAGGTTTGAGAACTAGAAAACATATTACATTAGACGAAATTGGTCGTCGTTTGGCTTTAGGTAACTTTAAAGAATTAAACATCATTATTAAAGGTGACGTGGATGGTTCTGTAGAAGCCTTAAGTGACTCTTTACAAAAATTATCTACCGAGGAAATTGCAATTAGAGTAGTATTAAAAGGAGTGGGTCAGATTTCTGAATCTGATGTATTACTTTCTGCTGCATCTGATGCGATCATCATTGGCTTTAACGTTCGTCCAAGTATGCAAGCAAGTCGCTTAGCCGAAACAGAAGGCGTTGAAATTAAAATGTACTCTATTATCTATAACGCGATTGATGAAATCAAGAGCGCGATGGAAGGTATGTTGGAACCAAAAATTCAAGAGAAAATTGTGGCTAACGTTGAAGTTAGAGAAGTCTACAAATTCGATAAAGCAACCGTTGCCGGATGTTATGTATTGGATGGCAAGTTGAGTAGAAACAGCAAGATTCGTATTATTCGTGACGGTATTGTTGAGTTCCCAAGAGGAGAAGGACAGGCCGCTGAATTAGGAAGCTTGAAGCGTTTCAAAGATGATGTGAAAGACGTAGTTTCCAATATGGAATGTGGTTTGACCATCAAAAACTTTATCGACTTAAAACCAGGCGATATCGTAGAAGCATTTGAGGAAGAAGAAGTTAAACGTACTTTATAAAAAAATTAAGATTTGATAGTTGGGGTATTGCCCCAGCTATCGGAACTTAGCCCCTTAATTCATATTTGATGAAAATAATTCGCATCTTATTTGCCTTAGGTTTAATTGCTATGACTACTGTAGCGTCAGCTCAAATCAAAAAAGTTTTAGCAGATAAAATTGTTGCTACCGTTGGAGATAAATATATTTTACGTTCCGATGTTGACAATGCACTTGCAGATTATAAAAGACAAGCACAAGGTCAAGAAAATATAGAATTGCCATCGCTCTGTCAGGTGATCGAAGGGCAATTGATTCGTAAGGCTTTAGTATTACAAGCCGAAAAAGATTCCATTTTAGTTACAGATGAAGAAATTGAAGTGGCAATTGATGGACGTATTCGAAATTTCATACAACAATTTGGATCTAAGGAAGTCTTAGAGGAAGTCGCTGGACGAACTATCTTTCAATTAAAAGACGATTTCAGACTTTTAATTAGAGAACAACGTTTAGCAGAGGAGATGCAAAATAAAATTATTGAAAAGGTAAAGATTACACCAAATGAGGTAAAAGCCTTTTATGCAAAAATCCCAGTGGATAGTTTGCCTTTGTATGAAAGTGAAGTGCAGATTTCAGAAATCATCATGCATCCTAAAGCAAATCGTGACATCGAAGAGTATGTGATTCAGCAAATGTTAGAATACCGTAAGCAAGTAGAAGGCGGCGTGAATAAATTTGAACAATTGGTAAAATTGTATTCTGAAGACCCAAGTTCAAAAGAAAATTTAGGGCAGTTTAGCTTAAATAGAAATGTAAGAGAGTTTGATCCTGCATTTATGGCGGCATCTTTCAGATTGAAAGAAGGTCAAATTTCTGCTCCTGTAAAATCTAAATTTGGTTATCATATTATCCAATTAATTTCTAGATCTGGGGATGAAGCTGTAGTAAAGCATATTTTAAGAATTCCACCAATCACCATCGATGAAATTAATGAAACTAAGCACTTGTTAGATAGTGTTAGGAAAGCGATTTTAGCAAATAAAACAACTTTTGGTGAAGCAGTGAATAAATATAGTGACGATGAATCCAGCAAGTTTAGTGGTGGAGCAGTCACTGGTCGTGATGGATCTACTTATATCAACTTTGATCAGTTAGACAAGGAAATGGTGGTTTTGATTCAGAATATGAAGCCAGGAGATATCTCCGAACCACAAATGTATGTGGATGATAGAGGTAGAAAAACAGTTCGTATTGTGTATTATAAAGAGAGAACAGAACCACATAAAGAAAATTTAAGAGAAGATTATAACCGTGTTTCATTAAGGGCACTAGAGGAGAAAAAAGCAAAAGTGCTAGAATCATGGTTTAAAGACAGAGTCCCTAATTACTATGTATTTATAGACAACGATTTCCAAGCTTGTAAAGAATTGACAGATTGGACAAAAGTGGCAAATGCAATAGTAAAGGAAAAAACATACTAGAAATTTCATCATGAGCGACGAAATCAAACACGAATGTGGCTTAGCATTCATTAGGTTAAGAAAACCATTGTCCTACTATTTGCAAAATAGAGGATCAGTCACCTACGGACTAAATAAGTTGTACCTCTTGATGGAGAAACAACACAATCGTGGACAAGATGGCGCAGGGATTGCAACTGTTAAACTAGATATAGAAGCAGGCAATCCTTTTTTATATAGATTAAGAAGTAGTGCACAGCAACCCATTGCAGATATTTTTTATAAAGTGGGTCAAGAAATACAAGAACTAGAAAAATTACAGCCAGATATTACTCAACATCCAGGATTAATGAAAGGGCATTTGCCATTCATGGGTGAATTGTTATTAGGGCATTTAAGGTATGGCACACAAGGCAAAAATAATGTTGAATTTTGCCATCCATTTATTAAGAAAAATTTAGCACCAGGAAAGAATCTTGCTTTAGCAGGTAATTTCAATTTGGTTAATACAGATGAATTATTCAAATCAATTCAGCATGAACCAGGTCCTTTTGAAAAACAAAGTGACTTAGCAGCTATGATGGAAGTGATTCATCACTTTTTGGTAATAGAAGAAAGTAAAAATCCCAATAGCCCAAATATTTCGGAAGTATTAAAGCAAGCTGTCCCAATGTTTGATGGTGGCTTTACCATTGGTGGACTAGTTGGTAATGGATATAGCTTTATTATGCGCGATGCACATGGTATTCGTCCAGCCTATTATTACATTGACGGAGAAGTGATTGTAGCAGCCAGCGAAAGAGCTGCTATTCGCACTACATTCAATGTAGGCGAGAACGAAGTGCATGAGTTGATGCCAGGCAATGCATTGATTGTAGACGATAAAGGCGGGTATACGATTGAACAAATTATTACACCGAAGGAAAGAAGAGCTTGTTCATTTGAGCGTATATATTTTTCTAGAGGTGGGGATGAAAAAATTTATAGAGAGCGTATCGCACTTGGACATTATTTAAGTAAAATAGTGTTAGATAGGATCGAAAAAGATTTAAAGAATACAATCTTCTCTTATATTCCAAACACGGCAGAAGTGGCATTTTACGGTTTAATAAAAGGCATGGAAGAATACCTGAACGCCATTAAAGTGGAACGTATATTAAGTTGGGGTAAGGACCTGGATGCAGAAAAATTAGGAGCAATGGTGAATCGAAAAATTCGCCAAGAAAAAATTGCGATCAAAGATGTTAAATTAAGAACCTTTATTACGGAGGACACGAACCGTAACGAGATGGTGCAACACGTGTATGATATTACTTATGGCACTGTGCGTAAAAATGAAGATAGCTTGGTGGTAATTGATGATAGCATAGTAAGAGGGACGACTTTAAAAGAAAGTATCGTTAGAATGCTATCTAGACTTTCGCCTAAAAAAATCATTGTTGTTTCATCTGCACCTCAAATCAGGTATCCCGATTGTTATGGTATTGACATGAGTAAAATGGGCGACTTTATTGCATTTAAAGCCGCTATTGCCTTGTTGAAAGAAAGAGGTATGGAGCAGGTGATGGATGATGTGTATCAAAAGATTAAAGCACTTGAAGCAAAGAATGAACTACACACCCAAAATGTGGTAAGAGAACTATATAAGCCATTTACAACCGAAGAAATTTCAGATAAAATTGCGCAACTCATCACACCCGATAATATTCAAATTCCTGTTGAAGTAATTTATCAGACTGTTGAAGGATTACATGCATGTTGCCCAACCAATACAGGTGACTGGTATTTTACAGGTAATTATCCTACGCCTGGAGGGAACAAGGTTTGTAATAAAGCATATACTAACTATATCGAGGGGAATAACCAAAGAGGTTATTAATAAGAAAAGGCGCTAACAGCGCCTTTTCTTATTAACTATATTATAATTAGAGTCGATAACAAATCGCATTGATATTCATTCCCGCTCCAACAGAGGCAAAAATAACAACATCGCCTTTTTCTAATTTATGCTCAGCATACTTTCCTTTAAGCACCAAATCGTATAAAGTTGGAATCGTTGCTACAGAACTATTGCCTAATTCATGAATACTCATAGGCATAATATCTGCAGGGATTTCTTTGATATCATATAATTTGTACAAGGCTTTAATAAAACCCTCATCCATTTTTTCGTTGGCCTGATGTAGAAAGAATTTTTTTATTTCTTGAATCTCCACACCCGCTTTTTCTATACAGGCCTTCATGGCAATAGGCACATTCTTAATGGCGTACTCATATACTTTTCGGCCCTTCATTTTTATATACCTTGTGGCATCATCTGCTTCTGGATGATTGGATTTCCCCAGGTATAAAAAATACGCTTCTTCGTTGCAATGGCTTTGAACACTAAAGGATAGAATACCCTGATTAGGATCTTCGCTATGTTCTACAATACAAGCCCCTGCACCATCACTAAAAATCATACTATCTCTATCGTGTACATCAATTACTCTGCTTAAAGTCTCGGCACCAATGACTAAACATCTTTTTGCCATACCAGATTTAATAAAAGAGTCTGCTTGAATGACCCCTTGTATCCACCCAGGACAGCCAAACAAAATATCATAAGCCACACAGCTTGGATTGACAATCCCTAAATGATGCTTCACTCTTGATGCAATTGCAGGAATGGCATCAGATTGGATGGTTCCATTTTTAACGTCGCCAAAATTATGTGCAACAATAATTTGATCAATCGTTTCAGGATCTATCCCTGCATCCTCAATCGCTAATTTAGCTGCAGCAGCGGCTAGGTCAGAAGTATTGACTTGAACATCGGCATACCTTCTTTCCATGATGCCAGTAATGCCTTTGAATTTTTCAACAATTTCTTGATTAGGAGTTTTGATCAATTCACTTTGCTCATCGTAAAAAGTGTTTGCTACAAAATCCTGATTAGATTTAACATGGTGTGGTATAATACTACCAGTGCCGGTTATAATTGTGGCCATAGAGGGGGTAATTAAAGTTTATAAGCTATCTCCCAACCTCTCTAAGATAAGTAATTTAGATATATTTATCGCCTTTGTTCCTCTTTACTTCGGCTACATATTCTTTAATAGACTGTTCTTTATCCCTACTACAAATCAATAAAACATCTTTTGTATCAATCACAATAAAGTCATCCAATCCCTGAACTAACACTAGTTTGTCTTTTGGGGAATTGATCATACATTTTGTCGCATCAATTACAATCACGTTATCAGAAGCCACTGCATTGCCTAAATAGTCTTTCTCCATATTCTCATAAGCGCTGTTCCATGTACCTAAATCACTCCATCCAAATGAAGATGGCATCACATATACATTATTTGCTTTCTCCATAATTGCTATGTCAATTGAAATATTGGTGCACTGTGGGTAGATTTTTTGAATCGCAGTCTTTTCGGCTGGTGTATTAAAATGCATTTTCTCTTGATCAAATAATTCATACATTTCTGGCTGGTACTTTTCGAAGGCAGCTAAGATGGAACTTATTTTCCAAGCAAAAATTCCCGCGTTCCATAAAAAGTCACCACTTTCTATAAATGATTTAGCAATTTCTACATCTGGTTTTTCAGTAAATGTTTTGACTTTAAATACCTCTTTGGCAACTTCTAGTCCTTCGTATTGGATATAACCATAGCCTGTATTGGGATGCGTTGGCTGAATGCCTAATGTCACCAATGCTTTAATATTTTCTACAAAATCCAAGGCTTTTAAAGCAATTGTCTGAAAGCGGTCTTCTTCTAAAATTAAATGGTCACTTGGCGCAACAATACATTTTGCATCAGGATTCATCTGCGCCAATTTAAAAGAGATATACGCAATACAAGGGGCTGTATTTTTTTTACTTGGCTCCGCTAAAATATTATCAATAGGCAGCATCGGCAATTGTGTTTTCACAATGTCAACGTACTCTTCGGAAGTAACAATGAAAATATTTTCTGCAGGAATAAATTTTGCGTAACGTTCATAAGTCCATTGCACCAATGTCTTACCCGTATTCAATACATCTAAAAACTGCTTTGGAAGTGCAGTCCTACTCATTGGCCAAAATCGACTTCCAATACCTCCAGCCATAATGGCTACGTAGTAATTTTTATTTTGCATAGATATAGATTATAAAATCCCTTCTTTCATTAAATCGTGTATATGAATCATTCCTTTATATTGACCTTGATCGGCAACAACCAATTGACTAATATCGTGTGCTTTCATTAGATCAAATGCTTCTATTGCTAATGTATCGGAGGAAATTGTAATGGGCTGTTTATGAAAAATATCAGCTGCTTTAAGTTCTTGTATGCTATTGTGTTGTTCTAGCATTCGGCGAATATCTCCATCTGTTATGATGCCAACAATATTTCCTGCATCATCTAAGACAACGGTTGCGCCCATCCTGCTTTTGGAGATTGCTATAATAACTTCTTTAATACTAGTAGTTGGTTGTACACTTGGTTGTGTATTTTGTTTTGCAATGGCACCCGTGGTTAAGGTTAATTTTTTTCCAAGATTACCTCCAGGATGAAATTTTGCAAAATCAGTGGATTTAAATCCTCTTAATTCCATACATGTAATGGCCATTAAATCGCCCATCACCATTTGCGCAGTGGTAGAGGATGTAGGTGCTAAATTATGCATACATGCTTCTTGGTCTACTGTAGTATTAATCACAAGTGGCGTTGCTTTACCTAGATAACTATCCAAGTTGCCTACCATGGCGATGAATGGGTTTCCAAAATGGGCAATCAAGTCTACCAATAATTTAATCTCAGGGCTCTCTCCACTTTTACTAATAATCATGACCACATCTTCTGGACCAATCATCCCTGAATCTCCATGAACCGCATCTGCTGCATGTAGGTAAATTGCAGGCGTACCAGTAGAATTACAAGTAGCTACAATCTTTTGTGCAATTATCGCACTTTTACCAATGCCGCTCACGATAAAACGACCCTTGGATTGCATCACAGTTTGAACTGCAGCAACAAATTGATCGTCAATAAATTTTTCCAATCCTGCTACCGCTTTTGTTTCAATCAATAAAGCGTTTTTGGCAATGGATTTAATATCAGATGACATAGGCATAATATAGATGCAGCAAAGGTAAGACTTCATTAACTTCGTACTCCATTTTTAATCTATCCTTTGTTAAATGGTTTAATTTAAAAAATTAACTATTTTAATGCACTTTTGGTCAACAAAATGCGTTAACTTAAGAGTAGATTTGGATAATAAACGGTTGATTTCAAGCTTATTAAGATGCCCACGCCTAAAAAAACGATTAAAAAGACTGCTACCCCTCAAAATAAGGAGATACTAGCGGCTTTAGAGCAATATTTTGGTTTCTCAGAGTTCAAGGGTACCCAAGAACAAGCCATCCTATCCCTATTGAGTGGCCGGGATACTTTTGTGATTATGCCAACTGGAGGTGGTAAGAGTTTGTGCTATCAATTGCCAGCAATGATGTTGGAAGGTTGTGCCATCGTCGTTTCCCCACTCATTGCTTTAATGAAAAATCAAGTAGACCTTGTTAGAGGCTATAGCGAGAACGACGAAGTGGCCCACTTTTTAAATTCTTCTTTAAACAAAGGGCAAGTCAAAGTGGTTAAAGAGGATCTTTTAAGTGGTAAGACTAAATTATTATATGTTGCGCCAGAGACTTTGACAAAACAAGAAAACCTAGATTTTTTTAGCGACTTAAAAGTATCTTTTTTTGCAGTAGATGAAGCGCATTGTATTTCTGAATGGGGTCATGACTTTAGACCAGAATATCGTCGACTAAAAGAGATGATGGAAGAGATTAATCCATCTGCACCCATTATTGCATTGACAGCAACAGCCACACCTAAAGTGCAAAGCGATATTGTAAAAAATCTTTCGCTCAATAATCCTGAAATTTTAATTTCTTCTTTTAATAGGGATAATCTCTATTATGAAGTACAGCCAAAAATCAAAAAAGACCAGACCGTTAAAAGTATTGTCAAGTATATCACTAAGCATAAAAAGAAAAGCGGTATCATTTATACCCTGAATAGAAAAACAACAGAAGAACTAGCCGACCTTTTAAAGGCCAACAATATTAAAGCTGTTGCTTACCATGCTGGACTAGATCAAAAATTACGAGCCGACAGACAGGATCAATTTTTAAATGAGGACGTGCAAGTGATTGTTGCCACTATTGCATTTGGCATGGGCATTGATAAGCCAGACATTCGATTTGTGATTCATTATAATATCCCTAAATCTATTGAGAATTATTACCAAGAGACGGGAAGAGCCGGTAGGGATGGTTTAGAAGGGAATTGTATTTTATACTATTCACAAAAAGACGTTTCTAAACTAGAACATTTTTTAAGAGACAAGCCATTGAGTGAAAGAGAAGTGGGTGCGCAATTAATAGATGAAACTGTGGCATTCGCAGAGAGTGGTGTTTGTAGAAGAAGAAGTTTATTACACTATTTTGGAGAACCATGGCCCGATCAAAATTGCGGCAAATGTGATAATTGTTTACATCCAAAAGAAAAATTCCAAGCAAAATCTGAAATAGTACAATTATTACAAACATTACAAGCATTGGATGAAAGATTTGTTGCTGCTTATGTTGTGCAAATTATTACAGGACATTATACGCCACAAATTGGATTGTATCGACATGAAAAATTGCCTGTTTTTGGTATTGGCAAATCGCATGATGACTTATTTTGGAATAGTTTGATACGTCAGGCGATGCTTGAAGAATTGATTGAAAAAGACATTGAAGAATATGGCCTTTTAAAACTGACTACCAAAGGGCAAAAATTCTTGAAGAAACCTAGTTCATTTTTGGTGGTCTTGCAAAATGTTTTTGCCGCCGAGTTGGGCGATGACGAAGAAAGCGAAGTGGCCGAAGATGCGGTTACCACAGACGATCGCTTATTTGAGTTATTGAAAGACCTGCGCCAAGTCGTTGCTAAAAAAATCGGCTTGCCGCCATTCGTTATTTTCCTTGAGACTTCATTGCAAGACATGGCCACATTGTATCCTACCTCTTTTACAGAATTAGAGCGTTGTCAGGGTGTGAGCAAAGGCAAGTCTATCAAATATGGCGAAGCTTTTATCAAACTTATTGAACAATATGTAATTGATTACAATATTGAAAAGCCAGATGACTTTGTAATGAAGTCCGTAGCGAATAAATCAAGCAATAAAATCTATATCATTCAAAATGTAGATAAGAAAATTCCTTTAGAAACAATTGCGAAAAACAAAGACCTAAGGCTAGATAGTTTACTAGAGGAAATGGAAACCATTGCAGCAAGTGGTACAAAGCTAAATTTAGATTATGCCATTGATGAATGGCTAGATGAATATGATCAAGAAGAAATATTGGAATACTTCAAAAGCTGTGAAACATCTTCTTTACAAATTGCACAACAAGAGCTGAGCGAAAATGACTACAGCTGGGAGCAACTTAAAATAATGCGTATTAAATTTTTAAGCGTTGTGGGCAATTAAAGCAGTCACTATTAATTGACTTTAATTTGAGGACTGATTTGAGAATTGCAAAGCCCTGTCTGTCGCATTTTTTCGTACACTCATATAATACAAATTATAATCTGCAATATGATAATTAGGAGTAGTGTATAATATACTGCCAAAAAACTTTGGCCTAGGTGTCCATAAAATCCCTTTATAATTAGTGGCTCCAGCGACATTTGGAATGACTTTTGTAAAGTTGTACAAAACGGATCCTTCATTCGATTTTCTATCAACAGCTGTTTGATTGCTACTCCATGTTAATGGGTTGGTCACAATAGAAGTGAATTTTTCAATTGCAACAAATGGAGGAGTATATCCTTCTTTGTAAGTTCTCCAAGCACAAATGCAACCAGTTTCGGTTGGTGTAGCGCAAGCCTTTAAATTTGTAAATTCAGCAGGGTCAATCGCCATGCCTACAATATAGGCAGACACCAATTGCTTGCTCAATTGTTTTCCATCAAAATATTCTTTTAGCAATCTTTTTGCATGTGTACTTCCCTGACTATGTGATGCAATAATGATTGGCTTTCCTTGGTTATAATTGGCCATATAAAAATCGAATGATCTTTTTACATCCTGATAAGCTAGTTCAAACGCAGCCAATGCATTTAAGGTATCTACTTTATTGGCTGGATAATAACTTTTGATATGTGCTTGACGATACCTTGGTGCATAAATGGGACCTACTTCATTAAAAATACTTGCTTGATTTAAGATGGTCGTATAGTCCGTATTAATATTGATAGCAATGTCTTTTAAAGAGGCAGACCAGCCATTGGGCATTGCAGGATCTAAATAAGTTGTTGGATGCACAAAAAATACATCCGCTAATTGTTTGGGCTTGTAATTTTTAAGAATGCTTGCTGGTACGCTGTCAGAAGGGTCCACTTTGAGCGGATGCGCAGCCCAGTTCTTTAATTGACTATAATCAGGTTGTTCCTCCCAATCAATAGCCGCATAAACAGGTTGGTAAGTTGCATAGTTGCTTTTGCCACAACCAAGAGCTATGAACAAAACACTTAATAAAAACAAGTTTCTCATGGTGCAAAGATACAAATTATCATTGTTCTGTATTTGTATACTTTACTGATAAATTATAAAATGCTTTGGATGCAAATAAATTATTTTATTTTTACATAAATCAATCTGATTGTACCTCTTAAGACATATACCATTTTTAAAAGCTGTATTCCAGCATAGTTTAACCGCTTTTGGTGGTCCTCAAGTGCATATTGGCCTACTCCAACATCGTTTTGTAGAAAAAAGAAAGGATATTACTTCGGAAGAGTTAATGGAATACAACGCTTTTTGTCAATTGCTACCCGGCGCTTCCTCAACACAAACCATTGTCTTAATTGCATTTAAAAGAGGCGGCTTCCCTTTGGCCTTAATCACTTTGCTAATTTGGATTTTACCAGCAACTAGTTTTATGGCTAGTTTAGCCATTGCCTATACCCATTTTGATTTACAACCTGTTTTGAAAACCTTGCATTTGTTGCAACCAATGGTAATTGGATTTATCGCTAGCGCTACTTATCTTTTATATAAAAAAGCCATCCGCAATACCATTACACTTTTTGTTTTTGCCCTTGCCTGTATCCTTACTTTAATTGGCTTTAAAACGCCTTGGACCATACCTGTTGTAATTGTGTTAGCGGGCATAGTGACCAATTTTAGCAATAAAAGAATCCCAGATCAAGGAGCCGCGCCTAAAAAAATTAAATGGGTGCATTTGCATTTATTTATTTTATTCTTTTTGACTGCAGGTTTTTTATCTGAACAAGCTACACGTCAAAATTGGGAGCATCGTAAAGTCTATAATCTATTTGAAAACAATTATAGATTTGGAAGCTTTGTATTTGGTGGCGGTGATGTGTTGATTCCAATGATGTATGAGCAATATGTGACGCGTCCAAACACAGATCGTGTCAAAGAAAGTAAAAGAGATGTACTTAAAATTAACAGTGCAGCTTTTTTAACAGGCTCCGGAATTGTGAGGGCTATTCCTGGCCCCATCTTTTCTATAGCAAGCTTTACAGGCGCATTGGCTTTAAAAGAAAAAGGAATAGGAGGACAAATAATAGGTGCAGTAGTGGCTAGTATTGGCGTTTTTCTCCCAAGCTTTTTAATTGTCTTATTCTTTTTCCCAATTTGGCAGAAACTAAAAAAGTATGCTTTATTTTATCGTTCACTCGAAGGCATTTATGCAGCTGTTGTGGGGATTATGCTAGGCGCGACTTTATATTTATTAAAAGATATTGTATTTGATTTAGGTGGCTTGACTGGAATTAATATTGGGGTCTACTTATTGGTTTTTTGTACCACAGCAATTGTATTGGTTCGTTATAAAGTGGCACCTCAATGGGTCGTTTTGGGCACAATTCTATTAGGCGCATTGTTAACGCTTTGGCCATCTATATTTTAACATCAACAAAGGCTTGAATTGTTTATTTTTACATCCATTCATGAAGCAAAGCGTCCTCTTATTTATTTTATTGACTTGTCTTGCCTTTTCCTCGGTTAAGGCTCAGATGCGCACCGTTAGTGGTGTGGTCTATGATATTTCTGGGAGAAGTCCTATTGAAGCAGTGATGGTTTATAGCAAGTTTAGTAGGACACAAACAGATTCTTTAGGTCGTTACTTAATCACCATGCAGGCCAAAGACTCTATATCATTTTCTTTATTCGGGAAAAACACCCAAAAATATGGACTAGGTGAAATTGAAGACCTGAGTAATTTTAATATCATGATTCACTTGAATGGCATAGATCTTCCCGATGTGACCGTGCGCAATAGTTATTACAGGTATGATTCAATTTTGAATCGGATGGACTATGCCAAATACTTTAATTACAATCAACCAGGCTTAAAGCTGAGTCCCCAACAAAATATTTTTGGTAATGGTGGGATAAGCATTGGATTTGACCTGAATGAAATAATCAATATGTTTAGGTTCAAGCAAAATCGAAATAGCCAGTTTTTACAGAATAGGATCATTCGTCAGGAACAAGAAAAGTACATCAACTACCGCTTTACCAAGCGCTTTGTCCAAAAGCTAACTAAATTAGATGGTCCAAGGCTAGAAGTGTTTATGGAATACTGTAAACCATCCTATCCAACCCTAGCGCTGTTGAATGACCTAGAGTTGGGCTATTTTATTCAACAGAAGCTCGTCCAATTTAGACTAGGCCGATAATTCAACCATTCATCTATTTTCTTGGTCAAAACATGGCATTTTAGCTATCTTTAAGCACTAAAATTAGACCAATTTGAGAAAGTTAAATTATGTTGCTTTCATCCTGATGTTAGGATTGTTTGCATGTAAAGAGAAAAAAAAGCCAACAGATAAATTCAATGTAAATGCACCTGTATCTGTAGATATTGCAATTGCAGCTACACAAGTAGTGGATAAAGTGATTGAAGTGAATGGATCAGTGGTGGCAAGTGAATTTGTAGACATTCGTCCAGAATCCAATGGTCGTATTGTTTTTTTACAAATCCCTGAAGGTAAAATGGTGGCTGCAGGTACAGTGCTAGCCAAGTTAAATGATGCAGATTTGCAAGCACAAATGCAAAAAATAAAAGTGCAATTAACATTAGCCAATATCAACGAGCAAAGAAATAGTAAATTATTACAAGCAAAAGGGATCAATCAAAGTGATTACGATATTAGCTTACAACAAGTAAACAGTTTGAAGGCGGACATTGCTTATACCCAGTCTTTAATTGATAAAACGGTGATTAAAGCGCCTTTTGCTGGTCAGATGGGACTCAAGCAAGTGAGTCTAGGGGCCTACATCAGCACAGGAACTACTATTGTTAGCTTACAAAAAGTAGATCAACTGAACGTAGATTTTACCTTACCAGAAATCTATCAAAATTATATCAAGGTAGGCAAGAAAGTAACTGTAGAAAGTATTGCTAATCCTGGCGTGAAAATGACTGCAACAATTGCTGCTATTGAGCCACAGATTATCGCAACTTCTCGTAATATTAGAGTGCGTGCTAATTTACAAGGCAAGTTGTTGCCAGGCGCTTATACAAAAGTATTCCTTGCAGAGAATCAACAAAAGCCAAGTATTTTAGTTCCTACTAATATTATCATTCCAGATTCCAAAGTAAAACAACTTGTCGTAGTTAAAAATGGCAAAGCAAAATTTACCAATGTGGAGACGGGATATCGAACTGCTTCTGGTGTTGAAATTACATCTGGAGTTCAAGTAGGCGATAGCTTAGTCGTTGCAGGGATGCTATTTGTAAGGGAGGGAAGTGATTTAAAAATCGGGAAGACATTGCCACTTGTTGACATCATCAAGTAGGCTCACAATTAATACATTATTGAGATGAATATATCGGAACTCTCGTTAAAACGTCCAGTGTTAGCCACTGTGATGAATATTGCGATTATCATTTTTGGTTTGGTAGGTTATTCTTTCTTGGCATTAAGAGAATATCCCGCTATTGATCCACCTATTGTTTCTGTACAAACCTCCTATACTGGTGCTAATTCCGAAGTGATTCAAAGTCAAATCACAGAACCCTTAGAGAAAGCGATTAATGGAATTCCTGGTATCAGAACCATCAATTCTTCAAGCTCTGTTGGTAATTCAAATATCACCATTGAGTTTAATTTAGGCGTGAATTTGGAAACTGCTGCAAATGATGTAAGAGATAAAGTAGCTCAGGCCACAAGAAGTTTACCCGAAGATATTAACAACCCACCTGTGGTGTCAAAAGCAGATGCAAGTGGAGATTTTATTTTAATGCTTACATTAAGGAGTAAAACAAAGGGGTTATTGGAATTAACTGAATATGCTGAGAATGTTTTGCAACAAAGGTTTCAGACGATTGACGAAGTGACTAGTGTGGGCGTTCGCGGAAAGCGTTTATCGATGCGTATTTTTCCAAATACAGATTTACTAAATGCATTTGGAATAGCGTTTAATGATATTCAAACGGCACTAAATAAAGAAAATGTAGAATTACCTGCAGGTCGTATTTATGGCAATAAATCAGAATTCATTATTCGTACATTAGGAAGATTATCCACCGAGGCAGACTTTAGAAATATTATTATCAAACAAGATGCTGACGGTATTGTAAGATTAGGGGATATTGCCAAAGTGGAGCTTGGTCCAGAACAAGAAGACCAAGGCACTTATTTTAACGGCGTGCCTGTGGTGATGTTGACCATCTCGCCTCAACCTGGCGCCAATCAAATTAATATTGCAGATGAATTTTATAAAAGATTAGAAGAAGTAAAAGCACAAAATAAATCAGACATAGAATTTGCTATACCAATTGACAATACCAAGAATGTTCGTCGAGCTTTGTCGGAAGTGAAAGAAACGATTGTGATTTCATTTACGCTGGTGGTGTTGGTCATCTTCTTCTTCTTTAGAAATTGGCTGATTGCAATTAGACCATTAATTGATATTCCCATCTCTCTGGTAGCCACTTTCTTTATCATGTATTTGGCTGGTTTCTCCATTAATGTATTGACTTTATTAGCGATCGTTTTAGCAACAGGACTTGTTGTAGATGATGGGATTGTGGTCACCGAAAATATTTTTAGAAAACTAGAGGAAGGACTTCCTATCAAAGAAGCTGCCAGAGAGGGTAGCAAGGAAATTTTCTTCGCGGTCGTATCTACCTCTATTACTTTGGCCGTTGTATTCTTACCTGTTATCTTCTTACAAGGTTTTGTGGGGTCCTTATTTAAAGAATTTGGTGTAGTGGTGGCAGGTGCTGTTTTAGTTTCAGCATTTGTGTCTTTAACCATTACGCCAGTGTTGAATGTCTATCTGAACAGAAATGGCGGACAACATGGTAAATTTTATGATCGTACTGAACCCTTTTTTAAAGGAATGGAATTAGGATATAAAAATGGACTTGCTAAATTTTTACAAATTAGATGGATGGCTTGGGTGATTGTAGGCCTTTGCTTTGTAATCATAATTTTAATTGGAAGTACTATTCAAAGTGAGTTGGCACCGATGGAAGATAAAAGCAGTGTTCGTATATCTATGTCAGCAGCAGAAGGAACGAGCTATGAAGACTTAAGAACAGAGTTATTTAAAGCGATTCGCATCATGCAAGATTCCATACCCGAGCATGCATTCACTTGGGGTAGTGTCCCTGCATGGGGTGGTGGAAGCACTGGCGCATCAGGTAGATTAGGAATGGTGGATGTAACAGAAAGAACAAGAACACAAACCGAAATCGCAGCCGACTTAAATAAGAAATTTAAACGTTTAAAAAATGTCCGAATTTTCTCTATAGAAGAACAAACCATTTCAGTTGGTATGATGTCTCGAGGTTCTTTACCAGTTCAGTTTATCATTCAAAACTTAGATTTCCAAAAAATTAGAAAAGTGATTCCTGAGTTTTTAGAAACAGCCAGAAAAGACAAGACCTTCCAAAATGTGGATGTGAATCTAAAATTCAATAAACCTGAATTAGATTTAACAATCGACCGTATGCGTGCCAAGGATCTTGGTTTAACTACAGCGGATGTATCACAGGCGTTACAATCTGCATTTAGTGGTGCACGTTCTGCTTATTTCATTATGAACGATCGTCAATACGAAGTGATTACACAGGTGCCTAAATCGGATCGTAACACACCAACGGATATCAGTAAAATATATATCAGAAATAGTCGTGGCGAAAGTATTCCTATTTCGAGTGTATTAACGATTGAGGAGAATAGTAATCCTCCAAATCTTTACCACTACAATCGTTTTAATTCTGCTACCATTTCTGCTTCTTTAGCAGAGGGAAAAACAATTGGTGATGGTGTGAATGCTATGGAGCGCATTGCAAAAGAGAAATTAGATGAAAGTTTCCAAACTGCTTTAAGCGGCCCTTCAAGAGACTTTAAAGAAAGTGCTTCAAATACTTCTTATGCTTTATTATTGGCATTGATTTTAATTTATTTAGTGCTTGCAGCTCAGTTCGAAAGTTTCACGGATCCTTTCATCATCATGATTACTGTGCCATTGGCCATCGCCGGCGCTTTAATTTCGCTATGGATGTTGGATCAAACATTAAATATATTCTCACAAATTGGTATCATTATGTTGATAGGCTTGGTGACTAAGAATGGTATCTTAATTGTAGAATTTGCCAATAAGAAAAGAGAAGCTGGCTTAGGTATTAAGGAAGCCGTTTTAGAAGCTGCAGCGCAACGTTTAAGACCCATTTTAATGACAAGCTTAGCGACAGCACTGGGTGCATTGCCAATTGCTATTAGCTTAGGTGCTGCTGCAACGAGTAGGAAACCTTTAGGTACTGTAATTGTAGGAGGTCTAATGTTCTCCTTAATCTTGACTTTATTTGTGATCCCTGCAGTGTATACTTACTTATCAAGTAAACATAAGCGACAAGTAAATTAATTCAATCATTTTTCAGTTCAGATATAAATAATAGCCAACAATATGTTGGCTATTATTTTATGATCACCTCTTTCATAAATTTTGCAGTGGCTTTTTCAACGCTTACGATATCATTTGAAACAATGGGTGAAGCGATTACATGATTCCCTGCATTTGGTATGGCCATTTCCATTTTTAAATTAGCTGGGGTTGCAATTTGTTGCATCATTTTTTGAATCGCTTTTACTTTAACTACATTGTCCTGATGCGCTTCATCCTTATAATAATACAATGCTAGTGTAGGTTGATGGATCTTTTTAAAAGTAGCTTCTGTCATTGTTGCTTCTAATAAATTTTGCAATGCAACAACTCCTTCTATTCTATAATGGCTATTCCAATATTTTGGGTAAGCGGAGTCTTTGTATTTTATATCAACATAATTACTTTTTAAAACGGCTCTCCCAATCTGCAAGCCCCATGGATTGTCAAGTAATGGTGCAGATGGATTAAATACTTCAATATTTGGCGAATACAAAATTAAGCCTGCAATTTCAGGATAAGTTGCGGCTAATTGCAATGCTAAAGTGCCACCAGTAGAAGTGCTCATTAAAATCACTTTCTTTCCAATTTGTTTTCCAATAGCATAGGCTAATTTTGCAGATTCCCAATATTGATCTGCAGTTAAATTCATAAGGTCCTCGGTGGTATCAATACCATGCTCTGCTAATCTTGCTAAGTATAAATTACAATGAAATTGTTTAGCAATATTTTGATGCACTGGATCGCCTTCCATCTGGCTTGCACTAAATCCATGCAAATAAACAAGCGCATACTCTGTTTGTGATTTACTACTGTCTGCCCAAATAATTTTTGCTTGATTATTGGGCTTAATCTTATGCGGGGCTTCCATTGCTGTGATATAGGAATCAAGGGTATCGATACTTGCAACAGCTGGTAATACGTCATTCAATATAGGTTTTGGAGGCTGAGGGCCTAAAAAATAAATAACAAATAAAGCTAAAATGGAGAGAATGACTATTTTTAGGATACGCATTGGGGTATTTTTATTTTAAAGCTAGTTATTTTGAAGGCCTTAAAAAAATATTTTGCTTATCTAAATCCACTAAATTGCAGCTATGAATAAAGAAAGGTTTTTATCATTGGATGTTTTTCGCGGTATGACTATCTGCTTGATGATCATTGTCAATACACCCGGAGATGCATTGCACACTTTTGCGCCTTTCAAACATGCTAGTTGGCATGGATTTACTCCAACCGATTTAGTATTCCCATCCTTTTTATTTGCTGTGGGTAATTCACTCAGTTTTGTTTTACCTAATGTAGAAAAATTAGGGAGGACTAAAGTGCTTTACACCATTTTAAAACGCAGTTTTATTTTATTTGCCCTAGGCTTTTTAATGTATTGGTTTCCATTTACTGGTGCTTTACAAGACACCAGAATATTTGGTGTACTGCAACGCATTGCACTCGCATACGGATTTGCAGCATTGATTGCTCATTTTATGCATGAAAGAGTGGTTAAGGTGATGACCGCAGTGCTTTTATTGACCTATTGGTATTTAGCAGTTCGTTATGGACAATCAGGAGACCCGTTTAGCTTAACAGGGAATGCTGTTTTAAGATTGGATCTATACTTGCTTGGACCAAAACATTTATACCAAGGCGAGGGCATCGCTTTTGATCCCGAAGGATTGCTAAGCACTTTGCCAGCGATTGTAAATGTGCTAGTGGGATTTATCATAGGCAACTTTGTAAAAACTAGCGGGAAAACCTATGAAGGTTTAACACACTTGTTCATGTGGGGTGCTGGCTTTGTTTTCTTAGCATTTATGTGGGATTTTCTATTTCCTATCAATAAGAACCTTTGGACCAGTTCTTTTGTGGTGTTAACTATTGGCTTAAATATGATCATTCTGGCTACCATCATTTACAGGGTAGACATCCACCGTCAACATCAATTTTCTAGGTTTTTTGAAATTTTTGGGAAAAATCCGCTTGCGATCTACCTTTTTTCACAGCTTTTGCTCGTTACTTTGTATTTAGTTCAGGCGCCTTCTGGCAACATAAGTGCATTTGACTGGTTGTTTAAACTTGGGTTTTCTAGATTTGACCCTTATTGGGGCTCCCTTTTCTTTGCCATTTCCTTCATGTTACTTTGCTGGCTATTGGGTTATGTATTAGATAAATTTAAAATATATATTCGAATCTAAAGCTTAATAATCCTTTTTTCCCAATAGTTTTTTTTAGGACTGTAAACGGCGTACCTTTGCAGCCTCAAAACAGTACATGGAAATAAGAAACATCGCTATCATAGCCCACGTTGACCACGGTAAAACAACCTTGGTAGACAAAATTTTACACGCAACTAAAGTATTCAGAGATAACCAGGAGACTGGTGACTTAATCATGGATAGCAACGAGTTGGAGCGTGAAAGAGGTATCACTATCTTAAGTAAGAACGCTTCTGTAACCTACAAAGGTGTAAAAATTAACGTGATTGATACCCCAGGTCACTCTGACTTTGGTGGTGAGGTGGAGCGTGTTTTGAAAATGGCAGACGGTGTTTGTTTACTAGTGGATGCTTTTGAAGGACCTATGCCACAAACTCGTTTCGTATTACAAAAAGCATTGCAGTTGAATTTAAAACCAATTGTAATCATCAATAAAGTAGATAAAGAAAACTGTCGTCCTGACGAAGTGCATGATGCAGTGTTTGAATTATTTTTCAACTTAGATGCAACAGAAGAACAATTAAATTTCCCTACTTTTTATGGTAGCGGAAAAAATGGTTGGTTCAATGAGTCATTGACGCAATGTGAAGATATCACACCTTTAATGGATGGTATCTTAAAGTATGTTCCAGGTCCAGATGTGAAGGAAGGACATACACAAATGCAAATCACTTCATTAGATTATTCTACATTCTTAGGTCGTATTGCGATTGGAAAAGTAGAAAGAGGTACCATCAAAGAAAACCAAAATATTGTTTTGGTGCAAGCAGATGGTAGCATCAAAAAAAGTAAGGTAAAAGAATTATACGTATTTGAAGGAATGGGTAAGCGTAAAGTAACAGAAGTAGTTTCTGGTGATTTATGTGCTGTGGTTGGTTTAGAAGAATTCAATATCGGTGATACCATTGCTGATCCAGAAAATCCTGAAGCATTACCAGTGATTAGTGTAGACGAACCTACAATGAGTATGACCTTTAGTATTAACAACTCCCCTTTCTTTGGTAAGGAAGGAAAGTTTGTTACTTCTCGACATATCCGTGATCGTTTGATTAAAGAAACTGAAAAGAATTTAGCATTGCGTGTAGAAGAAACAGATAGTGCGGATAGCTTCTTGGTCTATGGTCGTGGTATCTTGCACTTAGGTGTACTAGTAGAGACAATGCGTCGTGAAGGTTATGAATTAACTGTAGGTAATCCTCAAGTATTGGTAAAAGAAATTGATGGAAAGAAACATGAGCCATTTGAAATATTGGTGGTAGATGTGCCTGCCGATTTTAGCGGTAAGGTAATCGACTTAGTCACTCAAAAGAAAGGGGAGATGTTGATCATGGAATCGAAGGGTACCATGCAACACTTAGAATTTGATATTCCTTCTAGAGGTTTAATTGGACTTCGTTCTCAGATGTTGACACAAACTGCTGGTGAAGCTGTCATGGCGCACCGTTTCAATGAATACAAGCCTTGGAAAGGACCAATTCCTGGAAGAAGCAATGGGGTATTGATTGCAAAAACAGGCGGTTTAACAACAGCTTACTCTATTGATAAATTACAGGACAGAGGTCGTTTCTTTATCGAGCCAGGAGAGGAAGTGTATGCTGGTCAAGTATTGGCTGAACACATTAAGCCAGGTGATTTGAATATCAACGCCGTGGAGATGAAAAAATTAACGAACCACCGTGCGAGTGGTAGTGATGATAGCGTTCGTATTACACCAAAAGTACAATACACTTTAGAAGAGTGTATGGAGTACATTCAATTTGACGAGTGTATCGAGGTGACTCCAAAGTCGGTTCGTATGCGTAAGTCTTTATTGGATGAAAACGAGCGTAGTAAAGCAACAAAACAAGCTGCACAATAAGCAATTCGCTTGAAGTATAAAAAAAGAGTCTCAATAAAATTGAGACTCTTTTTTTATACCATCATTTTATATTAAAAATTAAATTCGATTCATCAAGTGAGATAAATTAAATTTTAGTGTTTAGGCGTTTACTGGTTTATTCAGTGTCGCCCATAATAAGTCCTTTAGTTCTATTAGGTTTTTAGAAATAGCAGAAGAGATGAAAATATGAGGAATGTTTTCTGGTAATTCTTTTTCAATGGCATCCATTAATTCTTGATCTAGTAAATCTGTTTTACTAATCGCAATGATGAAATCCTTTTGTAATAATTCAGGATTGAATTCATTTAATTCATTCTTTAATATTTCGAATTCTTTTTTGTGGTCATTAGAGTCTGCTGGAATTAAGAAAAGTAAAACTGCATTTCTTTCGATATGTCTTAAGAATCGATGGCCTAGGCCTTTCCCTTCAGCAGCGCCTTCAATGATTCCAGGTAAATCTGCAATACAGAAAGATAGGTTGTTTCTATATTCAACCATACCCAATTGGGGTGTCAAAGTTGTAAAAGCATAGTTCGCAATCTTTGGCTTTGCTGCTGTAATTGCAGATAAGAGTGTGGACTTACCTGCATTTGGAAAACCTACCAATCCAACATCTGCAAGTACTTTTAATTCAATTTGTTTCCATCCTTCTATTCCATCTTCTCCAGGTTGTGCATACTCAGGAACTTGTTGTGTAGGCGTGGCAAAATTACTATTACCCAATCCGCCTCGTCCACCCTTCATCCAAACTATTTCTTGTCCGTCATGTAAAATTTCCGCTTCAATTGCTCCAGTCTCTTCGTCTCTTGCGATGGTACCCAAGGGCACTTCAATAATAATATCTTCTCCGTCTTTACCGGTACATTTATTTTTAGAGCCATTCTCTCCGTCTTTTGCCAATACATTTTTATGATAACGTAAATGCAATAAGGTCCAAAGTTGGGAATTACCTCTTAGAATCACATGTCCGCCTCTTCCGCCATCACCACCATCTGGTCCACCTTTAGCCGTCAATTTGTTTCGTAGAAAATGTCTACAACCAGCTCCGCCATGACCACTATGGGCAAAAATTCGGATGTAATCGATAAAATTATTTCTTTCTGACACTTGTATTTATTCTAAGCTACAAAGTTACTACAATCAAGTGGTAAAATAATTTAACTATTTGCCTTTAAGCCATCAATTAAAATAGCCACCATGTTTTGTTCAAGTTCTTCTGCGCTAATTTTTTTGGTTGAACGGTGCCAGCTTTCGATGCCACTTACTGCGTGTAAAAAAATAAGAACAACGGTAGGTGCATCAATTGGCTTGATTTCCTTATTCCTAATCCCTTCCTCAATAATAGCAGCCAATCTTTTACGATATACTCTTCGTTGATTTTGATAATTGGATAAGTAGGGATCAGAAAGGTGTTTCCATTCTCTATCACTTACATATACTTCCTCATACTGATGAATCATCTCTACGATATGGAATCGCAGGATTTTTTCCATTTTTTTTAATGAACTAATTTCTTCTGATTCTATTTCATCAATTTTTAAAACAAAACGATTGGCTACATTAAACACCAATTCATGCAATAACTCACTTTTTGATTTGATATGATTGTATAAACTTGCAGCTTCCACACCTACAGCCTCTGCTAAATCGCGCATACTTGCCGCTTTATAGCCCTTTTCTCTAAATAATGTAGCCGCTTTACGCACAATTACGTCTTTTCTGGACCCGTTTTTTTCTGTTTTGATTCTAGCCATGATGTTATTTTGTGCGTTTAGTAGCACAAAATTATCGAATAAAAACCAAGGATTTGGTTAATTTTTGATAAATTATTGAATTTTGTTAGTTTTTTGGTAATCAACTAGTTGCATTCGTAGAAGTACTTCGATTTAGAATGCTTTGGGATAGAAGGTTTAAAAATCGTAGTTTCGCAACTGAAAATCAAAAAAATACACATGTCTTTAGTAGTCGTTGGATCTATGGCTTTTGATGCCATTGAAACCCCTTTTGGGAAAAGTGATAAAATTATTGGTGGTGCAGCAACTTATATTGCATGGTGCGCTTCTAATTTTACCCCAGTGAAGCAAATTTCGGTTGTTGGTGGAGATTTCCCCCAAGCACAATTAGATGCTTTGGCAGCAAGAGGTGTCATCTTGGAAGGCGTACAAATTAAAAAAGATGAAAAAACTTTTTTCTGGAGCGGTAAATATCATTTAGATATGAATACGCGTGATACTCTGGAAACACAATTAAATGTATTGGAAAATTTCCAACCAGTTGTGCCAGAAAGTTATCAGGATTGTGAAATTCTAATGTTAGGAAATTTAGTACCTGCTGTACAAAGCAGTGTCATTAAACAAATGAGAAATAGACCAAAATTAATCGTAATGGACACGATGAATTTTTGGATGGAAATTATGATGGATGACTTAAAGCATACCATTAGTCTAGTAGATGTTTTAATGGTAAACGATAGTGAAGCACGTCAATTGAGCGGTGAGTATAGCTTGGTAAAAGCTGCAAAAAAAATCATGCAGATGGGTCCAAAATATGTGATCATTAAAAAAGGTGAACACGGTGCTTTATTATTTCATGAAAACCAAGTTTTCTTTGCACCTGCACTACCATTAGAAGAAGTTTTTGATCCAACCGGTGCTGGTGATACCTTTGCTGGCGGCTTTGTAGCGCATTTAGCAAAAACAAAAGACATTTCGTTTGAGAATATGAAGACTGCAATTATTTTAGGAAGTGCGATGGCAAGTTTTTGTGTAGAGAAGTTTGGTACAGAGCGTTTAACAGAGATTAGTGTAAAGGATATTAAAGAACGTGTTGCATCTTTTGTTCAGTTGGTGAACTTTGATATTGAGTTGGTTTAAGATTATTTTTTTTAATTAAGAATATGAAAGTTGCAGTCGTTGGTGCCACAGGTTTAGTAGGCACTAAAATGTTACAAATACTTGCTGAGCGCAATTTCCCTGTGACTGAATTAGTGCCAGTAGCATCTGCACGTTCTGTAGGGAAGGAAGTAACCTTTAATAAAAAGCGCTACAAAGTTGTGTCTATTGAAGATGCTATTGCAGCAAAACCTACTATAGCAATTTTTTCTGCAGGCGGTACGACTTCTTTGTACTGGGCGCCCAAATTTGCAGCTGCTGGTATTCGTGTCATTGATAATTCTTCGGCATGGAGAATGGACCCAACAAAAAAATTAGTGGTGCCTGAGGTGAACGCTTCCGTATTAACGAAAGAGGATTTTATCATTGCGAATCCTAATTGCTCGACCATACAAATGGTGGTTGCATTGCAACCATTACATGAAAAATATAAAATCAAAAGAGTTGTTGTAAGCACCTATCAAAGTGTGACCGGAACAGGTCAGCAAGCAGTAGATCAATTGTTCAAAGAACGTAAAGGCGAAATTGTACCTGTCGACCAAATGGCCTATGCGTATCCAATCGATTTAAATGTGATTCCTCAGATAGATGTATTCTTAGAAAATGGGTATACCAAAGAGGAAATGAAAATGGTCAATGAGACTTGCAAAATTATGCAAGACGATACGATTAAAGTAACTGCTACTACCGTTCGTATTCCAGTAGTGGGTGGACATAGTGAAAGTGTGAATGTAGAGTTTGAAAATGAATATGATTTAAAAGAATTGACCACTTTATTATCACAAGCGCCTGGCGTGGTTGTGCAACAAGATGATACCGCACAATTTTATCCAATGCCATTATGGGCACATGAGAAAGATGATGTATTTGTGGGTCGTTTACGCAGAGATGAAACGCAGCCAAAAACTTTGAATATGTGGATTGTAAGTGATAATCTACGTAAAGGTGCCGCTACCAATGCAGTTCAGATTGCAGAATATTTGGTTTCCAAAGGAATTATTTAGAAAAGGGTTTCCGATTTTAAAAAAAGGAATCAAGAAATTCAATGTTGATCGAATAACTAGGATTTCGAATCGCTATTTATTAATTCAATGAATTCAGCTTCGGTCATTATTTTTATTGAAGCAATTTTTTTTGCTTTCTCTAATTTGCTTCCAGCATCTTCTCCAACAATTAAATAATTTAATTTACTACTTACACCACTCAAGATATGTCCGCCTTTTGCTTCTACCATGGCTTCTGCATCCGAACGTTTGAGTTGCGTTAAAGTGCCTGTAAATAAAAAGTTCAATCCTGTAAGTGATCCATCCGTTGCTTGATGACTAGTTTGTTCCACATTCAATCCTAATTGGATTAGAGACTCAATCATATGGAGTTGAATTGGGTCGTGAAAAAATTGAACAATACTACTTGCTACCTTAACTCCTATATCTTCGAACTCTAATAATTGTTCCTCGGTGATACGCGTCAAATCAAGTATATGGTTAATTCTGCTTGCAATTGTTTTAGCTGTTGTTTCTCCAACAAATCGTATTCCTAATGCATAAATGAATCTATGCAATGGCTGTTGTTTAGAGGCTTCGATGGAAGTGGTTAGGTTGTCTACACTTTTTTTCCCAAATCCTTCCATTTGACCAATCTGCTCAAAGTTTAAAGTATAAATACCAGGGATATCTTTTAGTAATCCAAGCTCAAAGAATTTTTTAATATTGGCCTCACCTAAATTTTTAATATCCATTGCGTCCTTACTCACAAAATGTGCAATGCGTTCTACAATCTGTGCACTACAGTTGATATTATTACACCTCCAAACTGCTTCTGTACTTTCTTTGACTAAAGCTGTAGCACAAACAGGACAATGTGTTGGGAATTGAATCTTTTTTTCATCGCCTGTTCTAAGACTTGCAATGGAATGCACAATTTGCGGTATCACATCACCAGCACGTTCAATAATGACCGTGTCGCCTAAAAGCAAATCCTTTTCAATGATATACTCTTCATTATGGATAGAAATACTAGATACAGTGACACCTCCAATGGCCACCGGTTTTAATTTAGCTACTGGTGTGACTGCCCCAGTTCTGCCCACTTGAAATTCTACATGTTCCAAAACTGTAGTGGCTTGTCTCGCTTTAAATTTATAGGCAATGGCCCATCTAGGATGGTGCGATGTCATGCCTAATTTTTCTTGTAATGCTAGGTCGTTTACTTTAACTACTAAGCCGTCAATCTCATAAGGTAATTGGTCTCTTCCAGATTCAGCAATTGCGCAGTAATCAATAACGTCTTGTATTTTAGAAACAATTTGTTTTTCTTTCTCAGGCGACCTAAATCCCATATTCCATAAAAATTCTAGGGTACCACTATGGGTTTTTAAAAGTGGGCTTACCGTTTTTCCGGGAATAGGCAAGGTATAACTGACATGGTAAATAAAAGCGTCTAAATTTCTTTCTGCCACTTCCTTTGGATCTTTCATTCTTAAACTGCCCGAAGCAGCATTTCTTGGATTGGCAAGGGGAGATTGTTGTTTGGATTTTAATTTGTCATTGAAATCGTTGAATGCTTTTTTAGTCATTATAACTTCGCCACGAATTTCAATTTGCTGAATGCCATTTTCTGCAAGTGGAATTTGCAAAGGGATAGACCTAATTTGCTTAATGTTGTTGGTAATGTCTTCTCCTTCTACACCATCTCCTCTGGTACAGGCGCGCACCAAAAGGTCGTTTTCATAAATCAAGGAAATACTAGCACCGTCAAATTTTGGCTCAACACAATACGTAATGGCATCAAGGCCGGCACTTTCTCTTGCTTTACGGTCAAAATCATGGAGGTCCACTGCATTATAGCTATTCTCTAAGCTTAACATTGGAACCAAATGTGGTACCGTTTCAAAATTGCTATTCAAACTATTGCCTACTCTCTGGCTAGGTGAGTCAGGAGTAATACAACCCGGGTCTACAGCTTCTATAGACAATAAGGCTTGAAAGAGTTGGTCATATTCATAGTCACTTATCAAGGGCTCGTTGACTACATAATATTGGTATTCATGAAACTGTAACACCTTTTTTAAAGTCATTAAATCAATGCTTAAAGGAGCTGTTAAAAACTGCTTTGTTATTTGTTGTAATGCTTGTATTTGTGCTTTAATGTACATGGGCGAAAATCTTCGCTAAAGTACAAACTTTAGCGCTTGCAAGCTCATTATTTAATACCTTTATGGACTAAATAATGGTATACTTATGTTGTATTCAATGACGGGTTACGGAAGGGCAGAAATGACATTTAACGACAAAACACTTTTAGTGGAAGTAAAGTCTTTAAACGGAAAGCAATTTGACGTTCGTTTAAACATTCCTTCCTTATTAAAGCCAATTGAAGTTGAAATCAGAAATACATTAAATGAACACTTATTTAGAGGCAGTGTTGAGTGTTCCATTTTTGTTAGATCCAATGGCGCTTCAAAACCGGTTAATATCAACAAAGCATTGGCAAAATCTTATTACCAACCCATTGTTGAACTAGCAGATGAATTAGGTATTGGGAAGGAAAATATTTTGAGTACGCTTTTGAAGATGCCAGATGTGGTTTCTTCTACCAATGAAGTATTAGCTGAAGAAGAAAAGCATGCTATTTTTGGCTTATTAAAGCAAGCCATTGAACTATTGAATTTACACAGACAAGAAGAGGGAAAATCTATCGAATTAGATTTGCTAGAACGAGTTGCTGGGATTGAAGCACAACAAGCAGCAATCGCTGTGCTTGAGCCAAACAGAAGAACCAAAATAAAAGACGGCTTAATTAAATTATTAGAACAAAATGTAGGCCCAGATAAGTATGATAACAATCGTCTTGAGCAAGAATTGATTTATTATATCGAAAAAATTGATATCTCAGAAGAGCGTGTTCGTCTAACAAACCATTGTGCTTATTTTAAATCTATCCTTGCCGAAAAAGATCCAAATAAGGGGAAGAAATTATCTTTTGTATTACAAGAAATGGGTAGAGAAATTAATACAACTGGGTCTAAGGCGAATGATGTAGACATTCAAAAAGCAGTGATTGTCATGAAGGATGAATTAGAAAAAGCGAAAGAACAAATCTTAAACGTATTATAAATGGGGAAGTATTATCGTATAGTTTGTGGCATCTGTTTTTTAATCAGCATAGCTGCTTGTCAAACAATACCCTTATCTGAACAAAATACAATTCATCCAGACCATCAATGGAATAGCGCTAAACCAGAAAAATATTTATTCAATATCACTGATACCAATCAATTGTATAAAATTATTTTCGTCATCAGACATCATAATGCATATCATTATAAAAATATCTGGATCGAACTAAGTCATAGTAGCGCAAGTGAGTCAGCAAAAACTGAAACATTCAATTTGAATTTAGCGAATGATCAAAAGGGTTGGCTAGGCACAGGGATGGATGACATCTATGATCAACGCATTCCTTTGCATCCAAAGCCAATTAAACTAAAGTATGGCATGCATACTTTTACGATTAAGCATACGATGCGGGAAGATCCGCTACAAAATATTTTATCTACAGGCATACGAATAGAAAAAGCGAATTTATAAAATGAACATGCCTTTTTCCATATCAAAATTAGTATGGGTTAGAATTATTTATTGGTTATTTCTAACGTACATGGTCGCTGCATTTATTTGGTGGTATGTGGCCCTTGTTAAGCAAAATGATTTATTAACAGCCACAAAAATTGAAACACTTACTGCAAGAGGTGTAATCGATCAAGCGCAGATTGCAAGCATTGAGGACTTTGCAACTCGAAAAACGAAACAATATATTGGGGAGGGCCTGACATTTTTATTATTATTTCTGTTAGGGGCTATTTATGTATACCGCTCATTATTGAAGCAATTAAAATACTCGACCTTACAACAAAATTTCATGATGGCGGTCACGCATGAACTCAAGACGCCGATAGCAGTCACGCAATTAAATTTAGAGACAATTGTAAAAAGAGATTTACAGCCTGCGCAACAACAACATTTAATTGAGAATACGCTTAAAGAGACAAGACGATTAGATGCACTCTGTAATAATATTTTATTGGCATCCCAATTTGAAACGGGGCAATATGAAATTAGCAAACAAGTAGTGGATTTTTCTGTCATAGCTGTTCAATGTATACAATCTTTTGAAGAAAGATATTCCAATAGACAATGCATTGGTTCAATTGATCCTGCTATACAACTACAAGGTGAACCATTGTTGTTACAGTTAATGATCAATAACTTATTGGATAATGCCAATAAATATGCAGCTCCTGAGACGCCTATATTTATTGACTTACATGTAGCTGGAACTGATATTGAATTAACAGTCAAAGACCAAGGTATTGGTATTGTTCCAGAGGAAAGGTCAAAAGTTTTTGATAAATTTTATAGAGTAGGTGCAGAGCAAACTAGAACGACCAAGGGTACTGGACTAGGGTTGTATTTATGTAAAAAAATTGTCACTTTCCATAATGGAGCAATTTTCATTAAGCCAAATCAACCCAAAGGAAGTATTTTTGTGGTCCAACTCAAGGCAGATTAACCATGCAAAAACATAGCATTTTATTGGTAGAAGACGAAGAACATCTTCACGAAGCCCTGAAGCTCAATTTAGAAATGGAGGGTTATGAAGTGGATTCTGCATTTGATGGTGGAGATGCTTTAAAAAAAATTCAATCCGCTCATTATGATCTTCTAATTTTAGATATAATGTTGCCTTCTTTGGATGGGTTTAGCATTACAGAACGTATGCGATTGAATAATAATCAAACACCCATTTTGATTTTAAGTGCAAAAAATACAAGTGCCAATAGGGTTCAAGGATTAAAACTAGGGGCGGACGACTATTTAACCAAGCCGTTTAATTTAGAGGAATTGATTTTAAGGGTTACAAAACTGATTCAGAAAAACGCCCAACAAACCAATGCTTCTCCGCAGATGGATAGCTACCAATTTAAAGGACATACCATCGACTTTAACGCTTCAGAAGTGTTACTTGCTTCTGGGCAAAAAATCACCCTAACTAAGAGAGAATTGTTACTGTTAAAACTACTCATTGAGCATAAACACAATGTAGTCACAAGGGAAAAGATCTTGCAATTGGTCTGGGGCTATCAAGTCTTCCCAAACACCAGAACCATCGATAATTTCATACTTAATTTTAGAAAGTACTTCGAAATAGACCCAAAGCACCCAAAACACTTTATTTCTATGCGTGGGGTAGGCTATAAATTCCAAGATTAATCCCCCTTAACGCAATGTTTGGGCAAATTTTGCGTTATTATTTATAGATAATTTTAGCCCATGTCATTGTCCTCAATCCAAGACTTTGTAGAACCTATTAACCTGTCTTTCCTATCAAAGGACGAAGGTTATCGGGATACCCAGCTTGGCAAGCATATTAAATCTTATGAAAATCAACTGCCTGATATCAAGGATGCGGATATCGTATTGATTGGTGCTGGGGAGTGTAGGGGTGCTGGATTTGCATTGAATGGTTTTGAAGCAGCCAATGCTGTTAGAGCTGCTTTGTATAATTTATATTATTGGCACGCGCAGGTGACGATTGCAGATCTCGGGAATGTAAAATTGGGACAGTCTATTCAAGATAGTTATGCTGCATTAAGAACAGTGATTGCAGAATTGATCCTGCAAAATAAAAAAGTCATCATCATGGGTGGATCTCATGATCTAACCTTACCTCAATACCATGCTTATACTGCCATTCCTACTTTAGTGAATGCGGTGGTGGCAGATGCTAAAATCGATCTAGATTTAGAAGCTAGATTGCCATCGGATCATTTTTTAGAAGAATTATTTACAGGACTACCGAATCATCTAAACCATTATGCTCATATAGGATTTCAAAGTTATTTTATGCATCCGCATATGCTTGAAACAATTGATAAGTTAAGGTTTGATTGTTTTAGATTGGGTGTGGTCCGTGAAAGTATCGAAGAGATGGAGCCAGTCATTAGAGATAGCCATATGATGAGTTTTGATATCAGTGCCATCCAACATGCACAAGCGCCTGCTAATATTATCACATCCAATGGTTTTAATGGAGAAGAAGCCTGTGTGTTGATGCAATACGCAGGGATGAGTTGGAAAACAAGTTCTATTGGTTTATTTGGATATCAGGCAGAACTAGACCACCATGGATTAACAGCGATTCAGATGGCGCAAATGATTTGGTATATCATTGATGGTGTGCATCGTGGTAAAAAAGAAGCGCCATTGACTTCCTTAGATCGTTTTAAAGAATTTCAAATTGCTTTTTCAGATATTGATACACAGTTTTTACAAAGTAAAAGCACAGGTAGATGGTGGATGAAATTACACAATGGAGAATGGATGCCTTGTAGCTACAAGGATTATTTAATAGCTTCTAATAACGAAATTCCAGAAAGATGGCTAAGAGCTTTAGAAAGAGAGTAAACCCTTTTAAGTTTGAAAATTTATTGAGGCTACTATTCATTTTAGTAGCAACAGTCATGATTCTAAGTGCATGTTCGGTGCGTCAAGCGCAAAAAACATTATTAAGTGCTGAGGGAGTGAAAGGCGCGCATATTGGGATTGCTATTTACAATGATACAAAAGGAGCCTGGCTGACCAAATACCAGAGTGATCATTATTTTACACCAGCAAGTAATACAAAAATATTAGCTACTTATTTAGGCTTACAATTTTTAGGAGATTCCTTACCGGGATGGAAAATGTCAGAAAATGCCGACACTTTATTTTTAATGCCATTGGGAGATCCGAGTTTTATGCACCCAGAGTTTAAGTATCAACCTGTGGTGGACATCATTAAAAGTACAAATAAGCAGGTTGTGATAGTTGGCAACAATCAAGATCAATTTGAAATATTTGGAAGTGGTTGGTCCTGGGCCGATTATGCCGAAGATTACCAACCAGAAAGAAGCAGGATGCCTATCTATGGTAATGTGGTACATTTTTACCAAAGCAATAAAAAATTAGAAGCCATTAAGCCTTTCTATTTTTTTAAAGATATTGTTGACTTAGGCAAGGTGGAAGAAAAAAACTGGTCAAGAAGTAGGACTGGGAATCGCTTTTTTACAACGAATGAAAATAATAAAAGTAAATATTTTCAAGTTCCTTTTAGCCAAGAAGATATGCCAATGGTAAAAGCACTTGAATTATTAAATGACACCTTAGGCAAAACAATCAGCTTTCAGAAACAATCAACATTACCAGCAACCAGCTATAAGACTATAAAAACGGTCGCAACAGATAGTTTATTAAAGATCATGATGCTGCGTAGCGATAATTTTTATGCAGACCAAATCGTCTTAATGGCGAGTGAACAATTATTTGGGAAGATGGATGATGCAGCATTGCTTGATAGTACTAAGAAATTATTTTTTGCAGATTTGCCACAAAAAATGCGTTGGGCAGACGGGAGTGGTTTAAGTCGATACAATTTAAACACGCCAGAAAATTATATTGCTATTTTGCAACAGATGCAAGCTAAGTTCGGAGAAGCGCGTGTTAAAAATATTTTTGAAAAGGGGGGAGAAGGTACCATCTCGGCCTACTATAAAAATTTCCCAGGAACTATGTATGCTAAGACAGGCACTTTGGGAGGGCAAGTGGCATTAAGTGGATTCATCTATACTCCGAAGCTGCAAAAATTATATTTTTCTGTATTGGTAGCGAACCATATGAGCCCAACAAGCACTCAGGTTAGAAGGGCGGTTGAGACTTATTTAACGAGCGTTACAAAAGGATTGTAGTGGGCGAAATTAAATTTATTCCCTAATCTCTTTTAGTAGTTTTACTAGAAAATAGCACTTTTTTTACTTGCTAAACAATCGATCCAAATATGCCTCATTGAACTCAATGAAGGTAGGTGCTCCAGACGCAGTGGTATTTGGGATATCGCATTCACTTAGTGATTCAATTAACCCATGCATTTCCTTTTGTCCTAAATTTTGACCTGCTTTGATCGCCATTTGACGTGCCATGCATCGAATTAATTTTTCTCTTTTACTAAATTTTAAATCTGCACTAAAATGTTTGAACTGTTCTAATAAAAGTTCGATCGCGTTTTTTTCATTCCCTGCAAGTACATCTGCTGGTATGCCTTGAATGATAAAACTATTTTGGCCAAAGGCTTCTATTTCATATCCAATATTGGCTAGATCTTCTATCATCTCTTCGAGCAACACAGTGTCACTCGCACTTAATTCCAACACAACTGGGAATAAACTTTTTTGTGTGGCATGGGGTTGTGCACTTGCTTTTTGGTACTTTTCATATAAGACCCTTTCATGTGCTAATTGCTGGTGGATGATAATTAAGCCGCTCTTGGTAGGTGCAATGATATAGGTTTGATGCAGCTGCATTAAAAATGCATCTTCGGGAACAGATAAGGAGGCATCTTCTTTGTATAAACCCATCGAAGAAGGCTTCACAATGAATTCCTGATTTGCAGCGGGCATTTCTGTAAAAAAATTTTTCCAATCCTGTTGTCCTGATTGGCCTGTTTTTGGGATTAAATGTGCTTGATTTTTTTGTGTAAAACCTTCATACAAAGACTTTCTTGAAGTTTCCTGAACTTGACTTTCCGAAAATGGTTTTTGAATGGCATCCAATTGTTGAATGTTGGCGTCTAAAGAAAAGTCCAAAGAAGGGGCAATGCTAAACTGCGCCAAAGCATGTTTTACAGCTGCTTGAACAAATGCATAGATGATTTTATCGTCTTCGAATTTAATTTCTTGTTTGGTAGGATGCACATTGATATCTACTTTAGAAGGGTCTACATCAATGTATAAAATATAACTTGGGAAACTATCTTTTGCGATTAAACCATCAAAGGCGTTCGCGATAGCATGGTGCAAGTAGGCGCTCTTAATAAATCTTCTATTTACAAAAAAGTATTGATCGCTTCTTGTTTTTTTTGCAGTCTCTGGCTTACCTACAAAACCAGAAATAGTTAAGTAGTCTGTATGTTCTCCTACTGTTACTAATTTACTTTGATAGTTATTCCCTAGAACTTGAATGGCCCTTTGTTTAAAACTCCCTCCATCCCAGTGGTAGACTTCTTGACCATTGTTATTTAAATTAAAATAAATTTCAGGAAAAGCCAATGCCACCCTTGTAAATTCTTCTAGTATATGTTTAAGCTCCGCTGAATTACTTTTCAAAAAATTTCTTCTGGCAGGCACATTGAAAAATAAATTTTTCATACTAATACTTGTGCCAACCTGTGTTGCAACAGGAGCCGTTGAAATCACTTTACTATTTTCAATAGAGACCTCTGTGCCAACCTCGTCATCTGGTCTTTTAGTTTTTAATTGCACTTGCGCCACTGCGGCAATGGATGCCAATGCCTCCCCTCTGAATCCCATGGTGCGTATTTCAAATAAGTCTTCAATTACACTAATCTTACTAGTAGCATGCCTCGCAAAGGCATTTTGAGCATCTTTTTCGGACATACCCTTGCCATTGTCAATCACCTGAATCAGTGACTTACCAGCCTCGTTAATGATGAGTCGAATTTCCGTAGCTTCTGCATCTACCGCATTTTCCAATAATTCTTTGACAGCACTGGCTGGTCTTTGTATGACTTCGCCTGCCGCAATTTGATTGGCAATATGATCTGGTAGTAAATGAATTGTCTCGGCCACTTATTTAACTATTTTAAAGTGTGTAAAAGTAGTAAATTTGCGTCTTAATAACGAACCTTATGCAGAGAACAGCAGACATCCAAAAATTAAGCCATAAATACCTTCCAGCCGACTTCATAGTGACAGATTGGGCAAGTTTGGAGCCTTTTTTCAAGGAATTGAAAGAGCGACCTATCCTTTCTTTACAAGACTTAGAGGCATGGTTGACAGATTTGAGCGAATTGGAAGCTTGTATCAGTGAAGATGCTTGTTGGAGGCAAATTAAAATGACATGTGATACCACAGATAAAAGTTTAGAAGATGCATTTACTTTTTTCTGTATGGAGATTCAACCTAAAATGCAACCATATGCTGATGCATTGAATAAAAAATTGATTCAATCCCCTTTTACTGCAGCGTTAGATCAAGCTAAATACCATACTTATTTAAGGTCAGTTAAAAAAAGTATTGAATTGTTTAGAACCGAAAACATTCCTATTCAAGCAGAGTTAAGTGTTTTACAACAACAATATGGTGTTATTGCAGGTAAAATGACCATCGAAGTAGGCGGTAAAGAATACACTTTACAACAAGCTGCACAATTTTTAGAAAACGAAGACCGCGCATTTAGAGAAGAAGTGTATCGAAAAATTCAAACTAGAAGATTACAAGATCAAGAAGCAATGCATGATTTATTTACAAGCTTAGTACAAAAAAGACACCAGGTGGCTTTGAACGCAGGCTTTGAAAATTATCGTGATTATAAATTTGCAGAATTAGGTCGTTTTGATTATACGAAAGAAGATTGTTTTCAGTTTCATGATGCAGTGAAGCTTCATGTAATGCCTCTAATCGAAAAAATTTATACGCGTAAAAAAGAAAAGCTAGGAGTGGATATGCTTAAGCCTTGGGACTTAGAAGCAGAACCTGCTGGCACCAAACCTTTACGCCCGTTTACTGACGGGAAAGATTTGTACGAAAAATCTGTGGCCTGCTTTGAACAAGTGGATCCTTTCTTTGCAGATTGTTTAAGAAAAATGAATGAGCTTAAACATTTTGATCTTGAAAGCAGAAAAGGCAAAGCGCCGGGTGGATACAATTGTCCTTTAGCAGAATCAGGCGCGCCATTTATTTTTATGAATGCAGCTGGACAGATGAGCGATGTTACTACGATGGTCCATGAAGGTGGACATGCAGTGCATTCTTTCTTATCACATTCCTTATCATTGAGTGCATTCAAAGAGTATCCAATGGAAATTGCCGAAGTGGCAAGCATGTCCATGGAATTATTTAGTATGCAGCACTGGCAGCCGTTTTTTGAAAAAGAAGCAGATTTAAAAAGAGCGATTGAGCATCAACTAGAAAGAACGATTACTATTTTCCCTTGGATTGCCATCATTGATAAATTTCAACATTGGGTGTATACAAATCCTGCTCATACGATTGAACAAAGAACCAATGAGTGGCAAAATATTATGAAAGAATTTTCATGTAAGACTTTGAATCAATCTGGCTTAAAAGAATTTAGAGGGATAGGATGGCAAAGACAATTGCATTTATTTGAAGTGCCATTTTATTATATCGAATACGGTATTGCGCAGTTGGGGGCAATAGGCATGTGGATGCAGTATCAAAAAAATCCTACACAAGCATTAGAAAATTATATGAATGCTTTAGCTTTGGGTGGGACTAAGACCTTGCCAGAATTGTATCAAACTGCAGGATTGGAATTCAATTTCTCTCCTGAGTATGTTAAAAATTTGATGGAATTCACCAATCAAGAACTTGAAAAATTGTATCATTAAATTAAAAATTGAATAAAATGAAAAAAATAGGCAGTGTAATTTTAATGAGTATGCTCACTTTCATTGTAGCAGCACAAAAACCTAGCACGGCACCCACTGGAAAATCAGATCCAGTAATGCCAGTTTATTTAGTGGATGGGGTAGAAACACCCTATGCCAAAGTCGTTAAAATGAATACGGCATTGATTGCATCTATGGATGTATACAAAGGCCCTGATGCGATTGCGAAGTTTGGCGCAAAGTATAAACATGGTGTTGTCTTGGTGAAATTAAAAAAGTCAACTAAAAAATAATTGCTAAAGTAGATAGCAGTTTGATAAAAAAAAAGACCTCGAAGTTTCGAGGTCTTTTTTTTTATGCGTTGTTTCCATCTTCTGGTCGAGCATCATTATTTGGACGAGGCCCGTTCGGATTTGGCCCTTGTGGTCTATTCCCCTGAGGGCGCGGACCATTATTTGGACGTGGTCCATTATTTGGCCCCTGAGGACGTGGTCCGTTTTGATTCGGTCCTTGAGGACGCGGTCCATTTTGGTTTGGTCCATTTGGACGAGGCCCGTTTGGTCCTTGTGGGCGTGGTCCATTTTGATTTTGCCCTTGTGGACGTGGCCCGTTTTGGTTTGGTCCTTGTGGTGCTCTATAATTTCTTTCTTGATCTCTTCTGCGTCGATCGTTCTTTTCTAATGAGCGTAAACTTATCTGACCTACCAACTCTACAAATTCTGGTTCTACTTCTTTATTCTTACTAGTGATTTCTACCGCTTCTAATTCTTCTACCGCAATACCTTGTTGGTTCAGTTTTTTAATTTCCTTAACGCGTTCAATCGTTAATGGAAAATGCTTGGTATTGTTAGGAAGGGTATACCACATTAAATTCTTGAAAATATCTTTCTTGATTAAAAATGCAGTCCCCATGGCTGTTTGTAAATTATCTGCGTAATCAGGAAAGGCTTGCAATGCATCTAAATAAGTATCTAATTCAAAATTCAAGCAACATTTTAAACGACCACATTGGCCACTTAACTTAGTTTGATTGATGGATAAATTTTGATAACGTGCAGCAGTCGTGTTCACACTTTTGAAATCGTGTAACCAAGTACTACAACAAAGCTCACGACCACAACTTCCAATACCACCCACTTTTGCGGCTTCTTGACGAATACCTATTTGGCGCATTTCCACTTTTACTTTAAACTCATTTGCGAACATACGGATGAGTTCTCTAAAGTCAATACGATCATCTGCTGTGTAGAAAAAAGTACCTTTTTTGCCATCCGCCTGCAATTCGATCTCACTTAATTTCATCTGTAATTTCAAATCTCTTGCATATGCCCTACTTTTAGCCAACATATCTGATTCTCTACCCTTACTTATTTTAAAGGTCTCAATATCTTTATCTGTACTTGCCCTAAGGATTTTTTTGATCTCAGGATGAAATTCATCCGTGCCGCTTTTTTTCAATTGCATACGAACTAGTTCTCCAGTTAAAGAAACTTCTCCAACGTCAAAACCATTTACGCCTTCAATTGTCACATAATCTCCTTTTTCAAAAATTTGGAAAGTAGGGTTTCTAAAAAAATCTTTTCGGCTTCCTTGTTTGAAGCTTACTTCTACTACCCTACATTGACTCGCTGTGTCATCCACAGGCAAGTCTCTTAACCAGTCATGCACATTTAGTCTATTACATCCTCCTGTACTACAGCCTCCGTTACTTTTGCAGCCATTGGGCGTACCCGTGCCACATGATCCACATCCCATATATATAAATTCTAACTGTTATAAATTGAAATACCCAACGCCCATTCCCTTCAAATCCCTGTTCCATAGATTGACGTCTATGTCAAAATTAAGGTTTTGTTCCGAATGATATGATAGAACTTGATGCCCATTGCCATAAATAACATCTTGGCATTGGCATTTCGCTCTATATAATAGACTGCCTTGTCCAATTCTTGTATAATGGCCTCTAATTGACCGACTCCAGCAATTTTGTTGATTCTGAGGGCAAAATCCTTTAAATCTGGGTCTAAAGGCAGGTCTGCACCCAATACTTTAATGCGGATGCTTTGCTCAAGCAGGTGGTTAAAGTATTTTAGGAATTGTTTTTGCTGCTCCCTACCCAATTTACTCACTTCGTCTACCCATTTCATTTGGGACAATGGGCCATTTTTAAGAATGGCATTGAGCCAGTCCCTAATTTGATCTAAAAAATCGCTATCACTATGTTGTACTAAATGTAGTGCCTCTCTATAATTACCATCGGACATGGCTGCAATAAGCTGTGCTTTTTCAGGACTTAGTTTCGCTCTTTGCTCTAAAGCAACTGCAATATCTGTATTGGTTAATCTTGGAACTCTAATAAACTGGCATCGACTAATGATGGTTGGTAGAATCTGCTCCTCGGAATTAGCAACCAATAAAAAAATGGTATCTACTGGTGGCTCTTCAATCAGCTTTAATAATTTATTCCCTTCCTTACCTAAGTATTCTGGCATCCACATCACAAGGACTTTGAAGGGACTTTCAAAACTTTTGAAACTTAATTTTTTAATAATTTCTGTACACTCGTCCGCACTAATATTACCTTGTTTATTTTCTGCTTTGATGAATTGCAACCAGTCAAATACATTGCCATAAGGATAGCCCTGAACAAATTCCCTCCACTGTTCTATAAAATTAGCACTGATATTTTTTTGACCAGGTTTTTCTGTAATAGTTGGAAAAGAAAAATGCAGATCGGGATGCATCAATTGATTCGCGCGTTGATAAGCAGGCAAATCCGCAATGGCATCTGGCTCGTTGAAAGTATGGACTTGTTTTGCAAGTGCATCAGGATCTGCAAACATGTCCAAGACTTGGTTGGTGGTAGCAGGAGAGCAGACTAAATATTGTGCAAATGCAATGGCCAAAGGCAATGCGCCAGATCCTTCTGGTCCCACAAACAATAGGGCATGGCTCAATCTTTGGTGTTGAACCATCTCCACTAACTGATGCTTTAATTTTTCTTGGCCAATAATATCGCGCAATAACATGCAGCGAAGATAGGACTTCCTAGGGTAAGCTACTTATTTAAGTAAGTCAAAATTGCGTCGCTATCTGGTTTTACATTGCTTGGAAAATAAGCCAACATTTTTCCATTTTCATCCAATAAAAATTTATTGAAATTCCAGCCGATAGTGGCATCTAAAACGCCATTCTTTGATTTTTGAGTCAACCATTGGTAGATTGGAGATTGTGTACCGCCTTTCACATCTACTTTATCAGCTAGCGGAAAAGTAACACCATAATTTTTTTCACAAAATTCAACGATCTCGGCATTTGAGCCAGGCTCTTGCCCACCAAATTGATTGCATGGAAAACCAATGATCACTAATTTGTCTTTGTATTCACTATACACTTTTTGCAAAGAGGCATATTGAGGCGTGTAACCACACTGACTTGCGGTGTTGACTACCATGATTTTTTTGCCTTTGTATTTTGACAAATCAATCTGACTGCCGTCAATGCTTTTAACTTTAAAGCTATGGATGCTTTGTGCGTTCGTAAAAAAGCTGCATGCAACTAGTAATAAACTTAGTATCGTTTTCATAATAGACTTTTGAATGTTTGAAGTAATAAATATAACAAGAAATCAATCAAAAAGTTGACTCTATAATGGATGAACCATTCCCCAATCCTTTGTCTAAAGGGTATAAGCCGCCACAGCAATCGAAATGGAAGCAGGCGATCCAGCCATCAGGGTTGCTATGGCCGCTTCTAAAGTGGCTCCTGTGGTAAGCACATCGTCTATAAGCAGTATATTTTTTCCTTCAATGCGGTTAGGGTGGTTTAAAATAAATAGGTCTGGAACTTGCTGTAGCCTTGCCTTTCTATCTTTCTTGGTTTGTGAATTAGACCAGTTTTTTTTGGATAACACATCGCCAAAGATGGGCCTATTCCAAACCTGCTGGATGCCCATTGCAATTACCTGACTTTGATTGTAACCTCTACTATTGATTTTGGAAGGTAGAATTGGTATGGGAATTAGTAGATCAATTTGCTCAAATTTTTTTTCAGCTGCAATGGCTTGGCCCATTAATTGCCCAAATAAAATGCCCACTTTTTTATTGTGGTGGTATTTTAATTGTGTCATCAGTGTTTGCACTAAACTGTCTTTTGTAAAAAACAATAAAGCACCAGCATGTTGAAGAGGCACCCTGCCCCAAAATATTTTTTCAACCGGATTTTCGTTGATATTGAAAAAATCAGTGAAGGGTAGGTCATGTATGCATGGATTGCATAAGGGCTTATTTTTTTCAACTTGATCTGTGCCACAACCAAAACATATTTGTGGATACAACAAATGCAAAAAAGCATTTAGGTAGTTTCGTATACCTTGAAAAATTTTCAAGATCAGAAAAATAAGCGATACGCTTCGTCGACTCTTTCTACAGGGATAATTTCGATGCTATGTTTTTTTGTATCAATGCCTTTAGTGTTGAATCCAGAAATAATAATTTTTTCAAAACCTAATTTTTCTGCTTCTGCAATACGTTGTTGTATTCTGTTAACAGCGCGAATTTCACCGTTCAATCCTACTTCTCCAGCGAAGCAAATGCCTTGAGGTAATGGGATGTCTTCGTAAGACGATAGCAAAGAAAGTATCACCGCAAGGTCTAAGGAAGGGTCTTCTATTTTAAGTCCACCTGCAATATTTACAAAAACATCCTTCATCCCAAACGCAAACCCACCGCGCTTTTCAAGCACCGCTAATAATAATTGTAATCTTCTTAAATCAAATCCTGTCACCGTTCTTTGTGGTGTGCCATACACACTTTGAGTCACCAATGCTTGCACTTCTATCAACAATGGACGCATCCCTTCCATCGCAGCTGCAATCGTACTTCCACTCAGCGAGTCGTTTCTTTGTGCAATTAAAAATGCAGACGGATTCGTTACTACTTTCATCCCTGTTCCAGTCATCTCATAAATTCCTAATTCACTGGTGCTTCCAAATCTATTTTTTAAAGTACGCAACATCCTGTATGCATAATGACGGTCGCCTTCAAATTGCAAGACAGTGTCTACCATATGTTCTAAAATTTTTGGTCCAGCAATGGAACCTTCCTTAGTGATATGTCCAATTAAAAAAACAGGTGTGCCAGTTTCTTTTGCAAATCTTTGAAATTCTGCTGCAGTTTGTTTGATTTGTGAAATACTTCCAGCAGCAGCGTCAATTAAATTAGATTCAAGTGTTTGAATTGAATCTACAATCACCACCGTTGGCTTTAACTTTTTTATGGCTTTAAAAATTGCTTGTGTATGTGTTTCGGTCAGTAAATAAAAATGATCATTATCTAAACTTAATCTGTCAGCGCGCATTTTGATTTGCTGAATACTTTCCTCTCCACTGATATATAAAACAGTTTGATCCTTCATCATTAAACCCTGTTGTAAAAACAAAGTACTTTTTCCAATCCCTGGTTCACCTGCAACAAGTACGATGGAGCCTAGTACAATACCGCCACCTAAAACGCGGTTTAATTCTGGGTCTGAGCTATCTATTCTTTTTTCACTTTGACTTTGAACTTCATTGATGGCAATGACTTCGGTCCCTTTTTGTGTTAGGGCATAATCCTCCCATGTTTGGGTGTTGCCCTTACCCTTGTCAATGACTTCTTCGGTAAAACTGTTCCATTCGTTACAGGCTGGGCATTTGCCAGCCCATTTTGCAGCTTCATAGCCACAATTGGTACAAAAAAAGGCAGATTTTGACTTACTCATGGGGTAAAGATACCGGGATTCTCATTTTTTTACTAAGTATTTGCCGAAAACGAGGGTTTTATTGTCAAAAATGAATTCCAAGTTGTATACAGATATAATTTTCTATTATGTATTTCATAAAAATAATTTATATATTATATAAAATTTCAAAAAAACAGGTAACAATTCCTTAATAGTATTAAATTTTTGTTAAATTGCCTTTCAATCCAATATGGTTTTTTCAAAAAAATAAATTCTATGATGAAAAAATTTTTTCTATTGAGTTTTCTTGCGTCCTTTCTGATGATTGGAGTAGCAATAGCTCAAAACACAACAGTCAGTGGTAAGGTTACCGATGAATCTGGTGCTCCAATTGCAGGTGCGAGTGTACTTGTAAAAGGGTCTAAAACAGGGGTTAACTCTGATGCACAAGGTAATTTCACTATTGCAGTTCAAGCAAACAAAGTATTAGAAGTGGTAGCAGTTGGTTACGAAAGCCGTCAGGTTTCTACCAATTTAAAATCATTTTTAATTGTACTGAAACTGGATGTAAGATCACTTTCAGAAGTGGTTGTGACTGGTTTCGGTGGATCATTGATTAAAAAAGAATTAACTGGTAACATTGCCCGCGTTAAAGGTAAAGACATCGAGTACATGCCAACACCAAGTGTGGATGCGGCATTACAAGGTAAAGCTGCGGGTGTATTCGTAAATAGCCAATCTGGTAAATTAGGTCAGGCAGTAACAGTGCGTGTAAGAGGTAACTCTTCTATCTCTGCATCTAGCCAACCTTTATATGTATTAGATGGTATCCCAGTGACTTCTCAAGATCAATCTACTTATGGTGGTGATATGAACCCTTTGACTGATTTGAACCCGAATGATATCGAATCAATCGAGGTTTTAAAGGATGCCTCTGCAGGTGCGATCTACGGATCTCGTGCTGCAAATGGTGTGGTTTTAATTACAACAAAAAGAGGTAAGGCTGGTAGAACTCAAATTTCTTTCAACTTGCAAACTGGTCAATCAGAAGCAACTAAAAGAGTAAGAATGTTGAACTCAACTGAGTACAACGAGTTAGCTTTAGAAGCTGCAAAATATTCTGATGACCAAGATGGTACAGCATACGACGATCCATATAGCTATACACAATACATGAAAGACGTCATGAGCTATAATAGCTTTGGTTTGTGGGATAAAGACAAAAGCACGACATATGACTGGCAGGATCAAGCCTTCCAAACAGGTGAATACCGACAAGCTGATTTACAAATTAGAGGTGGTAATGATAAAACGAAGTTTTTCTCTTCTTTCCAACATTTAGACCAAGGTGGTACAATAGTGGGTAACAATTTAAGCAGAACAACAGGTCGTTTGAATGTGGATCAACAAGCGAATAGCTGGTTAGATTTAGGTGTTTCTTTAAGTTTATCAAGAACTTTTAACCGTCGTTTGCCAGGTGATAATGCGTTTTCTAACCCATTACAATCTGCGGCTTTATTACCAATGTCTCCATTCTTGGATCCTTCAACTGGTTTACCAACAGGTACACCTCCAGGTGATGTGAACGTAGGTATCTATTTTAACCCAAGAATTCAAATTGACTACGCTAGATACGTTCAAGATGTATACAGAACTTTTGGTAACACTTACTTCAAAGTAAAATTATTACCAGGTTTGACTTTCCAATCTGAATTTGGTTTAGACTTCTTAAGTCAAAACGAAGAGCGTTATTATCAAACACAAGCTGTTAGAAATACAAGTTCTCCAACTGGTGAAGGTACCAACACTGGTGCTTTTATCACGAACTATAACACCAATAGTTATTTCAACTACAATAAAGTAGCTGGTATGCATAATTTTGCTGCTACTTTAGGTATGCAATACCAACAATCTCAAGCGAAATATAACAGTACAACTGGTATTGGTTTCCCTTCTGATTCTTATCAAAAGATTGCAAGTGCGGCGACTAAGTCTGGTGGTAGTTCTTCTCAAACAGATTTCAGATTCTTATCTTATTTCTTAAGATCTAATTATACTTTCAATGAAAAGTATATCGTTTCTGCAAGTGGACGTATAGATGCCTCTTCTAGATTCGGTAAAAATTCAAGAACAGGTTTCTTCCCAGCGGTTTCTGCTGGTTGGATCTTGTCTAACGAAGATTTCTTAATGGATAACAAAGTAATTAGTTTCTTAAAGGCAAGAGCTTCTTATGGTATCGTGGGTAACTCTGAAATTGGTAACTTCCCTCAATTGGGCTTGTTTACTGGTGATGCAGGTTATGCAGGTGCTGCAGGACAAAGACCTTCTCAATTAAGAAATGATAACTTACAGTGGGAAACAACTGCTCAAGTAGATGCGGGTATTGATTTCGGATTATTCAATAATAGAGTTTCTGGAGAAATCGATTACTACATTAAGAGTACTACTGGATTATTATTAAACGTAAATATCCCTGCTACAACTGGTTTCTCTAGCATGGTGAGAAATATTGGTGAATTAGAAAATAGAGGTTATGAATTTGTATTGAATACGCAAAACTTTGTTGGTGCATTCAAATGGAATACAAGCTTTAACGTAGCATTGAACCAAGGTAAAGTAACCAATATCCAAGGTCAAGTAATTGAAGGTGGAGTTGGTAGCATGAACCGTGTTCAAGAAGGAAGTGCAATTGGTGTATTCTTTACTGCAGAGTGGGCTGGTGTAGATCCTGCAAATGGTAATGCATTATGGTATAAGAATACAAAATTAGCAGACGGAACAATTGATCGTTCTACTACTAGTGTATTTAGTCAAGCGACAAGAATTGTAACTGGTGATCCAAATCCAGATGTAATTTTTGGTTTAACGAATAACTTCTCTTACAAAGGCTTTGATGCAACTATCTTCTTTAATGGTGTTGCAGGCAACCAAAACAATATCTACGGTATGGGTCGTTATTCTTCTGCAAACATGCGTTATGAGGATAACCAAACTTATGATCAAATGGCTCGTTGGCAGAAGCCTGGTGATATCACCAATGTTCCACAAGCTAGATTGTATTATAACAATGGTGCTCAAATCAGTAGCCGTTACATTGTGGATGGTTCTTATATCCGTTTAAGAACAGCTTCACTTGGTTATACTTTTGATTCTAAGAAATTAAACAAACTTAAGCTTGAAAAAGTAAGAGTGTATGTATCTGGTCAAAACTTATTGACTTTCACAAAGTATCCTTATTGGGATCCAGAAGTTAACGCCGATGATTTTGATTCTAATATTGCAAAAGGTAGTGACTTCTACACACCGCCACAACCAAGAACAATCTTGTTTGGCGTAAACATTAATTTCTAATTAGTTAATAAAGCATTTTATGAAAATATATAACAAAACAATAAACAAATACTTAGCTGTTATTTTGTTTACAAGCGTGCTAGCTACGGCTTGCGAAAAGCGTCTAGACGTTTTCCCGTACCAAAGTATCGCAGATGACAAAGCCTTGTTGACTGAAGGTGACGTAAATGTAACTTTAATTGGCACCTATGATGGAGCACAAGCTGCAACAGTGTATGGTGGTGATATCATGGTATTGAACGAGTTAATCGGTAATACAGTAGATATCAACTTTACAGGTACTTTCGCTGGCTTATCTGATGCTTACAGAGCGCAGATGGTTTCAAACAACGGAAACGCCACTGGTACTTGGGCTGCTGCTTACAGTACCATCAACCGTGCTAACAATACGTTGTCTGCAGTAAGTAAAGTAACTTCTTCTGTTGCAAGAAAAAATTCAGTAGAAGGACAGGCCTTATTTTTAAGAGGCTCTCTTTATTTTGAATTGGTTAAATTATTCGCTAAGCCAGTAGGCGATGGCGATTTTAATACCAATCCAGGTGTGCCATTGGTATTGACACCAACTGGTAACGTAACTGATGCAGATTATAAAGCAAGAGCATCTGTGAAAGCAGTGTATGATCAAGTAATTGCTGATTTGGTAAAAGCTGAATCTTTATTACCTTCTACAAATGGCATTTATGCTACTAAGTGGTCTGCTGCTGCTCAATTGTCTAGAGTATACTTAGCATTGAAAAACTATACAGAAGCTGGTGCTGCTGCAAACCGTGTAATCACAGGTAGTGGTAAATCTTTAGCGTCTGAGATTGGTAAAAACTGGTTCACATTCACCAATAATGGCGGAACAACTCCTGGAGAATATTTATTCTCAATGAAAGTAACTTCGCAAGATGGTACCAATGCATTGAATACCTATTTTGGTAGAACAATTAGTGCTTATCCAGGTTCTGCTGGACGTAGTGATTGTAAAATTAGACCAGCACATTTTACGCAATACGAAACTGGAGATAAAAGAAAAGACTATTTTGTTTTATCTGGCGGTAACTACTATAGCTTGAAGCATTTAGATCGTTTTGGTGATGTACCTGTGGTTCGTTTATCTGAAATGTATTTAACAAGAGCAGAAGCAAACCAAAGAAGTACAACTGCGGTTGGTGCTACTCCATTAAGTGATGTGAATGCAATTCGCACTAGAGCTGGTTTACCTGCTTTAACTGCAGTGACATTGGCAGATATCTTAAAAGAAAGAAGATTAGAATTGGCTTTCGAAGGACAATTCTTACCTGATGTTAAAAGATTACAAACTTCAGTTGGTGCATTGGCTTGGAACTCTCCAAAGTTAATCATGCCTATCCCTCAAAGAGAGATGGATGTGAACAAGCAATTGGTTCAAAATGAAGGTTATTAATCCAAATAGGATGACATAAAAAAAAGACCCCGAATTTTCGGGGTCTTTTTTTTATGAAGTTACTTGAACCTTTTTATAGGTTATGTTTGAATTGATTTATTACAATTTAATTTCTTCCATCTGATCATCTAGGAATTTATATTCCACTAAATGACTTGTATTGGAAGCCTGAGATTGTAACTTTAATTTGTACTTCTTTTTCCAGCGTTTGATGATGCTATTAAAGATGCCTTTTGTAAGGTGTGAGTGAATGATAGGATGTACTAGTATCGTCAGTTTATGGTGACCATGTGTTGCCAAATATGCTAGTTTCTTCTCCATCTCATCTTCCAATAATAAGGAAGCAGTGATGGTCCCTGTGCCCGAACAAGCAGGACAGTCTTCGGAGGTATTGATATTGACTTCGGGTCTGATTCTTTGTCTAGTAGCTTGCAATAAGCCAAATTTAGAAATCGGTAAGATAGAGTGTCTAGCCCTATCTGTTTTCATGAAACCTTCTAAGGCTTCCTGTACTTTCTTTCTATTTTCTGGCAATTTCATGTCAATAAAATCAATGACAATAATTCCGCCAATATCTCTAAGTCTTAATTGCCTTGCGATCTCCTCTGCGGCCTCTAAATTCGTTTGTAAAGCATTTTCCTCTTGGTTATTACTAACGCTCTTAAATCCGCTATTAACGTCCACTACATGCAGGGCTTCGGTGTGTTCTATGATCAAATAAGCACCACTATTTAAATTGATGGTTTTGCCAAAAGAGGACTTCACTTGCTTGGTAATACCATATTGATCAAAGATGCCAATATCTCCACTATGTAAACTAATAATATTCGATTTATGTGGTGCAATTCTTTGTAAGTAGCTTAAAGTGATATCATAGATCTTCTTATCATTCACGACAATCTTATTAAAATCTTCGTTTAATAGATCTCTTAAGATACTAGTCGTCTTACTTTCTTCATTCATGATACGCGTTGGAGACACTGCACCCTTTAAGTTGGACTGGATATTTTTCCAGTTGGTCTCCAAAGTCAGTAAATCCTCATGCAGCTCTGCAGTGGTCTTGCCTTCGGCAGCTGTTCTAACTATCACGCCAAAGTTTTTTGGACGGATTGACTCCATCATTTTTTGAAGACGCTTGCGCTCATCCGATGAATGAATTTTCTTAGAGACAGCAACAATTTCATTGAATGGGGTTAGCACTACAAAACGACCGGCAAGTGAAATTTCACAAGTTAATCTTGGTCCTTTTGCTGCAATCGGTTCTTTTAAAATCTGCACCAAGATATTGGGCTTGCCGTTTAAGACCTCACTAATTTTACCTGTTTTTACAATCTCAGGTGCCGATTCGAACTTAGAAAAATCAAATTGATTATGTTGGTCGTTCATCGCGTCATGCGTGAACTTAATAATGGACTTGATATAAGGGCTAAGGTCGGTATAGTGCAGGAATGCATCTTTGTCAAATCCCACATCTACAAATGCGGCATTCAATCCTGGTATAATCTTTTTCACTTTGCCAAGATATAGATCCCCCACTGCAAAGCGGGCGTCAATCTTTTCATTGTGTATTTCTACCAATTTCTTTTCTTCTAAAAGGGCAATTTCAACCCCATCAGGAGAACTATTAATAATTAAATCTTTGTTCACGAATAGCAACTTTTAATAAAACATACAACTCACCTAATAGCGAGAAAATGCTTTATGTTTTTTGAAAACACGGCCACTTTACAAAGGAAGGTAAAAGGTAAAGTAAAGTTGCTAGGTAGAGAAGTGGCGTGCAATGGAAAAGAATACAAGCATTTCTCAATTGAAAAATGCTTGTATCGAATTAGAACTATTTGTTCTTCTTCTTATGACGATTTTTTCTTAAACGTTTTTTTCTTTTGTGCGTCGCAATTTTATGACGCTTTCTTTTTTTACCACAAGGCATGTTCGATTCTTTTTCTGTTATAAAATATTATTTCTTTAATTCTTGTATTCTTTTGGAGATGGCTTCTTTGGCTTCAGGGATATTCACGCTATTGCTAACTTTTGTATACCATTCAATGGCTAAGGCTTTTTGGTCGGTCAACTCATAACACTCTGCTAAATGAATCATTGCTTCAATATGATTAGGCTGAATTTTGATTACCGTTAAAAAGCGCTCAATTGCTTTATCATATTGTCCTGATTTTTTACCTCCAAGTGCAAGTATCAATTGACCATAGGCATTGGTTGAATCTTTATCCACCACTTCTTTGATCGTTGTAATCCCTTGCATAGGATTGTCAGATAGGTTACCAAATAAATAACAGGCACCTAAATTAATTTTTGCCGAGTCATTTTTTGGGTTGATTACCAATGCTTTCTCTAAAAGAACTTTTGCATTTCCGGCTATCCATGGTTGGATCGCTGGTGGTGCATCCGGCGTCAATAGATTGTCTACCAACAGCTGGGCTGCAAAAGTGAGGCTTTTTTCAGTATTTTCCAACAAAGCAGCACTGTAAGTGAAATATAAATATGGCGCTAGTTTTTGAGCTGAATCTGCCCAGAACTGGGATAATGCCTTAAATGACTTCAAACTATCCTTTGTATTGGATGCTTTGGCCAGTTGATTTTCAATAGATAATAAGGCTATTTTTTGGTTTTCCGACAGCGCTAATTTAGCCGTACTTAAAATCGATTCGGTAGTAACAACTTGATTTTCAGCTGTTTGATTAGAAGCAGGGGCTTCTTTGGCAGTAAATCTAGGAGTAAAGAAGTAGAGCACACTAAATAGCAGTAGCCCTGACAAGATGAGTATAAGCTGTGGTTTTCTCAATGCAAAAAGATTTTTGCAAAGTTAACTACTTACGTTTGCTTTTCACCTCGTTTACGAATTCTTTTGCTGGTTTAAATGCAGGAATAAAATGTTCAGGAATTTCTACCGCAATATTCTTCTTGATATTTCTACCAATTTTTGCGGCTCTTTTCTTAGTAATAAAGCTGCCAAAGCCACGAATATAGATATTCTGGCCATTTGCCAAGTTTTCTTTTACTTCTTTGAACATGGTTTCTAAAGTGACTAAAACGTCAACTTTAGGGATTCCCGTTTTCTCAGAGATTTGATTGATGAGATCAGATTTTCTCATGGAGTTTGGTTTTGGGGTTTATTGTACACTAAATATAAGAAATTTTAACTTTTCACAACGATAAGTCCTTTTTTTTTATGCATTTATAGACATATTTTTAAGCTTATATATATTATATAAAATAATTATATATTTATTTTGCCTCTACTTATTCGCTTATTTTCTGATTAAACAATGGGATATCTGCCTATTTTTAGGCAATTTTGCCTTGAATGTCTACCTTTTTTACCCAACAGTTGCTTTATTGGAATCAAACGGCCAACCATCGTGCAATGCCTTGGAAAGGAGAATCCGATCCCTATAAAATTTGGTTGAGCGAGGTGATTCTTCAACAAACAAGGGTGGATCAAGGCTGGGCCTACTATGAAAAGTTCATTCAAGCTTATCCAACCGTACAAGATCTTGCAAAAGCAAAGGATGAAAAAGTTTTTAAATTATGGGAGGGCTTGGGGTATTATAATAGGTGTAGAAATTTATTGCATACTGCAAGACAGATCACCAATTATTCAAAAGGAATTTTTCCAAACACCTATGAAGGCTTGCTTGCATTAAAAGGAATTGGACCTTATACCGCTGCAGCAATTGCATCATTTGCATTTAATTTACCTTATGCTGTGGTGGATGGAAATGTGTTTAGATTACTTGCAAGATTTCATGGCATTTCAACACCTACGGATATAAAAGAAGGCATTGAAAAATTTAATACGCTTGCAAATCAACACCTTGCAAAAGATCAACCAGGCGTCTACAATCAAGCTATCATGGATTTTGGCGCGACTATGTGTACACCAAGTAATCCAGACTGTGGTGCTTGTAACCTGTCATCAAAATGTGTAGCGTTTAATGTAAACAAAGTCAATCAATTACCAGTTAAACTAAAACGCATCACAAAAAAGAAAAGACATTTTGATTTTTTCTGTTTCAATTTTAATGGGACTTGGATGTTGCAACAAAGAGGCGAAGGGGATGTGTGGAATGGTTTATTTCAGTTTTATATTTTAGAACAGGATCGTATGCCTGTGTTTTGTGACAGCTATTTAGAGGCGGTATTAAAAAATCAATTTGGGCTTTCCCAGAAACAATGGAAGTTGATTGGCGCTGGCAAGCAACCTAAATTATTTAAGCAGATTTTAACACATCAAACCATCGAAGCACGTTTTATATGCATCCAGTTATCTAAAATGCCTAAAATCCTTCAAAATGCTTTGTGGGTAAAGCCTAAGCAGTTGTCAAAATATGCATTTCCAAAAATCATTAATGATTTTTTAGTAACTTTCCACCATGGAAGCGCACTCGAGTAAGTTTATATTTTTAGCAGCCAGTTTTTTTGATATTTCAAAAATGCAACAGGATGCTGGTTTGCTTTTACTTCTTTTTACCTTACTTTTTTTATCTTTTGCTATTGCAGGATCTGAAGTAGCATTCTTCTCTTTGTCCTACAAAGATATCCAAGTATTAAAAACAAAAAATCATAAACCACTCAAAAGAATTGTTGACCTGTTAGAGGATCCAAAAAAATTGTTGACTTCCATGCTCATTGCAAATAGCTTTATTAATATTTGTATCATCCTTGTTTCAAATATTCTCATTGACGATCTATTTTTATTTGACCAAATACCAGTTCCAGGAATTGAATTTATTATCAAAGTTTTAGCAGTGACATTATTGCTTTTATTTTTTGGCGAAATCATGCCTAAAGTGATGGCGACGCAAAATAATATTCGATTTGCACAAGACTTTGGGGGCGTCATTCAAGTGGTCTATTTTATTTTTTCAAGAATGAGTGGTCAAATGGTGAAATACACCAATTTGATTGAAAAAAAATTAGCACAAAAAGACACTGGCAATACCTATAGTATGGAGGAATTGGATCAGGCCATTGAACTAACGACTTCGCCAAATCATTTAGACAGCGAAAAGAAAATATTAAAAGGGATTGTCAAATTTGGAAATATCACTGTTCGCCAAATCATGAAAACGAGGCTAGACGTGTATGGCGTGGAAGACAATATAACCTACAATGAATTACTGGAAAGTGTGAAAGAGCATAATTATAGCCGATTCCCAGTATACAAGGAAGACCTAGACACCATTGTTGGTATCATCCATACCAAGGATTTAATTCCGCATTTACAAGAAGAAGCCACTTATCAATGGCAAAAATTAATTCGCCCTGCTTTGTTCGTACATGAGCAAAAAATGATCGAAGATTTATTAAAAGAGTTTCAGTCTAAGCGCATCCACTTTGCAATTGTAGTGGATGAATTTGGAGGAACGAGTGGGATCATTACTTTAGAAGATATTTTAGAAGAAATTGTAGGGGATATTAAAGACGAGTTTGATGAAGAAGAATCGATGATTAAAAAAATTGACGATTTTCATTATATCATAGAAGGCAAGACAGCCATTATTGATTTCTGTAATTTTATTGATATTCCAACTAATTTCTTTGATGCCGTGAAGGGCGAGAGTGATACTGTGGCTGGATTGATACTAGAATTGGCTGGAGAATTTCCGGCAGTTCAACAAGTGGTAAAGTACAAGCAATTTAGTTTTACTGCGCTAGATATCCAGAAAAATCGAATACATAAAGTTCAATCCATCATTACCCCCATCACTTCTATCAGCCAAGAAAATGTATAAATTCTTTTTCATTGTATCCATCATGGCTATGACTGGTTTTACTGCTTGTAATTCAAGATTCACGCCAAAAGAGACTGGCTACCCTGCAATCATCCTTCCTAAAAAAGTTTACTTATCTAACGCAGTCAATGGACTACCTTATTCATTTGATATTCCTTCCTATGCAGTCGTGGATAAAAAGGCATCCTCTAATGGCTTAGATCAGTCTAAATTAGGCTGGATGAACCTCCAATTTCCTTCACTTAACGCGACTTTATACATTAGCTACAATGCGGTAGAAAAAGACAAGTTGGATGTATTGGTCCGCGATGCTTATAATTTTGCCAATAACCATTCTAATAAAGCTAGTTTCATTGAAGACTCCGCTTTTGAAAATCCAATAGGGCTTAAAGGTGTCTTTTTTCATTTAGGCGGAGACGTAGCAAGCCCTTACCAATTCTTTATTACGGATTCTAGTCGTCATTTTTTTAGGGCTGCACTTTATTTTGATACCACCCCCAATGCAGACTCACTCGCCCCAGTGATTGACTTTTTACACCAAGACCTAAAACAACTTGTGCAGACCTTTCGTTGGAAATCTTAATCATTTAGTAATACCTTTGTGCTAACCTTTTTTGTATGATTATAATAGACCAAGTATTAGTGAGTGACCAAGTGATAGAGGAACAATTTGTTTGTGATTTAACCAAGTGCAAAGGTGGCTGTTGCGAGGATGGTGATGCTGGTGCGCCATTAGACAATCAAGAAAAAGAATATGTGAAGGAGTTTTACGAAACTGTTAAACCCTATATGACAAAGCAGGGGATTAAAGAAGTTGAAACGGTGGGTCCATATTTATATGATAGAGAATTTGGTTGGGTGACACCTACAATCAATGGGGGTATTTGTGCCTACGGATATAAAGATGAAAAAAACATTATTAAATGTGCTTTTGAACAAGCTTATAATGATGGTAAAATTTCTTGGAAAAAGCCAATCAGCTGTCATCTATTTCCTATTAAAATTCAACAAAGCAAGTCTGATCCATCGGTTGAATACATGAACTATGAACCAAGAGAGGACTTATGTAAGTCGGGTTGTAATCTTGGGGTTAAATTAAAAGTGCCTGCTTATGTTTTTTTAAAAGAGTCCATTATTAGAAAGTACGGCGATGAATTTTACGAAGCATTAGAGGCATCAGCAAAACATTTAGCAAAAAAATAAGTCTGTATGGAAAGTATTTACTCAGATTCATTTGATCAAATAAGTAGCGAGAAGGCCCTCGATACGGAACACAGAAAAAAAATCAATTTCAATATTGGCAAGTACAATGCTGTTGTACCTAAGGGTAAATCGCAATTTGTTGATTTAGAAAAAGTAAGGTCTCAAGCCAAAAATATTAAATGGGAGGCGATTGAACACCTGGATTTATATTTAACTCAATTTGAGGAACAGATTACCAAGCGCGGTGCAAAAGTTTTTTGGGCAGAGGATAGCGAGCAAGCACTTGATTTTATTGGTGCTATCTGTAAGGAAAAAGAATGCAAGACTTTGGTGAAAAGTAAGAGCATGGTGACAGAGGAGATTCACTTGAATACCTACTTAGAATCCATTGGTGTTGAATCTGTAGAGACCGATTTAGGAGAGTATATCCAGCAACTCGATGGCGAAGCACCTTATCATATTGTGACGCCGGCAATGCATAAGAGCAAAGAGGACGTAGCTAAATTATTTGCTGAAAAATTAGGGACAGATATCAATATGACGCCAGAAGAAATGACTTTGGTAGCTAGAAGAAATTTGAGAGAAAAATATGTACAAGCAGAAATTGGCGTCACTGGTGCTAATTTTATTTTACCAGATATTGGCGGCATTGCATTAACAGAAAACGAAGGAAACGCCAGACTATCTGCTGCTTTTCCTAAAACACATATTGTTATTGTAGGGATTGAAAAAGTCATTCCATCTGTCACTGATTTAGGATTGCTTTGGCCTTTGTTATCGACTTATGGTACGGGCCAGCAAGTCACTGTGTACAATAGTATTATCAGTGGGCCTAAGCAAGCAGACGAAACAGATGGCCCTGAGGAGATGTATGTGATTTTATTAGACAATGGCAGAACTAATTTATTAGCCAATGCAAAAAGCAGGGAAGCATTGTATTGTATTCGTTGTGGTGCATGTTTGAATGCTTGTCCAATCTACAAAAATATCGGAGGCCACGCTTACGAAACTACTTATAGTGGCCCCATTGGAAGTGTGATCACACCTCATTTAAGAGGCATGCACGATTATAAGCATTTGAGTTTTGCATCCAGCTTATGTGGCAACTGCACTGCTGTATGCCCTGTTAAAATTAATTTACATGAACTTTTACTAGAAAATAGAAGGGAGTCGGTCGTGGCTGGAGAAAGTAATTTTTCTGAAGAATTTGCATGGAAGATTTGGAAACAAGCATCTATGAATCGGTTGTTAATGAACCAAGGCAACGCCACCATTAAAAATTGGGTAGTCAATAAAATATTTAAAGGCTGGGCAAAACAAAGGTCTCCTTTGCAATTTTCTACTAAGACATTCAATCAGCTTTGGAAAGAGAAAAATAAAAACTAATCCTTCCAAAATACACTTTCATTAGATTTCACTTACATTCCGTCTGCATCTGAGATTGCATGCACTGGATCCTTCTGATCCTTCAAACTTTTGTTGACTAAGTAGACGCCAATCAAGGTAATGATAGAACCTAGAATATTATTCCATGTCATATGCTCGTCTAATAAAAGAGAACCTACCCAAATTGCTACGATTGGATTGATATAGGCGTATAGGGATGCAATAGAAGATTTTAAATGCTTCATGCTATAGATGAATGAAATAAATGCAAACACAGATCCTCCAATCACCATGTATACTATGACGCCCCAAGAGATAGCTGGTATTTGATGCAAGGGCACATAGTCTCCACTAATAATGGTGATACTTCCCATAATGAATGCGCTAATCAACATCTGCCATCCAATTGAATTGTATGCATTGATCTTGATTTTTGTTCTTGAAATAATGATTGATCCAATACTCCAAGTGATCATTGCTAAGAAGGATAGCACAACTCCTAATATATAATTGCTTCCATGCACCGTTAAGCTGTCTTTGTAAAAAATAAAGCCAATGCCTAATAGTCCAAGAAACAGTCCAATCGTGGTTTTGGGTGTAATTTCAATGGCTTTGTAGTAATACCTTTCAATCAATACAACAGATAAAGGATATAAGGCTGCAATTAAAGCAGCGAGTCCACTTGTGATAAATTTTAAACCATAAGTGGCAATTCCATTAGAGGAAACAAACATCAATAGCGACATCCCCAATAACCAAAGAAATTGTTGTCTAGTAGGTAATTTTTCACCTTTGATTAGAAAGAAGCTCACATACAAGGAACCGCCTAAGAATTGTCGAATACTGGCCATTTCGAATGCGGGCATATGCATCACACCCATCTTACTTGCGACCCAAGTGGTACCCCATACAATACTTGTAACTGTTAACGCTAAGTAGGCTTTATTTTGATTCGCCATTTTGCAAACTTAGTGTTTGAAATGTCTAAGACCTGTCATGACCATAGCTAAACCATTGGCTTGGCAGTATGCAATACTATCTTTATCTCTTACAGAACCCCCTGGTTGAATGAATGCTTCGATGCCCGCTTCTTGTGCAATTTTTACACAATCATCAAAAGGGAAAAAAGCATCCGATGCTAGGCTTGCTCCTTTTAGTTCGAAATTAAAATGCTTTGCTTTTTCAATGGCTTGTCTCAATGCATCTATTCTTGATGTTTGTCCGCAGCCTTTTCCAACCAGCTGCTTATTTTTAATTAAAGCAATGGCATTGCTCTTTAAATGCTTGCAAATGATATTGCCAAAAAGTAAATCTGCTTTTTCGGTTTCGGTACAAGGCCTTGCGCCTACTTCCTCCCAGTTGGTATAATTTCCAGTATCTAAGCCTTGTTCAAGACTTCCATTGAGGATGGACTTTTTTTGTGTTGGGTTAAAATGAATACCTGGCTTTGTTTCAAGTAAGATCCTATTTTTCTTAGTCGTTAAAATGGCTAATGCTTCTGCTTCGTAAGCTGGAGCAATCAATACTTCAAAGAATAGTTCTTGAATGGCTTCTGCAGTGGCTTTATCGATAGTGCCATTGGTGACTAATACACCTCCAAACGCACTCTCAGGGTCTCCAGCCAATGCTGCTTCCCAGCTTGCAAATACATTATCTCTTTGAGCCACACCACATACATTGGTATGCTTGATAATGGCAAAGCTTGTTGCAGGTAAGTCTTGAATCAATGCAATTGCTGCATCAACATCCACTAAATTATTATAGGATAATTCTTTTCCATTTAATTGCGTAAACCAACTGTCTAAATCACCATAGAAAGTGGCTACCTGGTGTGGATTTTCTCCATAACGTAATGTCTTACTTGTAGCGGGATTAAAATAATTACTAATTGCAATATCATAATGCATCACCACTTCAAAAGCCTTTGCAGCAAAAGCTTTTCTTTGATCTAAGCTTGTGCTTCCAGCTTGATCAATCAATATTTTATTGAGTACTGCATAATCGTCTTTTGCAGCAAGGACGGTTAAGTCTCTAAAGTTTTTAGCGGCAGCTCGAATCATAGAGGGACCTCCAATATCAATTTTTTCGATGATTGATTTTTCCTCGGTCGTGGTTCTTAATGTTTCTTCAAACGGATATAAATCAACAATGACTAGATCAATAGCTGGTATCTTAAATTCCTCCATTTCCTTTAAATCCTGTGCCTCATACCTTCTTCCTAAAATACCCCCAAAAACAGAAGGGTGTAAGGTTTTTACACGCCCTCCTAAAATAGAAGGGTATCCAGTTACAGACTCTACAGACACACAAGGGATGCCTAAATCCTCTAAAAATTGTTGCGTTCCTCCCGTAGAGTAGATGGTGATATTGTTTTGGTGGAGTGTTCTAGCCAATGGTTCTAAACCATCTTTGTAAAAAACAGAGATTAATGCTGATTGTATTTTCTTTTCCATATGTAAAGGTACGAGCTTCTGGATTTTTGTCTTGCTCGGATTTTCCACAAAATGGCTTAAAGGCTGAATAACTTTATGCTACTATATAGACAAGTCCCAAAAAGGAGCAGCAATATACTTTTCGGGGACTTATTTAAAAGCCAATATAGACCTACAAAAAGGCAAAAATAATAATACAATAGTCCTGCTATTCCTAAGTCATAATGACGATCCTCTATTTGTAAGTACTGAAAAAGCAGACGGATGCTTTCATTCATCGTTTTGATATACCAACCAATCCCTTTTGCAATCACCACTTGCACTAGTTCAATATCAGGCAAGACCATCCATAGCAATAAAGCGTATAATAAAAGGCTACTTAATGGTACAAATAGGAAATTACCAAGAATGGATAAACTAGAACTTGAATGAAAATAATGCAATACAATGGGCAATGTAGTTAACTGCGCGGCGATAGAGATGGCCAGATTACTCCATGCGAATTGCAGTAATCGATTGTCCATGGGAAGTAATTGTAATAGTGGCTTATAAAAAAAATGAATCCCCACTACCGCTGCATAGGAAAGCTGCAGGCCAATACCAGTCATAATTTGACTATTGTATAGTAATACTAGGAGGATACCGATACTAATGGTGTTGAGTGAAAATATATTTAAATAAAAAAATCGACCAATTAATAAAGTGCTAAAAAATAGGCTCGCTCTAACCACCGATGGTCCAGCATGCGCTATGAGTGTATAGGACCATACAATTAAAAGAAGGCTAATCAGTTTTGTCCATCTTGCCCAATTTTTATTGGGCAACCATAGGGTGCCTTTTTCTAATAATTTAAATAAAATATCTAGGTGCATGCCACTGATGGCTATGATATGCAATATGCCTAGTTGTTGGTATGCAGTTTTGAGGTTGGGGGACATATCCGATTTTGTGCCAAACAATAAGCTCTTAGCAAATGCATTGGATTCAGGGTCGACAAAGGCATGATCAATTTTTAAAATAAAGTACTGTCTGACTTCAATGACCCATTGCGCTGATATCATTTCACTCAAAAAGGAACTAGTAGCATGATATTGTGCTACTAAGGCGCCCCAAAATAGCAGCATGATTGTTGGCACTATTTTTAGATACTTTATTTTCTCTTGAAATGCATGCGCAATGCATAAGCCAATACATGAAATCAATACCAGAAGCAGTAATGTATTTTGCGCTAGTATGGGCCAATAATGCTTAGAAGATTTAAAGACTAAAAAGCCAATTAAAAAGTAACAACAAATAAAAAAAATAGGATTCGACGCCCTCCATAGTATTAATTTCTGTTGCATCTACAATCATAGTGCAAAATCTCTCTCCTATTGTTTCGGTAAATACTTATTTTCCTAAAATGAAAATAGCAAGTCGCTTATGTAATTCGGGCTTATTATTTTTCCAATACTGTAGCGTAGCTGTTTTGATGGATTCGGTTGGCCCCGTGATGTCCACGCCAATACAGAGTTGCGTATTAGGATGGCAGGCTTGAAGGATGGCTTCTAACAATTGATTATTTCTGTAGGGGGTTTCAATAAACAATTGCGCAATGCCATTGCTATGGACGATTTGTTCTAGTTGTTGAATTTTCTTTTTTCTTTCGGCTGCATCAATTGGGAGGTATCCATTGAATGTAAATCCTTGTCCATTAAAACCACTAGCCATTAATGATAGTAGTATGGAAGAGGGTCCTATATAGGGTTTTACTATGGCGCCTAATTTTTGTGCTGCCCCAACTAAGATTTGTCCTGGGTCTGCAATCCCTGCACAGCCTGCTTCTGAAACAATCCCAATCGTTTTGCCTGATTTTAAAAGTTGTACAAATGCATCTACCTGTGTTGCTTCTACCTGGTGAATAGGAAACCACTGATAGTCGTCGATCACCATTTCTTTCCAGATTTTTTTAAAATATCTTCTGGTTGTTTTTTCATTTTCTACAAAAAATGCATCACAGGATTGCACCCACACCGACACATCTTTAGGAATTGCTTCCCAGCCTTCTTCATGTAATAACATAGGCAATAACAATACTTTTCCTAATGCGTCCTTCATTATTCGGTGTCTTTAATTTCTTGTGTATTCAAATGCGCAGCCACTAGCGCATAAAATGGAGCAGTGATCCATCCAATGATTGGAAGTAAATGTAAAAGATAAAATACAATACCATTTCCTACCGGAAGCCCTTTATGACCGCTCACATAAGTTGCGGCAAAATTTCTGTTATGCTTTTCTGTAGCCAATCCAAAATCCATCATGGCATATCCTAAAAAGTAGCTTTCCATTAAAATGGTAAACAATGGCGTAAACCAACCCACTACAGGCAATGTGCAAACCAAGACAATGGGTATGAGGTACACTGTCTGCCAAAGCATGTTATTTAAATTGACTACAATAGACCTCAGGACTAATTTAATATAGTCCTCCTTATTCCATATAAAAGGAATTGATTGTTGTATTGCAACAATACGTAAATGTAAATAGGCAAATAGTGGTGAAAAGAAAATTAAAAAAAGATACTTGAATAAGGCAAAGTAAAAAAGAAGCAATGTAAACCAAAGCCAGAAACTTCCCATGGTAATAAAAAAACCAAGCCAATTACTATTCAAGCTGTCTATGAATGCTTTTAGACCCGTTTTTAAGATGATGGATTCAATGAAAAAACTTGAAGTTTGTCCAAAATAATTCATGCCTATGATTAACAAAGTAGTGTAGATGATTCCTGGCACAACCATCCATCTCCATAATTTATGTTCTACAATAAATTGGTGGGCTAAAAAGTAAGCGCGTATGGATAAAATCAATTCTTTTAGCAATGCTTCGTATTTGGGATAAAGATACGAATGAACCGGGATCTATGACTGCATTTTAGTGCCAAAGGCAAGATCCCCAGCATCTCCTAAGCCAGGAACGATATAGCTTTTGTCATTTAAAATAGGATCGATAGCTGCACACCAAATTGGAATTTCAGCACCTAACTCTTTTTCTACATGCTCAATTCCTTTTTGACTGGCAATGGTCACAACAATATGAATTTGCGCTGGGGTATATGTTTTTTGTATCGCTTGAATGGTTTCCACTAAGGATGCACCAGTAGCCAACATGGGATCACATAAAATTAAAATACGATTATTTAAATCAGGGCAGCTTAAGTATTCAAGACTGATTTCAAAACTACCATCTGGCTGATGTTTTCTGTAGGCCGAAATGAATGCGTTATCTGCTTTATCAAAATAGTTCAACATGCCTTGGTGTAGTGGCAGACCAGCTCTTAGGATAGTGCCCAATACTGGTTGTTCTTCTAGCAATGAAGTAGAGGCGATGCCTAATGGGGTAGTGACATCAACGGATTTAAAACGCAAGGTCTTGCTTAATTCATAGGCAGCCACTTCACCAATACGTTCTATATTTCTTCTAAAACGCATTCTATCATTTTGCACATGCACATCTCTCAATTCTGCTACCCAATGATTTAGTAAACTATGATGCTTGCTTAAGTCAATGACCATATAAATGTTTTAATTGTTTTATTTCGAAAATGCCAATGCTATAAAATTAATATAATTTAAACTGGTCTCCATCAAAAAGACCAAGATCACTCATTTTTATATGTGGGATGACTAGTAATGCCATAAAACTAAGTGTCATAAAGGGTGACCCAAGTTGCGTCCCTAATGATTTGGCCATTTTGTCTATTTCAATATAGTCATTTGCTACTTGATAAGGATCGGCAGTACTCATTAATCCTGCAATAGGAAGCCCTATGACTTTAGACGATTCCCCCTGCACACAACTAATGCCTCCTTTTTCATGTACCACTAAGTTGATTGCTTTTAAAATACTTTCGTCATCTACACCAACTGCAATGATATTGTGACTATCGTGCGCCACGGTAGAAGCGATAGCGCCAGATTTAAATCCAAATGACTGTATTAGTCCTATTTTTGGTTTAGCTGCATGATAACGATTGTATACCACCACTTTTAAAATATCTTTTTCTATATCTGATATAATCTTGTTGTCTATGATAGTTGGATTAGTCCAAACCAAATTCGTAATCAATTGCCCATCTATCGCATGTATCACAGGAACCATGCCGTCCTTGCTTGGATAAGTTGCATCAGGTAATTGAAGGTCTGACAAAGCTATTGGGTGCGCATTGAATTGATTGATGGCTGTTGCTTGAATAGGCTCGATCAATGAGTGCCCATTCTGAGCTACTAATTGCCCATTGATATAGGTTTCAATGACTTTAAAATCTTGCAGGTTTTCTACCAATATTAAGTTTGCAGGATCATTGACCCTTGCATATCCAGTTGGTAATTGATAATGGATGACTGGATTAATACATGCTGCTCTTAATACATTGAATACGTTTATTCCTTTAGCGACTGCTCTAGCACATAATTGGTTAATATGACCTTCTAATAAACTATCAGGATGTTTGTCATCGCTACACAACATGACTTTTTTAGGATGGTCATCTATCAACTCATACAAAGCTTCAAAATTTTTGGCTGCACTTCCTTCACGAATTAAAATATGCATTCCAAAACTTAATTTATCTACCGCTTCCTCGATGGTGAAACATTCGTGGTCGGTGCTAATCCCAGCTGCTATATATTGTTTTGCTAAATCACCCATTAATCCAGGTGCATGGCCGTCGATGGGCTTGCCAATGGCGTGTGCCGCTTTTATTTTTTGCATCACTTCTGCGTCCTGATGCAGGACACCAGGGAAGTTCATCATCTCACTTAAATAATAAATATCTGGAGAAGCTAAGAGCTTTGCTATATCGACACTATCAATTACCGCACCGGCTGTTTCAAATGCTGTGGCAGGAACGCAGCTTGGCGCACCAAAGAAAAAATGAAATGGTACTTTTTTCCCATTGTCAATCATGTATTGCACGCCTTCTAAACCACATACATTTGCAATCTCATGCGGATCACTAATCGTACCAATCGTCCCATGCACTACAGCCAGTCTAGCAAAGGAGCTAGGTACTAACATACTACTTTCAATATGTACATGACTGTCTATAAAACCTGGTAAAATAAATTGATTCGGTGCTTCATCGCATTCGGTGATGGATACAATCCTACCATCTTCAATACTTAGTATTGCTGGATAAATACGTTTATCTAGAATGTCAACGTACTGACCTTGAATGGTAGCTGTCTGCATTGTATTGCTTAGTGTTGCTTAGTGTTGTGAATTAAAACCAATAACTGAGCTTAAAGATAAGCGCTCTATTCTTACTTTTAAATAAAGGATCTGTAAAATAATTATCTGTATACACTAAAAAGAAGTCGCTCATTGGTTTATAGCGGTATTGTAACCTACTATTGATGTTGAAATTATTGCTCTGTGTATTGTATTGAATAAAAGTGGTCCAGAATAATTTGGTATTAAAATTATATTCTATTCTAGGTGCTATAAGCAATAATTTAGTACTTCCATATATGCCAGGAAGCTGGATATTATTAAATTGCGCATTTAATCGTAAACTCAAATGTGGTTGATTTCTCCAATTGACACCTACTCTAAAACTTTGAACTGTCCCATTATAAAATTGTCCAAAATTAAGGTCTGTACTCCATCCAAAAAGTTTTCTAGTATCTGAATCATAGCCCATTCCAAATTGTGCATATTGATATTGAGCAGCTGGCAGCGGTGTGCCATCTGTAAAGCTTGTTGGAAAAAGCAGGTTGGTAATATTATTACTTAAGCCTAAATTAAAACTAGATGCGTTTTTAAAATCGGTCTTTACTTGCAAAGTACTTTCCCATTCGTTAAGACTATTGTCTGGATTGAATACTGCAGAATTTTGTGTTGTAAGTTCCATCTTGCCAATTTTACCTTTCGCTGGCATTAATGTATAACTGATTTCTGAATAAATATGCTTAAATCCAATTCGAATACTCGTATCTCTCTCTGCATCGTAATTGCTTATCCTTTGCACGAATCCCATATCAGTGTAGTAATTCTTCCCCACATTGGCTATGTCTAACACAAATCCAAAATTTCGTCCATTATAACTTAATCCAGCTTCTGCATAATTATTTAAGTCTTTGATAGTAGGTTTCATGGATTGGTTGTAATTGGCCCAATAACTAAAACTTCCCGCTGGATTAGAATATTCAAATGTAATCCCAGCATTACGTCCATACTTGTCGAGTGGATTCTTTTTTTCTTCCTCTACCGAAATAAAATTTTCACGGTTTAAAAAATAGCCCTTAACCATAGATCTTTTCAAAACTCTTTTTTGCCATGTGAAGGCAGAAAAATTTTCAGGCGCATAATCCCCTTTTCTACCTGTTTGCATATTCATGGCACCAATCCTTACATCAGGTGATAAATTACCAGAAAGCCTTGCGCCAAATAGGATAGGAATTTTATTACCTTCTTTATCTAAGCCAATGGTTCTTGAATAGAATGGACGAATTGGAGGGATACCAAATCCAGCAAATAGATCCGCATTTTCTAAGAAGAATGCCCTTCGCTCTGGTAAGAAAATATTAAACCTGGTTAGGTTGGTCACTTGGTTATCTACTTCTACTTGTGAGAAGTCGGGATTGACTGTTAGATCTAAATTTAAAGAAGAATTCAAGGCGATTTTAGCATCAAAGCCAAGATTACCAGTTGTTTCTGTCTTGCTTGTTGATTTATCTTCGCTAATGCCACCTGTTAAATAGGGCAACAGAATTACATTGTTATTACTCGCTGGCGGATTGCTTGGCCACTTCATCAATCCTGTATAACCAAGGTCGTAAGATTTAAAATTTGGTCCAATTCTAGTCCATGTACTATACTCGAAATTCTTAGCGTCGATTCGTACAAAGTTGACGCCCCAATTTTGATTTTCTGAATTATAACGAATAGATTTTAAGGGGATGGCAATTTCGGCTATCCAATAATTACCATAATCTTTAGTCATCGAAAACCATTTAGTATCCCAGCTATAACTGATTCCTCCGTCACTACTCCCTGTCAACTGATCTTCTGATTGCACATTCAATGCACTTACAACAAAATAAAATCCGTTTGTCTTTTGATTCAAGGGATCTAGAACAACTGCTACTCCATCGTTTCCATCATGTCCAATATCTCTTTTTAAACTTCTGATAATGGCCGTGCCGCTATCATATACTTTGAAGGCAAAATATAAATTTTTATCATCGTATAAATATTTTACCTCGGTTTGTTTTTTTGGTGCGCCAATATCATTCGGGAATTTTTTGTTAAACTGACTAACCGCTTCCACTGTATTCCATGCAGGTTCATCCAAAATACCATCTAATTTAATGGGCCCTTTTGTAGGCTGAATCGTCAACTGAAATTCTTGCTGCACATTGGCATTGGTTTGCGCTTTGCCATCAAGCCAAAAGAGGTTTAAAGTAAGTAGGAGCGGGATGAGCGATAGTCTATTCATTGAATCATATTGGACTGCAAATATCCAATGATTTAGAGATAATCAATAAGGATTATTATAAGTGGAAAATAAGAAGTTTTAATGAACTTTTGGGGATTTGAGTAAGATGAATGCTTATTCAGGATCAAGAATGTCTGGTCTTCTTTGCTTGGTCCTAATCAAGGCCTGCTCAGTTCTCCATTGATCCACCTTTTTTGGGTCACCTTGTAGCAATACCTCTGGGACAGTTAATCCACGGAAGTCTGCCGGCCTAGAAAATACAGGGGGTGCCAATAAATTATCTTGAAAAGAGTCAGTTAAGGCAGAGGTTTCGTCATTTAATACACCAGGAATTAATCTGCCTACTGCGTCTACTATAACTGCTGCAGCCAATTCTCCTCCACTCAAAACATAGTCTCCAATAGAAATTTCTTGAGTTACATATAAGTCTCGAATTCTTTGATCAATGCCTTTATAGTGACCACAAATAATCAGAATTCTATTTTTTAAGGATAAAGTATTGGCGTCTTTTTGTTCAAATCTTTTCCCATCAGGTGTGACAAAAATGATTTCATCAAATGCACCACCTGCTTTTTGTAAATCATCAATGGCATTGGCTAAGGGTTCGCACATGATCACCATGCCTGCACCACCACCATATTGGTAGTCATCCACCTGTCCGTGTTTGTTAATAGCCCAGTCTCTTAGTTGATGTAACTTGATATGAAGATGCCCACGCTCTTGAGCGCGCTTCATAATACTATGCGCAAATGGGCTTTCAAGAAGCTCTGGGAGTACTGTTAGAATTTCAATGGTCATGCTACAAAGATAATTGAGATTAGTCCAAAAAATCGCCTAAATCTCGACGGTTCTTTTTAGTAGGTCGCCCAATCTTACTCAAGCGCTTACCAGTTTGAAATGTAGCTGCAACCTGCCTCACGCGCTCTAATTCTTCTACTGGTGTCAAGTCCTCATAATACTTTATAGCTTCTGCATAGGCAAGTCTGCCATCTAGTAGTTGGGTCACTTTTAATATCCAGTTCTTATGTTCTGTTCTTGCCTCGTAGATATCTCCAATAACCACATTGCGGGAGGCTTTTACATTTTCTCCATTTAACTTCACACGCCCTTTATCAATGGCTTCTGTAGCCATACTTCTTGACTTGAATACGCGGATAGACCACAAGTATTTATCGAGTCTTAATTTTTCTTTCTTTAGTTCTGGCGCAGACATGTATCCTTATTTTTTTTCGGCAAAGAATTGGTGGAAATAAGGGATGGTTTCAATGCCTTTATAAAAATTCACGATATCGTATTTTTCATTTGGACTGTGCAAATTATCACTATCCAAACCAAATCCCATGAATACAATTTTCAATCCAAGTTCCTGTTCAAATAGTGAACAAATAGGAATACTGCCACCACCTCTTACAGGAATTGGTTCTTTACCAAATGTGGTTGCAATGGCTTTTGCAGCACTTTGGTATTCGTGAGAATCAATTGGTGTGATATAAGGTTCGCCACCATGATGCTCAAATGCAGTCACAGTTACGTTATCTGGCGCAATGGATTTAAAATAATTCAATACTTTCTCCGTGATGACAGTAGAAGATTGATTTGGCACTAACCTGCATGAAATTTTAGCAAATGCTTTGGAAGGTAAAACTGTTTTTGCACCTTCTCCTGTGTATCCGCCCCAAATGCCATTGACTTCGAGTGTTGGTCTGATACCTGTTCTTTCATTCGTACTATATCCTTTTTCACCCCATACATTGGCAATGCCTAAATCTTGCTTAAACTCATTTAAATCAAAAGGTGCTTCTGCCATTTTTGCGCGCTCAGAAGGAGTTGATTCTATCACGTCATCATAAAATCCAGGGATGGTGATATGGTTATTTTCGTCATGACAAGCGGCAATCATTTTTGATAAGATTGTAATAGGATTCGCTACTGCACCTCCATACACACCACTATGTAAATCTCTATTTGGTCCAGTCACTTCAATTTCTATATAACTTAATCCTCTCACACCAATATCGATAGAAGGGTTGTCCATACTAATCATTGCGGTATCGCTAATTAATATCACATCTGCTTTTAACAAGTCTTTATTCGCTTTTACGAAACTGGCTAAATTTGGACTTCCAATTTCTTCCTCACCTTCTATCACGAATTTAATATTGGTGCACATGGTATTGGTCTTGGTCATCATCTCCAAAGCCTTTACGTGCATGTAAAATTGTCCTTTGTCATCGCAAGCACCTCGGGCAAAAATTTTCCCATCAATAATTGTTGGATCAAATGGGCCACTATTCCATAATTCCAATGGATCAGCAGGTTGAACATCGTAATGTCCATAAACTAATACTGTTGGGAAGCTTGGATCAACCATGATTGCTCCATAGACAATTGGATGTCCCTCCGTTTCATAAATTTTTACAACTTGCGCTCCAGCATCTGTCAAAGATGTTGCCACTGCTTTTGCACAAGCTTGCATATCCCCATTGTGTTCGGACTTTGCGCTAACACTAGGGATGCGTAATAAATCCAATAACTCTTGTAAAAAACGATCCTTATTTGCTTCTTGAAATACCTTCCATGCGTTCATATGCTATAATTTTTTTAAGAAATTTTTATAATACTTATTTATGCTAATTGATGTTTATTATCTGATAATACATTTTCAATTGTCCAATCTAATTTTTGTTCAAATGGCGCTTTTCTTTGAGCACAATTTTCTGCTACACATATCGGGCAACTGTAAGGCATACATCCATCTGTATGTACAAAAAATTCAATGCTCGCTCCAAATTTACCCTTAATTAAATTTGTAAATTCTTCTACTACATGGTGTGCTTCGTTTACGTTTAAAAACCAAGGCACTGTAAGATGGCAGTCAATATGCATTAAGCTACCATATTTAATTACCCTTAAATTATGTAGGTCAACCCACTGCACATTTCTGTTTTTATTCAATTCGCCAACCACTTCTTCTAATAAAGCTAGATCCGCCTCATCCATAATGCCAGCTAAGGAAGCTCTAATGATTTTGTAGCCATTATAAATAATCCAGAAGCTCATTAAAATGGCGAGCATTGCATCAATGCCGGTGATATTGGTGAGTAGTACAATCCCAATACCTATGGACACTGCAAATGTGGTAAAGCTGTCTAATATTAAATGTTGACCACTAGATGTTAAGGCTAGTGATTTATTTTTCTTGCCCATTTTTTTTGCAATCAAACCAGCAAATAAATTTAAAAAAGCAGTAACTAACAAAACCCATAATCCATTATCTAGGCTATGTAATTCGCTGGGTTTAAAAATTGCACTGATAGATTCATAAAAAATAATTAAACCAGCCGCAATGATTAAACTTCCTTCAAACGCAGCTGATATAAATTCTGCTTTTCCATGACCATAAGGATGCTCCTTGTCTTTTGGCTTAGAGGCCACATATAAACTATATAACCCAATGGCGCCAGCCAATACATTCACAATACTCTCTAATGCATCAGACAATACAGAGAGGGAGTGTGTCATGAAATAGGCAACAAACTTCAATACAAAAAGAACGACACTTAAAGAAGTGACATAGAACTGTATTTTTAAATTCTGTTTAGCTGCTTGCAATGGGATGAATTAGAAATGAATTAGAATTTGAATGCGTTGTATCTACCCTCTACAAATTTCCAGTTGACAAGGTTCCACCATGCATTAATATAGTCGGGGCGTTTATTTTGATACTTCAAATAGTAAGCATGCTCCCAAACATCTAGACCTAACAAAGGATATCCTTTTGTTTCGGCTATATCCATTACTGGATTGTCTTGATTGGGTGTAGAACAAATTGCTAATTGACCTTTCTCGTTCGCAATCAACCAAGCCCATCCACTTCCGAATCTATTTTTTGCTGCTTCTGCAAATGCTTTTTGAAAATCCGCAAAAGTTCCAAATGATTTTTCGATCGCTTTTGCTAAACTGCCCGTTGGCATTGAAGCTGGAGCAGGTTGCATCGTTTGCCAAAATAATTCATGGTTATAATGACCGCCTGCATTGTTGCGCATTTTTGTAGAATACTTTGAGATGGATTCTAGTAAGTTGGTGATAGATGTAGTTTTTATATCTACCTTTTCTGCTACACAAGCATCATTTAAATTTTTAGTATATCCAGCTGCATGCTTTGTATGATGAATGTCCATCGTCATAGCGTCTATGAATGGCTCTAAAGCATTAAAGGCATAGGGCAAGGGCTGCTGCATAAAATTTACCTCCTGACTCAATTGTAATCCACCGAATGTATGAATGATTGGCATACTCGCCATTGCAATACCCGCTTTGCCAGTTTGCTTGATGAACTGACGTCTACTGTTGGATGAACTAGACATAGGATTATTTTTTAAAGTACTTCTGTAAAGTTACTTTAATTGGCTGTAAAAAGCGGTAGTAAAATTCCTGATTGAACAACTGTGAATCGCGCATGGCCTTGTAGGTTAAGAATAGTCCAACGGGGATTAAAAAGAGACTAGACAACCACATGCCAGCATACACCGACCATTGCTCCGACTTGGCTAGTTTCTCTCCAAAATTATTGAGTAAGAAAAAGACTACAAAAAAGGCAATTGCTGAAACCATTGGCGCACCCAGTCCTCCTTTTCTGATAATCGCACCTAATGGTGCTCCAATTAAAAATAACACGATACAAGCAAAGGAGAGTGTGAACTTGCGATGCCATTCAATAGCATGCATTGTTTCAGCGTGCTGTTGGTCTTTATAGATCGTCACCAAGCTTGCTAAATTATTTTGCAAAGAGGAGAATTGGTAACCAACCGATTCGACAATATTATAACGTTCATCTTTTGGAATGATCGCATCAAAATTTTTGATTGGGGAAGATGGAATCTCTTTAAATAATTTAGCACTATCCTTATAAAGCATAAATTTTAAATAGGGGTATATTTCTATTCTTGCTTTTTTGATAAAAAAACTATCCATCGATTGAATGGAATCTATTGCTTTCCCCAATTGTCTAACGCTCAACATTTTTGGATCATAAATGACATCCACTGTTTTGTTCATCTGAAAACTTTTCAGGTCAAAAACTTTTTTATATTCTTTAAAATTGAGCCTTGTAAATTCGGTGTTGGTTGTGGCTCTGTAGCCTTTTTCTTGGTAACGCCACCCGTTGTATAAAATAAATTCTAAAAACTTTTTATCAGGTGTAACCCTCATCACGCCTGACTTTGCCATTATCATATTATCCTGCAGTCCAAATCTTTTCTCAAAAATAACGATATCATTGATCACGCTATCATTGGCCTCTTTCTTACCTAACTTAATCACATAACCGTCAATTTTATCATAAAAAACACCTTCTTTTAAATCGATAGCGGGTTTGGATACGATGATTTCATATTTCAAAGTAGTTAACCGCATTTGAGAGACGGGAATAATATTATTGGCTAATAAAAATGCTATTCCTGCTAGGAAGATTGCAAAAATAAAAAGTGGACGCATGAAACGAACCAAGGGAATGCCTGCAGACTTGATGGCGATGAGTTCAAAACTCTCACCCAAATTTCCAAATGTCATAATCGAAGAAAAAAGCAATGCCAAAGGAATGGCAGTCGTCAACATGCTGATAGAAACTAGGCCAACTAATTTCAAAATGATAAATGTATCTAATCCTTTTCCAACTAGATCGTCAATATATAGCCAAAAGAATTGCATGGTCAGCACGAATATAGAAATAGTCAATGCCGCCAAAAAGGGTCCGATAAAAGCCCTGAGAATTAGTATGTCTAATTTTTTGAACAAAATTGTAGTGCTAGCTACCTATTCTATAAAATAGCTCTTTGATTTGATAACCCCAAAGTTGACTTTGGTCTTTGATCTCATTTTTCTCTGCAAAATCCTTAATAATCAATACAGTTTGATTTGAAATTTCTGTTTTTTCAATACTAAACTCAAAATATTCATTCTTTTCGCTGTGTAACCACCTAAATCGAATGAATTTATTTTCTTCTTGATCTAAAATTTCTGCCTTGTCTGGTGTGCCACCATTCCATGAAAAACTGAAAACATTTTCCCATTCGTCTACTTTATCAGCGAACCATTCTTGTAAGCCAGAGGCAGTGGAGAGGAATTCAAATAAGATTGCAGGAGAACATCTAACCGGAAATTCAAGTGTAAATAGTAATTTTTTACTCATAATATCAATCTGCCCGATTAAGGGCATCGTTTGATGCAATAATATCAAATAAAAGCATGCCTCCAAGTATTTTAGTCACTTAATTCGTTAACAAACTGTAAAGACTTATAAACAAGTAGGGTAGTTCCATCTATTTACAATGATAATCAATTGATTATGATAAAATATACGTATTTAGAAAGCGTTCTAATAATTATTTTTTTCAATTTTATCCCCTGATTTTCAGTGCCTTTGATAACTTATCTTTGCAAACTATAAAGAAGCACCTATGTTCAATGCACTTAGTGAAAAATTAGAATCAGCGTTTAAACACCTAAAAGGCCAATCCCGCATCAATGAATTGAATGTGGCCAATACCCTTAAGGATATCAGAAAAGCCTTGTTGGATGCCGATGTGAACTTTAAAATTGCCAAGGAATTTACAGATAGTATTAAAGAAAAAGCCGTTGGTGAAAAAGTAATCAATGCCATTAGTCCTGGTCAATTGATGGTTAAAATTGTGCAGGATGAATTAACTGCATTGATGGGTTCAGAAGCAAGTTTATTAGATACCTCGAAAAATCCAACCATCATTTTAGTAGCAGGTTTGCAGGGTAGTGGTAAGACTACTTTTTCTGGTAAATTGGCCACCTATTTGAAGGCCCAAAAAAAATCTCCTTTATTGGTTGCCGCCGATATTTATCGTCCTGCAGCAATGGATCAGTTGACGGTCTTAGCAGAACAAATTGGGGTGGATATTTTTGTAGAGCGTGAAAATAAAGATGCGGTTTCTATTGCGCAAAATGCAATTGCATACGCAAAACAAAATAATAAAAACGTGATCATTATCGATACTGCAGGTAGACTTGCTGTAGATGAAATGATGATGAACGAAGTAGCAAATATTAAATCTGCTATTCAGCCACAAGAAATTTTATTTGTCGTAGACTCAATGACAGGGCAGGATGCAGTCAATACAGCAAAGACTTTCAACGACCGATTAGATTTTACTGGTGTCGTTTTAACAAAATTAGATGGTGATACTAGAGGTGGAGCAGCTTTATCTATTAAGTATACAGTGAACAAGCCGATTAAGTTCATGAGTAGTGGGGAGAAGATGGATACATTAGATATTTTTTATCCTGAGAGGATGGCGCAAAGAATTTTAGGGATGGGAGACATTACCTCTTTGGTTGAAAAAGCGCAGGCTCAATTTGACGAGGTTGAGGCGAAAAAATTAGAGAAGAAAATTCGAAAAAATCAATTTGATTTCGAGGATTTTTTAACTCAAATTCAACAGATCAAAAAAATGGGGAACATAAAAGATTTAATGGGGATGATACCGGGAGTTGGAAAAAGCATTAAAGATATTGATATCAAAGAAGATGCTTTCAAAGGTGTTGAAGCCATCATTCAATCGATGACTTTAATAGAGCGAAGGAATCCAGATACCTTAACACCAAGTAGAAAAGCAAGAATTGCAAAAGGCGCAGGAAAAGACCTTGCCGAAATCAATGCCTTTATCAAACAGTTTGACCAAATGAAACAAATGATGAAGACAATGAGCGGTCCTGCGGGTGCGTCCATGGCTAGCAAAATGCCAGGAATGAGAAGATAAATGGAGCTTAAATAGGCTTAAGTTGTTGATTTTCAGCTTTTTTGTCCAATTTTGCTTTCTTATTCCATTTAATTGGGCGAGTTCAGTATTTTATTTTATCTTTGCTCCCCTTAACCCTATTTGTTAACGCCTATAAATTTCTATTTAAAATGGCAGTAAAAATGAGACTACAGCGTCATGGTAGTAAAAAAAGGCCTTTCTACTTTATAGTAGTGGCTGACGGACGCGCACCAAGAGATGGTAAATTCATCGAGAAAATTGGTACTTACAATCCTTTAACAGTTCCAGCGACAATCAATTTAGATCGTCAAAAGTCTTTAGAGTGGTTAAACAAAGGTGCTCAACCTACAGACACCGTTCGCAGAATTTTGTCTTTCAAAGGAGTACTTTATTTAAAACACTTATTACGTGGAGTTAAATTAGGTCTATTTGATGATGCAACTGCAATGACTAAGTTTGAGTCTTGGTATGCTGAGCATGAAACATCAATTGCTTCTAAGAATGATGCACACAAAAAAGCACAAGCTGCTAAAAAAGAGTATGTACCAGTAGTTAAGAAAGTAGCTGAACCAGTTGCTGAAGCTCCTGCAGAAGTTGTTGCTGAAGAAGCAGCACCAGAAGTAGTAGCTGAAGAAGTTGTTGCTGAAGTTGAAGCACCTGCAGAAGTTGTTGCTGAAGAAGCAGCACCAGAAGCGGCGGCTGAAGAAACTCCAGCTGCAGAATAAACTAAACTGCAACTTAATTAAGATTCAATAGCATTCAACCTCCCGAAATTCGGGAGGTTTTTTTTATCGTCCAATCATTTACTAAATTTGTGTATGAGTGAGTATATCCATATCGGGAAAATAGTGGCAGCACATGGTCTAACAGGGCATCTTATTTTAGAGCATGCCTTGGGTACACCCATTCATTTTAAAGGAATTGATGCCATTTTTATTGAAAAAAATACAGCTAGTTTCATTCCCTATTTTATACAATCTGCATCTGCTAAAACCGAAAGTTTAACCCATTTACAAGTAGAAGGCATTACGACAAGAGAAGCCTGTAGTATTTTGATAGGGAAAAAAGTATGGCTGCCAGAAGCCGAGTTTCAATTGCTAGTGGATAAAAGTTCACCGCTTTCTTTACTAGGTTATATGGTGGTTGAAAAGGGAATTGATTTAGGAAAGATAGAAGAAGTGATAGAACAACCTCATCAACTTATGGTGACCATTTTATACCAAGGTCAGGAAGCTTATATTCCTTTACATGAGGAGAGCCTTAAAGGGGTAGACCATGCAAAAAAACAAGTGGATGTTGTATTGCCCGACGGCTTGTTAGATTTATATACTGAGATGGATAACGCTGAATAGTTTAACTATTCCATTTATCTAATTGCTTAATTGTTGCAGCCAAATCTTTAGGAAGTGGCGCTTCAAATGCAAAGGCCTTTTCTTTAAACACTAATTTTAAAGTATGTGCATGTAAGGCGTGTCTTGCTAGTAGTGGCTTTTCTTCTTCTTCGGATTTACTTAATTTGAAATTCTTTTTCTTAATACTAGAGAGTAGTAATTTTTCACCATCGCCATAAATTTCATCTGCAATAATAGGGTGTCCCATATGTTTTGCGTGTACCCTAATTTGATGGGTCCTTCCTGTATGAATTTGAAAGGAAACCAAAGCATAGCGTTTGTAGTAAGTCACAACATCATAGGTGGTCAAAGCCACTTTTCCTTTTACATGAATGTACATCTGTCCCTTTTTGACTGGGTGTTCCATAATACTTCCGTCAATACTTCCACTTTGTTCAGGACGGCCCACCACCAATCCAAGGTATTTTTTTTCAATCGTTCTGCCTTCAAATAAAAGGCTTAGTTCCTTATGTGCTTCTGCATTTTTTGCAAAAATAATAAGCCCACTTGTAGCTTGATCCAAACGGTGCACCGTAAATATATTGCCGTATTTATCTTGTAAGAGCGACTTTATAGAAAGTGTTTTACCAAAACGATCTGGTATACTTAATACACCAGCAGGTTTATTAATCACAATTAGGTCATCGTCCTCAAATAGTATATCTAACATCCCTTACTTACTTGCTTTTCTTGTAAATGACTTATTTAGAAACTTCAATGTGCGCACTTCTTTTTCTGCTAAGAAACGCCACTTGCCTCGATCTACATTTTTCTTAGTTAAATTAGCGAACATGACTCTGTCCAAGTGTCTCACATCGTATCCAAGGTGTTCGAAAATTCTTCTTACAATTCTGTTTCTTCCGCTATGAATTTCAATGCCAATTACATTTTTAGAAGTATTGGATAAATAACTTACGGCATCTGCAGCAATGAATCCATCTTCTAGTTCTACACCTACAGCAATAGACTCCATGTCGGCCTTGGTTACAGGCTTGTCTAAAGTGACTTCGTAGATTTTTTTAATCTCATAAGATGGATGCGTTAGCTTTTGCGCCAAGTCACCATCATTGGTTAAAATTAAAACGCCTGTGGTGTTTCTGTCTAATCGGCCTACAGGAAACATTCTTTGTGTCGTCGCATTTTTAATGATATCTAAGACCGTCTTTCTGCCTTCTGGATCGTTTGCAGTACAGATATAATCTTTTGGTTTGTTTAGTAAAATATAAACAGGTGTGACTTGCAATTGCAATACTTTCCCCTTTAACCTTACCACATCTTTGTATTGGACTTTATACCCAGGCTCTAATACCGTGTCTCCGTTGACTGTGATATGACCTGACTTGACAAGTTCTGCTGCTTCTCTTCTTCCACATGTACCAGCATGTGCGATGTATTTGTTGAGTGGCATTTGCTCGTAAGGCATATCCTCATTGGCGGTGACTTTGCCAATACTTGCTGTACGTTTTGCATCTGCGCGATCCATTGATTCTGGGGTTCTTTTAGAAGTGGAGGCTCTTGGTCCAGCAGATCTAGATCCTGCAGATTTTTGAAGCTCACCATATTTAGGCGGCACATCCGCAGATTTGAATGCTCCTTTAGACGCTCCTTTTGATGGTCCTTTTGATGGCGCAGCAGCTGCTCTTAAAGGAATGGAATATTTTGGAGGACCAGTTACAAATTCTTTTTTATCGTAGCCTCCCTTTTTTTCGTAGCCGGCTTTTTTATTATTTCCTAGAGGTTCAACAGCAATTCCTCTTTCAATATCTTTTTTTCTTTGACGCGCAGCTTCACCAATAGCTCTAGCATCTTTTTTTGCTTGTTTTTTTTCTTGTCTGTATTCTTCTTTAACTGCGCTTCCTTTTTTCTTATTGGCAAACTTGTCAAAGTTGTCGGATCTTTTCGCTTTCATTGGATGCGGTATTAATTGTCTTTATTGGCTAACTGTCCACAAGCCGCATCAATATCTTTACCACGACTTCTTCTTATACGAACGTTCACTCTGTTTTTTTGTAAAATTTCAACAAAGGTCTCAAATCCATCTTCATCAGGCTTATCAAACGGGAAACGATCAATGGCATTGTACTCAATGACGTTAATTAAATCTGCAGGAACCTGTCTGTAAATTTTAACCAATTCCATCGCATCTTTTTCGCTATCGTTGAAATCCTTGAATAAGATATATTCAAACGTGATTTCATTGCCTGTCTTTTTGTAGAAATAGTTAAGCGCTTCAATCAATGATTCAATATTGTTACTTTCATTGATGGGCATAATTTCATTACGTTTTTTATCATTGGCTGCATGAAGCGATAGTGCCAATTTAAATTTCACCTGATCGTCGCCTAATTGCTTGATTTGTTTTGCAACACCAGCAGTGGAAACCGTGATCCGTCTTGCACTCATTCCTAAACCATCTGACGAAGTAATTTTTTCTATCGCCTTCAACACATTCTTATAATTCAATAAGGGCTCGCCCATACCCATGAATACGATATTAGATAAATTTTGATCATAGGTTTTTTCTACCTGTTGTTTGATCATCACTACTTGATCGTAAATCTCATCAAAATTTAAATTCCTGCTTCGCTCCATATAACCCGTAGCACAAAATTTACAACTTAAACTACAACCAATCTGAGAAGATACACAAGCAGTCTTGCGCAATGTGGTTGGGATGAGCACACCCTCAATCATATGGTCGTCAAAAGTTCTGAACCTTGTTTTAAATGTGCCGTCGCTACTCATTTGAGTGGTATCAATCGAAAGTGCTGGTAAAGTGAAGTGCTCCACTAATTTTTTACGTAAATCCAGGCTTAAATTGGTCATTTCGTCAAAGCTATGCGCATGTTTTTGCCATAACCATTCAACAATCTGTTTTACCCTAAATGGTTTTTCTTCCATTTTTGCAATAAAACGTTCAATCTCTACGACCTCTACTGCCCTGATATTTGGTCTTGTTTTCTCCATACTGCAAAGATACTTGATCAGTCTGTTAACAATCAATTATTTCTATTGGAAATGGTCATTTTATGTGGGAATTTCCACTAAAACATAGTATTTTGAGTGACTTAAAACTTAAATCAACAATTATGAGAAAATTATGCTTTATGACCTTGATTTTAATGGGCGCTTTCTTGTCAGTAAATGCACAACAAGGTCCATTGAATGATTATTTAGGAAAATATGTTTTTCCACAAGGCAGTCCAGTGGCCGAAGTGTCTTTAACGCTAGAAGATTCTAGTCTAGTGATTAACTCAGCTATGGGTTCTACACCACTAGAGAAAAAAGGGGTGGATAGTTTTTATTTAGCACAATATGATGCATTGGTGATTTTCAAAAGAAAAGATGGCAAAATGGTTGAGTCAATTAGCATTATGGTGCAAGGTCAAGAATTAGTGGGCGTAAAAGAATCAGGTGCTGTAGCGTTAAAAGAAGATGAGTTTTATGCTAGATTTTTCACGAAACAAAACTACTAGATAGTTTAAAATTCCATTGACGCTAATGCTTCAAACGGAATTGTTTGTTGTGTCCCAGTGGTTAAGTTTTTTAGAGTACATACTTTTTTACTCAATTCATCGGATCCGATGATGATGATATTTGGAATGCCTTTCTTTTCGGCATATTTAAATTGCTTGTCGAATTTACTCTTGTCAGGGTAGATTTCACAAGCAATTTTTTTTGCTCTTAAAGTGCCCATTAATTGGTAGGCTTCTTTTGATTCTGCATCACCTAAATTGAAAAATAATATTTTAGTAGTCTGCTCTACCGACGCTGGAAAAAGATTTTTTTCCTCTAGTACATCATAGATACGATCCACGCCAAAGCTAATGCCCACGCCAGGCACATTCGGAACACCAAATAAACTTGTTAAGTCATTATACCTTCCTCCGCCACCAATACTTCCCATTTCTGCGTCGATTGCTTTTACTTCAAATATCAATCCTGTATAATAATTTAAACCTCTTGCTAATGTAAAATCTGCGACTAAATTTTTAGCCAATCCGCTTTGAGCATGGTAGTCTAAAATAAATTGTATTTCTTCAATTCCTTTTGTTGCATTTTCATTGCCTTTTAATAGCAGACCAAGTTGCGTTAATTTTGCTTCGTTGGTTCCTTCAATCTCTAAATAGGCTTGAATTATTTTTTGTTGCGCAGCAGTAAAACCTTTACGCTCTAATTCTTCTGCAACCTTTTCCCAGCCTATCTTATCTAATTTGTCTATTGCAATGGTTAAGTCAATCATTTTATCGGCTCCACCACAAACCTGTGCTAGGCCTAATAATATTTTACGGTTGTTTATTTTGACTTCTACTTCTAATTGTAGTTGCTTAAAAACGGTTAAGTAAATAGCGGTTAATTCTACTTCGTTTAATAAGCTATCAGACCCAACAATATCCGCATCACATTGGTAGAACTCTCTATACCTTCCTTTTTGAGGTCGATCTGCTCTCCAAACTGGTTGAATTTGGTAACGCTTAAAAGGAAAACTAAGGGATCCATGATGCATGGCTACATACCTTGCAAAAGGAATGGTTAAATCGTATCTTAATGCTCTTTCTGTAATTTGAGTGCTTGATTTTCCTTCCAATATTTTTTGAAACCCTTCTCCTGTAGCTGCTGCTTTTTGTGGGTTATCCAAGCCGTTGTTTAAAATTTTAAAAATCAGTTTATCACCTTCCTCTCCATATTTTCCCATCAGTGTATCCAATTGTTCCATGGCGGGTGTTTCCAGTGGCTGAAATCCATATAATTCAAATACCGTCCGAATAGTTTGGAAGATATACTGTCTTTTTTGAACAGTCGCTGCGTTGAAATCTCTTGTGCCTTGTGGTAAAGAAGGTTTACTCATGAACTCAATTTGTTTGTAAAGATAATTTTTTAAATCGTTACCATGTTAATTGTTTAATTTGCTTGTCAAAATTGCCCAATATGGAAGAAAGAGAAAAATCTGAAAGTTCTTATCGTTTTTTTAGACGAGTTTATGACTTCTCCATGTCTACACTGATTCTTGGAATAGGTGGCCTCTTGTTTGGCGCCAAGTACTTCAAAATGGATATGGTGTTGAATATTGACAATGATTTTAGACTCATTTTTGGCACTTTGTGCCTGGTTTACGGTGGGTTCAGGCTATTCAGAGCCATCAAACAAGATTATTAATGCTATCAAGCAACAACCTATTGACTATGCGCCCCTTTATAATTGGATTTATCTATGTATTCTTATTGGCTTCATGCAGTACGACACCCGAAAAGACCAGAGATACCCCAAATTCAGGGTTGATTCGCATCTCCGTGGAGGAAAGTTTTAGACCCTTCATGGAAGAGCAGTTAAAGGTCTTTTTGGCGAGCAATCCAAACGCTCAGATTGAGGCAAGTTATAAATCAGAGATCGATTGCTTCAAAGATTTAGCCAATGACAGCACAAGGATGATTTTTGTCACTAGAGGCTTAACAAAGCAGGAGCAAGTGGACTATAAAAAAAGCCTCAGTTTCAATCCAAATTTTGCCATTCTTGCTTACAATGCAGTGGCGGTATTAATTCATAAATCAGCAAAGGATTCGGTATTTAGCTTAGAAGCCTTAAGTCAAAGACTCACCGGGAAGTCCAATAAAGAAGTGGTGATGGATGGCAATAATTTAACAGGAATCATTCGATTTTTAAAAGATAGTTTAGCAAATGACGCTCCTTTGGGCAAAAACGTGTTGGCAGCAAATGGGAGTAAAGAAGTGATAGACTATATCGCTACACATCCCGATGCCATTGGGTTTGTGGGAATGAACTGGATTGGAGATGGATATGATCCTGCCCAAATTGAATTGCGTAAAAAAGTAAAATTGGGCTTAGTAGAATGTACACAATGCATTGAAAAAGGCTATTTTTCAAAACCATCACCAGCAACGATTAGCAAAGCGCAATATCCCCTTACTTTACCCATCTATTATATTTTAAAAGAAAATGCAGCAGGCCTCGGCACAGGTTTTTTAAATTTTCTAAGCTTGGAAAGAGGGCAGTTGATTTTTAAGCGTTCGTTTTTAGTACCAGCAAAAATGGGCTTTAAAAAAAGGAACGGCTTACTAGAATAGTTAAAAAAGCTAACAAGTTTTAGTAGAATTAACTAAAATTTAAAGCCATTTCTTCCAAAAAAATCAATATTTTAGCTCTCTCAAAGTTGAACCCTACAGGGTACTTAAAATGAGGGTTTTGGAATAAGTATATTTTATAAAATACAAAAACACTGTGATGAAAAAATTGGTTGTATTGATGTTGGCAGTATCATTTGCATTAACTGGTGTTAATGCTCAAGTACCTGTATCTCCATTAAACGAGGGATTGAAATTGTTGCGTTACGAAAAGAACAAATCTGCTTTAGCATTCTTTAAAGATGCATATGAGAAAAACGCTAAAGATCCAGAAACCATATTTTGGTATGGTCAAGCGATCTTATCTCAAAATGGCGCAGGTACGCCAGATCAAGCGTTTGTTCAGGCTACAAAAGAATTGTATCAAAAAGCTGCAACCGAATTAGGCAATAATGCATGGATTTTAGTAGGAACTGCGCATGTGCAATTGTTAGAAGCTGGGGAAAAGGCAGACCTAAATGCGATCAAGCAGACTTTAGAAGTTGCCATAACAAGCACTTTAAATACAAAGGGTAAATTCAAAGGAAAGCCAAGTCAAGAAATTGTGAATGCCATTGGTTATATCCACTCTGAAGTGCCTTCTAGCGTTGGCGATCATCGTTATGCGATAGACAAATTAAAGGAAACTATTTCTGCCTACGAAGGCACTCCTGTGTTGCCAACTATGTTTGTTAATTTGGGTATCAACTACCTTAAATTAGGTGGTGAAAATGGTGGTGAAGCGGTAACTGCATTCTTGGAGTCTATCAATAGAGATCCACAAAACGCTTACCCTTATTATAGAATTGGTAAAGTATATCAAACACAAAATAACTTAGAGTCATTTGACGAATATTTTAAAAAGTCTTTATCTGTAGATCCTAAGTTCGCACCAACTTATTTTGCCTTGTATCAATATTATGCGGACAAGAATACGGAAACTGCAAAGACGAATCTTGATTTGTTCTTACAATATGCAGACAAGGACCCAGCTTTGGATATCTTCAATGCTGATTATTTGTTCCGTACTGGTCAATATGATGCTTCCTTGGCAAAAGTGAAGGAGATGGAAGCTTCTATTGGAATTAAAGCATTACCTCGTATTGGTGTGTTATTAGCTTACAACTATGACCGTAAAGGAGATTCAGTTCAGGCTAAAACCTATATCGAACAATTTATCACCACAAGTGCGGCGGACAAAGTCCTTAATACGGATTATGAACTTGCTGTAAAAGTATTGTCTAAATTCAGCGGGAATGAGACTGTTTTAGCTGGCCTACTTGATAAGGCAATTGCAGCAGATACGGCTAAGGTAAATAAATTGAAATATTACAAATTAGGGGCAGATATGTTTGAAAAATCAAATATGTATGTAGATGCTTTAAAATGGAATACGAATTATTTTAACCTTAGAGGCATCAAAGATGAATTGTACTATTACAAGTTATCTAGTGTTGCTTATAGTGCCAAAGATGGCCTTGCTACCACTGAAATTGCTAAACAATACATCACTGCTTTCCCTGATCGTCAAAATGGGTATTCATTCAATGTAAAAGGGGCTCAATTGATTGATACAGCTAATAAATTAGGCATCGTATTTCAAGCGGCAACCCAACAAAATGAGTTTATGTTGAAAGATCCTGTTAAATACAAGCAGGGCTTGGTCAACACTTATTACCTAATGATGGGTTATTTTAATGAAATGAAAGATTTAGAAAAAGCGATAGGCATGTGTGATAAAGTATTGGAACTAATGCCTGGGGAGGCTCAAACTGTAAAAATTAAAGAAAGCTTGGTGAAGAACTGGGAAATCTTGAAAAAGATGCAAGGCAATCAAAAGCCTACCCCAGATACCCCAACTCAAAATCAGAACTAATTCACCCTAATTTTAGTCCTCTAAAGGCGATTAAAAAAAGATGCTAGAAACTCTCCCCATAATTGGGGAGTTTTTAGTTTAAACAAGTTCCTTTGCGTATTTTTGCGGCACCTAAAAGACTTCGAAATGAATAGTGCTGCCAATTACTTACCAATCGTATTGCAAATATTGTTTGCAGGTGGCTTTGTAGCCATCATGATTTTGGTCTCTAGCTTAGTAGGCCCTTCCCGAAAAACATCAGACAAATTAGAAAATTTTGCGAGTGGAATTGAATCTCATGGAGATGCAAGATCACCTATGGCCATTAAATATTTTTTAGTAGCCATCTTGTTTGTATTGTTTGATGTAGAAGTTATTTTCTTTTATCCGTACGCAGTCAATTTTAAAAGTTTAGGCTGGGCTGGATTTTTTGAAGTGGTTTTATTTGTTGGATTTTTCTTGGTAGGCTTTGTCTACATCATCAAGAAAGGAGCACTAATATGGGAAGATTAATTTTTTAAAATATAATGCATAAATTATGCGTCCAGTAAGATTTAACATACATCCAAAAGAAGCAGAAATTGCCGATGCAATTGGAATGGGCAAAGCACCAGACGGTGTTCCAGGTGATGGATTTTTTGCTACACAATTAAGTTCTGTTGTAGGACTCGCACGTAAAAATTCTTTATGGCCTTTGCCTTTTGCAACATCATGTTGTGGGATTGAATTCATGGCTACTATGGCATCGCACTATGACTTATCTCGTTTTGGTTCGGAGCGTGTAGGCTTCTCTCCACGTCAATGTGATTTATTAATGGTGATGGGCACCATCGCAAAAAAAATGGCACCAGTGCTAAGACAAGTGTATATCCAAATGGCAGAGCCACGTTGGGTGATAGCAGTGGGTGCTTGTGCTTCTAGTGGTGGTATTTTTGATACTTATAGTGTATTGCAGGGGATTGATCAAGTGATTCCTGTAGACGTCTATGTGCCAGGTTGTCCTCCAAGACCAGAAGCGATTATTGATGGCTTCATGAAAATACAAGACCTGGTTGGACAAGAAAGTATTCGCCGTAGAAATAGCGAACAATACAAAGCATTATTAAATAGTTATGGCATTCAATAGCCAACACTTAATTATTACAATATGTCGTTAAATAACGAAATAGTACAAGAAAAATTAATTGAAAAATTTGGCGATCAAGTGTCACAATTTGCAACTAGTTATGGCATGCTTTCTTTTGAATCTCCAAAGGAAATCAATTTGAAAGTATTACAATTTTTATATGATGAGCCAAGTTTAGAATTTACATTTTTAACAGATATCTGTGCGGTCAACTATCCTAATCAAAAAGGAGCAGAATTAGTGGTGGTATATCATCTACATAATTTAAAAGAGAATATTAGATTACGTTATTCTGTAAGCACTTCATTGGAAAATACAGATGTGTATACGGCCACTAAATTATTTGAATCCGCTAACTGGATGGAGCGTGAGACATATGATTTCTTTGGTATCAACTTTGTGGGTCATCCAAATTTGAAACGTATTTTGAATGTAGATGAGATGGATTATTTTCCTTTAAGAAAAGAATTTCCATTAGAGGATCAAACTAGAATTGACAAGGATGACGAAATGTTTGGTAGAGGATAATTAATTTTAAAATCAAGGTATAACTAAATATATAATGGAACACAATCACATTACATTACCAGAGGGCTCAATCGAGAAAACCACGACCACTTTAAATATTGGACCTACGCATCCTGCCACACACGGTGTATTCCAAAATATCATGGAAGTGGACGGTGAGCGTGTCGTTTCATCCGAGCAAACTGTTGGCTATATCCACCGTGCATTTGAGAAATTGGCAGAAAGAAGACCCTTGTATCAAATTACAACGATCACCGATCGCTTGAATTATTGTAGTAGCCCTATCAACAATATGGGATGGCATATTACATGTGAAAAATTCTTACAAATAGAAACACCTAAACGTGTCGATTATTTACGTGTGATTATTATGGAATTAGCGCGTATTTCCGATCACTTAATTTGTAATTCTATTGTTGGGGTAGATACTGGCGCCTACACTGGATTTTTATATGTGATGCAGTATCGCGAATTGATTTATGAAATCTATGAAGAGATCTGCGGATCTAGATTGACCACGAATATGGGACGTATAGGTGGCTTTGAAAGAAATTTCACCAACACTGCATTCACTAAGTTGGAGAAGTTCCTAAACGAATATCCAAAAGTGCTTAAAGAATTTGAGAGCTTGTTTACAAGAAATAGAATTTTTATGGAGCGTACACAAGGCACGGGTGGTATCAGTGCTGAGCGTGCCATGAATTATGGATTTACAGGTCCAAATTTAAGAGCGGCTGGCGTAGACTACGATGTGCGTGTACACCAACCTTATAGCAGCTACCAAGATTTTAATTTCACCGTACCTGTTGGAACAACGGGAGACAACTATGATCGTTTTTTAGTGCGTAATGCAGAAATGTGGGAGAGTATTTCTATCATCAGACAAGCTTATGAAAAAGTACAAGCTTTCAAAGGCGCAGATGCAGAAGTCTTCCACGCGGATGTGCCTGAATATTATCTTCCTAAAAAAGAAGATGTGTATACAAAAATGGAAGCATTGATTTGGCACTTTAAAATTATCATGGGAGAGATTGATTTGCCAAAAGGACAAATTTATTGCCCAGTAGAAGGTGGTAATGGAGAACTTGGTTTTTACTTAATCAGTGATGGCGGAAGAACACCATTTAGATTGCATTTTAGAAGACCTTGTTTTATTTACTATCAAGCCTATACTGAATTGATTAAAGGTGGTATGTTAAGTGACGCCGTGGTGACCATGAGTAGTTTGAATTTAATTGCTGGAGAATTAGACGCATAATAAAAAAAGAAATTTTCGATATGACCTATACTTTTAATGAAACACAAATGGCTGAGCTGAATCGCTTGGTAGCACATTATCCGGAAGGGAAACAAAAAAGTGCATTGTTGCCTGCCTTGCATCTTGCGCAAGACAGTTTCGATGGCTGGTTGCCTACGGAGTTAATGGACTATGTTGCTAGTTTATTACATATTGAGCCGATCGAAGTGTATGAAGTAGCAAGCTTTTACAGCATGTTTAATTTAAAGCCTGTTGGAAAATTCATATTCGAAGTTTGTCAAACAGGGCCTTGTATGATTAGTGGATCAGATGATATCATTGCTTATATCCAACAACAATTAGCCATCAAGCCAGGAGAGACCACCAAGGATGGTGTGTTTACTTTAAAATTAGTAGAATGTCTTGGTGCTTGTGGATACGCACCAATGATGCAAGTGGGTAAGATTTTTAGAGAACATTTAACCAAAGAAAAGGTAGACAGCATTATTGCTGAATACAGAGCAACCGTAACAAAATAAAATCACTGAACGCGTTAAAAATATTCAAATGGGTGTAAAACTATTACTAGATAAAGCAAATGTACCGGGGATTCGCGGTTACGAAGTATATCGTCGTGAGGGCGGCTACCGTAGTGTAGAAAAAGCTTTGAAGGAAATGAATCCCGAATCTATTGTGGAGGAGGTCAAGAAAAGTGGATTAAGAGGAAGAGGTGGTGCAGGTTTTCCAACAGGTATGAAATGGAGTTTTATTGCAAAGCCAGAAGGCGTGCCACGTCACTTGGTTTGTAATGCAGACGAAAGCGAGCCAGGCACATTTAAGGATCGTTACTTAATGGAATTTTTACCGCATTTATTATTGGAAGGATTGATTGTGTCAAGTTTTGCTTTAGGTGCTAATGATACTTACATTTATATCAGAGGAGAGTATGCTTGGATTACAGATATTTTAGAGGAAGCCATCAATGAAGCAAAAGTAAATGGATGGTTAGGAAAAAATATTTTAGGAACAGGATTTGAATGTAATATTTATGTACATCGTGGTGCAGGGGCATATATCTGTGGAGAGGAAACTGCATTGATTGAGTCTTTAGAAGGCAAGCGTGGTAATCCACGTATCAAGCCTCCTTTTCCGGCAATACAAGGTGTATGGCAACGTCCAACCGTGGTGAACAATGTAGAGACATTGGCTGCAATCGTACCAATCATTAATATGGGCGGCGAGGAATACGCAAAGATTGGTATTGGAAGATCCACTGGAACAAAATTAATTTCGGCCTGTGGCAATATCAATAAGCCAGGTGTGTATGAAATTGATATGACCATCTCGGTAGAAGAATTTATTTATAGCGACGAATATTGCGGAGGCATCATAGGCGGTAAGCAATTAAAGGCTTGTATCCCAGGAGGATCCTCTGTGCCCATCTTACCTGCTAATTTATTATTAAAAACAGCTACTGGCGAAACACGTTACATGAACTACGAAAGTTTAAGTGATGGTGGATTTGCAACAGGCTCTATGTTAGGTTCTGGTGGATTCATTGTATTAGACGAGGATCAATGTATTGTAAAAAACACATTGACCTTAGCACGTTTTTACCGTCATGAAAGTTGTGGTCAATGTTCTCCATGTAGAGAAGGGACTGGTTGGATGGAAAAAATATTACACAAGATTGAACATGGGCATGGTACCATAGCAGACATTGATTTATTATGGGATATTCAAAGAAAGATAGAAGGGAATACCATTTGTCCACTAGGTGATGCAGCTGCATGGCCTGTTGCTGCGGCGATTCGTCATTTCCGTGATGAATTTGAGTGGCATATCAATAACCCAGTTTTATCACAAACAAGCAATTTCGGTTTACAACACTATGCAGATCCAATTCATGTACCTGCATAACATAGAAATATAAACTATGAGCGAACAAAATTTATTTAAAGTAACAATCGACAACATTACCATTGAAGTTCCAGCAGGAACGACAGTGTTACAAGCTGCACGATTGATTGGTGGTCAAGTTGCTCCACCTGCGATGTGTTTTTATAGCAAATTGGAAGGCAGTGGTGGCAAGTGTAGAACTTGTTTGGTAGAAGTATCAAAAGGTTCAGAGAAAGATCCAAGACCAATGCCTAAGTTAGTTGCGTCTTGTCGTACCACCGTGATGGACGGCATGGAAGTAAAAAACATCACAAGTGAAAAAGTATTGGATGCAAGAGCCGGTGTGGTGGAGTTTTTATTATTGAATCATCCATTGGATTGTCCTATTTGTGATCAGGCTGGTGAATGTCATTTACAAGATTTAAGTTTTGAACATGGCAAAGCTGAAACACGTTATGAATTTCAAAGAAGGACTTTTGAAAAGCATGATTTAGGCAAGAATATACAATTACATATGACGCGTTGTATCTTATGTTATCGTTGTGTATTCACTGCAGATCAATTAACGAATAAAAGAGTACACGGGATTTTAGATAGAGGCGACCACGCAGAAATTGCTACACATATTGAAAAGAGTTTAGACAATGAATTTATAGGAAACGTGATTGATGTATGTCCGGTGGGTGCATTGACGGACAAAACATTCCGATTTAAAAATCGCGTATGGTTCTTAAAACCAATGGATGCACACCGTGATTGTCCAACTTGTTCTGGTAGAGTGACTTTATGGAACAGAGGCGACGAAGTGTATAGAGTGACTGCAAGAAAGGATCAATGGGGAGAGATAGAAGATACACCAGATGGCAAACCAGGTTGGATTTGTAACACTTGTCGTTTTGATAAAAAGGCAACTTCAGATTGGACCATCGAAGGACCTCGTGAAATTAGCAGACAGTCTGTTATTGCACAAGGACATTATGCAGGCAATATAGGTACCACAAAACCTAACGAGACTTTCAATGCAGTGAATGATGGTAGAGCACCGCATTTATTGATGAACATTCATGATGAAAGTGAAGTGAACCAACCTGATATTCATTTAGGGCAAATTCAAGGACCTTCTCATGGGAATACTTTTAACACAAACAATACTCATAAAGCATAATTATATTAGCATGACAATTCTTGCATTTGATTGGGGGCTGGTGATAGAAAAATTAATCTTGATTGCCATAGTTGTTTTCGGCAGCCTTGGCATTGCTTTGTATACCACTTTTGGAGAAAGAAAAGTAGCTGCCATTTTACAAGATCGTCCGGGTCCGAATAGGGCTGGTCCTTTTGGATTATTACAACCACTAGCCGATGGTATCAAATTGATCATGAAAGAGGAGATCATTCCAACAGCAGCCAACAAGTGGTTATTTATTTTAGGTCCAGCATTAGCAATGACTGCTAGCTTGATGACTTGTGCTGTGATTCCTTGGGGTTCTGATATTGAATTATTTGGTCGAAAAATTGCCTTACAAATTGCAGATATCAATATTGGTATCTTATATGTATTTGCAGTGGTAAGTATGGGTGTATATGGTATTATGATTGGAGGATGGGCTTCTAATAATAAATTTTCATTGATGTCCTCTTTAAGAGCAGCATCACAGGCCATTAGCTACGAATTAGCGATGGGCTTGGCTTTGATTGCTTTATTAATGACCACGGGGTCTTTAAGTTTAAAGACCATTGTAGAGCAACAAATACAAGGTAATTGGTGGAATATCGTGTATCAACCTTTGGGTTTTTTATTATTTTTTATAGCAGCATTAGCAGAGTGTAATAGAACACCATTTGATTTACCAGAGGCAGAGAATGAATTGAACTTTGGATACCATCAGGAATATTCTTCTATGAAATTGGGCTTTTATTTATTCGCGGAATACATCAATATGATTATGAGTAGCGCGATTATGGCGTCTATGTATTTTGGTGGTTACGATTTACCATTCTTTGATGAGTCCACTGTGGCGCCCAATATTGCAGCGATGATTGGTGTAGGCACATTGTTAATTAAAATTGTTTTATTCGTTTTCTTATTCATGTGGATTCGCTGGACCATCCCGCGTTTCAGGTATGATCAATTAATGAACTTAGGATGGAAGACGATGATTCCATTGGCACTTTTTAATTTATTAATTACGGGTGCTTTAATCCTAGCTAACGTATAATTTTTTTAAATCATTGTATAAAGACATGCAACCATTAACCAACAAAGCACAAGCCGTAAGCAGAGATCCCATGACCTTTTGGGAGCGCTTGTATTTGATTAATATCATTAAAGGGATGTTCATCACTTTTAGTCATATGTTTAAAAAACAACCGACTACACGTTATCCCGAAGAGAAGCGCGCATTCAGTCCTGTATTTAGAGGGCTGCATGTATTAAATAGAGACGAAGAAGGAAGAGAGCGTTGTACTGCATGTGGTTTATGTGCAGTGGCTTGTCCTGCAGAAGCCATTACAATGGAGGCTGCTGAACGTGAAACAGGAGAGGAGCATTTATATAGAGAAGAGAAGTATGCTGCAAAATACGAAATCAATATGTTGCGTTGTATTTTCTGTGGCTTATGTGAAGAAGCTTGTCCAAAAGATGCCATTTATTTAAGTGAAACATTTGCCCCTGCAAATTACACCCGTAAAGGATTTATTTATGGCAAACCCGATTTATTAATCCCAAATCCAATGACCGAAGCAAGTGATTTAGCTTTGGCAAGAGGAGTAGAAGCATAACCAATACTATGAGTACAGTAGACGTTTTATTTTATCTATTATCTGCATTTGCAATTGTAAGTGCTACAATGGTATTAATTAGTAAGAATCCAATACATAGTGTATTGTGGTTGATCTTAGTATTCTTTGCAATTTCTGGGCACTATATTTTATTGAATGCGCAATTTTTAGCGATCGTTAACATCATTGTATACGCCGGTGCTATTATGGTATTGTTCTTATTTGTGATTATGTTGATGAATATTAAAAAAGATGCAGAACCACAAAAGCAATTATTGGTGAAATTGACTGGTGTAGTAGCAGCGGGTAGTTTACTTACTTTATTGATTGCGGTGGTGAAGCAGACGACTCAAATTCAAGATAAGCAAGTTTTATTAAAAGAAGGCAGCATTGGTTTGATTCACCCATTAGGGCAAGCATTGTTTACTGACTATGTGATTCCATTTGAAATAAGCAGTGTTTTATTCTTAAGTGCGATGGTTGGCGCAGTCATCATTGGTAAAAAATAATTATAAATAAAATCATTAGAGATGTCTATACAGTATTATATCATTTTATGTTTGACTTTGTTTAGCATTGGTGTCGTTGGGGTATTGACCCGTCGTAATGCCATCATCGTATTCATGTGTATTGAATTAATGTTAAACGCAGTGAACTTATTATTAGTGGCATTTTCAAAAATGTACCACGGAGCGGCTTTGCAAAGCGCAGCCAATACCACAGCAGGCATTGATGCACAAATTTTTGTATTCTTCATTATGGTGGTCGCTGCGGCAGAAGTGAGTGTTGGATTGGCCATCATTGTGATGATGTATCGCAATACGCATTCTGTAGACATCAATTTCTTAAATAGATTAAAGAATTAATTCCACATGAAAATAATAATAGGATTGATCGTTTTATGGCCTTTAGTTGGATTTTTACTCAACGGGTTGGGTCGTAATATTTGGAGCAAAAAGACAATAGCGATACAAGCTACAGGGTATATTTTTGCTTCTTTTATCTTTAGTGTATTGGCTTTTTGGAATGTGCAAGAGCAAGGCGCCATTGTGGTGCATTATTTTGATTTCATCAATACGAATACTGTCAAAATTCCTTTTGACTTTAGAGTGGACGCTTTGTCAAGTTTGTTTTTACTAGCGATCACGGGTGTGGGTACATTGATTCATTTATATTCTACGGCCTATATGCATGAGGAGACGGCACCCCATTATGCGCGCTATTTTGCGTATTTAAACTTATTTATCTTCTCTATGCTTTTGTTGGTATTGGGAGATAATTACGTGATTATGTTTATTGGATGGGAGGGTGTAGGACTATGTTCTTATTTATTAATTGGTTATTGGTTTACCAATACAACTTATAATAATGCTGCTAAGAAAGCATTCATTATGAACAGAATTGGTGACTTAGGCTTTTTATTAGCCATCTTTTGGTTGATCGTGAAATTAGGTACAGTGAGTTATGGAGAAGTGTTAACTGCTGAAAGTTTAGCAAAATTATCTAGTACAGATATCACCGCAATTACATTATTATTATTTGTAGGTGCGATGGGTAAGAGTGCTCAAATTCCATTGTATACTTGGCTTCCAGATGCGATGGCTGGTCCAACACCAGTTTCTGCATTGATCCATGCTGCTACGATGGTGACTGCAGGTATTTACATGATCACTAGAACAAATATTTTTTATACCCATAGTGAAATTGCACAAACAGTGGTCGCGATCATTGGTATTAGTACTGCATTGTTAGCAGCTACGATTGCCATCAAACAAAATGATATTAAAAAAGTATTGGCTTATTCTACAGTAAGTCAATTAGGTTATATGTTTTTGGGTTTAGGTGTTGGTGCTTATTCTGGTGCCGTATTCCATGTGATTACACATGCCTTCTTTAAAGCATTGTTGTTCTTGGCTGCTGGTTCTGTGATTCATGCCATGCATCATGAACAAGATATTCGTAAGATGGGTGGATTGAAATCTAAATTACCTATTACACATCTCACTTTCTTAATAGGATGTATTGCGATTGCTGGAGTTCCTCCTTTTAGTGGATTCTTTTCTAAAGACGAAATTTTAGCAGCGGCCTATGCAAAAAATCCAATTTATTGGTTCCTAGGATTGGTTGGTGCAGCCATGACTGCTTTTTATATGTTCCGTTTATATGCAACTACTTTCTTGGGACAATTTAGAGGTACAGAAGCACAAGCTAGTCATCTACATGAAAGCCCTGCAAGCATGACCATTCCATTAATTATTTTAGCTGTTTTAAGTGCCGTTGGAGGCGCAATGGGTGTGCCAGAAATACTAGGTGGACATCATTGGTTAGGACAGCATTTGTCCAGCATCATTGGAGCAGAACATGCCTTGCATTTATCTCATACCACAGAGTGGATATTAATGGGAAGCTCAGTTACGATTGCATTTTTGGCTTTATTGATTGCAATAAGCAAATACAGTAAACAAGCAGACGGAGAACCACAAACAGCATTGGGTAAATTTTTATACAATAAGTGGTTGGTGGATGAATTATACGAAAAGGCAATTGTGCAACCATTGAATCGTTTTGCTGGCTTCTTAAAAGAAGTCATAGAGAAAAATGTCATTGATGGATTTGTAAATGGCACCGGGAAAATAGTGCAGTACGGAGCAAGACAAACGCGTTTAATACAGAGTGGTCAAGTAGGGTATTATATTTTATTTATGGTGTTGAGTATCGTTTTGTTATTCCTTATATGGTTTAATGATCTTGCCATCACTCGATTCTTTCATAATTTGATTCAATAAATTTTTAGCAATAATGGTATTACTTTCAATTCTATCTATTCCGTTTATCGCAGCAATCATTTTGCTATTTGTTAAACCTAATGAAAAGGCAAATTATATTGCAATTGCATCGACTGGGATCACCTTAGCACTTGCATTGAATATTGCATTCAATGGTGCAGCTAATTTTGATGCAAGTTGGATACCAAGCATCAATGCAAGATTTGTTTTAACTGCAGACGGCTTATCTAAAATTTTACTTTTATTGACAGGGATTAGTTTTCCTGCTATATTCATTGCGACTTCTAAAAATGAAATTAAAAATAGGGCTCAATTTTTATCATTGATGTTATTTACACAAACAGGATTATTGGGTGTGTTTTTAGCGGGCGATGCATTGTTATTTTATTTTTTCTGGGAATTGGCGTTGATTCCGGTGTATTTTCTTTGTTCAATTTGGGGAGGAGAGAAGCGAGTTGCAGTGACTTTTAAATTCTTTATTTATACTTTCTTAGGATCTTTATTTATGTTGATTGGTATCATTTTGGTGTACACACATACTGCTGACCAAAGCTTCGCGATACAAGCATTTAAACAAGCTACTTTATCATCTGGACAGCAATTGACTGCATTTGCATTGTTCTTTACTGCATTTGCCATTAAGATGCCGATCTTCCCTTTGCATACATGGCAGCCAGATGCCTATGAACAATCTCCTACTGCTGTGACGATGGTGTTGAGTGCGGTGATGGTTAAGATGGGTTTATATGGTGTCATGAGATGGTTAATGCCATTGTTCCCAGATGCATTTAGCGCGCATTCCAATTTTGTTGTCACCCTTTCTGTAATAGGAATTCTTTATGCTTCTTTTATTGCTATTCGCCAGGATGATATGAAGCGTTTGATTGCTTACTCATCGATTGCGCATATTGGCTTGATGAGTGCTGCTTTATTTACCAATACCGAAATAGGTGCTCAAGGTGTTTTGATACAATTATTTTCACACGGAATCAATGTATTAGGTCTTTGGATCATCGCTGACATTATAGAGCAACAAACAGGCACAAGATCTTTAAAAGAAATGGGTGGACTTGCTAAACAAAATCCAACATTGGGTATTTTGCTTGTAGGTTTTGCATTCGCCAATATCGCATTGCCATTAACCAATGCATTTGTGGGCGAGTTTTTAATGTTAAATAGTTTATTTCAATTCAAACCTTGGATTGCAGCCGCTGCTGGAGTAAGTGTGGTATTGGCAGCCATCTATACTTTGAATATGGTACAAAAATGTGCCTATGGCGAAGTGAGTGAAAAAATGAGTAAGATGCAAGCACCGAATATGCCTGCACAGTTTGTATTGATTGTATTATTAGTTGTAGTGATTGTTTCTGGAGTATATCCTGCTCCATTATTTAATTTAACTGCAGATACATTACAACAATTGTTTATCAAATAATTAAATGAATTTATAATGAACGCAATTATTGCTTCGGCTTTTTTAGGTGTATTAATGATGTTTGCTTCTTGGATCTTTGACAATGAGAAAACACATACACGCATTGCATTGGCAGGGCTCTTAGCTTTGATTGTAGCCAATGTTTTACAATTAAATGGTATCTATACCATTCCAGTGGATTATAAGGGATTGCTTTCATTTACGCAGTTTGGATTATATGTAAACACCATTTTATTTATTTTAACTTTCTTGTATGTATGGTTGAATGGAGATGAGATTGCAAAAATTGGAAATCATGCAGCAGATTTTTATGCCTTATTTTTCTTTGTTTTATGCGGCGCGAGTATCCTGACCTCTTTCAATAATTTATTAATGTTATTTATAGGGGTTGAAATTTTATCTATCCCATTGTACATTTTAACTGGTTCAGACAAGAAGAACCTGAACAGCAACGAAGCTGCTTTGAAGTATTTTTTAATGGGTGCTTTTTCCACAGGTATATTTTTATTAGGCATCACTTTTATATACGGAGCAACTGGTACATTCCAATTGCTTAATCCAAGCGTGAATCCGGCAACAGGCATGGTGAGAGAGCAGCTCATGCAATCTGCTGGTTTAATTTTAATTTTTGTTTCTTTTAACTTTAAGGTTTCTGCTGCGCCGTTTCATTTTTGGACACCAGACGTGTATGATGGTGCACCAACCGTGTTTACTTCTTTTATGGCGACGATTGTTAAAGCCACAGCCATCATTGCATTTGTGGTGTTGTTTCATAGTCAATTTAAAGCACTAGGCTATGCTTGGGAATTATTATTGACTTTTGTTTTAATCTCCACTTTGTTTGTAGGAAATATTACTGCTGTTTTTCAGCGTAGTGTAAAGCGCATGTTGGCGTATTCAAGTATTGCACAAGTTGGTTTTATGCTTTTTGCCTTATATGGTCCTAATAATTTTGCCAACGAAGGCATCCTACTTTATATCATGGCCTATTCAATTGCAAGTATTGGCTTATTTGGGGTATTGATTAAAATGAAAGACTATAGTTTTGAAGCATTCAATGGCTTAGCTAAAAAAGAACCATTACTAGCAGGCATGACTACTCTATTCTTGATGTCATTAGCAGGCATTCCACTCACAGGAGGATTCTTTGCCAAGTATTATATGTTGAACGCTGCGGTTCAATCAGGCATTGGGCTGTGGCTGGTGGTGGTAGCCATTCTTTTTGCTGCTATTAGTGTCTACTATTATTTCAAATTGATTCAAGCAATGTATTTTGCCGAAGGCGAACCTGCCATACATGAAATGGGGCAGTCCTATAAGTATAAATTGCTTGTTTTTGCAATTTTGATACTAGGACTTGGTATTTTACCCAATGTATTCCTCTCTTATCTTTACTTTTAGCCGTTCCTCAAATAGATATGCCTATTAGGAGGCACCTTATTTAATCTGTACTACCTTTAGGTACAGATAAAAAGAATTTATGACCTTACAGGACTCATTTATATTGGCTTGGCGCACCGTAAAGGGCAATAAGCTTAGAACTAGTATTACCGTAGCAATTATTGCTTTTGGTATCATGGCGCTCATAGGTATTATTACGGCCATCTCTGCAATGAACCAAAGTTTAAAAGAGAATTTCTCTTTCATGGGGGCGAACGCATTTACAATACGTTATAAGGAAATGAATGCAAGAATGGGCGGACCGCCACAGGACGAAGAATTTTCCAAAACGAAGAAAGGACAGAAAGAAAAAAAATCAAATTTAGATAAGCCATTTAAATTGGAAGAGTCGCAGTATTTTAAAAACAATTATAGTTTTAATAGAGCCCAGGTAAGTGTGTACAGAAGAGCAAGTGGGGGCAATGAGATAGTCTATAAAAATTTAAAAACGAATCCACAGATTGGCATGTGGGGCGCAGATGAAAATTATTTAGCAGTCAATGGCTACCAACTTGCAGTGGGCAGAAACCTAAATGCAGTGGACCTCCAATCGGGACGCAATGTTTGTATGATTGGAAGCAGTGTGGCCGCAAAATTATTCCCTAAAAATCCACAAAAAAGTATCGATAAAATTATTTTAGTTCAGGGTAAACCGTATCGTGTCATTGGCTTATTAAAAGCAAAGGGATCTAGTGCGATGCTAAGACAGGATGATGTTGTAGTGACTTCATTGAAAAATGTACGTCAGTATCAGAACAGCAATCCTTCTTATCAATTAGGTGTGGCGGTAAACAATGTTGTTGAACTAGAACCTGCCATTGACGAAGCGATGCTGCAGATGAGAAAAGCAAGAAAATTAATTCCAACAGAGTCAGATAATTTTATCATAGACAAGAGCGATAAGTTTGCGCAATTGTTCATTGGTTTTTTAGCGGGTATTAGTGGTGCCGCTGGTGCCATTGGAATGATTACCTTAATTGGTGCTGCAATAGGCTTAATGAATATTATGTTGGTTGCTGTGAATGAAAGAACAAGAGAAGTTGGATTGATTAAGGCATTAGGTGGAAAGCGAAAAGACGTGCGTCGACAATTTTTATTTGAAAGTGTCATCATTAGTTTATTGGGTGCAGTATTTGGTATCCTATTAGGGGTACTGGTTGGAAATATATTTAGTGTGGTATTAAGCACGGGCTTTGTGATTCCTTGGTTCTGGGTGATTACAGGTATTGTTATTTGTTCTGGTGTTGGACTAGCAGCAGGGATTTATCCCGCCATGAAAGCAGCTGCATTAAACCCAATTGATGCATTGAGATACGAATAAGCTTAATGTTTTTTATTCCATAATGAAGTTGAGTTATAACATAAAAAAACGCCTCCAAATTTTGGAGGCGTTTTTAATTAGAGTCACTAAATCAATTAGACAAGCTAATTCATTTAGTTAAATCTTATTTAGGATCTAGTGCTTGCTTGATCCTGTCTTGTAAGTCATTGATATGATTTACTGCAGTTGCTTCTGTAGCAGATGCTTTAGCAGCTTGCAATGAAGCAGACAGTTTTTTCAATTGTGCTTTTGCTTCAGATACCACATCTGTATTTTCTACATCAGCACTTGGTGCGCCCAAACGAATCCCGCCAGCAGATGCTGCTGCTGAACTAGATGGGTTAAGCATTTCGTCTAATTGACTCACAAATGTTTTTTGTAAATTTCTACGATAGATATCTGCCTTGCTTACATCACTGAATAAACCTTTTCTTAAATCATCCATCATCTCATTCAATGCATAAGAACTTGCACCAAATCTTGTTTGGCTTGTAGTAATACGATACAATCTGTTTTTATCCAACAAGGATTTTAAAATACTTGTTTGAGTAGTTTGCACACGCTCATTACTTACTGGATTTGCAAACTTATTTAAGATAGAGGCATCCAATAACCACTTAGGTGTCGTAAATAATTGTGTATGGAAAAATTGCATTGCTTGTTTTTGTAACGCAACAGTTGTTGGTGTATACACATCGCCTTTTTCTTCTACACTTTTAAATGTTTCTTGAACACCACCCACATTTCTTAACACGTGGCCCATGTATCTGCTAAATTGACCAACTACTTGACCATACATTTGACTTAAGTTTTCATAACGATCGCCTTCTTCCTTGGTCCACTCTGGCAAGTTCACTAAGATTCTTTTCAAATTCTTAATACCGTATTCACTTGCTAACATTGAATTATCACCTAAGTCTTCGGTTTGAGCTCTTGGGTCATCATTTCGACCTTCGCCACCAAACCATACTCTTGGGTTCTTGCTTAAATTATCAATAATCCATTTGTTATTGATCTTGCGATCTTCTTGTGCATCATTTTCACCAGTGTAAGTGTAACCCCACTGAATTGCCCATTTATCATAGTCACCTATTCTTGGGAACAATCCAGATTGTGCAATCTTATCTTCAGGCTGAGCCACGTAGTTAAAGCGAGCATAGTCCATAATAGAGGCAGTGTGACCATTTGCTTCTACCCATGTTTTATCTCTTAATTTTTCTACCGGCGTTTTACTTGAACTACCCATATTATGTCTTAATCCAATAGTGTGACCAATTTCATGAGAGGATACAAAACGAATTAAGTTCCCCATTAATTCATCATCAAAATGCATTTTTCTTGCTGCTGGGTCAACTGCTGCAGTTTGCACCATATACCAATCGTGTACTAAGCTCATTACATTATGGTACCAACCTACATGGCTTTCTAAAATCTCACCACTACGAGGGTCATGCACTTGAGGACCATATGCATTTTCAATATCTGAAGCAAAATAACGAATCACAGAAAAGCGTGCATCTTCCAAGCTCATCGTGCTGTCATTAGGCCATTCTTTACCTTGGATGGCATTTTTCCATCCTGCTTTTTCAAATGCTGCATTCCAGTCATTTACACCGGCGATCAAATATGGCACCCATTTTTTAGGCGTTGCAGGATCCACGTAATAAATAATTGGTTTGATGGGCTCTACTAACTCGCCTCTCTTATATTTTTCAAGGTCTTGAGGTTTTGGCTCTAAGCGATAACGAACGGCAAAAACTTGATTTTTTACTTTTTGTTGGTCATCAGAGTATTCCACAAAATTATCTGCAAAGTAACCCACTCTTGAGTCAAATAAACGACGACTCATTGGTGTTTTAGGCAATAATAAGATGGATGTGTTCAATTCAAATGTAACAGCACCAGCGTTTGCAGCTGCTGGGATAAAGCTACCACCTGCAGGACTGCCTGGCATAGAAACACTTGCGTTGTATGTTTTTACTGTCCTAACTTCTAAGTTAATTGGGTAAGCCTTGATGGTTTCAATATATGAACGATCAGAAGCAAGTCCAGATAGGTTAAAGTTTCGCTTCTCAAAACTGCTCAAACTAACGGCTTGGTTGTCTCCTTTAAAGAAGTCAGTTACGTCAATAATTGAACTAGAGGAGTCTTTTCCATAAGCTTTTACATCAAAAGCAGCTACAATTGGATCTAAATAAGAGTTTTTAACTGCTTTTGCAATGGTTTGGGTAGAATCCGCCCTACTAATTAGGGATACCACACGCATGAAAATACGGTTATTAGGTCCTTTTTCGAATTGGATTGTTTGCTCGTTGACTTGCTCACCGCCATATTTTCTAGCGCCACCAGCCACTTTTGAATAACGCGTAACAGCAATGAGCTCTCTACCCAAAAGGCTGTCTTGGATATCAAAGTAGAACTTATCGTCTTGCAAGTGCACTGTAAAGACTCCTTTTTGGCTTACAGCCTTCTTGGTGATGAATTCCTTAAAGGATTTAGGGCCTGTTTTTGCAGGGAGCTCTTTTTTTGCGCCTGCTGCAGCACTGGTGTCCGCCATGGCCATTGGTGGCGAAGGTCTTTGGGCATTTACAAGGCCCGTCATCATGACACAAAGACTAATGATCGCTAGGTTTTTTTTCATATTATTTAATTATTGTTTTTTGAAAACGTCCCCTAAATATATTCTTTTCAGGGTAATTTTTTTGTTAATCATTTATTTACTTAAAAAAAATGTCCTTAAAATTGTTTCAATCAATAATTTACTTATTTTGTAAGCCCTTAGAAACCTAAAAGTTAAGATTTTTAAAAAAATCAGCTTTAGTTTCCAAGATTAAATCACTTTTATATAAATTTAATTTAAAACCAAAAATCAATTGAATCATGGCTGATTTATCTAAACCAACTGCAACTGCTGCTTCAAAACAAGCTGCACCGAAAAAAGGCGGTAACTTGTTTGCATCCTTAGCACCATTAGCTTGTATCGTAACAGGCTATGTAATCTGGCGTTTTTTTCTAGGTAACGCAAGTAATTTCACGAACCCTGATCCAAGTGGTGGTTTCTGGCCAGCGCATAAAGGACCAATAGGTACATTTACAAAAATGTATGAGGGTGGAATCGTAGTACCTATTTTAATTGGTTGTTTATTGATTGTATTAACTTTCGTAATTGAAAGATTAATGACAATCAAAAAAGCTTCTGGAAATGGTAATATTACAGAGTTCATTCGTCAAATTCAATTCCATTTAGCGAATAAAGAAGTGGATAAAGCTTTAGCTGCATGTGATAAGCAAAAAGGTTCTGTAGGTAATGTAATGAAATCTGGCTTGACTAAGTACAAGGAGATGATTACTAATACAGAATTAGATACTGATCAAAAAGTATTGAATATTCAAAAAGAAATTGAAGAAGCAACTGCATTGGAATTACCAATGTTAGAAAAGAACTTAGTTTTCTTATCAACGATCGCATCGGTTGCAACCTTATTAGGTTTGTTCGGTACGGTATTAGGTATGATTCGTTCTTTCTCTAAATTAGGTGAAGAAGGCGGTGGTGAAGCTGCACGTGAATTGTCTCAAGGTATTTCTGAGGCATTGTACAATACTGCATTAGGTATTGGTACTTCTGCTGTAGCAATCATTATGTACAACGTATTTACTACAAGTATTGATGGTATCACTTACGGAATCGATGAGTCTGGATTTACTTTGACTCAAAGCTTCGCAGCGAATTATAAATAAATCATTCATTAAGGCCTGGCCTTATAAATATTAAAAGACTATACAATGGGTAGAGCCAAATTACCTCGCAAGAGTACAAACATCGACATGACAGCCATGTGCGATGTGGCCTTCCTTTTATTGTCTTTCTTCATCTTGACAACTAAGTTCAAGCCTGCAGAAGCAATAGCGGTAGAGACACCAAGTTCGGTGGCCTCCAAAGTTGCGCCTAATAAGGACTTCGTCTTAGTTACAATTGATAAGGATGGTAAGGTTTTCCTGACCATGGATGACGAACAAAAGAAAGAACTAGTTGCGAATACAATCAATGGTGAGCGTAACTTAGGCATCAATGTAGCTGCTTTCAAAAAAGCAGGTTTCATAGGTGCTCCATTAAATGGATTGAATTCTTTTTTATCAATTCCTGAAGAAAACAGAAAAGGCGATCAATTACCTGGTATACCATGTAAGGATAGCACAAACAATGAATTGACTTATTGGATGCAAGTGGTGAAAGCAGCGTATGCTGGCGAGAAAATGGACCTTTTGTTAAAAGGGGACAATGTTGCTAAGTATCCAGCTTTCAGAAACGTGATTGCAGCCTTCAAGAAAAATGAATTGTTGAAGTTTCAAATGGTTACCAATCCTGAAAACGCTCCAGAAGGCTCTGAATTATGGAAGATGTCCATGAAGGGCATAAAACAGGAAGATTAATTTTAATAACTAATTAAAAGCGCTTACAATGGCAGAATTAGATACCTCGGGTGGTGGCCATAAGAAAGGACCAGGGGTCAAAAAAGGAAAAAAGTTATCAACTCGCGTTGATTTAACACCAATGGTGGACTTAGGTTTCTTATTGATCACCTTTTTCATCTTTACCACAACCATGAGCCAACCAACAGCGTTAAAGTTGTTTTTGCCTGATGACAAGGTAACAGATGAGCCTAACAAGGCAAAAGAATCTGGTGTACTTACCATCTTGATGGGGGCGGATAATCATATCTATTATTATGAAGGTCAATTAAAACCAGATGGTTCTAATTTTCTTTCAGCCTCTTATAATGGCGAGAATTCCATCCGTGATGTGATTTTGAAAAAGAAAGCAGACGTTAGAAGTAGATCAAGAGATACCGAAAACCCATATAAGGATTTTGTTGTCGTGATCAAACCTGGTGCTGAGTGCAATTACAAAAATCTAATAGACATCTTGGATGAAATGGCAATTAACGTTGTAAAAAAATATGCATTAGTAGATATTTCTGACGGGGAATCCCAGTTGGTTAAAATTTCTGATGCAAGTTCACAAACTTCGGCAAGTAATTAAAAGCATTAAACATGGACATAAATAAAATATTAACCGCCGATTTTCTTGATATCCTTTTCGAAGGCAAGAATAAAGCTTATGGCGC
>Ga0222712_10000046_pt1 | contig 163223 bp, 149 predicted proteins | sample C33_657DmetaG_FD_165043 | JGI IMG/M metagenome (GOLD analysis project Ga0222712, IMG submission 165043) | Estuarine water microbial communities from San Francisco Bay, California, United States - C33_657D | ecosystem: Environmental > Aquatic > Marine > Unclassified | place: USA: California...
CGAGCAGCAATTCCCAGCAGATTTCGTTGCTGCCAACGCCGCAATGACGCTTGCTGTTCAGTGGTGCCGTCACGCATTTCCATCGACGCTGTCGCTGTGGCGACAAGGCCATCGAAATCTTTCGTCGTTAGATGTTCGGGCAACGGGAGTCGAGCAACAAGATCAGGGTTCGCGGCGATGATGTCGCCGAGCAGGCGACTGGTTCCGGCAATCGTGCATAACGATTGCGCGGCGGCTGGTGACTCACGGAAGGTCTCCGCGATCTGACGCGATTGGCGCGGGCCGGTCAGCAGGTTGCGAAGAAGGAGAAGGCCGAGATCCGGGTCCGGAGAAAGTGAGAGCCAATCAAGCAAGAGCGGAAGCATTTGCTGCATCAGGCGACTTGAACGATTGAGCCCCCGAGTGAGTTCACCAAGCGCAGCGGCGGTACGACGGGCATCAACGAAACCGAATGCAGTGAGTCGCACTTCAGTCGCTTCTGCACTTATTGAAGATTCATCACTCGAAGTTGCAGCAAAGGCTTCAAGTAGCGGTCGGAAATACACGCGTTCGTGAATTCCACGAACGGTTGTCTGAATGAGGTGGAGTTCTCGTACAAGTTGTTCGGCTGCAGTGCCTCGGGGTTCATCGCGTCGACCCATCACCCGCGCGAGGTGATCAAGCGAAACGGCATCTGTGGGAAGCGTGTGTACCTGTTGCTCATCGACAAGTTGGAGCCGATGCTCAACTGTTCGTAGCTCACGATAGGACGACGCCATTTTTTCGGCGTCGTTGTCGTCGATGTAGCCCGCGCTTGCCATTTCATCGAGCATCGTGAGCGTGGTTGCTCCCCGAAGATCGGGATCAAGGTGCCCATGCACGAGCTGCAGTAGCTGCACAGTGAACTCAATGTCTCGGATGCCGCCGGGACCGCGTTTGAGTTCACGATTCCCAAGACCTTTGCGCGCGACTTCTGCCTCAGTACGGGCTTTCATCGCTCGAAGTGATCGCAACGCTTCGGCATCGAATGGACGAGCCCATAACGATCGTTGTGCGGCTTCGAGCCAACGTTCACCGAGGGCGATGTCCCCAGCCACAGGTCGAGCCTTGAGAAGTGCTTGGAACTCCCAAGGTTCAGCCCAACGTTCCCAATAGGCCTCATAGGACTCGACGGTCCGGACAAGTGGGCCATCGCGTCCTTCGGGGCGGAGGTTGGCATCGACGCGGAAACACCGTCGAGCGATGTCCATGATCGCCCGAGCTCTTCGATCAAGAGATTGGCGGGGGCCTTCACCAACAAACAGAACGTCGATATCGCTTGAGTAGTTGAGTTCATCGCCGCCCAACTTGCCCATGCCGATGACCGCGATCGCCGTTTCGTCATCTGCAGTCAATTGCCAAGCCGATTCAAGGACGTCGCGACCCAGCGCCGCCAGGTTGGCTCCAACATCATCGAGGGTGTCGGTTCCGATGAGGTCGCGGGCGGCGATTCTGAGGAACTCAAGGTTGCGCCAGGAAACGAGTTCCTCGACGGAGGTGGTTGAAGGTTTGGCTCGTTGGTTCGGGGAGGAGAGAACGGCGAGGCATGCGTCGGGTCTGGCTTCGATGAGGCGAGTCAGCGATCGACTGGCAGCGAGAACCGCGACAAGGGAATGGGCGAGTGCTGGATCATCATTTGCGGCTGTGATTGCGTTAGGAGAGGTCTCGCTCAGGCGGACAAGGCCCACGCGGACGGCAGTCGGCGCAGCACTTTGGTCTGCAAGATCAAGGAGTCCGTCCGGAAGGGGGGCCGCATCACCATGTGTTGCCACAACTTGGAGGCTATTGCGTCCCACGCGGGCCCGTAGTCTGCGGGGGTGCCCAGCCTGCGTGTCGGTCTTGCTCAACTAAATACGGTCGTCGGTGATATCGACGGAAATGCCTCGCGCATCATCGACGTCATGGCTCAAGCGATGGCGGCAGGCTGCGACATTGTTGCATTCCCTGAGTTGGCTATTACCGGTTACCCACCTGAAGACCTTCTCCTTCGATCTGGGTTTGTTGATGATGTGCGCGTTGCGCTTGATCGAATCGTCGCCGCCTCGGGCCGGTGCACGACCGTCGTGGGATTCGTTGAGCAGAGTTCGGAATCTCGTGAGGCCGAGGCTGACCACGGCGAAGTCACTCGTTCGGCAGTGCCTGCCGGTCGGCCAGTTCTGTTCAATGCCGCTGCAGTGATTTCAAATGGTTCGCTTGAAGGCGTGTACCGAAAGCGTGAACTTCCGAATTACTCAGTGTTCGATGAAGCGCGGTATTTCGCTCCGGGCGATGGTCCTGTTCCGACGTTCAACGTCAATGGTGTCCGTTTCGGCGTATCGATTTGCGAGGATGCATGGACCGAAGGCGGCCCAATCGCAGAACTCGGCAGTCAGAACGCACAGCTCGTCGTCAACATCAATGCATCACCTTTTAATGTCGGTAAATCACAGGAGCGTGCTGCGGTTGTAGCGGAACGTGCTCGCGAGGCTTCCGCAGTGATTGCGTATGTGAATCAGGTTGGCGGCCAAGACGAACTCGTCTTCGACGGCGACTCAATGGTTATGGCAGCAGACGGATCACTGTTGGCTCGAGCCCCTCGCTTTGTGGAGGATCTTTTCCTCGTCGACATTGAGGTCGGGCAGGCATCGGCGATCGCTGACCGACCCAAGATTCAGCAGACAGGCATAGCGAAAACGCTCTCCGAAGAGGCCGAAGTCTGGGATGCGCTTGTTCTCGCAACTCGTGATTTTGTCGCAAAGAATCGATTCGCTGATGTCGTCATCGGTTTGTCAGGTGGCATTGATTCGGCTCTTGTCGCTGCGATCGCCGTCGACGCGGTTGGTGCCGAACACGTTCACGGCGTGCTCATGCCGTCAAGGTATTCAAGTGACCACTCGATTTCCGATGCTGTCGCATTGGCAGACAACTTGGGCGTCGACTACCGAACGATTGCGATTGAACCTGGACACGCTGCATTGATGGAAATGCTCGCGTCGTCGTACAAGGGTCAATCGATTGGATTAGCGGAAGAGAATCTGCAAAGTCGACTTCGTGCTGTCACGTTGATGGGTCTGTCCAATGCGTTTGGGTGGTTGTTGCTCAACACTGGCAATAAGAGCGAATCTTCGGTTGGCTACTCAACGTTGTACGGCGATTCGGCTGGTGGTTATGCCGTCATCAAAGATGTCTCGAAGTTGTTGGTGTATCGACTTTGCCGGTATCGCAATGAACTCGCGGGCCGTGAACTCATTCCCGAGAACGTGTTGGTGAAACCGCCATCAGCGGAGTTGCGCCCTGACCAGCGCGATGACCAAAGCCTCCCTCCCTACGAAGAACTTGATCCGATCTTGGCGATGTACGTCGAAGGCGATCACTCAATTGAAGAAATCATTGCGGCAGGTCACGATCCTGCGGTTGTGCAGCGAATTGTTGGTCTTGTTGATTTGGCCGAATACAAACGTCGTCAGTCGCCGCCAGGGCCACGCGTGACGTCGAAAGCATTTGGCAAAGACCGTCGCCTTCCGATCGTCAATCGATATCGCCGATAGCCGCATCTCGTCTTCCCCTAACCTGCCGGTATGGCGTTTCTCACCGCAGGCGAATCTGTTGAACGCATGGCCGCCTATTGCCGCGTTGAGCAGATGCTCTTCGGTCTTCTGGGCAGCTGGTCGGTAGAAGTTGAAGTGCCTGCGGCGAAGCTCGCACTCCTCACCGCAGCTGATCACAGTGCGTGGCGGGCGAAGCGTTGGTTCGAGATGTTGCCCACAGCCCCACCCGGGCCTGACGCGTTTCTGACACCGACTTCTGTTGAACGCGACGTCTTCGCACTTGTGGCCGATCTCGTCGGTACGTCTCAGGGCGCACGCATGGTCGTCACCTATAACCACCTCCTTCCCGGCCTTCGAGATGCCATGAGTTCGCATCTCGAAGCGACCACTGCAGTTGCCGATGGCCCTGTTCGGCGCCTTTTGCGGATTGCTCTCACCGATATCTCGACTGATCTCGGCGACGGCGTCGGTCCGATGGAACTGGTGCTCGCTTCGGGACAGGAGCGGGCCTCGGCCGAAAGGATCGGGGCGGAATTGGCCGACGCCGAGGCGCGAATCGGCCACATTTTCCGAGCCTGACGACTCTTTCGCGGCCAATCGGGGTCCGCTTGGTTGGGGGGCTTGACCGGACCGGTATCGTTGACACACCCCGGCGGCCCCCATGGCCGAGTCTCCGGGCCGAAGTCCCGAGGTGTGGCAGTGGCAAAGGAACGTGTTGAACGCGACGAAGAGGATCTCGTTCGTCTCTATCTCACTGACATTGGCCAGTACCCGCTGCTCACAAAGGACGATGAAGTTCGTCTGGCGCAGGCCATCGAAGGCGGTGTCGCGGCTCGTGCCGAGATGGACGCTGCCAAGACCCTCACCGTTGCTCGTAAGCGTGAACTGAAGCGTTCGATCAAACAGGGTGACGATGCCGAGCGCACGTTTGTGCAGTCCAACCTTCGTCTTGTCGTCTCAATCGCAAAGAAGTACCAAGCCTCTGGTCTTCCGCTTCTCGATCTCATTCAAGAAGGCAACCTCGGTCTTATGCATGCCGTCGAAAAGTTCGACTGGCGCAAGGGCTTCAAGTTCTCGACCTATGCAACGTGGTGGATCCGTCAGGCCATCACTCGCGGTATCGCAAATACCGGTCGCACCATTCGTCTCCCAGTTCACGCTGGCGACACGCTCGCTCGTTTGCAGAAAGCGCGTGCGCGTCTTGAACTGAAGCTTGGCCGCCCTGCGACTCTCGCCGAGCTTTCGGCCGAAGTCGAAATGCCGGAAGACAAGGTCACCGAAGCACTTCGTTTCGCGGCCGAACCGCTCTCGCTTTCTGAGCCGCTGCGTGAAGATGGCGATGCCGAACTCGGCGACGTTGTCGAAGACCGTTCTGCTGAGTCCCCGTTTGAAGTTGCCGCTACTGCACTTCTTCCCGAGGAAATCAGCCGCCTTCTTTCTCCGCTTGACGAACGCGAGCGCGAGATCCTCAAGCTTCGTTTTGGTCTTGACCGAGGCGAACCTCGCACGCTTGAAGAGGTTGGCGAACACTTCAACCTCACTCGTGAACGCATTCGTCAGATCGAAGCTCGTGCAATGTCGAAGCTTCGTCACCCATCGTCAGACACCGGCGCACGCGACCTGCTCGCCGTCTGATCGTTTCGCGGAGCTGCCGCGGCCATGGTCAATCAATACGACGACGACCCCGACGCTGAAGTTCCCTCATCGGGTATACCCCCGGCTCCCTCGGTGACGCCAGGGCCCAATCCGCCGCCGCCGGCCTCGGCGACTGAAGATGGGTCCGATCAGCGTGGCTGCGTTGCAGTGCTGATCGTCGGCGCAGTTTTGGCGATCATTGCGCTGCTGCTCGCCATTGTGTTGGTGGTCATCGGCCTTCGGATTTTTGGAACGTCTGATGAGAGCGCCAACGCCAAAATCCTCCAAGAGGTGTTTGTAGAAACCGGCATCGCGACCGCGAGCCGCGACGCTGTTCATCCGCCGCAGCGGGACATTCATCTCGGTGCGTGCGAAAGCGATGGCGGCGATGGCGTCAAGGCGTCTGGAACCCTCACGAACTGGACCAACGAGTCCGCTGATTACGCGATCGACGTCTCGTTCCGCACAAGCGGTCCCGGCAGCACAGGCGAGGAATTCGCGGCCAGCTCGGTGACCTTGAAATCGGTCCCCGAACACGCCACAACCAATTGGGCAGCCATTGCTCCCCGCCCAGCTGAAGGCGCCTATGCGTGCCGGGTGGTTGCGGTGAACCGCTGGCCTTCAGGTACCGCCCCGCCGTCCTGAGTGCACCGAACTCGCAATGGAATCGGAGAGAGGCCCCGTTCTAGAGTGACCGGCATGAAGAAGCTTCTCGTCCTCATCGTCGTTGTTGTCCTCGCCGCCTTTGCGGTGAAGAAGCTCCAAGACGCCTGAATCCCTCTGACCTCGGCGTTGATCGTCGGGTCAGAACCCACCACCCGAGGAATAGTCCAGCGGACACCCCGGTGGCGATCGCCGCGCCTGTTGCGATGCGACCAGGCGGCGGCAGCGTGACGCGTTCGCGTAATGGAACGCGATGAGTGAAGGTGAGTATCGGCCATCCTTCGGCCGCCGCGAGACGTGACAGTTCGCGATCGGGATTTACCGCGACCGGATGGCCAACGGCGCGGAGCATGGGTTCGTCAGTCGCGGAGTCGGAATAGGCCCAACTCTTTTCCAGATCAATGTTTCGCGTCGCTGCGACATCGGCGATGGCTTCGGCTTTGTACGGGCCATAGGCGTAGACATCGACTTCGCCCGTGTAGTTGCCGTCTTCGTCGATGCGCGCGCGACTAGCGATCGCTCCATCGGCGCCGAGATACGAGGCAAGCGGAATCACGATCTCTTCCGGTGAAGCCGAGACGATGAAGACGAGTCGACCTGCGTCGCGATGTTCTTGGATGAGGGCGAGTGCTTCGTCGAACACGATGGGGTCGATGACATCGGTGAGTGTGTCTCGAACGAGTGAGCCAACTGCGGCGTGATCCCAGCCGCGGGTGATGCGAAGTGCTGACTCTCGGAACTTGCGCATCCGTTCTTCGTCAGCGCCGAGGGTATGGAAAACAAGTCCATTCCACGCAGCACGTGCCATGACTCGGCGGTTAATCATTCCGGCCTGACGGAAGGATTTTCCGAACGCAATCATTGACGCGCGCGCAATGACCGTTTTATCAAGATCGAAAAATGCGGCTTCCACGGCTTTGAGCATACGGGTGGGTATGGCCGAAACTGAGCCGACACGATGGAGATAGGCACTCCTGACCCTTGACGTTGTTCATGTGGGTTCGTACCGTGCGGTCACCTTCCCCTCGTTGAGTTCACTCGAGCAGGAGGGTGCATAGTGATTTCGTGTTGGTCGGCGAAAGGCGGATCGGGCACAACTGTGGTCGCTGTGGCATTGGCGATGATCTTGGGCCGCGATTGCGAACGGGGTTCGGTGCTGGTGGACCTCGAAGGCGATGTACCAACCGTGTGCGGAGTTCCTCAGCCCGATGGCCCTGGGATCACCGACTGGTTGGTTGCGTCGCCATCGGTTGGTGCTGCAGCGATTGAGCGGCTCGAACATCCGGTCGCAACTGGCGTCCGGCTGATTCCTTGTGGTCGTCGGTCTGTTGCGGGAGAGCAGCGCGTGCCTCTGTGCGCCGAGCACCTTGCCCGCGACGAACGACCGATCGTGGTTGATGTTGGTCGCGTGGCCTGGACTGGTGAGCCCGATGACCTCGTCCGGCGGCAATTCGTAGAAGCCGCGACAACATCGCTTCTTGTCACGCGACCGTGTTTCATTTCTTTGCGTAGAGCGCTCGCGATACCGATGCGGCCAACAGGTGTCGTGCTTATCGAGGAATCCGGGCGGGCCTTGGGTCGCACTGACGTCGAGGACGTTCTCGGCGTTCCAGTTGTGGCTGCGATCGACGTCGATGCCTCTGTTGCTCGCGCGGTCGATGCCGGCCTATTTGCGAGCCGTCTACCGGCACCATTTGGGAGGGCGCTTCGTGATGTCGCCTGAATCACGCTCCCACGCCACGCTCGCGCCTCTTGTCGAGACCGTTCACCAACAGTTGCTCAACCATGGCCATACCGACGCGCAGTCAACTGCGAAATTGGTCGTCGGCCACGATCCGTTGCTTGATGATCAAGCGATCGCCGAAGTCGTGAGTCTCGTCCATTCGCGAATTGGCGGGCTCGGCGTTCTTGATCCGTTCCTCGCCGACGGGACCGTCGACGAAGTCATGATCAACGGGATGGGCGATCTCTGGGTGGAACGACACGGCCGTCTTGAGTGCACCGGGGTCATCGTTGACACCGCGACCTCCTACGCGCTGCTTGAACGAATCGTTGCGCCGCTGGGCCTTCGCATCGACCGAACATCGCCGTGGGTCGATGCGCGTCTTCCCGACGGTTCGCGGGTCAATGGCGTTGTTCCACCGCTTGCCGTCGATGGCCCATTGCTCACGATTCGGCGATTTGGGGCTCGACGCGTGCATCTTTCTGAAGCCTGCACTCCTGGTGTCGCCCGATTACTGGAATGGGCAGTGCAGGCACGCTGCAACATCATCGTTAGTGGCGGAGCAGGTGCGGGAAAGACCACGTTGCTAAACGCAGTAGCGGGGTTCATCCCGTCCGACGAGCGTGTGATCACGATTGAAGATGCAGCAGAACTTCGGTTGCCGGGTCGCCACGTGTTGCGCCTCGAAGCTCGGCCTGCGAATGCCGAGGGTGCAGGCGAAATTCCGATCCGAGAACTTGTCCGCAATGCGTTGCGGATGCGGCCAGATCGGATCGTGGTTGGCGAGGTCCGGTCGGGCGAAGCCATCGACATGTTGCAGGCCATGAATACCGGCCACGACGGCTCGCTCTCTACGTGTCATGCCAATTCACCTGTCGACGCGATTCGACGGCTTGAGACGTTGGTGCTGATGGGCGACATTGCGTTACCGCTTGCTGCGGTGCGCGAACAACTGCGTGCAGCTATTGATCTCATCGTGCACGTTGCGCGACGTCCGGATGGTTCTCGTCGAGTCGTTTCCGTTGCTGAACCGCTTGCGGAAACTGAAACGGGCGATGTTGTTCGCGTGAATGTGCTCACAAGTCCAGAAGGTCGTTTGGTGGGGCTACCAACTCGTCCGGCCCGATCAGTTCATGTCGGCGCACCCGCACAGAACTGGATCGACGCATGAATCTCAGAGTTCTTCTTGTCGTCGCCATTTCCGTCGTTGCTGTCATTTCGACAATCGTCGCGATAGCAACGGCGCCGGAAATGATCGCGGCACACCGCACCCACCAGCGTTTTGCGGCCCAATCAATCAGTGTTCGTGAATCGAAGGTCGTTCATATGACTCGCGGGTCGATCGCTCGTATTCTTTCGGCTCGGTCACTTCTCCCGGTGCATCGATTCATCGAACAACGGTCTCGTAGACGGGGCGATCTGAGGATTCCCGACGCGCTCGAACGAGTTGTACGGCAACTTCGTTCTGGTTCGACACTTCCACTCGCATTGCGCAATGTCGGAGCCGACGACACTGTCTTTGCTCGCATTTCCCGGGAATTGGGGCAGGGACGTTCGCTGGGTGACGCCGTGAACAACTGGCGTCAGGAAGATGAGCTGCCAAACCGACTGCTGACCGCTACTGCACTCGATCTTGCATCACGCACAGGTGGAGCATCCGCGAGAGTGCTCGATGGTGTTGCTGCATCGTTACGTGAACGAGTTGCGCTTGAGCGCGAGGTTGCAGCGCTTTCCTCTCAGTCAAGGGCATCGGCAGTCGTTCTCGTTCTTGCCCCTGTGGCGTTTGCTGCAGTTGCTGCGATGTTTGATCCTCGGATCCTGGACGTACTTGTGGGCCAACCAATTGGATGGGCATGCATGGGCCTAGGTCTGGGCCTTGATGCTCTTGGCGCGATCTGGATGGCGAAACTGATCGGGCGTCATCGGTGATCTTCGTTGGTCCGGCGCTTGGTTCGGCGCTCGCAATTGGAGCAACGCTCGTTCCTGTGGTGCGTCACCGATCCGAGTCAATAGCGACTGACGGTGCTCGCCGACAAAGCATTCCCGAACTGGTCGATTTGTTCCGCCTTGCAGTTGGCGCAGGACTCTCTGTTCACCAAGTTGTTGGCGTCGTTGAACCGCATGCGCCAGCGGTGTTCGCCTCGACACTTGCGGAAGTGCGCCGGCGGGTCTCTCTCGGTCAACGATTAGGCGATGCGCTTGATGCCTTCGATGAACTCGGTGAGCCGGCTCGTCCTCTTGCTTCTGCTTTGCGCGCAGCAGCGTTCGACGGTGTTGCGTTAGGTCCAGCGCTCGAACGAGTTGCAACCGATGCCCGGTTACAACGCCGACGCTGGGCGGAAATCAATGCGCGAAAACTTCCCGTGCAGTTGCTCTTTCCTTTGGTGACCTGCATTCTTCCCGCTTTTGGGCTCTTGGCGATCGTTCCACTTGTTGCGGGATCACTCAGTTCACTGCAGTGGTAACGACCTGACTTCCCCCTCCGAAGTTTTGACCTCGAAGGAGTTTGTATGAGCCGTTTCATTCGTCGCAGTCGACACGCACTTCATCGTCGTGCTGTTGCCTGTCTTGAACAGTTGCAAGCATCAGGAGGCGAGCGTCTCACAGACGATCGCGGACAAACCACAGCGGAATATGCACTGGTACTTCTCGGCGCTGCCGGAATTGCCTTGTTGCTACTCGGCTGGGCAACACAATCCGGAGCCATTGGGACCTTGTTCGATGCAGTGCTTGGTGGCGTCATCGGCAAGGTCAAGTGATGACAACGAGGAGGGGGGACCACGGACAATCCACCGTTGAGTTCGCGCTGGTCCTCCCCCTCGTTGTGCTCGTAGCGATGTTCATCGTGCAAGCAGGACTCGTCGTGCGTGATCAGGTACTCGTGACACACGCTGCTCGTGAAGCAGCACGAGCGGCAGCGGTGAGCGATGCCGATCGGCCGGAAGCGGCGTTGCGGGCCGCTCGTCAGGCCGGGGAACTCGAAGAGGATCGCCTTGGTGTCACGGTTTCGATGCTCGAAGGCGATTCTTCAGTTCGAGTGGTGGTCTCCTACCGGAGCCTGACCGACCTCGCAATTGTCGGAGCACTCGTGCCCGATCTCACTCTCGACGCATCGGTGGTGATGCAGGTGGAATCAGAACGAGAGCATCGCCCGTAACAACTCGATTGCTGCTGCCTTATCGAGCGGTTCGTTGCCATTGCCGCACTTTGGAGACTGAATGCACGATGGACAACCGGCCTCGCATTCACAACCCTCGATGACTTCGAGGGTGGCGTGAAGATGGCGGTCTGCGGCAGCAAACCCGAGTTCAGCAAGACCCGCTCCACCGGGATACGCGTCGTGAATCACGATCGTCGCAGCACCAGTTTCGGCGAGATACGGCGTCGAGACGCCACCCACATCCCAGCGATCGCAAATAGCGAATAAGGGAAGGATGCCGATCCCTGCGTGTTCGGCAGCATGCAACGCGCCCGGGAGTTCGGCGTGGCCAACACCAGCAGCACTCGCGATGTGATCGTCGATGATGTACCAAAACGCGCGAGTTACTATACGGGAAGAGGGCAGATCAAGTTCGTGCATCCCCAACTGCTCGCGAGTGAAGGTATCGAACCTTCGATAGCCGATGACCGTGGTTTCAACCTCGACGGTGCCGAGGCACACGATGGCACTCCCGATATCACGTTCCTCATCAGTCTGGAGAATGCGGATATCGGTGACCGCTCGAGGTTGGGTGTACTCGCCACCATCGTGCGGTTCGACGAGTGCGACGTGATCTTCGAGGTCGAGTTCGCTCACGCGCCACGCAGTGCCCTGATGCAAATAAATCGAACCTGGATGCACAAGTCGGAATGCACGTGCGCCATCGACCGTACCGATCAACGAACCATCGGTAGTTGCGATACGAAACTCGTTGGCATTGGCGCTGCGTAAGCCAACTCCACTGGCCGGTCGGCCTCGGCCGCTCCAGACGGCACCAAGTCCGGCTCGGGTAGTCGGCGGGCGAATCTTCAGCAGATCGTCCTGCACGAGATCACGGATCGCATCGTCGAGAACATCGGGCCACCACGCTTCGTCGGCATCGGTGAGTGGAAGCTCGAACGCCGCGCAGGCCAAATGCGGATAGAGCACATAGGGGTTGTTCGTGTTGACGACTGCAGGTTCAGGTGAACGCTGAAAAAGTTCAGTCGGATTGTGCACGAACCATTGATCGAGTTGGTCATCACCGGCAACGAGAACCGCGAGCGATTGCTGCGACTCGCGACCGGCGCGTCCTGCCTGTTGCCACATCGAGGCAATCGTCCCAGGGAATCCGTTGAGGATGCATGCATCAAGGCCACCGACATCGATACCGAGTTCAAGCGCCGTTGTTGCAACAACGCCACGAAGGGTTCCATCGAACAGTTCTTTCTCAATTTCTCGGCGCTCTGATGTGAGGTACCCGCCGCGGTAGGAACGAACGCTCGGCGCGAGGCGCTTGGTGAGTCGACGCTGCACGTCAGCAGTTACCAGTTCGGTCCCCTTGCGACTGCGACAGAACGCAATTGTTCGGTGCTCGTCCTTGACGAGCGCGCTCATGAGCTCGGCTGTGTCGCGAGAAGACGACACTAATTTCGGTTCTTCCTCGGAACCATCGTTGATGCCATCGGGATCCCAAAGAACGAACAGTCGCTCGCCGCGTGGGGACCCATCGTTGATCACCGCCTCGACGGGCAGCCCACAAAGAGTTGATGCAAGAACTGAGGGATCGCCGATGGTCGCCGAAGTGAAGATGAAGACGGGGTCTGAGCCGTAATGCGCACAGATGCGGCGCAGACGACGTAGTACTTGCGCCACGTTGCTGCCAAACATTCCGCGCAACATGTGCAACTCGTCAATGACGACATAGCGGAGTCGTTTGAAATAGGTGCCCCAGTTGGCATGCACGGGGAGCATGCTCATGTGAAGCATCTCAGGATTGGAGAGCAACACATTGGCGTGAGTTCGCGTCCATTTGCGTTCCTCTGAAGAGGAATCGCCATCGTGCGTCGCAGCGATGAGACCGGGAACGTTCAGTGCGGTGAGCGAACGGAGTTGATCCTGGGCGAGCGCTTTGGTGGGGAAGAGTAGAAGTGCAGTTGCCGGTAACGGACCCGCAGCGATGGCTTCGGCAATAGGCAACTGGAAGCAAAGCGACTTTCCCGATGCTGTCCCGGTGGCGATCGCAACTGATCGGCCCGCTCTCGCGTGATTGATTGCTTCGGCTTGGTGCGACCACAACCCCTGCGCGGGAATGAGATCGCCGATGGCATCGGGAAGTGGTTCGTCGAGCGATGCGAATTTTGCGCTGCGTTCCGGCGAACGTTCGACGTGGACGACACGCGGGTCGGTGCTGAGCGCAGCGACAAAGGCGTCAAGAGTTGGGGGAGTGCGCCGGGCCATTGCGCTGATCGTATGACCGGTAGCCTCGGTTGCATCGGCCTCGAAGGGCCTTGCTCTCACCGAATGGACGCTCGGGTGATTTTTCAACTTGTGGTTGCGGAACCAATGAATGGTGTCGTGGTGATTTCGATCATCGGCGAGCTCGACATGGCCAATGCGCCGCGTCTGCGGACCGAACTCGTGAGGATCATCGCCGCCGAAGTCACGCCACTTGTCGTTCTCGACCTCGCCGGGGTCGATCTTCTTGATGCGACCGGACTTGGCGTGATTTTCGACGGGGTCAAGCGGTCTCGGCTCGGCGGAGGGGATCTGGCTTTGGCTCGAGCCGAACCGCAGGTCCAGCGAGACCTTGATCTTATGAGAGTGAGCGAAATTCTCCCGTTGTACGAGTCGGTTGACGACGCCATCCAGGCCCTTCAGTTCGGACGCCCCTGAACCTCTTGATGTAATACAGACGTCACATTCGGGAAACCGGGTGATGATCTGGTCCGAATAGACATCCGGTATGGGAGCCCCTGTGACTGAGAATGAACTGACCGATCACCACCCATGGAGCCATACCTGGCTTGGGACTGATCGATTTTTGGCTCGGCGTTTCGCCCGGCCGGCGGCGCGCTTCCTTGCCATCGAAGCGGCGAGCGGCATCCTGCTCCTGATCGCAACGGTGCTCGCCCTCATCTGGGCGAATTCACCTTGGAAAGACTCCTACGCCTCGTTCCTGAACGCCGACATTGTTCTTGATGCAGGTCCGATCGGTTTCCATCTGACGGTTCAGGAATTCGTCAACGACGCGCTCATGGCGCTCTTCTTCTTTGTCGCTGGTCTCGAAATCAAGCGAGAGCTGGTGAAAGGTGAACTGCGCGATCGAAAAGCTGCTGCACTCCCGATCATCGCGGCATTAGGCGGAATGGTCCTTCCTGCGTTGATCTATTTCGCGTTGAATGCGGGGTCAGCGTCATCGGGTGGTTGGGGCATTCCAATGGCTACCGATATTGCGTTCGCAGTCGGCATCGTGTCGCTCCTTGGCAACCGAGTACCTGCGGCCCTCAAGTTGTTCTTGCTCACACTTGCGGTCGCCGATGACCTCGGAGCGATTGGTGTGATCGCAATTTTCTATAGCAAGTCGGTCAGCTTTTCGTGGCTGGGAGCGGCGTGCGCCCTGTTATTTGTTGTGTGGCTAATGCGGCGTCGAAAGGTTTGGTACGGACCGATCTATCTCGCAATCGGAATTGTTGTTTGGTACTGCATGCTGAAGTCGGGTGTCCATGCGACTGTTGCCGGTGTAGCGATGGGCTTTCTCACTCCGACTGATGCATTGCGACCCGACCTTGATACCGAAGCGATCGCCGATCGTCTCGAGAACCAACCAGAACTCACTGCCGCCGACGTTGCTGCGGCCTCATTCCTTATCAACGAATCTGTGCCGGTTGGTGAACGACTTGTCGATCGGATGTTGCCGTGGACGAGTTATGTGATTATCCCGATTTTTGCATTGTGTAATGCCGGAATTCTTCTGACATCGGAATCGATGCGCGCGGCGGCTGGATCAACCGTGACATGGGGCGTTGCACTCGGCCTCGTCGTCGGTAAGACAGTCGGTGTTTTCGGGGCAGCGACAATTGCGATAGCAATCGGCGTTGCTCGACGTCCACGGGGAGCCACCAATCTCCACATGATTGGTATCGCGATGGCCGCCGGTATTGGATTCACCGTTGCGTTGTTCGTGACGGGGTTGGCGTTTACTGATCCGCTGTTTACCGAAGAGGCAAAGGTCGGAATTCTTGCGGCATCAGCAGTCGCTGCGATTCTTTCGGGGCTGATACTCAGAGCAGCTGCTCGCAGATCAAGTGCAACCGAGCTCGCCCTTGAGGCGCAGGAAAACGCTGAACTTTTCGGGGAAATTCAACCGTCTGCGGTAATCGACGACAGCGGAAAGCGTTACCGCTAACGGGCGACGCCGATATCACCCGAAGTGGTTGTGGAGTTGCCAGCATCGGTGTAGCGGCCCAGCTCGCGACGTGCGAGTTGCATGCGATGTACTTCGTCAGGACCATCAGCGAATCGAAGCGTGCGCAGGCCCGCCCACATTCCCGCCAACGGGAAGTCTTGTGAAACGCCACCGCCTCCGTGTGCCTGAATAGCGCGATCGACAACAGCGAGTGCGACATTTGGGGCGACGACTTTGATAGCGGAGATTTCGGTTCGCGCGCCTTTGTTGCCGACAGTATCCATGAGCCAAGCGGCCTTCATCGTGAGCAAACGAGCTTGTTCAATCTCAATGCGCGAATCGGCGATCCATTCCTGAATCACACCTTGCTGAGCAAGTGGTTTGCCGAACGCAACGCGTTCGGTGACGCGACGACACATGAGTTCAAGCGCTCGTTCGGCCATGCCGATACAACGCATGCAGTGATGAATTCGACCAGGACCAAGTCGAGCTTGGGCGAGTGCGAAACCGCTTCCTTCCTCACCGAGAAGATTTGAAACGGGAACACGAACATTGTCGAAACGAAGTTCGCAATGTCCTTCGCGGTCGTTGTAACCGAACACCATGAGATCGCGAACAACAGTGAGTCCAGGTGTATCCATTGGGACAAGCACCATTGACTGTTGTGTGTAGGTGGGTGCCGAAGGATCGGTCTTCCCCATAACTATCGCAACCCGACAGCGCGGATTCGCAGCCCCAGAAATCCACCATTTACGGCCATTTAGAACGTATTCATCGCCTTCGCGAACGATGCTGAGGCTGATGTTTCGCGCATCGCTTGATGCGACATCGGGTTCGGTCATCGCGAAGCACGAACGAATTTCACCTTCAAGCAACGGAACGAGCCAACGATCTTTCTGTTCTGGAGTTCCGAACAGCGCAAGGATTTCCATATTGCCGGTATCGGGTGCAGCGGAGTTCACCGATTCAGGTCCGAGTGGACTGCGACCGGTGATTTCCGCAAGCGGCGCGTAGTCAACGTTTGAAACCGGTTCCGGTGTCCACTCGGTGACATGCGGCATGAACAGATTCCAGAGGCCGCGCTTCTTCGCTTCGGCTTTGAGGTCTTCCATGACATGGGGATGGAAGTGTGGGTCTCCCGATGCGCGCATTTCCTCGGCGAAAACGGGTTCGGCCGGGATCACAACTTCTTCCATAAACGCGAGGAGGCGTTGTTGCAGATCCGCAGCACGAGGGCTGAGTGCAAAGTCCATCAGGAGCCTGCTCTTCCGTAGTCGTCTTCGTAGCGAACGATGTCGTCCTCACCGAAATAACTGCCGGTCTGCACTTCAATGAACACCACTGGAGTGGTGCTGTCGTTGCGAACTCGGTGTTTGGTGTGGACGGGAATTTCGATGGTGCGACCGGCAGGTACGGAATGGTCGACATCGTCGAGCGTGACGATCGCGGTTCCTTCGACGACGATCCAGTGTTCGGAGCGTTTGTCGTGAGATTGGTAGGACAGGCGCTGACCCGGCTCAACCGTGATCCGCTTGACCTTTGCCGCGGGTCCGTCGTCGAGGATCACGAACTCACCCCAGGGGCGGCGTTCGCCCGACCCGGCCTCCCCGAGGGGGCGAAGGGTGTCGTCGTTCGAAGAGGGGTTTTCCGCTGCAGGTGTCACGGGCCGAGTATGGCCGAAATGCCCGGTCAGGACAGTGAAACCGGGTTGTGGATAAGAAAAATCGGGGACCCCCTAAGGGGGTCCCCGGGACCTTGGTTCCAAAGACTGTGATTGACAGAGCCGCCAAACGGGTCTCATTGTGTCCACCCATGGCCGGTCCCCTCGTCATCGTCGAGTCGCCCACGAAGGCGAAGAAGATCACCGAATTCCTCCGTGGTGAGGACACCGGTGGCGCTTCGCCGACCGTTATTGCGTCTGTTGGCCACATCCGAGATCTCGTTTCTAAAGCGAAAGAGCTTCCCGAGGGCAAGCAGAAGGAATGGTGGTCGTACCTGGGCATCGATCCAGACGACGACTTCAAGCCCTATTACAAGGTGTACGACAAGAAGAAGGACACGGTCGCTGAACTTCGTCGTGCATTGAAGAATGCAGATTCGCTCTATCTCGCAACCGATGAGGATCGCGAAGGCGAAGCGATCGCGTGGCATTTGCTTCAAGTGCTGAAGCCACCGAAGGACATGCCTGTTCATCGCATGGTGTTCCACGAAATCACTGCACCTGCGATTCGTGAAGCGTTCGCCAATCCGCGAGAGCTTGATCAATTGCTTGTTGATGCTCAGGAAACGCGTCGACTTCTTGATCGTCTCGCTGGTTATGACCTTTCGCAGGTTCTTTGGAAGAAGGTCAACCGCGGTTTGTCAGCAGGTCGCGTGCAGAGTGTTGCGACTCGACTTGTTGTTGAACGTGAGCGCGAAATCATGGCGTTCGTCTCTGCCGACTGGTGGGACATCAAAGGTGTCTTTGCTGCGTCATCGGAACCGATTCCGTTCGGCGCAAAGCTCATCTCACTCGATGGTGTGCGCGTTGCAACCGGAAATGATTTCAACGACGACGGCGCGTTGACTCGCGACGATCGCATCATCCTTAACGAAGAAGCCGTGACCTCACTTGCTTCGGAGTTGCAGGCTGCGCCGTTCTCCGTTCGCAGTGTTGAGTCCAAGCCCTATCGCAAGCGCCCGTTCGCTCCGTTTACAACCTCGACACTGCAACAGGTTGCTGGTCGTCGTTTGAAGGTGTCGGCCAAGCAAGTTATGTCGATGGCCCAAAGCCTGTATCAGCAGGGCTACATCACCTATATGCGAACGGATTCGACGAGTCTTTCTGCTGCTGCGGTGGCTGCTGCGAAGAATGAAATCACCGAGCGTTACGGCGCTTCTGCAATCGAAGGTAAGCCGCGCACGTGGGGCAAGAAGGCTGCGAATGCGCAAGAAGCGCACGAAGCGATTCGCCCCGCTGGCGATCGTTTCCGTCGCCCTGAAGAGGTTCGTAACGAAGTTCCGCCTGGCGAAGCCCGTCTGTACGAAATCATCTGGCAGCGCACCGTTGCCTCGCAGATGATTGATGCCATCGGTGAAACCGTCACTGTTCGCCTTGGTGCGCTCACCGCAAATAATCGTGACGCTGAGTTCTCGGCCGCTGGAACCGTCATTACTGAACGCGGTTGGATGCAGGTCGAAGACTGGCGAACCGACGACACGGATTCGGAAAACGACGACGACACCGAACGCCGACTTCCACAGCTGAAGGTGGGCGATGGTCTTGACGCAACCGAGATCACTCCCGAAGGACATTCCACAAAACCGCCAGCGCGTTTCACCGAGGCATCGCTTGTCGGAAAGATGGAAGAACTGGGTGTTGGTCGTCCATCGACATACGCATCGATCATGGAAACCATCCAAGGCCGTGGCTATGTGTGGAAGAAAGGTTCGGCGCTCGTTCCCAGTTGGAACGCATTCGCTGTCACCACGCTGCTTGAACAGCACTTCGCCGAACTCGTCGATTACGACTTCACCGCCAACCTTGAAGCAATTCTCGATCGCATTTCCAACGGCGACGCGAACAGTGTTGAAACACTTGCCGAGTTCTATTTCGGGCCGATGGTTGATGGCACCCGTAAAGACGGTCTGCGCGATCTCGTTACCGAACGCCTTCCGGAAATCGATGCTGCCGCAATCAATACGTTCTTGTTGGGCGACGATCCCAATGGCATGCCCGTTATCGCCAAGCCCGGAAAGTTTGGGCCGTATGTGCAGCGCGGCGACGACACCGCGTCGGTTCCCGACAATCTGCCACCGGCCGATCTCACGGTTGCGGTTGCACTTGAACTGCTCGCAATGCCCAAAGGCGGCAAGCCCATTGGTGAAGATCCGGAAACCGGTCTTACCGTTTTTGTGATGAGCGGTCGATTCGGCCCTTACGTGCAGCTTGGTGAACTCGAAGATGATCCCGACGGAAAACCACGTCGCGCGTCGTTGTTTAAGTCGATGGACCCGTATGAGGTCACACTCGAACAAGGTCTTGAGTTGCTTTCGTTCCCGAAAGTGCTCGGTAACGATCCTGAAACCGGCAAAGTCATTCGGGCTCAGAACGGCAAGTTCGGTCCGTATCTGACCAAGGGCGATGAAGGCGACGCCGAGAAGCCTGAGACCCGGAGTCTTGATTCAGAAGAGCAACTGCTCGCTATCACCTTCGACGATGCCCTCGCTCTTTTCGCCGAGCCTCGCCGATTCGGCAAGCGCACCCCCAAGCCGCCTCTTGCTGATCTCGGCGTCGATCCGGCTTCGGGTCGGCCGATGTTGATCAAGGACGGAAAGTTCGGCCCCTACGTCACCGATGGCGAAACCAATGCCTCGCTTCGGGTGGGCGATGTTCCTGAAACCCTGAGCCCTGAGCGTGGCGCCGAGTTACTTCAGGCCCGCCGGGACTACATCGCCGAAAATGGTGGCCCGGTTGCGAAGAAGGCGGCCAAGAAGGCCACGAAGAAGAAGGCCACGGCCAAGAAAAGCGCCAAGGCTGGGGCGAAGAAACCCAGTCCTCTGACCGCCCACACTGTGGGCGCGGGCCAGTCGAAGGCGGCCAAGAAGGCGGCGAGCCGCTCGAATGTCGTGAAGTCCGACTCCCAGATCCTCGATACCGACCGCTGACCCTCTTCGGGGAGGTGCTCTGGGCTAGAGAGGACCTCTCCTAGGCTCATCACATGGCTGTGCATCGCCCCGAACCGCGGGACGACGCCGATCCCCCCGAGGATGCAACGCCCGTCGAGGCCTCTGGCCACGACGCTGACGCGACCATTCCCGGCTGGACTCGGGCCTCGCTCTTTGGTGAAGACACCGAAACGATCTTCACCAAGGACCCTTCCGATCGTCCCGGGTTCCACGTTCGGTTGTTCGGCAGCCATGAGTTCTTCCGCCTCTGGCTCGTTCAGGTTGTCTCGGCAACCGGTGACTGGCTCGGGTTTTCGGCGATCATCCTTTTGGCCGCCACGATCGGCGGCGGCGCGGGTGCTGGTGCAATTTCACTCGTGATGGCCGCACGCATCGTGCCGGGGTTCTTCTTCGGCCCACTAGCTGGCGTGCTCGTCGACCGCTGGGACCGAAAGAAGGTCATGGTCTCGTGCGATATCGGTCGCGCAATCGTGATGATGTTGCTTCCGTTCGTGAGCGACGTCATCGGTCTCGTGCTTGCGTCGCTTGTACTCGAAGTCCTCACGCTTTTGTGGGGGCCTGCGAAAGATTCGGAAGTTCCGAACCTGGTTCCGCACGAGCACCTCACAACTGCGAATTCACTTTCGCTTGCAGCGGCCTACGGAACCTTCCCGTTTGCATCGTTGCTGTTTGCATTGCTTGCCGGTCTGTCGGTGTGGATCGGTCACGTTCCAGGTCTCGGATGGCTTGAGAACAATCAGATGGCTTTTGCGTTCTATGTGGACGCGATGACGTTTGTTTTCTCTGCATGGATGATCAGTCGCTTGCCACTACCAAAACGTGAACGCCGAGTGAAGTCCACTGCCGACGACGAACGACGCGTCGATCTCAAAGCAACCTTTGAGGAACTGCGCGAAGGCTGGAATGAGATTTGGAAGAACCACACTGTTCGTGCGGTGAATCTCGGTCTCGCCACTGGTCTCATCGGCGGCGGCATGTTGATTCCGCTCGGCGCGGTGTTCTCCACTGAAGTTCTTGATGCCGGAGCTGCGGGTTACGGACTGTTCACCACTGCGCTTGGTTTCGGCGTTGCCATTGGTGTCGTTGGCGTTTCGGCGTTCCAGAAGCGATTGCCACAAACCACAACCTTTACTGCGGCGTTGTTTGCTGCAGGCATTTCGTTGTTCTGTGCCGCGTCGTCATCTTCACTGTGGGCTGCAGTGATCTTCGTCGGCCTGATGGGCATCGCCGTTGGGCCGGTGTATGTCCTTGGTTTCGCGATGCTGCAGCAAGAAGTGGCCGATGACCTGCGCGGCCGCGTGTTCAGTTCACTCAACACGTTGGTTCGAATGTGCGTCTTGATTGCAATGGTTGCTGGTCCATTGCTTGCCGCGATTCTGGGTCGCGTTGCTTCGACGCTTATCAACAACCGAATTGATGTTGCGGGAAAGACCGTGGAACTCCCGGGCGTTCGACTTGCGCTGTGGCTTGCTGCGGCAATCATCATCGCTGCAGGTTTTGCTGCGGGTGCATCGTTGCGAGCTGGTCAACGTGCGAAGCGGGCCGATGAATCCGATCATCCATCGCGTCCGAATCCGCCCGATCCTCAAGCATTGGATTTCACGCCGATTGATTTGCGACCCACCGGCCCTCTTCCAGAACCACACCCGGACGATGTCAATCCCGAGGGGCCGACGTTTCTTCCCCCTCCGCCACTCGGAGAACAGTCATGACCCGCGGCAAGTTCATCGCATTCGAAGGCGGGGAGGCCTGCGGAAAGTCAACCCAATCAGCACGGCTCGCTAAGGCACTAGATGCAGTGCTGACCCGTGAACCGGGTGGCACCGTGATCGGCGCGCAATTGCGTGCCGTTCTGCTTGATCGGAAAACTGTTGATCTGTCTGACCGAGCCGAAGCATTGCTGATGGCCGCCGATCGAGCCCAGCATGTAGCGGAACTGATTGAACCGGCCCTCGCCTCTGGTCGACATGTGGTGACCGACCGGTTCGCTGGTTCTTCGATCGCCTATCAAGGACATGGTCGAGGATTGCCGATTACCGAGATCCGCGACCTTTCGCTATGGGCTACTGCCGGAGTATGGCCCGACCTGATCATTCTCTTGGACGTTCCCGAAGCCGAGGCCGATCGTCGCCTTGGTTCCGCTCGGGACCGCATGGAGGCTGAACCCGCTGCGTTCCACAACGCAGTCATTGAAGGCTTCCGAGCGCAGGCCGCTGCGGAACCCGAACGTTGGGTGGTCATCGACGGCACACCTTCGATTGAAGAAGTGTCGGCGGCAGTGTCCGCCGCGGTCGCTGAGCGGCTACAACTGCCTCTGTGACATCTCGCACCGACTACCCGCCGTTGTCGGCGGAACTCGCTGGCATCGAACTTTGGGCCAACGTCGTAGGGCAGGACGATGCCCTACGCGAATTGCGCGCAGCAGTTGACGCACCGGTGCATGCCTATTTGCTGGTTGGTCCGCGCGGAAGTGGCAAGCGCGAAATCGCGCGCGCTTTTGCTGCGGCGCTGGTGAGTCGCGATCGAACTGGTGACGATGCAGTTCGCCAGGCGCGAATGGCGCTGACACAAAATCATGCGGACATCACGGAGTTTGAACGCGTTGGCGCTTCGATCACTGCCGAACAAGCCGACACGATCATTGCGACTGCAGCGCGTTCTTCAATTGAGAACGGACCAAAGGTGTTGATCCTCGACGAGTTTCATCTCGTCACAACCGCTGCACCCAAGTTGCTGAAGACGATTGAGGAACCACCCGACGGCACTGTGTTTGTTGTACTTGCTGATGACGTTCCAAATGATCTCATTACGATTGCTAGCCGTTGTGTGCGTATTGATCTTGCGACAATCACTGACGAACTCATTACCGAGCGTCTGATTGCGGAAGGCATTTCACCTGAACGCGCAGCCGATGCCGCCGCAGCAGCAGTTGGCGATCTCGGCCGTGCGCGTTTGCTGGCAACTGATGATCGACTCGCATTGCGACGTGCGGCATGGCGTGCAGTTCCCGATCGACTCGATGGAACCGGTGCTCGCGCAATCGAAACCGCCGACAACTTGCTGGCGATGATTGACGACGCGATGGCCCCCTTGGCTGAAGCGCATGCGGCGGAAGTTGCAGAGTTCGCAGAACTCGTGGCTGCGCGCGGCGAACGCGGTTCTGGTCGCAAACAGTTCGAAGACCGCCACAAGCGTGAAGTCCGCCGGTATCGAACCGACGAAATCAGGGCCGGCCTTACCGAATTGTCTCGTCGATACCGAGACGACCTCGCCAGTTCGCCCCGCCCTGCTGATGTTGCCGCCGCAATTGATGACATCGCAGGCCTCGCCGGAAACCTTGTGCGCAACCCCAACGAACGACTGCAACTTGTGGCGCTGTTTTCAAAACTGGGTCGCCCTCGCCGCTAGGTGGACCCCAACGAACCGGTCCTGATTGGAGCCGAGTGGGTCGGATCGGAGCCGGCGGCTAACCTCATCGCTTCCCGCCCGGGTAGCTCAGACGGCAGAGCAGCTCACTCGTAATGAGCAGGTCAGGAGTTCGATTCTCCTCTCGGGCTCTGATGGCTGATCAAGATGCGTTTGCCCAACAGGCGATGGAGTACATGCCGCAGCTGTATTCCACCGCGCTGCGAATGACGCATAACGCGTCCGATGCAGAGGATCTTGTTCAGGAGACCTACCTCAAGGCCTACAAAGGCTTTGCTGGTTTCGAACAGGGAACCAATCTGCGGGCCTGGATGTTCCGCATCCTCACCAACACCTACATCAACTCCTATCGGTCAAAAAAGCGCCGCCCCGACGAAACCGAGTTGGATGACGTCGAAGACTTCTACCTGTATCGCCGTATGGGCGGTCTTGAAGCGGCTCGCGCCTCTCGCAGCGCCGAGGACGAGCTCATGGACTATTTCACCGACGCCGATGTCCAGGCGGCGATTGATGATTTACCTGAGTCCTATCGCCTTGCTGTTCTCTTGAGCGATGTCGAGGGTCTCTCGTACAAGGAAATCGCCGAAGATCTCGATATTCCGATCGGAACCGTGATGAGTCGGCTCCATCGTGGAAGAAAAGCGCTCCAGAAGCAGTTACATACCTTCGCCATTGAGAAGGGACTGGCCGATGCCGTCCCCGATGCCCCCTGAGACTCACCATGACCCACGACCACGACTCCCATCCTGAACCGCCATTTGCCGCGACACCTGACTGCGAACGGGCCTTGGCCGAGGTCTACACATTCCTCGATCAGGAACTGAACGAGACCCAGCGGGTCGAAATCATGGCGCATCTTGAGGCCTGTAGCCCCTGTTTCGAGGCCTTTGATTTCGAGGCGGAGCTCCGCATGGTCATCACGACCAAGACCCATTCGGTGGAGTTACCTGATTCGCTCCGAATCCGCATCGAAGAGCAACTCACCTACCTCCGAATCGAAGCATCGGGTGGCGTTGGCCCCGACAATGGCGGAGAACCCACTCGCGGGGCATAGGATCACGGCTATGGAACTTCTGTTCGCACAGGTTTGGGCGTTTTGGATTGCGCCGGCGCTTCTGCTCCCGACGATCCTCATTTTGTTGGCCATCGTTGGCCTGTACCTGAAGAAGGTCGTCGCTCCCCGCTATCCCAAGCGCTGAGCAACGTGGCCGCAGCGGTCGATTGGGGTGTGGCCGAAAAGGTCGCGACCCGCACCGCCAAGAAGGATCCCTTCGCCGCCAGCTATCACTATCAATCGCTTCAGCCCGACTTTGATCGGCTGACTGCGGTTGCGGAAGAACTGGTTGCACAAGAGACTGGTCTTCGCTCTCTTGCTGGTCCTGCTCGCGCGCGCGTGACTGATCGATCGGGCTGGATCCGAGCAAACATCGCGTCGTTCCAGCGGTTGCTGGCGCCAATGCTCGAAAAGTTTGGCGACCGCGTGTCGTCGAGCCGTGTTGCTCCAGTGACAGCGAAACTCGCCGGTGCGGAACTCGGCGTCGTCCTGGGATGGATGTCAGCGCGCGTCCTGGGCCAGTACGACTTGCTCGTCATCGAAGAGGAAAATCCTCAAGATCAAGACATCGTCTATTACGTCGGTCCCAACGTTCTTGCGCTGGAAAAGCAGTTTGCATTTCCTCCTGAAGAGTTCCGCATGTGGCTGGCGTTGCATGAAGTCACGCACCGAGCGCAATTCACTGGTGTTCCGTGGTTGCGGGAGCACTTCCTTGGACTCGTGCATGAAACGATGAATACGATCGACCCCGATCCCGCGCGAATGAGCGAAACGCTTTCTCGCGTGACTGCCGCGATCCGTTCGGGTCAGAAACCTCTGGCCGACGGTGGAGTAATGAATCTCATCGCGAGCCCTGAACAACGCGCAGTTCTCGATCAGGTGAGCGGAATGATGAGCCTTCTCGAGGGACATGGCGACATCACGATGGATCGCGCTGGTCACAACCTTGTTCCCAGCGCCGATCGATTCGGGAAGGTCTTGCGCGAGCGACGCGAGTCAGCTCGTGGTTTGGCCCGTGTGTTTCAGCAACTGATTGGTTTGCAGGCGAAATTGGCGCAGTATGCGCAAGGTGAAGCATTCATTACTGACGTCGAGCGAGCTGGTGGCCAGCAGTTGTTGTCCCGTGCGTGGGAAAGTCCTGAGAACCTCCCGAGCATTTTGGAGATTCGTGATCCTCAACTCTGGATCGATCGCATGGGTGCCGCACTTCCGGTTGCAGGCTGAACAATCGACTGACTGTGAATTCACTCACTGAACGTCATGCTGGGTTCCTCGCCCGTTGTACGTTCCCTGCGCCGGGATCTGCGTTGGTGTGTGGTGTTTCCGGTGGTGCCGATTCGATGGCGCTCTTGATCCTTGCCGTCGCCGCAGGCTGTGATGTCACTGCGGTGCACGTTGATCACGGATTGCGATCTGGTTCCGAACACGAAGCCGATCGCGTTCGTGAAGTTGCCGAACGCCTTGGCGCAGAGTTTCGCGCTGAAACGGTTGTTATCGAACCCGGCACGAATCTCGAAGCCCGCGCTCGCTCGGCCCGTCACGCAATTCTCGGACCAGATGCCGCCCTAGGACACACCGCGGATGACCGCGCTGAAACCATGATCATGAATTTGATGCGTGGTGCCGGCCCGGACGGTTTGGCATCAATTCGCTCTGGTACCCGGCATCCGATCTTGGATCTTCGAAGGGCAGAGACTGAGCAAGTCTGCGAACGAGAGGGGATTGAACCGTTCCAGGATCCAAGCAATGTGGACCCGATGTTCGTGCGCAATCGCATTCGCCATGAACTCCTTCCACTCTTTGCCGATATCGCAGGCCGCGACCTTGTGCCGATCCTTGATCGCCAGGCCGATGTCTTCGCAGTAGTTGCCGATTACCTGCGGTCGGAAGCGGCCGAGATTGATCCGACCGATGCGCGAGTGCTTCGAACCATCCCTGAAGCGATCGCTCGCGTTGCGCTTCGTGAATGGTTGCGTGGTGGAATTGCCGAACGTCATCCGCCCGATGCCGCCACGGTTGATCGCGTCATGGCGGTTGTTCGAGGAGAGTCGCTCGCGACCGATGTCGGAGGAAACCGACGGGTTGAACGGACCGCGGGAAAACTTCGGATCGTGACGACACCGAAGGCCTGAGGACTGCACTACATTCGCCGCGTGACCCAAAGCGCGTCCGCTCACGAACATCCGCATCCCGATGCTGATCCCCATCTTGGCCAGATCCTCGTCACGCACGAAGCAATTCAGCAACGCGTTGCTGAACTCGGCAAAGAGATCACTGCTGACTACGCCGGTCGCGCTCCGCTCCTCATCGCGGTTCTCAAGGGTGCGGTCATGTTTATGGCCGATATTTCTCGGGCGATCTCATTGCCGGTCGAACTCGATTTCATGGCGGTGTCTTCGTATGGCACAGCAACAAAGACCAGCGGTGTGGTGCGCATCGTCAAAGATCTCGATATCGACCTCACCGGTCGCGATGTCATCATCGTCGAGGACATTGTCGACAGCGGCCTGACGCTGAATTACCTTCGCAAGAACTTGGCTGCTCGCCACCCAGCCAGCCTTGAGGTGTGTGCACTTCTTCTGAAAGAGGGCATGCAGAAGGTGGAACCTGATCTTCGCTACGTAGGCTTCCGTCTTCCCGATGAGTTCGTTGTCGGGTACGGCCTTGATGTCGCCGAGCGCTACCGCAACCTCGATGATCTTCGGGTCTACGTGGGCCCCGGAAGTGGTCATTGATCTTTTGCCAATCTGGGAATCACTACGATTTCCCATTAGTTGAACCTTCTTGTTCTTTCTTCTTCGTCAGGAGACCGTGATGGAGCCCGTCGATCTGCCCCGAATCTCAGCTGCTGTGAAAGAGATCCTCATCGCTATTGGTGAGGATCCTGATCGCGACGGTCTGCAGGACACGCCTGATCGTGTGGCGCGCATGTACGCCGAAGTCTTTTCCGGACTTCGCGACGATCCCCGCAGCCACTTGCAGGTGATGTTCGAAGCGAACCACGACGAAATGGTGATGGTTCGTGACATCGCGCTCACTTCAATGTGTGAGCACCACCTCGTTCCGTTCATGGGCAAGGCGCATGTTGCCTACATCCCTGGAAGTGACGGTCGCGTGACAGGACTTTCAAAGATCGCCCGCCTTGTGGATGCTTACGCAAAGCGTCCTCAGGTGCAGGAGCGTCTTACTGCGCAGATCGCCGATGAACTTGAAGCAACGCTTCAACCGCGAGGCGTACTTGTCGTGATTGAGGCGGAGCATCTCTGCATGTCTATGCGGGGGGTTCGAAAGCCTGGTTCGACCACAGTGACGTCTGCAGTTCGCGGACTCTTCCGGGAAAGCACAGCCACTCGATTCGAAGCGATGCGATTCATCGCTCGCGACTAAACGTGGCCGACGTCGTTCCTCGAGTCGGGGTTGGTACTCCGAAATCGGTTCCGCTTGTTATGGGAATCGTCAATGTCACGCCTGATTCCTTCAGCGATGGCGGAAAGTTTCTGGAACCCGCCTCTGCAATTGCTCACGGAGTGGCATTGATTGAAGAAGGCGCATCGATTCTTGATATCGGGGGAGAGTCGACACGCCCAGGAGCGACACCGGTTGATGTCGAGACGGAACTGTCTCGTGTCATCCCTGTTCTCGAAGGTTTGAACGGAAGGTGTCGTCTCAGCATTGACACCCGCCATGCCGAAGTCGCGCGCGCTGCGGTCGCTGCGGGGGCCACGTTGATCAATGATGTGTCGGCATCGCTTTGGCCGGTTGCGGCCGAACTTGGTGTGGGTTGGATTGCCATGCATATGCAGGGCGAGCCCGGCACGATGCAGGCCGATCCGCACTACGAAGATGTCGTTGCTGAGGTGTGTGAGTTCCTTCGCGAGCGCGCAACGGCCGCTTCTGAGGCTGGCGTCAAAGAAATTTGGGTCGATCCCGGATTCGGATTCGGGAAGACCGATGCACACAATCTGGCGCTGCTCGCGCACCTCGATCGCATCGTCGAGATGGGTTGGCCGGTGATGGTGGGAACCTCCAGAAAAGCAATGCTGGGCAGGCTCCTCGCCACTTCCGATGGATCGACTGAACCCGTGCCCGCCGACGATCGTTTGGCTGGTTCTATTGCGACCGAAGTGTGGGCAATGCACGCCGGAGCGAGCATGATTCGGGCTCACGACGTCAGAAGCGCCCTCCAAGCGGCCAAAGTCGTGGCAGCATGAGCGCCGTGGCCAGTAAAGGGAAGTGGGCGCAGGGGATCCGACCCCGCAATTTTCACTGGGTGATCGCTGAGCGACTCGCCGTCTGTGAGCGACCCGGTGGCTACGGCGCCAACCATCGCAAGGTTCGCCGCCAAGAAGAAATTATCTGGGTTCGCGAACAGGGCTTTACCTGTGTGATCTCGATGATCACCGCCCCACTGAACCTGCACAATTACGACGAACTCGGTGTGGTGTGGCGTCATCGGCCGGTTCCTGAGGACGACCTCGGCATTTTTGAAACGGCATTCTTTGCCGAACTGCGCATGCTTCTCGAACGTGGCGAGCGAATTCTCATTCACGCTGAAGAACTCAGCGACCGAGTGTGTGGCCTCATTGCTGGGTACTTGCTCTGGAACGGGCTGGTCGAAAGTCCTCCTCGTGTTGTTACCGTGATTGAGCAATTGACCCAGCGCCAACTCGGCCCCCTCGGCCGTGAGTTGGTAGCAATTTCACAGACGATTCCCCCGCCGTCTGCCTGAACCGGAGCACCCCCCATGGCCCCGACTGATCGAATCGAACTTCGTGGACTTGTCGTCACTGGCATTTGTGGCGCGCTTCCTGAAGAACGCGAACGAGCACAACCGCTCGAGGTTGACCTTGACGTCGTTGCGGACCTATCTGCCGCTGGCACGTCGGACAATCTTGAGGACACGCTCGATTACGGAGCCATCACCGCGACTGTCGAAAACGTCATCCTCAGCGGAACGCCGCAATTGCTCGAACACCTTGCGCAGAAACTTGCCGATGCTGTGCTCGCAGATCCTCGTGCACTTTCGGTCACTATCTCTGTGCGGAAGTTGCGCCCACCGGTGCCGCAGGCACTGGCTACTTCGGGCGTCACCATTACTCGGGGACGCTGAATGTCGCGTGCTTTTCTGAGCCTCGGCTCAAACATGGGCGATTCATGGTCGCTGCTGCGCGAAGCAGTGAGCTCACTTGATTCAGTTGTAGCGGTGTCGCCGGTGTACCGAACTGAACCAGTTGGTGGGCCCGACCAAGAACCGTTTCTTAATATCGTGATTGAGCTCGACACCGATCTCAGCGCACGAGAACTGTTGGGTGTCTGTCACCGTTTGGAATCTGCAGCCAACCGGGTGCGCACCATTCGTTGGGGACCTCGCACACTCGATGTCGACATCATTTGGATCGATGGCGTCACGGTGAACGAACCGGATCTTGAAGTGCCGCATCCACGCATGCGTCTGCGTCGTTTCGTGATGGCCCCCCTTGCTGATCTTGCACCTGATGTAGTTGGCCCCGACTGGGCCGACCGCGCAGAGGGGCATGTGGATCGCGTCGGTCCGCTCGACGCCGAACCGGGATGAACTCGAACCACTCGGTCCGCATCATTGGACCGGGTCGCGCTGGCGGTGCTCTTGTGAGTGCGCTGGCGCAGGTGGGCTGGACTGTTGCCTTGCCGATTCGTCACGGTGAATCTGTTGAAGCGGCTGCGCGCGATGTTGACCTTCTCCTTATTGCGACGCCCGACGGGGCGATTGCAGAGATTGCATCGTCGATCACGCCAGTGCCAACGACTGTTGTTGCCCATCTTTCAGGGGCGCGCGGACTCGATGTGTTGGCCTCGCACCCGCTTCGAGCGGCGATTCATCCATTGACCTCAATGCCAACCGCAACGGTTGGTGCCGAACGCCTGGCACGTGGAGCCTGGTTTGCACTTGATGCAAATTCTCAAGATGCAATGGCCCTCCTTGAATCCTTGGTCGCATCGCTCGGCGGCCGTTCGTTTGTTGTCAACGATGAACACCGAGCGACCTATCACGCAGCTGCGGCGATTGCGTCGAATCACGTGGTTGCATTGCTCGGTTCGGCCGAACGAATTGCGGCGTCGGCGGGTGTGCCGATCGAGGCGTATCTCGAACTCGTTCGCGCCACGATCGACAACATTGAAGACCTCGGAGTTATCGATGCGCTGACTGGTCCCGTTGCCCGAGGCGACTGGGAAACGGTCGCTCGCCATCGAGAAGCCATCGACCCTTCAGAACTCAAGTTGTACGACGCATTGGTCGAAGCCGCTCAACGCGTGGTGGAATCTCGAACCGCAGATACTGACTCCACTAGCGACGCAAACCCCCGAACGGATTCTTGATGTTGGTCTTGTCCACAAAGTCTGAGTTTCGTGAGCATCTTGAAACGGTGCGCGCGCTTGGGCGAACGGTTGGGCTTGTGCCGACCATGGGAGCGTTGCATGAGGGACATCTCTCCCTCATTCGTGCGGCAGTAGCCGATTGCGATGTTGTTGCTCTCACGATCTTTGTGAATCCTTTGCAGTTCGGTGCCGGCGAGGACCTCAGCGCATATCCGCGTCCCCTTGAGCGCGACCTTGAACTCGCCGAAGATGCAGGTGCCGATGTCGTTTTCACGCCAAGCACCGATGAGATGTACCCAGAGCCGACCCTCAGCAACGTGCATGTCGAAGAACTCACTGCTGGGATGGAAGGCGCCAGCCGCCCGACTCATTTCGACGGAGTCACCACTGTCGTCACAAAGTTGTTCAACATCGCGGGACCGAGCCGGGCCTATTTCGGTGAAAAAGACTTTCAGCAGTTGGCTGTTGTTCGTCGAATGACGATGGACCTCGATCAGCCGGTGACAGTGATTGGGTGCCCCATCGTTCGTGAAGCCGATGGCCTGGCGATGTCGAGCCGCAACGTCTACTTGTCGGCCTCGGAGCGTGAAGCCGCCACCGTTATCAACCGTGCGCTTCGTGCCGGTGCGGCGATGATCTCGGCTGGCGAGCGTGATCCTTCTGTTGTCGAGACCCACATGGCCTCGATTATTGAGGCCGAGCCGCTCGCCGAACTCGATTATGCGGTCGTTGTCGATCCCGATTCGCTGGAAACTCCGGCGGAATTGGTCAGCGGCACCACCGCCCGACTGTTGATGGTGGCAAAGGTCGGTACACCTCGATTGCTCGACAACCTCGGTGTCGACGTACCGTAGGGGGATACACCCGCACGGTGACCGCACGCGGCGCCAAGCTGAAGGAGCACACGTTGCATCGTCGAATGATGAAGTCAAAGATCCATCGCGCTCGGATTACTGACGCCAATCTTCATTACGTGGGTTCGATCACCCTTGATACCGAACTCATGGAACAGGCCGACATCCGTGAATGGGAGCAGGTGCAAGTCGTCGATATCGACAACGGCGCTCGCTTCGAGACCTATGCGATCCCCGGTGGCCCAGGCACCGTTTGTCTCAACGGCGCTGCGGCGCGTTTGGTGCAACCAGGGGATCGGATCATCATCATCACCTATGCCGATTACGAAGACGCAGAGCTCGCGGACTACACACCTCGTGTTGTGCATGTCGATGGAACGAATCGCATCATCGATGAATTCGAGGCCGTGACCATCGCCGCCGAAGAATCTCCTGTTCGATTCCGGGCCTAAGGCAGTTCTTCGGTCAGACTGAACATCTGTGACCGCCGACCTCGATCTTCTTGTAGTGGGTTCCGGCGTAGCCGGACTCTCTGCTGCGGTGCGGGCAGCAGCCCAACCCGGAGTTCGCGTTGGCGTCCTCACCAAGGGACCGCTTGAGCAGTCCACGACTCGGTGGGCCCAAGGCGGCGTCGCTGCGGTGCTTGGCGGGGATCCAGATTCCACCGACCTTCACTTGGCCGACACCTTGGCCGCAGGCGCGGGACTTTGTGACGTTGACGCCGTGCGCGTGTTGGTTGAAGAAGGTCCCGTTCGCGTTCGTGATCTCGTTGCCCTTGGTGCTCGCTTCGACCGAGATGCCGACGGAAAGTTTGAACTTGCTCGTGAAGGAGGACATTCGCTCCCTCGAATTGTTCATGCCGGTGGCGTGGCAACTGGTGCGGAAATCGAACGCGCTCTTGTTGCTGCAGTGCGCAGCGAAGCGACTGAAATCCACGAGCACGCGTTTGCTCTCGACCTAGTAATTGAGAACGGCCGCTGCGTTGGTGTTCGCGCTGCATTGGCTGACGGAACTGTTGAATTTGTTCGGGCACGCAATGTGCTGCTTGCTTCAGGTGGCGCGGGCCAAATTTTCTCGGTCACTACGAATCCGCTTGAAGCAACAGGCGATGGAATTGCGATGGCTCTGCGCGCAGGTGCGGCCGTTGCTGACGTTGAGTTTGTGCAGTTCCATCCGACTGCCCTGCATCATCCGCGAATGCCGCGGCCGTTGTTGTCGGAGGCCTTGCGTGGACACGGTGCACTCATTCGCGACGTCAACGGCGAACGATTTGTCGATGAAATGCTTCCGCGCGATCAAGTGAGCCGCGCCATGGTTCGACGAATGATCGAACTTCACACCGATCATTGTCTGCTTGATGTCACTGGTCTCGATCAGTTCGATATTCGATTCCCGACAATCGCAGCAATGCTTTCTGGTCTCGATTTCAATCCGGCAACGGATCTCCTTCCCATCGCGCCCGCAGCGCACTACTTGTGTGGCGGAGTAGTTACTGATCTCAAGGGCGCGAGCAGCCTTCCCGGTTTGTGGGCTGCCGGGGAGGTCGCGTGTTCTGGTGTGCATGGCGCGAATCGTTTGGCGTCGAACTCATTGTTGGAAGGCATGGTGTTTGGCGCACGGGTTGTCGAAGCCATCGAAGCCGGCACCGAAGGTCCGCAACGGTCGGGCGCAATGCGTGCACTTCATGGCGAAGGTGGTCGTCGACTCGATGGGTGGCAGGCCCCCGAGGCGTTGTCGGCTACAACGCCCGGAGATGATTCGGCGATAGCCACCGCCCGAGATGACATGCAATGGGCGATGACGGTTGGCGCTGGCGTCGTTCGCGATGCGACGTCATTGACCGCCACCGAACGCAAGGTGGAACTGGCCCGAACAATTGCCGATGGCTCGGGAGTGGCTTCTTGGGAACTGGCGAACCTCGCCGCTGTGGCCTCAGCCCTCCTGCTTGCGGCCCACGCTCGCACGGAGAGTCGTGGCGCCCACACCCGTGATGACTGGCCCGAGACAGACCCAGATCTGGCCCTGCGAATGGTGATCGCCTGACCAGTTCGCCCCGATCGGGCTCGGCAGGGCAGGCTTTCGGAATGTCCGATTTGCTCCAGCCGCCCCGAGTCGTTGTCGTCGACGCGGTCGAACGCGCCCTTGCCGAGGATCTCACCCCTCTCGGCGATCTCACCTCCGCACTCCTTCCTCAAGATCTCGTCGCAACGGCTCGCTTTGTTGCACGTGCCACCGGTGTCATTGCCGGTCGTGAATGCGCGGCCGAAACGTTTGAACAGGTCGATCCCACGGTGTCGCTTGTTTGGGCAGTCGAAGATGGCAATTGCGTTAGCCCCGACACTGTGATCGCCAGCGCAACCGGTCGTCTCGCTTCCATCCTCACCGCTGAACGCACGGCACTGAATTTCCTCGGTCATCTTTCGGGGATTGCAACGCGAACCAGTGAGTACGTCGCCGAAGCCGCAAAGGGCGGTAGCGCCTATGTGTGGGATACGCGAAAGACCACACCTGGTCTTCGCGTTCTTGAAAAAGCAGCGGTTCGCGCTGGAGGCGGCCGCAATCATCGCGGCAACCTTTCCGATTGGATCTTGTTGAAGGACAACCACATCGCGCTGTTTGGGATCACCGACGCGGTCGCTCGCTCTCGTTCTATGTGGCCAGCGCGCACCGTTCATGTCGAATGCGACACAATCGAACAGGTGCACGAAGCATTGGCTGCTGGTGCCGATGCGTTGCTGCTCGACAACATGACACCGGATCAGATTCGCGAGTGCGTCGCGGTTGCATCTGCTTCGCATCGTCGCCCGCTTCTTGAAGCATCTGGTGGCATCACACTCGAAACCATCGCCGCCTACAGCGCAGCTGGTGTCGACTGCATTTCGGTTGGTGGTCTAACCAATTCCGCTCCGGTGCTCGACATCGGTCTTGATATCGATCCCGCGTGACGGAGGATCAGCGAATGCTTCTCGCAGTTGATGCTGGAAATACACAAACCGTTGTTGGTTTGTACGAACTTGATGGTGGAACTGCTGCCGGGCGACGTCCCGAGGCGGGCCTGCTTGATCACTGGCGCATCTCAACTGCCGCCGATCGAACCAGCGATGAGTACGCAGTTATGTTGCAGGGATTCCTTGCGCTTCGTCGCAACAGCTTCAGCGACATCGACGGCATCGTGATTTCTTCCGGTGTACCTCGTGTTACCGCAACGCTTCGCCAGGTTGCTGCACGTCATTTGGATTTTGAACCGATCGTTATTGGACCAGGTGTTCGTTCAGGAATCCGAATTGATTACGACAACCCCAAAGAGGTTGGTGCTGATCGCATTGCCAATGCGGTTGGCGCGTACGACCTTTACGGAGGACCAACCATCATTGCTGACTTCGGTACCGCCACGACGTGCGATGCTGTATCGGACGACGGCGTGTATCTCGGCGGTGCAATTGCACCCGGTATCGAAATCTCCATGGACGCACTTGTGGGCCGTGCATCAGCACTGCGTGCTGTCGAACTCAAAGAACCCCGAAATGTGTTGGGTAAATCAACAGTCGAATCGATTCAGTCTGGTGCGGTCTATGGATTCGCTGCGCAGGTCGATGGGCTCTGCGATCGCATCGAAGCCGAACTCGGAACGTGCACTGTCATTTCAACGGGCGGACTCGCCGAAACGATCACGCCGTTTTCAAAGCGCATTCAACACACCGAACCGTGGCTCACACTGCACGGTCTCCGGTTGATTTACGAAAAGAACATCTGAGTTCTTTTTGTTGGGCGTTAAGCCGCAGCGCGTACCGTTCCGAGGAGATGCTCGGCAGCTGCTTCAAGCGCAGTGACAGCTTCAGTGCCCTCGTAAGGCGCCAATGCGCGCTGACCGGCTTCGACGTAGGCGCGGGCCGTGTCGAGAGAACTACGCACAGATGCCGAGGAACGCAACAGTGTGCGAGCAAGCGCAAGAGTGTCGGGATCGTCAACGGGTTCGATGGAACCGTCGGTGGGGGCAAGCTTCACAAGAAGTGAACGAAGTTCTTCGGCTTCGGATCCACCAGCAGCAAGCGTGCGAATCACCGGAAGGGTGTAGGTGCCTTCGACAAGGTCATGGCCAGCGGGCTTGCCAAGTTCTTCGTCGGTCGAGGTGACATCGAGAAGATCATCGACAATCTGGAAGGCCATGCCAAAGGAATTGCCGAATGTCGTCAGCGCATCGATTTGTGGACGGGGGAGTCCGGCAACAATTGCGCCAACACGGCATGACGTGCCGAGCAATGAAGCGGTCTTGCCATCGATGGAGCGCAGGTAGGCATCTTCGGTGCGCTGCTGGTTGAACGCGTGCTGCAGTTCAAGTATTTGTCCTTCGCACAGCTTGGCGATGGTGGCTGCAAGAAGTCCGGCAACTTCCGTACCAAGAGATGCCGCAATTTCAGACGCCTTGGCCAACAAATAGTCGCCGGCGAGAATTGCTTTGAGGTTGCCCCATCGAGCATTCACGCTTTCGACAGTTCGTCGTGTCGTTGCGTCGTCCATGACGTCGTCGTGGTAGAGCGAGCCGAGATGAACGAGTTCAACGGACACCGCTCCCATGATCACCTCAGGAGAGGCTGCACCCATCACGAGATCCGATGTCGCTGCGGACGTGATGCCGAAAGCAGGGCGAACCCGCTTTCCGCCGGCGAGAATCAGGTGGCTGGCGACTTCCGTAAGGAATGAGTCCTCGGCAACAACCGAGGCCTGAAGTGCATCCTCAACTCGCGCGAGATCTGCCTGCAGAACTGGCAACTGGAGAAGGGGAGAGGCGCTGGCCATGGCGCCACGTTAGGCCCGCAGCCGGTTCGAACCTCAACCCGGGGACAAGGTCGCGGACCTCTTGTGACAAAGGCACTTCGAACGTTCATTTCCGACGAGGCGATTGCGATGGTCGTGGGTACACTCGCTCCACGTATCCCCGTCTGGGAGGCAGGTCACAAAGTGTTTGAACGGTTCACCGATAGGGCCCGCAGGGTCGTCGTGCTTGCGCAAGAAGAAGCACGCCTTTTGAACCACAACTACATCGGCACTGAGCACATCCTGCTCGGGCTGATTCACGAAGGCGAAGGCGTCGCCGCCAAAGCCCTCGAGTCTTTGGGCATTTCGCTCGAGGCAGTGCGTTCGCAGGTCGAGGAAATCATTGGCCAGGGCGGCTCATCGCCCAGCGGTCACATCCCCTTCACGCCTCGTGCCAAGAAGGTGCTCGAACTGTCGCTGCGCGAAGCACTGCAGCTCGGTCACAACTACATCGGTACCGAACACATCCTTCTTGGACTCATCCGTGAAGGCGAGGGTGTTGCTGCGCAGGTGCTGGTCAAGCTTGGCGCCGATCTTTCCCGTGTTCGTCAACAGGTCATCCAGTTGCTTTCGGGCTACTCCGGTCCTGGCCCGCAGCAGGGCGAGAAAGCCGGAGCCACTAGCGGTGGCTCGGGCGAAGCTTCGCCGAGCGGTTCGGCTGTGCTCGATCAGTTCGGTCGCAACCTCACCCAACTCGCTCGCGAAAAGAAGCTCGACCCCGTTATCGGTCGTGCACGCGAAACCGAGCGGGTCATGCAGGTGCTCAGCCGCCGCACCAAGAACAATCCTGTTCTTATCGGTGAACCCGGTGTCGGCAAGACCGCCATTGTGGAAGGTCTCGCACAAGCAATTGCTGCCGATCAGGTTCCCGAAACCATTCACAACAAGCAGCTCTACACGCTTGATCTCGGAGCACTTGTTGCCGGTTCGCGTTACCGCGGTGATTTCGAAGAACGGCTCAAGAAGGTTCTCAAGGAAATCAAGACCCGCGGCGACATCATCCTGTTCATTGACGAGATCCACACGCTCGTTGGTGCTGGTGCAGCCGAAGGCGCAATTGACGCCGCAAGCATCCTCAAGCCGATGCTTGCTCGCGGCGAACTGCAAACCATTGGTGCAACCACGCTTGAGGAATACCGCAAGCATCTTGAAAAGGACGCTGCACTCGAACGTCGCTTCCAGCCGATCAAGGTTGAGGAACCAACCGTTGCCCACACCATCGAAATCCTGAAGGGCCTGCGTGATCGGTACGAGACCCATCACCGCGTAACCATCACCGATCAAGCACTCGTTGCGGCGGCCAACATGGCCGATCGTTACATCGCCGATCGTTTCCTTCCTGACAAGGCCATCGATCTCATTGACGAGGCCGGCTCACGTCTGCGCATTAAGCGCATGGAAACACCGCCCGATTTCAAAGAACTTGAAAACGAAATCGCCAAGGTTGTTTCTGAAAAGAAAGAAGCCGTCGAGTCGCAGCAGTTCGAAGAAGCAGGTCGCTTGCGCGATCGCGAAAAGGAATTGCTTGCGCAGAAGGAAGCTAAAGAGCAGGAAATGAAGGACTCCGGCATCGATCTCTTCGATGAGGTCGATGAAGAAGCGATCGCCGATGTGCTTTCGCTCTGGACCGGCATTCCCGTTTACAAGCTCACCGAAGAAGAAACGGCTCGTCTTCTGCGCATGGAAGACGAATTGCACAAGCGTGTCATTGGTCAAGAAAACGCCATCAAGGCAGTGAGCCAGGCTATTCGACGCACGCGCGCCGGTCTCAAAGATCCCAAGCGTCCTTCGGGTTCGTTCATCTTCCTCGGCCCATCGGGCGTTGGTAAGACCGAACTCGCCAAGACGCTCGCCGAGTTCTTGTTTGGCGATGAAGACTCGCTCATCTCGCTCGACATGTCCGAGTACATGGAGAAGCACACCGTCAGTCGTCTTGTCGGTTCGCCTCCCGGATACGTCGGTTACGAAGAAGGCGGCCAGCTCACCGAAGCTGTGCGTCGTAAGCCGTTCTCGGTGGTGCTTTTCGACGAAATCGAAAAGGCACACCCCGACGTCTTCAACACGTTGCTGCAGATTCTTGAAGAAGGTCGACTCACCGACTCACAGGGTCGTTCGGTTGACTTCCGCAACACCGTGCTGATCATGACCTCGAACCTCGGCACCGCCGATCTGCGCAAGGCCAACATTGGTTTCGGTAAAGCCGACGAAGCCGTGTCGTATGAGCGCATGAAAGAAAAGGTCAACGACGCACTCAAGGCGCATTTCCGTCCTGAGTTCCTCAACCGCATCGACGACACCATCGTGTTCCACGAGCTTTCCAAGCCCGAGGTCACGACAATCGTCGACCTGCTCATGAAGCGCATCACCAAGCAGCTTGAAGGTCTGGGCATTGGCCTCGAACTCACCGAAGCTGCCAAATTGCTGCTTGCCGACAAGGGCTACGACCCAACGCTGGGTGCTCGTCCGCTGCGTCGTGCCATTCAGCGCATGGTGGAAGATCCACTTTCGGAACGTCTGTTGTGGAAGGAATTCCGTGCCGGCCAGAACATCGTGGTTGACGCCGAACCCGATCCCGAAACGGGCGATCGCATCATCGTGTTCCATGCCACCGAGGGCTTCGAGCCCCCGCCCATGGAACTGGCCGAAGCAGGCGCTCCCGAGTAGCGCCGAGTGCTCTCCGAACTTCACGATCCCCGGGCGTTGGGCCCGGGGATCGTTGGTTTTGCGCCGATCAAGGCTTGGAGCGCTCCTTAGAACTTCGCTATAGTGGTCGGCGGTCGGGCGGAGAATCCGGCTTCATCATCCTCGGCACGTTTGTGCCCTTTTCGGGAGACCTTCATGTTTCGAACTCTTGGTCGCATCGCCGCGGCTGTTGCATTTCTTGTTGCCACGGTTGCAATCGCTACCGTCGCGACGAACTCCACCGCCGGTGCAGCAAATACCGCCGTGACTGCCAACTGCAGCGCGTCCGCTTCGCCCCAGACGATCAACAACAGCGACACCATCACCTTTACGATCGGCACGGGTTGTGGTGCCGTCATCCTGATGGCCGGCAGCGGTTCATCTGGATCCGCGGTTTGGACGCAGCTGCCTTTGACGCTGCAGACAGGGTCTCCCATTGGTGGCCTTTCGCAGGGAAATACTGTCGTGTTCACCGCCCCCGCCAGCGGCTCGGGTTCAATGTCGCTTGGATTCATGGCGAATGCCCAGTCACCTCCGCAGATCACGTTCACGGTGAACTATCCCACCCAAGCTCCTCCAACGCCCCGCAACGATTCAATCGTTGACAACGGCAATGGATCAATGACGATCACCTACGACCCGACTTCGCCAAATGAAAACATGTGGGTGTCGATTTTCCCGAGTGGTACGACCTGCGCCTCGGTTCCGGCAAGCCCAACCGGTCGCGTCTATGTGCTGACCCCTGACGCGCCTTACAGCCCAATTGGCGCAAGCCCCGTTGTGGTTGCGGCCGGTTCTCCGGCAATGACGGGCGTATCGCCCTATGCATCGGCAACGATCGCTGCGGGTTCGTACCAAGCGTGCATGTACTTCTCGCTCAATGGTCAAGGCACCCTTGTCCAGGCCCTGCCCATCACCTTTAGCGAGGTCGCTCCTACCCCTGATCCAGTTGCCCCTGCTTTCACTGGCTGAAGCAGGCGCTCCCCAAGAGGGAATCCGCATTTGGTTGAAACTCACAGACCCCGGGCACTGTGCCCGGGGTCTGTTGTTTTTGGGCCTTCATTGGGAATACGAGAACTTTGCAAGAGTGCTAGAAGTTCTTTATATTTGAAGGCGGTCGGGCGGAGAATCCGACTTCACAATCCTCGGCACGCCAGTGCCCACCTAGGGAGACCTTCATGTTTCGCACTTTTGGTCGCATTGCCGCGGCTGCTGTCCTTCTTGCTGCCACCGTTGCAATTGCCACGGTGGCCTCGAGCTCTTCCGCTGGCGCAGCGAACACCAACGTGACTGCCAATTGCAGCGTGATCCCTCCGATTGAAACCATCGGTAACAACGACACGCTCACGATCACGGTGGGTGCAGGTTGTGGCGCTGTGATTGTTATGGATAACGCAGGTGGCACGTCGCGTTGGGAGCCAATGTCGATGTACATCAGCCAGGGAGCTCCCACCGGCGGTCTTTCGCAAGGCGACACCATCACCTACACCGCTCCTGCCAGTGGTTCAGGCAGCGCGGCAATCGGATTCATGGGAACAGCCCAGGACCCACCGGCGATCACGTTCACGATCAACTTTCCTGCCCAGGCTCCTCCCACGCCTCGCAATGATTCGCTTACTGACAATGGCGATGGCTCAATGACCGTTACGTATTCGTCAATAACGTTTCCTCAAGTTGTCGGCCTGAACCTTTTTGCTTCAGGTACTACGTGCGATCCCAATGGCAATCCGACGAATCGACTCTTCGGTATTGCGACGGCCTCTTCTCAGGCATTGCCGGTACTCGCCGCGAGCCCTGCAGTCCTTTCCGCCGGTAGCCCGATGCGATCAGGTTGGGCGAATACGACCGCTGCCAGCACTCTCGTGGCTGGGTCGTACCAAGCGTGTCTCTACTATTTCGACGGAGTGACATCGAACGTATTGGTGCAGTCGTTGGCTGTCACCATCGGGACCGTTACGCCGACGACTGCCCCCTCGGGCGATCCGGTGGTTCCAGCCTTCACCGGCTGATATCTCAGTTCTTTGTCGGTTTTTGAAGAGGGCCGTGCTTTCGGGCACGGCCCTCTTTGCGTTGTGCGCGATCAGCACTGTGCACTTGCGCTGGTAGGTTGCGCGCTGTGCTGAGGAACCGTCGACTGCCGCGAGTGTTCGCGTTCCTCGCGCTCGTTGTCTTCGCTGCTGCCGGTTGTCGCGTGCAGATTGAAACCAAGATCGATGTTGGTCTCGATGGCAAAGGAACGATCACCCAAGGCATTGGTTTCGACGATGCTGCATTGAAGCGTGTTGGCGATCCAGCGCAAGCATTGCGCGCCGATGATCTTGTGCAAGCGGGTTGGGAAGTTGACGAAGCTTCAAGAGAAGGCGACCTCACCTGGATACGTGTGCACCAGTCGTTCGAGACACCTGAAGAAGGAACGGCGCTGCTCGCGCAATTGAGCGGTCCCGATGGTCCCTATCGCAACATGCTCATCAAACGTTCCGACGGTTTGTTGTCGACCTCGGTGAAAGTGACCGGAGAGGTCGACACCACCGCCGGCCTTCAAATGTTCGGTGATCAACAGTTAGCCACAACACTCGGTGGCGACGCGTCCGGTGGGTTACTCGCAAAGATTGAAGCCGAAGAGAAGGCTCCGCCAGCATCGATGGTGGATCTCGATCTCGTGGTGACGGCTGGCGGTTCCACAAAGACTTACAACGCGTCATTCACGGACACCGACACTCAAAAGGTGAAGGTCAGTTCCTCAAAGGACAAGTTCCTCCAGATACTTGAAGCGCTCGTTGTGTTTGCATTAGCTGCTCTCACGGCCACGGTGATTGGCCTCCGGTATCGCAAGCGTCGCCTGCGCACTCGACGCCTGATGCATTCTCGGCGCCGGCGCTGGTAAGCATCCCCACTAGGTGAGCGTTGCGTCGTTCCCCAAGGGCCCGGCGAATTGTGCGGCCCAAATTCGATTGTCTACAATCCTTAGAGCGATCGGGCGGAGGGTTCGATCTCGTTCCCAAGGGAGTTTGGATGTCTCGTCTTTCGCAATCGGTGCGAATCTCAGTCGCCGGTCTTCTCGCAGTTTCTGCGCTCACCGTCTTTGGTGCGTCACCGGCTAGCGCTGCTGGCACCGGATCGCTTGTGGATGATGGTAACGGTGGTTTGGTTGTGACCTATTCGAGTCCTACTAATCAGGATTACGTCGTTCTTGAGATTCACACAATTGCGTCAAACTGCAATAGTCCACAAAACGCTCTCGCTATTCTCACTAACGATCCGAGTGCCCCGCAGCTGGCGCAGATTGCTGCGAGTCCCGTAACCATCGTTGCAGGTACAACTGCCTTTGGTATCCAGACACAGGGGGCGTACACGATGGGTGCGACTTCGTACCTATTTTGTCTTATGCCTTTCGGCATGATGATGCAACCGACTCCTCTTGCCCAATTGACCATGACAATTGGTCAGGGGTCGCCGACCACGACCACAGCGCCGTCAACCACGACGGCCCCGGCTGCTGATCCGGTGGCGCCGGCCTTCACTGGCTGAGTTATTCACACTCTCGATGTGTTCGGTGCCGCTCCTTCGGGGGCGGCACTTTTCGTTTCGGGGCCATGAGTGTCTCGCCCGATGCGTAGGGTGTCGCGGTGGCCAAGCTCCGAGCAGTGTTCCGTTGCACCGAATGCGGCACGAGTGTGCCCAAGTGGGTGGGCCGTTGTCCGGGCTGCGAGGGCTGGAACACGCTGGTTGAAGAACTCGACGACGTATCGAAAGTTTCGTCTGCGGCGTTGTTAGGCAAGCGAGATGCGCCCGTTCCTATCTCTGAAGTCGACGCGCACGAATGGCAGCCGAAGCCCACTGGTATCGGCGAACTCGATCGCGTGTTGAGCGGCGGACTTGTACCTGGTTCGGTCACGTTGGTTGGCGGCGAGCCCGGTATTGGCAAGTCCACGTTGCTGCTGCAAGCGGTAGCATCAATTGCAGCGTCGGGTTCGAAAGTTCTCTATGTGTCGGCCGAGGAATCGAAACAGCAAGTTCGGTTGCGCGCTGAACGATTGAATGCGCTGCAACCCGATTTGTGGCTTGCTTCTGAAACCGCCGTGCCGCACATTTTGGCGTCGGTCGATGAAATCGATCCTGCGGTTTTGGTCGTCGACTCCATTCAAACGGTGCATACGCCCGACATCAGTTCTGCCTCGGGTTCTGTGTCGCAGGTTCGAGAAAGTGCCGCACGATTGGTGACAACAGCGAAAGAGCGCGGTCTGTCAGTTGTGCTTGTTGGCCACGTCACCAAAGAAGGTGGGCTTGCTGGTCCGCGTGTGCTCGAACACATTGTCGATACTGTGCTTGCGTTCGAAGGCGATCGTCATCATGCATTGCGCTTGTTGCGCGCTGTCAAGCATCGCTTCGGTGCAACCGATCAACTCGGTTTGTTCGAAATGACCGAACAGGGGCTGCTCGGCGTCCCCGACCCCAGTCGATTGTTCTTGGCCGATCGGCGCAAGGGCGTCGCTGGTTCGGTCATCGTTCCAACAATGGAAGGTGATCGTCCGCTGTTGGTTGAAGTGCAGGCGTTGGTCGCGCATTCCGAACTGCCGTCGCCGCGTCGCAGCGCCCAAGGTCTCGACTCCGGTCGTTTGTCGCTGTTGCTCGCTGTGTTGTCCGAGCGTGCCGGCGTCACATTTGAAAAGCGCGATGTGTACGCACTTGCGGTTGGTGGCGTGAAGATTGTTGAGCCCGCCGCCGATCTCGGTGTTGCGCTTGCTCTTGCATCCTCACGATTCAATACGCCGATTCCTGAAGATCTTGTGGTGTGCGGCGAAATTGGTTTGGGTGGAGAACTTCGTCAGGTTGCTCACGGTGAACGTCGCTTGGCCGAAGCCGCGCGCCTTGGCTTTACGCGAGCGCTGGTTCCACGGCTAGCGCCCGATGCGCCCGAGGGCATGAAGACCATTCGCGTTGGCACACTCGCTGAAGCCGTGGCTGCCGTGGGTATTGGCGACAGTAACTCCTCGGAGTTCTGAAACAACCCACGGGTAGACTCGCCGAATGGCTCGGCGTCGAAGTCCCGCAATGTTGCATGCACTCGGAATGGTGGCTCCGGGTACGCCGTTGCGTGAAGGCTTCGATCGGATCCTGCAGTCCGGCATGGGCGCGCTCATCGTCATTGGCGACGGTCCCGATGTTCTCAACATCTGCTCAGGCGGCTTCTTGCTCGATGCCGCCTTCAGTCCTCAGCGCCTTTCCGAACTGGCCAAAATGGACGGCGCCATCGTGCTCGCCTCCAACGCCAGCCGCATTGCCCGGGCCAATGTTCATCTGGTGCCCAAGCCCAACGTGCCCACTTCCGAAACGGGCACCCGTCACCGCACTGCCGAGCGAGTTGCTCGCTCCATCACGGTCCCGGTGATTTCGGTATCGGAAGACATGTCGATCATCGCGGTGTACGTCGGCGATGAGAAGCATCAGCTCATGCCGATTCCGCGATTGCTCGACCGCGCCAACCAGGCCATGAAAACGCTTGAGCGTTACAAAGAGCGTCTCGTTGAAGTGTCGAACAATCTCAACGCACTCGAAGTGCAGGGCGCGGTCACTGTTCGCGATGTTGTGGTCATGCTGCAGCGCACAGAAATGGTGTTGCGCATTGCTGAAGAAATCGAATTCGACATCGTTGAACTTGGCGTCGATGGCCGACTCTTTCGACTTCAACTCGAAGAAGTGATCGCCGGCGTTGCGAACGATCGTCGCTCTGTTGTGCTCGACTATTTACACGAGGACAACGACTGGCACTTTGCGGAAGCATCCGCTGGATTGTCGGGGCTCGACATGGAACAACTCCTCGACCTCACCGCAGTGGCGAGTGTGTTGCATCTCGAAGACGCCGACGATCTGAAAGCTTCCGTGCAACCCAAGGGCTATCGCATGCTTTCGCGCATCCCTCGTTTACCGGAATCGATTGTCGGTCGCATCGTGGCCAAGTTTGGTTCGCTCGATGTTGTGATGAGCGCGACGGAAGCCGAACTTGAAACGGTGGAAGGTGTAGGCGATCAGCGTGCTCGTTCCATCAAGGATGGGCTGTCGCGCTTGGCCGAAACCAGCATTCTCGATACCTATAACTGAGTCCAGCGAGGGTTCAATGCGCATCACATTGCCGAATGGCGTTCCCACTGAACTTGCTCAGCCTTCAGTGGTTGACGAGAACACTCTCGGTGTCGTTCTCTTTCCTGACATCATGGGTTTGCGCCCGTTGTTTGACGACATGTGTGCGCAACTTGCTGCCGATCACGGTTGGGTGGTGTGCGCGCCAGAACCGTTCCCTGGTCGTGAAGAACTCACGGTGGACGAACGCCTTGGAGTGATGGCCGATTTCGACGATGACGAACTTCGTGCCACTGCCGAGTTAGCTGCCGATGCAACAGGATGCAGCCGAGTCGTCGCCACTGGTTTCTGTATGGGCGGCATGCTGGCGTTCAAGGCTGCAGCATCAGGTCGTTTCGAACGTGCGGCGGGGTTTTACGGAATGATTCGCCTCCCGGAAACCTGGGCCAGTGGCCGCTTGCAACAGCCGATCGAAGCGTTGGCCTCGCCCGATCGTTGTCCGACTCTTGCCATCATCGGAACCGCTGATCACTTCACGCCGCCGCACGATGTTGCTGATGCCGAAGCGCTTGGTGTCGTTGTTGTTTCGTATGAAGGCGCTGAGCACGGATTTGTGCATGACGCTTCACGTCCAGTTCATCGTGCTGATGACGCCGCAGATGCGTGGCGACACGTCGTCGATTTTCTGCAGAGTTGATTCAGATTTTTCCGAGTTCACGCAATGGCGCGAGCGTCGTTTCGTTCGCAATCTGATTCGCGATTTCGCCGATGGGCGCCCAATTGATTTCGGAAAAGCAATTTGTGAGAAGCGAGAGCGACACCATGCCGATCCCATGCGCATTCGTGAGGTACCAGAACGAGGTCGATGGTTCGATGACTGCGGTGTCTTTTGTTCCGAACATCTCTGGGATCCAGGAGAGAGCCTGCGCGATGCGCTTTTGGCCTGCCGCTGCAAGATCTTGATGGTGTCGAGTTGCGACTGTCGTTTCGACACGCAATTGGCGCAGTGGCCGGTTTTCTTCCGCAATCAATCCTCGTTGAAGTGCAACGACTGACCGGATATACGAATCTCTTTCAAGGTTCACAAACGCTGTAGTGCCGGTTCGCCAGATCTGATCAATCATCTGCGAGATGGCGGTATGCATCAGTTCGTCTTTTGTGCCGACGTGAGTGTAGGCAGAACTGAATGAGTGACCGGCTGCGCGAGCAACTCGGTGCGCAGTTGTCTTTTCGAATCCAACCTTTGAAACGACGGCCATGACTGCAGCGACGAATTCGTCAAGACCGGCATCGCCTGTAGCGGGCACCGGCATCTCAAGCTGCGTCGGTTCTGGCGAAGCGATTGAGAGATCCCAGTTCTGCGGATTAAGTGCCGCATCCCGAATTCGAATGAGGATGTTGCGCCAGGGTGGGCGCGACTTGGGAACCATCCGCGACGTGAGAACGGCCCCAGTCGGAATTGTCATTCGAACTGTGGCGAGGGCTGGAGGCAGGAACGGGCTGTTTTCGCAAATCTTCGCAAACAACGAATCAATGTCGGATCGAATCGTGTCAGCAAGAAGCGGAAGGCGACGAGCGACTGCGACAACCTCAACTGCTGCTGCGGTGAGAGTTGATGGTTTTGTGAGTTCGCTAAGCAACCATTCCGATGGTTCAGCGTCAGGCGAAGATGCGAACTCGTCGAAAGCAAGGATCAGTTTTCGATAGTGGTCGCTGAGCGTAGATTCCCAAAGTTCGAGGGCAACGTCTTCGGCAGAGTCATATCGTCCATAGAGCGGACCGTTCGACATTCCCGCGTGTGCTGCGATTTTGGTGAGGGCAAGGCCGTCGACCCCGTTGGCGGCAAGGAGAGCCAGCGCCGAAGCCGTAATCGCCTCTTGAACCTCCCGAGTCTTTTGTGCTCGAGAGACTTTCGGTCGTGCCGTTTCTCTCGTCTTTGCCATGTGGCGGTCCTATGCCTTTTGTCGTCCAGCAACAATTTACATTATTGGCACAAGAATTATTCGCTAGAGCGATACCTCGAACTGCGGCTCCGCGGAGGCTTGGGGGCGAGGGGTTGTGTTTTAGGGGCTAGAACAATTGCTCTGTGTCCGAGACTGCCCTGGAGGAATCATGAAGGTCGATATTTCACTTGCCATGTCCGGACCGCTTGATGCCGTGCCTCGGGCAGCTGAACTTCAGGCACTCGGAGCCGATGGTCTGTTCAGCTTTGAGAACGCCCACGACGCCTTCTTTCCGCTGGTGCTTGCCAGTACATCGTGCCAGATCGATCTGATGACGAATGCGGCGATGGCGTTCCCTCGCAGTCCATTGCATCTCGCTTACGCGGCGAACGATTTACAGCTTCTGACGGGTGGCAAGTTTCGTTTAGGCCTTGCTTCGCAGATTCGTCCGCATATTCAGAAGCGCTACGGGTCGGTCTGGGAAAAGCCGGTTGCGCAGATGCGTGAATGGGTGAGCGCAACGAAGGCGATCCTTGCTCACTTTGCTGGCGAAGGTCCGTTCGACTTCAAGGGGCAGTGGACAACGCACACGCTGATGACGCCGAACTTCAATCCGGGCCCGAATCCATATGGAAAGGCTCCGGTACTCGTTGGTGCACTTGGACCGAAGATGTGTGAAATGTCGGCCGAAGTTGCCGACGGTATTTTGGTGATGCCGTTCAACTCTGAACGACACTTCGCTGAGCGAACGATGCCTGCGCTTGAACGTGGCTTCGCGAAGGCGGGTCGTGATCGCAAGGACTTCGAAATCATTCTCGAAGTGATTTGTGCTGTTGGACAGACCGACGAGGAGATTGCTGCAGCAGCAACCGGTGTGAAAACACTTCTTGGTTTCTACGGTTCAACGCCTTCGTATAAGCCCGTGCTTGACGTTGAAGGTTGGGGCGAACTTCAGCCCGAACTCAACGCGCTTTCGAAGCAAGGTGACTGGGCTGGTATGGCCAAGAAGATTGACGAAGATGTTCTTCGAACGATTGCCGTGGTCGGAACGCCGAAGGAAGTTGCTGCGGAAATCGTTCGTCGTTACGGGCACGAGGCCGATCGCGTGTGCCTGTACTTCCCTGGTTATCCGATTACCGATGAATGCATTGCAGAAACAATTCGTGAAATCAAGGATGCCTCGGGAGAAGTTTGATGACTCGCACCATCGACACCGGTACCACCGATCTATTGGCGGAGCTGCACGAAGACGGAGTTCTGCTCGCCACGCTCAACCGTCCGGACACCCGAAATGCGTTTAGCGGTGAAATGGGTCGTGCGCTTGGCGACATCTATCGGATGGCCGATACCGATGACGACGTGCGCGTCGTTGTGCTCACGGGAACACCACCAGCGTTCTGCGCTGGTGCGGATTTCTCCAACGGTTCCAATGTTTTTGAACGTTCCGATGCGCCCGCCTTTAGTGCGAATCCGGTGAATCCTCCAGCATGGCGAATCCGCAAGCCCGTCATTGCTGCGGTGAATGGCCATGCAATTGGCGTTGGCTTCACACTTACGTTGCATTGCGATCTTCGTTTCATGGCACAGGACGCGAAATATGGAATCGTGCAGGTTCGTCGGGGCGTGATGCCCGATGCCATGAGTCACTGGACCCTTCCCCGCCTTGTCGGGTTGGCGAACGCAGCAGACATTCTTCTGACCGGCCGAACCTTCACTGGGGCCGAAGCCCGAGACCTTGGCGTCGCATCACGAGTTCTTCCGAACGACGACGTCTTGCCGCACGCACTCGAAGTTGCCCATGACATGGCCGTCAACACCGCACCGGTTTCTGTTGCAGTGAGTAAGCGCCTTCTTTGGGGAACCTTTTCGATGACGCCGGATGAAATCGATCGGGCCGAAACTGATCTTCATCACCACCTCATGGGCGAAGCTGACGCACGTGAAGGTGTCATGGCATTTCTTGAACGACGTGATCCGCAGTGGTCGCTTTCCGTCAATGACAACTGGCCAACCGACTGGCCGACACCGGGGGACATCACATGAACGAAGGCCTGACAATTACGACCAGCGATGTTCTGAACGGCTTTGATCTTTCGGGAACGGTCGTCCTCATTACCGGTGGAACGACTGGCCTGGGCAAAGAGTCCGCACGAGCGCTCGGCGCAGCGGGCGCCACCGTGGTCATCACGGCACGGAACGAGGAAAAGGGAAGCACAGCCGTTGCGCAACTCACCGAACTTGTTCCCAATGGTGATTTTTCTTTTGAAGTGATGGAACTTGGATCACTCGAAAGTGTTCGAGCATTCACCGATCGGTTCCTTGCTTCGAACGATCGACTCGATGTGCTGCTTGCCAACGCAGGAATCATGGCCGTTCCGTATGGCAAGACTGACGATGGTTTTGAATTGCAGTTCGGCACGAATCATCTCGGTCACTTCGTTTTGGTGAACCGATTACTGCCGCTGCTCAAGGCCAGCGCTCCGTCGCGAATTGTGAACCTGAGTTCGGCAGGCCACTTTGCGTCTGGAATTCTTTGGGACGACCCCAACTTTGAAACCAACGAGTATTCAAAGATGGAGGCCTACGGTCAGTCCAAAACGGCGAACATCCTCTTCACTGTGGAGCTTGAACGTCGATACGGCGATGCGGGAGTGCACGCATGGGCAGTGCATCCGGGAATGGTGATGACCGATCTCGCACGGAGCTTTACCAAGGATGACTTTGGCGACCTTGCCTCACGAGCCAAGAAGTCGGGCATGAAGATGCCAACTCTTGTGAATGTTGACGTTGGTGCGTCAACGCAAGTGTGGGCGTGTGTTAGCGCCGAAGCGCTTGAAAAGCCTGGTTCCTATTGTGCTGACCGCACATTTGCCGAGCCTTCTGAGTACGCGAATGATCCCGAATCAGCGAAGCGTCTTTGGGCACTTTCGGAACAACTTGTTGGGGAACAATTCCCCGAGAGCTGAACTCAGCGAGCGCGCAGTTCAAGTTGTTCGCGGTTGGTAATGCGATAGCGACGCTCTGACTGTTCGATCCAGCCAAGTCGCACAAAACTCGCAATTGCCTTGTTGACACGTTCACGTGATGCACCGACCATGCCAGCAAGTTCTTCCTGCGTAATCGGCAACGAGAATTCATCGGCCGCGCCAGCGAGTTCAAGAAGACGTTTTGCGGTGCGGCCAGTCACGTCGAGGAACACAGAATCAGCAAGTTGCTCGTCGGTGTTACGCAGGCGGTTGGCCAGCATCTCGACCACGTTCCAGAGAAGCTCCGGCTGATCGCGGTAGATGGTGCGCAGCGGGGCATACGGAATTGCAATGACCTCAGAGGGCTCAAGCGCTCGGGCTTCAGCAGAGCGGGCGAGTCCATCGAACAGCGGCATTTCGCCGAGGAGATCGCCACGCTCCATAAGAGCGACGACGGACTCGCGACCATCGATGGATCGATTGGCTATGGCGATTCGGCCAGAGACGACAACGAAGAGTTCGGTTGCTGCGTCGTTCTCGGTGAAAAGGACACCGCCACGAGCGAAGGCGCGCTGTTCAGCAGCAGCAACAACGGTATCGAGGGGAGTTCCGTCGAATCCTTTGAAGAACTCGATGGTGGTGAGGAGTTCGCGATCAGTCACAGCGCCGACTCTAGCGGCGTGAAGCGTGGTGTGACGTCGGTCCCGTGTTCGATGACGATGAGGGGGTGACCTCGCCTAGCCTCTCCAACATGGTTGCGAAGTGGTCAGCGCGATGATGATCAACGAATCGGTACCGACCGATGGTCCGGTCTGGACAATCGTGCTTGCTGCCGGATCCGGTCGTAGGTTTGGTGTGACCCCAAAGCAATACGAACTGCTTGGAAACGATCGAGTGATTGATCATTCACTTGCCGTGAGCCGTGCTGCTGCAGATCATATTGTTGTGGTGCTTGCGCCGGGACAGGAGCGCGAAGGCGAAGAACTCGTCGAATCGGGCGCAGCCGATGTCGCAGTAACCGGCGGGAGCGAGCGAGCTGATTCGGTTCGGGCTGCGCTTGCGGTGATCGATGAAGAGGCGGCCGTGATCGTTGTGCACGATGCAGCACGACCTCTTGCGTCTGGTGAATTGCATCAAGCGGTCGTCGCCGCGATTCATGGCGGCGCGGACGCAGTCATTCCTGCACTCCCGGTGACGGACACAATTAAGCGAATTTCTCATGACCACGAGGGTCGATCGGTGGTGCGAGAAACGCCCGATCGTTCGACTCTCGTGGCCGTTCAGACTCCACAAGCATTCCGAGCCGACATTCTTCGTGCCGCCCATGCCAGTTCTGCGGGAGCAACCGACGATGCTGCGCTTGTGGAAGCAATCGGTGGGACCGTCATCGTGATTGATGGAGAACCAACCAATATCAAGATCACCGGCCCCAACGATTTGGCCATCGCCGCAATTCTCTTCGACGCCCTCGGGTAGGTTGAGGGAATGACGGTACGAGTCGGACAAGGTTTCGACGTGCACGCGTTCTCCGACGATCCGGCTCGAAAACTGGTTCTCGGTGGCGTGGTGTTCGACGGTGAACCCGGGTTAATTGGCCACAGCGATGCTGATGTGGTGGCCCATGCATGTGCCGACGCACTTCTCGGCGCTGCGGGACTTGGCGATATCGGGCAGCACTTCCCTGACACCGATCCGAAGTGGGCTGGTGCCGACAGCATTGGACTCCTCACCGAAGTCGCTCGACTTGTTCGCGAATCTGGATTCGAACCAGGAAATGTTGACGCCGCAGTGGTGTGCGAGCGTCCGAAGTTGGCGCCTCGTCGTGACGAAATGTGTCAGCGACTCTCGAGCGCGGTTGGCGCGCCAGTCACCGTGAAGGGCAATCGTGCCGAGGGGCTTGGCGCAATTGGTCGCGGCGAAGGCATTGCGTGTTTCGCAGTTGCGGTGGTTGAACGATGAGCCCGGCACGCGGAGGTCGCGGCGGCGCAAAGTCGTCAGGTTCCAAGTCATCGGGACCGAAGTCCGGTAAGGGTGGTCCGCGCGGAAAGTCGGGTGGACCAAAGTCCAGTCGTAAACCCTCAGCGCCACGCGGCGGCACCAAACGCGCACCTGCTGCCAAGCGAGGTGCTTCACCCAAGTCCTCTGCTCCTGTAAAGGCAAAGGCTGGGGCAAAGGTCGGCAAGCCCATGTCGTCAGCGGCGAAGAAGGCGGTTGAGGCAAAGCAGGCTCGTCATGCTGCGGCGTCAGTGCGGAAGGCCGATCGTCCGGGAGGCACGCGTCGTGCTCGCGGCGAAGGTGATCGTCCGATTGCAAGAGGCCAAGCGATTCCGCGCGGGCTTGGTGGCGATCAGGTTGAAGGTCGCCAGGCTGTTCGCGAACTATTGCTCGCTGGCCGTCGCCGTGTTCGCGAGGTGATGGTTGCAGAAGAGCAGGACAACAACGACACGCTGCTTGACATCATTGAGCTCGCGCAGGATATGAAAATTCCGGTTCGTGAAGTGACGCGTACCAAGTTGTTCAGCGTTGCTCGTACCGAATCACCGCAAGGAGTTGTTGCTCGCGCTGATGAACTTGAAGATCACGATCTTCTTGATCTCGCCAAGCGCAAGAGTGCCAGTGGTGCACCTCCGTTCCTACTTGCAATGGACGGCGTCACCGATCCCGGCAATCTCGGAGCACTTCTTCGCTCCGCGGAATGCGCAGGTGTCACGGGAGTTGTTCTTCCGAAACACCGCGCAGTTCACATCACGCCGACGGTTACGAAGTCTGCTGCTGGTGCTGTTGAGTATTTGCCGATGGCATTGGTCGGCGGTCTTCCGAACGCGATTAGCGAACTTCGGGCTGCCGGCGTTTGGGTTGTGGGCCTCGACATGGGCGGCGACACCGACCTGTTCAACCTCACCGTTGCCGACGAACCGGTCTGCCTCGTAATGGGTGCGGAAGGAAAGGGCCTTTCACGCCTCGTTCGAGAGCGTTGCGATGCCGTCGCCGGCATTCCGCTTCTCGGTGAAGTTGCGTCGCTCAACGTTTCGGCAGCAGGCGCGCTTGCGTGTTACGAAGTCACCCGACGTCGACTGGCAGCAACGATCGTTGACTAAGAGCGGTTTGCTTGAGCGAGTTTCGCCAAAAGCTGGCGAGTTCGTTCGAGATTCTCGGCTCGCTCAGCGTCACTGTCTCCCACGGCAAACGTCATCGCCGAGAGGTCGGTGACACCTGAGGCTTCGTACGACGCGAGCCGCTCGGTGACCTCTTCTTCTGTGCCGATGACGGCAACTTCAGACGGAGCACCGCTTTCGCCGAGCTCAAGCATTCGGGCGTAGTTCGGCATGTGGCGGTACATACCGAACTTGAGTTCCGCGACTTCCTTGCCCTTCGCCGTGTCATCACACACAGCAAGGGGAAGTCCCGCGATGACGCGAGGCGTTGGACGACCGACTGCTTCAGCCGCTGCCGAAAGCTTCGGCAGCACATGCGTTGAGTGTGTCTTCTCATCGCACATCCACGTAATGGTTCCCGCAGCTCGCTCCCCAGCAAGTTTGAGCATGAGCGGCGCGAGTGCAGCAAGGAAGACGGGAACAGGCGTTGCGCCGGGTACATCGAGAATGGACTGCACGGAATAACGATCGCCCTGGAACGACACCGTTCCGCCCATTCCGCCAGGACCACCGTTGGTTTCATTCGCTTCGACCTGCGCAGCGGAACATGCATCAAGAACACTTACGTAGTCACGGACGTGATGAATGGCGCCGTCGTAGTCAGCGCCGTACCAGTTCTCGGCAACGTTTCGGTGTGACGGACCAATACCAAACGCTAAGCGGCCATTGCAGGCTGCCTGAGTGGTGAATGCGTGCTGTGCCATCCCGTACGGGTGATGAGACCACGTTGGAACGACTGCAGTACCGAGCTCAATACGCGAGGTCTCTCGGCCAACAATCGCAAGAGCTGTCAGCGCGTCGAGGCTCCATGGAATGTGCGGCACCCATCCGGTGTCGATGCCGTTTTCTTCCGCCCATACAGCGCGAGCTACGAGATCATCGATGGTTGAACCGTGAACTCCGGTTTCGGAGATGAAGAGTCCGATGCGCATGTCAGTTCGCGTTGATCGCGCGCCACACCCGTTCTGGGGTGAGCGGCATATCGATATGGCGAATGCCGAGATGCGAAACGGCGTCGATCACAGCGTTCTGCACCGCCGGCGTGGAGCCAATGGTTCCGGATTCTCCGATTCCCTTTGCTCCGAGTGGATTGATCGGTGAAGGAGTCTCGAGTTCAACACGTTCAAAGAGCGGGAACTCGGCAGCTGACGGCATGAGGTAGTCGAGCAATGTCGTGCTCAACGGATTTCCGTCCTCGTCATAACGAACTTCTTCGAACAACGCTTGCGAGATGCCCTGCGCGAGACCACCGTGCACCTGGCCATCGACCAACAATGGATTGAGGATGACGCCTGCATCATCGCAAGCGATGATGCGTCGAAGTTCAACTTTTCCAGTGTCAGAGTCAATGTCGACCACTGCAACATGCGTACCGAACGGAAAGGTTGGTCCGCTTGCGGTGAAATCGGAAAGCGCGAACAACGCGTTTGCTTCTTCGCTGGAGGTCGCTCCGATGTCTTCCCAGCCAAGGCTGACGGCGGGAGTTCCGGCGACATGGAAACGGGCAGTGTCGACATCGAGCACGACATCAGCGGGGTTGGCTTCAAGGAGATCAGCGGCGCGTTGGAGGGCAATCTCGACAACCTTGCTGGTTGCGTCGAAGACCGCACTGCCGGCGATCTGCAGCGATCGTGATCCGCCGGTGGTTTCGCCAGTCGGAACGAGATCGGTGTCGCCGTAGACGACTTCGATCCGATCAAGAGGAATACCGGTTTGATCCGAGACGAGCATCGACCATGAGGTGACGTGGCCTTGGCCGTAGGGGTTTGAGCCAGTAACAACTCGTGCACTTCCATCGGCCAGTACCTCGACTGATCCGTACTCACTTCCGAGTCCGGCTCCGGTGATTTCGACATAGGTGGCAATCCCAATTCCCATGAGTTGGCGGTCGCCATTGGCCCGTCGACGAGCTTGTTCTGCGAGAAGGTCTTCGTAGCCCGCTGCAGCGAGGGCCCGGTTCAACGATTCTTCGTAGTTGCCGCTGTCATAGGTGGTTCCGGTTGGAGTCGTGAAGGGGAACGCGTCCGGTTGCACGAAGTTGCGTCGGCGAATTTCGGCGGGATCAAGGCCGGCTTCATCGGCGAAGAGGTCAACTGCGCGTTCAAGAGCGGCGCTTGCTTCGGGTCGACCTGCACCGCGGTACGCGCCGGTTGGTGTGGTGTTGGTTGCGACTGATTTGGATGACACCTCAACGGCAGGAATGTCGTAAACGCCAGTCGCCATGATGCGCGTCGCATAGGGGAGCACTGCGCCCATATTCGGATAGCCGCCCGCATCTTGGAGGATTTCGATCTTGTAGGCGAGAAGGTTGCCTTCCTTGGTTCCGCCCAACGTGACGGTTTGAACCTGACCCCGGCCGTGGCCCATGCCGGTCATGTTCTCGGAACGAGTTTCCGTCCATCGCACGGGTCGACCAGTGCGGCGAGACAACTCACCAAGTACCACCGCTTCAGGTGCCGCATGAGCTTTTGCTCCAAAGCCGCCACCGACGTCGGGACAAATCACGCGCATCTGGTCGTGCTCGAGTCCGTAAATCTCCGAGACAGTATTGCGAACTGGATGGGTTCCTTGGCAACCGAGTTCGAGAATCAAGCGACCGTCTTCCCACCAGGCAATTGCACTTCGGTTTTCAATCGGCGCTGGTGCAAGACGTTGATTCACTGTGGTTTGGGTTACGACGACATCGCAGTTCTCGAATGAAATTGGTTCACCATGGTGGTCTGACTGCATTGCGATGTTCGTTGCGACGTGAGGAAACAAATAGATTGCGTCGTCCGCGAGTGCATCGCGCGGGTCGATGATCGCTGGAAGCGGATCGATGTCAACAATGACAAGCTCAGCAGCATCGACTGCGGCGGCTCGCGTTTCTGCCACCACAGCAACGATCGGTTCGCCGACATATCGGACTCGATCGCGCGCCAGCACCGGCCGGGTGATCGATTGATTGATCAACATAAACGGTTTGATGTCGCCGATCGTGAGGTCGGCACTCGTCACGACGTCGACGACTCCGGGTGCAGTGAGAGCCTCGGTGACATCAATCGATGCAATGTCGCCGTGGGCGACCATTGATCGGACATAGACCACGTGAAGGGCGCCGTCGACACTGATGTCGTCGACGTACTGGCCCCCTGTTGTAAGCAGTGCCGGATCTTCTTTCCGTACGACTCGATTCCCCAAAATGCTCATACTCGGACGCTACCGGGCGCACGGGCTTGGGGTCGGGGTGGTTGGTAGTTGCGAAAACATCGCAGGGCGATAACCATCACCGGACTCATGACTTTGGGGGGAACACAATGGCTGGAACGACATGGATCTGGGAACCTCCGGCGGGAGCCGATGTTCTGTTTGCGCCAGGCGCGCCATTCGAAATCACGACAGAACCGGTCCTCGGCGTTGAATGCAAAGTCTTCAAGAACCGATTGAGCAATGTCCGCGAAGTTCTGACGACGTACACATCTCGTCATGGCGATCTTCCCAATCTGGTCTTCCCTGATATCACCTTGACCTTCAACGATGTACAGGCGTCGACTGCTCGAGTCGCAGCGTGGTTCGCTGAGCGCGGCGTCGTGAAGGGTGATCGCGTCGCCTTTGCGTCGGCGAACGTTGCGTCATATGTCATCGGGTGGTGGGCGACGCTTGCGAGCGGAGCCATCGTTTCCAGCCTCAATGGGTGGTGGACTCCTTCGGAACTTCTCCATGGCATCGAATTGTCGAAGCCTCGACTCGTATTCGCTGATGGGCCCCGAATGAAGCGACTTCTCGAGGCTGGACTTCCTGCTGATGTCGAAGTCCATGACCTTTCCGAACTTGAACATTTGCTTGGTCCCGCTAGGGCCGATGACCCTGCGCTTCCTTCGGTTGCGATCGACGAAGATGATCCTGCGGTGTTGTTGTTCACGAGTGGAACGACTGGGCGACCGAAGGCTGCGTGTCTTTCGCATCGCAACTTTGTGCATTTCCCGTTGGCCGCAACGCTTGCTGGTGCGATTGGTGCGGTACTCACTCCGCAGCCAGCTCCTGGTCCCGAAGCGCCAGCACCAAAGCAGCCGTCGAGCATCATGGTGGGCCCGCTTTTCCATGTTTCAGGTGTTGTGCCGTTGATTACTGCGCACTACACGGGTTCGAAGTTGGTGTTTCCGCCGGTTGGTTCATGGAGCGAAACGACACATCTCGAACTTACGCAGGAACATTCAGTTGGTGGCTGGAGTGCTGTGCCGACGCAGTTCTGGCGCTTGCTGGAACATCCCGACTTCGACAAGTACGACACGTCAAGCGTCACTGTCGTCGGCGGAGGCGGTGCAACCTATTCGCCTGAACTTCTCCGACTGATGGCGCGCAAACTTCCTCAGGCTCGACTCGGAGTTGGCTACGGCATGAGCGAGACCCTTGGATCTGGTTCGCGACTCGGTGGCCTCGCAATGAACGAATGGCCAGCTTCGGTGGGCACAGTCGAAACCATGTGTGAACTCGAGATTCGTGATGAAAACGACAATGTCGTTGAAGATGGCGAAGTTGGGGAGATCTGCATCAGAGGTGCAGTGGTGTTCCTTGGGTATTGGGACAATCCAGAGGCTTCGGCCAAAGCTCTCGATGACCGCCGTTGGTACCGCACAGGCGATTACGGCCGTATTTCCGATGGCGTGTTGTTCCTTGAAAGCCGCATGCGCGACATGATCATCCGTGGTGGCGAGAACATTTACCCGATTGAAATTGAACACCGCCTCGAAGAACACCCAGAGGTTGCCGAAGTTGCTGTTGTCGGCGTTCCGCATCATCAACTTGGCCAAGAAGTTGCTGCAGTCATTGTGCTCAAGCCCGGTTCGGAACTCGATCGTGAAGGCGTGAAGGCGTGGGTCGGGGACGAACTTTCTCGTTACAAGGTCCCGACACATGTGCTCTTCCGTGACGCCCTCCCCTACAACGCCACGGGTAAAGTCTTGAAGCACGAACTTGAAGCAGAGATTTCTGCAGAATTGAGTTGATTCACTGTGTCTGAAGTTCTGAGCTCGCGACGCGGACGCCTTTTTGCAATTGTTGTGCTGTCTTCAGCCCTGCTGATAGTGACGGCCTGCGGTTCGAAAAGTTCCTCGTCGACGTCCACGACATCTCGTTCAGCGTCATCCGCGCCATCGTCGACCTTGGTGCCGAATGCGCCTGTCGCAGTTCCTGCCTGGACTCCACCTGTGCAGGCCACCGATCTCATGACCGACGCGTCGACGCCCAAGGTTGTGTCGTACGGGTCTGACCCAAACCAGAACCTTGAGGTGTTTCAGTCCTCGGGGGATCCTCAAGGAACAATCGTCTACATCCATGGTGGTGCGTGGGAGGGCGGTTCAATGCAACAGAACACCTCCGCCATCATTCAGGCTCAGGAAGAACAAGAGCGCGCTGCCGAACTCACGCAGTTAACTCAAGTGGCATCCAATGGCGTCCTCGACGAATTGAAGCCGCAACTTACGACCGGCTGGGACATTGTTTCCATTAACTACCGCCTCGCGACAGCGACGGCCGGCCCCGGTATTCGCGCAACGCAACTTATGAACGACGTCGACCACGCAATGCGCTACATCGTGGCGAATGCAAAGCAACTTGGGCTGGACATGTCGACCTTCGTCATCTCTGGCGGGTCGGCAGGCGGCCACCTGGTGTTGATGGAAGCGCTCACTGCTGCATCGGGTCAGTTCATGGATCCATCACTTCCGTCTGATTTGAAGAACGTGAAACTTTCGTTCGACGGCGTCATTGCGATGGTCGCGCCTTCTGATCTCAACACGCTCTATCTCGCCGGTGGTATTGCCCCGCCAGGTCAAGAAGCGTTGCTGGGTTGCTCGCTGCAGAATCCGCCGTACGTTGCCGGAATGCCGCAGTGCGATGAGGCAGTTGTGAATCAGTTCTCGCCGATCACCTACACAAAGGCTGCGAGTGCAAATGGGGTGACGCTGCCACCGGCGTACTTCGCCTACGGCGGTCTCGACACGCTGGTGCTCATCTCCACCCAGGGCATGCCCGAGATCAACGCGTGGGCAGCGGCGTCTGGTCCAAACCAAACTTGGTACGACCTTCCGCCGCAGGGAACGCACAACATCGACGACAACGTCAACGAGCTGGCTCTTGATAACTGGCTTGACAATGTCGCGAATGCAACCTGGACCGGGCCGAACGCCAAGACTCCGACGAACTAGTGCTTACCGGTGTGGAGCGGTGCGGGCGCGTCGCCTAGCCTTTTCGTTTCCGCCCGGGTAGCTCAGTCGGCAGAGCACCTGTCTTGTAAACAGGATGTCGAGGGTTCGATTCCCTCCTCGGGCTCTCACCAAGCGATAACGCTGTTCGCGGCGAGGGCACTGATCGCGTCGTCGCCAATACCGAATTCGGCGAGCACCGATGGTGTATCGCAACCGGGATAGGCATAGGTCGTTCGTAGCTCACCCGGAGTTCGGCTTAGGCGTGGGGCAGGCAACAGTTGCGGTACCGAGCCTTCGACAGGAACGAAATTGCCGCGAGCAACATTGTGCGGATGTTGTTCCGCTTCGGCGAAGGAAAGCACCGGCGCGTAGCAAACGTCGGTTCCTTCGAGAAGCGCTGACCATTCATCGCGAGTTTTTGTGCGGAAAACCTGACTGAACCGAGCGCGAATTTCGGGCCAACCATTCATATCGTTTTGGTCGGGAAGCGATTCGGGATCGATTTCGAGTTTCTCGAGGAGTTGCGCGTAGAACTTCGCTTCAATGGGTGCAACGGTGACGTGTTTGCCGTCGGCTGTTTCGTACACGTTGTAGAACGGTGCGCCGCCGTCGAAAAGGTTGGTGCCGACCGGACCGGTATGGAAACCAGTGCGCGTCATTCCGTAGAAGACCTGGAAGATCGACATCACGCCATCGACCATTGCGGCATCGATGACCTGTCCCTTCCCCGAGCGCTGCGCTTCAAGCAGCGCGCATACGACGCCAAAGGCCAGATGAAGTCCTCCGCCGGCAAAATCGCCGAAGACCTGCAACATCGGCACGAGGGGCATCCCCTCGGCTCCGATGGAACCGATTGCTCCGGTCATTGCCTCATAATTCAGTGAATGGCCTGCAGTGTGTGAGAGTGGTCCATCTTGACCCCAGCCGGTGAGGCGGCCGTAGACGAGCTTCGGGTTGCGAGCCATGAGATCTTCGGGGCCGATACCGAGGCGTTCACACACGCCGGGACGAAATGCTTCGCAGAAGACGTCGGCTTTCTCGACGAGTGTCTTAAGGAGCTCGACACCTTCGGGAGATTTAAGGTCAATGGCGATCGACCTGCGGCCACGATCGAATTCGCTATGGCGCTCCGTCGGCTTCTCGCCTGCAGGGACTTCGTACAGCGGATGGACGCGAATGATGTCTGCACCCATATCGGCAAGTTTGAGAGTGCCGTACGGCAACGCCCCTAGCCCCGCGAGTTCAATAATTGTGACGCCTTCGAGTGGTCCCATGACTCCCCCTTGCTGAGCGCAGGTGACCCTATCGGTTGAGCGAAATGCCCGGTCAGACGCGTGCTCTCGTTGTCAACTGAAATTTGGACCTGAGGGTGCTTGCGTTGGAGCGTTTTGGCGACGAACATCAGCGCCGATGGAACTCACAGAACGCGATAGGGCAATCCTCGATTTCGAGCGCAGCTGGTGGCACGAAACCGGACCCAAGGAGACGCTCATCCAAGAGCGCTTTGAGTTGTCAGCCAGTCGCTATTACGAGATCCTCGGCCAACTGCTTGAAAGCCCCGAGGCCTACGACTACGACCCGCTTGGTGTTCGTCGTCTTCGTCGCCTTCGTGACCGTCGCCGTCGCGCTCGCCAAGAGACTGCTCAGCAGCAAGCCAGCGAACCGTCTGGCCCCTGAAAATGACCGCTGACACTCCCGCACCCGACGACCAACACAATGGTCGCGGCACACGGACTGGTGTCATCATCGTCGCTGTTGCAGTTCTGGTTGGACTGATCCTTCTCACAAAGGGCTACGGATCGGGCCAATCGGAGGTTTCGCCCTCGACCGAAGGTTCTTCTAAAACTTCGGTTGTCGTCACGACCACGACAACGTTGGTGGCTAATGCCCCCGCCAGCGTCAAGGTCAAAGTTGTCAACGCGACCAACGTGGCGGGCTTGGCGACCAAGACTCGTGATCGTCTGCAAACCGCGGGCTACACGCAGGTTGCGGTTGGTGATTCGCCAAAACCTCAAGAGAAGACCACGGTGTATTACGCCGTGGGATCCGAAGCCGACGGTCAAGCAGTCGGAAAGGCCCTCGGCCTCAACGCCGATCAGGTGTTGCAGATGCCGGAACCTCCGCCAGCAGAACTCGCTGGTGCAACCGTTTTGGTCATGGCGGGACTCGATCTCAGTTAATCCAGTTGGAACGTTGCGCTAGGACAACGCAACCTGATCAAGCGTTTCACCCGTGCGAGCGATAGCTGTGAGTGTGAGCGTCGATGATGTCGCCTCAATCCCGAGAAAATGATGTCGTTGCGCCGATGCCATTAGTGCAGGTGTGGCAACGCAACTCGTGATCGGGTAGGTCGGCATTCCGCCGCCACCCGTCACCACAAATGTCGTGGTTGCTTGTTGGAATCGCTGATAGTTGTGGTCGTGTCCGGTAATCACGAGATCGACATTGTGTGCTGTCAACACCGGTAACCATGAGTTAATCACTTCCTGTGTGTTTCCGTGTTTGCTGCATGACCACACTGGATGATGAAACATCACGACTCTCCAACGCGGCGTGCCACTAGAAAGTTTTGATTCAAGCCATGCTGTTTGCGTTGCTGAAACGTTGTTTGAATCGAGGACGAGTAGCTGCAGGGTTACACCACCACTGGTGATGAGTTTCTCGTAGGAGCGATCAGGTAGAGAGATGTAGGACATCAAGTCGTTCCCGTTGTTCCACATCACGTCGTGATTTCCGAGCGCAGCCCAAAACGGCATGGACGAGCGCAGCGTTGCGTACGGAGTATCGATGGTCGCAGCGAAACGCGAAGGGGAACCGTCGGGATACACAATGTCTCCCGCCTCAAGGAGCGCATCGACATGACGGGTGCTGGCCCAGTTCTGCATTTGTTGGGCAACTTGTGTCTGTGTGATGTCTCCTGATCCAGCGTCGCCAAAAGCGAGAAGCCCGATGGGGGGTGCTGTCGGGGTGGTGATCGTGGTTGTTGTCGCCGGAAGGGAACTCGTGGTTGACGAGGTGGAAGTCACCCGGGTGGTTGTGGTTATCGACGTTGGTGGGGTCGGCTCTGGTGGTGTTGTTGCGGTCGTCGATGTGCTCGTCGTTGATACGGGCGTTGATTCGGTCGTTGGAAGCAACGCGCAACTTGTACTGAGAGCAAGCAAAATCGCCAGGCCAGAAAGGAAAGCGTGACGGTTCTTCATGCTTTGGCTACCGACAAGCCGCCTGTGATCGTTACAGGGGTCGGAGAGCCTGCTTCACTTAAGGAATGCGGGTTGTCGTAGCTCCGGACAAGTTCAAAGGAACGGTAAGCGCATCGGACCTCGCTGGAGCGATCGGAACTGCACTCATCGCAGCCGGCCACGAGGCCGATCTGTGCCCGATGGCCGACGGCGGAGAAGGGTTTCTCGAGGTGCTTGGTGGCTCGAATCGGATCACGACGGTGACGGGCCCTCTGGGCGCACCGGTGGATGCCGGTTGGCGGTTAGCGAAGGGAACCGCAGTCATTGAAATGGCATCGGCATCTGGACTCGTGCTTGCTGGCGGTGCCGAAGAGAACGATGCAATCGAAGCGACGACTCGCGGTGTTGGCGAATTGCTCATGAGCGCTGTCGAAGCTGGAGCACGTCGCATCGTTGTTGGTGTCGGCGGATCCGCGACGACTGATGGCGGTCTCGGCGCACTGAAGGCTATGCATCCAACACAAAAGTTTCGCGGCATCGACCTTTCGGTTGCATGTGATGTGCGCACAACATTTGTCGACGCCGCCGAAGTCTTCGCGCCGCAGAAAGGCGCATCGCCATCACAAGTTGCGTTACTGCGTCGTCGACTCGAACGTTTAGCGCAGGTCTACAAAATGGAATCTGGCGTTGACGTCACCGAGGTCGAAGGTTCGGGAGCGGCCGGCGGACTTGCGGGCGGGCTACTCACCGTGGGAGCGAAACTCGTCAGCGGTTTCGATTTCATCGCTGATGAAGTTGGACTCGATGAACTGATCGAAGGCGCAGACATTGTCATTACAGGCGAAGGATTTCTTGACGAGGAATCTTTCGACGGAAAAGTTGTCGGCGGCGTAGCAGCGCTTTGCGCCGACCTCAATGTTCCATGTCTTGCGATTGTCGGGGAAGTTATCGAACCATTACCGACGTTCCCACCAGGGTTCACTGTGGTGTCATTGGTCGATCGATTTGGCAACGATCGCTCGATGAACGAACCGATTGATTGTGCGATTGAAGTCGTGCTTGAGTTTGTCGAGCACTGATTTCGGTAACTGAACTCGATAGTTGAATTCGAGAACTTAAAGAGAATCGATCAGAATTTCGAGATTACGTCGTCGGCAAATTTCGCCATTGCCTCGGGCAACTTCTTTGGGCTCATTGCCAACGGCGGGACAAGCATTCGTGTCACGCCGAAATCGGCGAGCATCTTGATTGTCTCGGCGTTCGGTGCACCACCAGTCGTGATTTCAATCGTGTTCGGGTCTCGACCAGCGGCTTCGGCGGCAGTGCGCATCACTGGAAGAAGCTCAGGAAGTTTGCGCGGATCGGCAGGAAAGAATCCATCGCCAAACTTTCCGGCACGTCGGGCGGCCGGTTTCGAATGGCCGCCGACGACAACAGGAATGTTCCCGTTTGCTGGCTTTGGAAACGAGTAGATGTCACTGAAGGAACTGTGGGTGCCCTGATAACTCGCTACCTCGCTATTCCAGAGTGCGCGCAGCGCGTGAATGGAATCGTCGGTATGTGCACCACGGTCATCCCAGCCAACACCGATGGCATCAAACTCTTCGTGCAGCCAACCGACACCAACGCCGAGAATGAAGCGTCCGCCGGTGAGCATGTCGAGCGTTGCGCATTCCTTCGCAAATACCACTGGATTGCGCAGCGGAAGAATCATGACACCGGTTGCCAGTTTCAGCGTTGTGGTGTGCGCGCCAACCCAAGTGAGCCACATGAGGGGATCAGGAACTGGCGCGGTTTCGTCGCCGGGCATCTTCCCGTCACGTGAGTACGGGTACTCACTTTCGTAACCCTTGGGGATCGCCGGGTGCTCCACGGTCCAAACGCTTTCAAAGCCGTTTTGTTCGGCGCATTGGCCCATGGTGATTGCGCCTTCGGGGGTTGTGTAGGCGCCGGTGTTCGCAAAGATGATTCCAAAATCCATTGACGAAACGTAGGTCAGATTTTTTTGAGACGACGGACGAAATCAGTCTGAAAGCCGGGGATGCATCTGTCGATAGGAATCGATTGATGCAAGGGCTGGACGCTCGGCATAGGAGATCTCGTGTGAATCGAGATCGGGCGGGCTCAGCGTGAACGAGTCGGGAACAAGTCCCGATTGAATTCGGCGCATCGCGGCCTGCATGACCTGCGCGGCCATCGGGGACAACTCGTGAAGTGGCCGGTTGCGATGGATGCGTTCGCCGAGGTCAACCTGCGCGATTGATTTGGCACCAAATTGCTTCACAATGTCGATGAGCATTGCGATATCGACGCCGTATCCCTCAACAAATGGCAATTGCTCAAGAACGGTTCGACGTCCGCCGTATTCACCTGAAAGTGGTTGAACGATTTCACCCAATTCGGGAAAGCACATTGTGAGTAGCGGCCGCGCAACAAGTTCGGTAACGCGACCGCCACCTCGAACGTGGCCGTCGACCGGTCGCTCATAGAAGCCCTTTACAAACCCAACCGATGAGTCGGTGAGAAGCGGCCCGAGCATTCCTGAAATGAAACGAGTGCTGAAGTCGCGAACGTCGGCATCGCACCACACAACAACGTCACCACTTGATGCGTAGAGCGACTTCCAAAGTGCTTCTCCTTTGCCGTGACCACGGCCGAATTCAACAAGCACCGTTGACGCGTCGACAACCGTTGCACCCGCGGTGCGTGCTTCGTCGGCTGTGCGATCTGTTGAGTGATCATCGACAACGATGATTTCGTCAACGAGCGGGCGGGCCTCGACCAACTTGGTACGAATCCGTTCGACGATCTGTCCCACCGTTGGTTCTTCGTTTCGAGCGGGGATGCACACCGACACCGTTGTCGTGCCTTTGATCGCGACGAGCTCATCGAGATCGAACGCGCTGGCAACGTGGGTGCGGGTGGTGCTCACGCCTCCATCGTTGGCGAGACCGGCCCCGGGGGCAAGGCGAAACGGGAACTTGTTTCAATAGGTGTCACCGAGCGGCTGGTCGCTAGGCTTGCAGCTGTTCGATACCCACGTCCGAGGTTTCTGTCATGAGCGTTTCCGTCCGAGTTCCCCCCGTCTTCCGTCCGCTGACCTCAGGTCAGTCGACCGTGTCGGTCGAGGGCGCCACGGTTGCACAGGTCCTGGCCAGCCTCGACGCTGCCTATCCGGGTTTTTCCGAGAAACTCCTTTCAGACGACGGCAGCCTCGTGCGCTATGTCAACGTGTTCGTCGACGATGATGATGTCCGCTTCATGGAGGGTCTCGACACTGTCGTACCCGATGGCGTCACCGTCTCAATCATGCAGGCCGTGGCCGGCGGGGCCTGAGCCCGCTCACGAACTTTCGGTGCGTGCTTAGTCCCACGCAGACCCCACGGTCGGAATCAGATTGGTCCTTGTGCGGTTGTAGAGGACATGCCTCCCGAACTTCTGGTCATCGGCTACGAAGACCGCCTCCTCCAAGATCACCAAGCCCTTCTCAATGCTGCACGTGAGGAAGGTTTCGGCGTTGAGCTCGTCGACCCCTCTCGACTCACTATCGACATTCGGGCCGATGCCACTGAGGTCCTCGTCGACGGCATCCCCCGCACCCCGGCAGTGGCGCTGCCTCGTGGTGTGAACAGGCCATGGCCGTTCGTGCGACAAGTGCTTGAGGTGTGGGCGGGATATGGCACCCGCGTGCTTCCATCCGTCGACGCCGCTGATCGATGCGCCGACAAACTTGCGACTCTCCGGGTGCTCGCAGCCCGAGGCGTGCCGACGCTCCCCACCCTCGGTGTGCTGGCCGGACCGGGCACCACCATTAACGATCACTCGTTCTCTGACGAGGTACTCGTCACCAAACCGGCACGGGCCTCAAAGGGTCGCGGAGTCAGGGCTGCGACGCGTTCGGAGACGCTCGACGAGTTGTGCTCGCGTCTCCCCCTTGTCGATGGACTGGTCGACCATCAAATCGTGCAGCCCCGAGCCGACCAGTGGGGAATTGATCATCGAGTCGTGGTCGCCGATGGGGAGGTGGTGGCGATGACGCGTCGCCACGGCGCACCGGGCGCTATCACCACCAACACGCGAGGCTCCACCGTCGTCGATGTGGATGAACCGTGGTCGGAAGATCCCGAGGTGGCGCGTGTTGCAGTCGCGGCATGCGCGGCACTCGGACTTGAGTTCGGTGGCATCGACGTGATCGTTCACGAAGGTCGCGCCGTCGTGCTCGAGGCGAACGCCTGGCCGGGCCTGGCCGCCCATGTACGTGGACCGCACATTGCGCAGGCCTTGGTGCGGTGTGCCGTGCGTTCGGGGGCTCCGCAACCGGCGTGAATCGACCCAACCGGTCGACCCGGAATTTGATCGGCTGATCGTGGGACCGGGTTTTTGCGCTTCAGGTTGCGATTCTGGCCCGACGGTGGTTTCCTGTTAGCAGTCTCCTCGTGAGAGTGCTAGCGCCGTTTGGCGTGGACTCCAGCGGGAACCCCCTGCGCCCGGAATTTCGGGCCATATCAGCAACCGGAGAGGAATCAACGATGGCCAAGATCATCGAATTCGACGAGACCGCACGACGTGGTCTCGAACGCGGCATGAACCAGCTCGCCGACGCAGTGCGCGTCACCCTCGGCCCGAAGGGTCGCAATGTGGTGCTCGACAAGAAGTGGGGCGCTCCCACGATCACCAATGACGGTGTCTCAATCGCCAAGGAAATCGAACTCGAAGACCCCTACGAGCGCATCGGCGCCGAACTGGTCAAAGAGGTTGCCAAGAAGACCGACAGCGTTGCCGGTGACGGCACCACCACCGCCACCGTGCTCGCATGGTCGATGGTCGGCGCTGGTCTGCGCAACGTTGCTGCAGGCGCCAACCCGATGTCGCTCAAGAAGGGCATCGAAGCAGCGGTTGCCGCTGCAGTTGAAGGCATTCACTCCGTCGCTGTTGAGGTTGACGACAAGAGCCAGATCGCGCAGGTTGCTGGTATCTCGGCTGCCGATCCCGAAATCGGATCGATGATCGCCGAAGCCATCGACAAGGTTGGCAAGGACGGCGTCATCACCGTTGAAGAGTCCAACACCTTCGGTATGGAAATGGATCTTGTTGAAGGCATGCGCTTCGACAAGGGCTACATCTCGCCGTACTTCGTGACCGACACTGACCGCATGGAAGCCGTGCTCGAGAACCCGTACATCATCTTCGTGGGTTCGAAGATCACTGCAGTTCGCGATCTTGTTCCGGTTCTCGAAAAGGTCATGCAGACCTCACGCCCCCTCGTGATCATCGCTGAAGACATCGAGGGTGAAGCACTCGCCACGCTCGTGGTCAACAAGATCCGTGGCACGTTCAACTCCGTTGCCGTCAAGGCGCCTGGCTTTGGTGATCGTCGTAAGGCGATGCTGCAGGACATGGCCGTTCTTACTGGTGGGCAGGTCATCACCGAAGATGTTGGTCTGAAGGTCGAAAACGCAACACTTGATCTTCTTGGTCAGGCTCGCAAGATCGTCATTTCGAAGGACGAAACCACCGTCATCGAAGGCGCTGGCGACGATGCCGACATCAACGCACGAATCGCACAGATCAAGGCCGAAATCGATCGCACCGATTCCGATTACGACCGCGAGAAGTTGCAGGAACGTCTCGCAAAGCTTTCGGGCGGCGTTGCCGTTCTCAAAGTTGGCGCAGCCACTGAGGTTGAGCTCAAGGAAAAGAAGCACCGCATCGAAGATGCGGTCAGCACCACCAAGGCCGCTATTGAAGAAGGCGTCGTTGCCGGTGGCGGCGTCACGCTTCTTCGCATTCAGTCCAAGGTGCTCGAACTCGCCAAGACTCTCGATGCCGATGAAGCAACCGGTGCACGCATCGTTGCTCACGCACTCGAAGAACCCATCAAGCAGATCGCAACCAACGCTGGCCTTGAAGGCGGCGTAGTTGTGGCCAAGGTTCTTTCGCTGAAGGGCGCTTCTGAAGGTCTCAACGCTGCAACTGGCGACTACGAAGACCTCGTGAAGGCCGGCATCATCGATGCGGCGAAGGTGACTCGTTCGGCGCTGCAGAACGCAGCCTCGATCGCAGCATTGTTCCTTACGACCGAAGCAGTCATCGCCGACAAGCCCGAGGGCGCTGGCGGCGGTATGCCGGACATGGGCGATTTCTGATCGTCTTTCGGTTCTCAGTTTGAAAACGGGCGCCCTTCGGGGCGCCCGTTTCGCGTGCGGGTACCGTGTCACCCATGGCTCGCCGGCGATCAGACAATGTTCTTGCTCGTCGTTTGAGCGACGGCGGGCGAATCGACGAGGGTCGTCGTCCAGAAGAACTCATTGTCGAAGAGCCTCTTGAGATTCGTCTTGACGGAACCGTTGTCGCTACGACGATGCGCACGCCTGGTCATGACTTTGAGTTGGCGGCGGGTCTTTGTTTCACCGACGGTTTGTTGGGTGATGCGCCGATCGAAACCTGTCGCTATTGCGGAACCGGCAGTGCGGTGGAAACCGAATTCAACGTTGTGAGCATCGACACCGGTGGGAAAGCACCCACGCCGACTCCTCGACTTTCGACAACCTCTTCGTCATGCGGGATCTGTGGTTCAACGCAGATCGATGAACTGACCGAGCGCCTTTCGCCGCTGTCTGCGTATGAACCTTGGTCTATTGAAGTGATGCTTGATGCCATCGATCGTGTTCGCGCTGAGCAGGAACTCTTTGCTCGCACCGGTGGCGTGCATGCTGCAGCCGCGTTTGATCGAGATGGTCAACTCTTGTTGGTGCGAGAAGACATCGGCCGTCATAACGCCGTCGACAAAGTTGTCGGAACGTTGTTCTTGGAAGCGAAACTTCCCGCTTCGGATCTCGCGCTTTTCGTGAGCGGGCGCGCATCATTCGAAATTGTGCAGAAAGCGTGGGCCGCAGGTTTCGAAGCAATGATTGCGGTTTCGGCACCGTCGGCACTGGCGGTTGAAACTGCACGCGCCGCCGGCATGACGTTGGCAGGTTTTGTGCGCGATGGTGGCTGCAATATCTACTGCGGACCAGGAGTGGCCGACTGATGCGCCGCATTAATCCGAAGTTCTGGGTGAGCCCACGTCCAAATGGCATTGGGCTCGACAAGCCGTTTCACCACATCGATATGGCGAAACTGGCGTGGGCAAATAGACGCCATGGGCGTTACGCCTGGAAGGTGCTCACGCAGGGCGTTTGCGATGGCTGTGCGCTGGGCGTTGCGGGTCTGCATGACTGGACGATGGATGACATTCATCTTTGCTTGACACGGTTGCGACTTCTCGAAATGAATTGTGCCGATCCCATCTCGGATTCGGCATTCAAAGATGTCGCGACATTGCGATTGAAATCGGGCAAGGAACTTCGCGACCTCGGACGTCTTGCGCACCCCATGCGGCGGCGACGCGGCGAGCGCGGATTCACACGGATCTCATGGGAAGAAGCGCTTGGAGAAATCTCCGACCGATTGCGTACGACCGATCCCGATCGCGTTGGCATGTTCCTGACGAGTCGGGGAATTACGAACGAGACCTATTACGCAGCCGGTAAAGCAGCGCGCTCCATGGGGATTGCCAACGTCGATTCTGCGGCGCGCATTTGTCATGCGCCGTCGACGACTGCGCTTAAGGCAACGATTGGCGTGGCGGCGACCACGTGTTCGTTGTCTGATGTCATGAAGACAGATTTGCTCGTTATTTGGGGAGCGAACCCGGCCAACAACCAGCCGGTCTTTATGAAGTACCTGTACAAGGCTCGGATGTCGGGAACTCGAGTCGTCGTCATCAATCCGTTCCTTGAGCCCGGGCTTGAGCACTACTGGGTGCCCTCAACAACTGAATCGGCGCTGTTCGGCACGAAGATGTGCGATCTGCATGTACCGGTTCGTCCGGGTGGTGACGTTGCCTTCGCTGATGCAGCGTTGAAGCGGTTGATTGAGCGCGATGCGGTCGATCACGCATTCATCGCAGAGCACACTGACCATTGGGACAACGTTGTCGCCCACCTCTCCGATCTCACCTACGAAGAACTGCTCGACGACGCCGGCCTCTCCATGGCGCAACTCGATGCATTTGTCGATGAATACGCAAACGCGAGCTCCGCAATCCTGCTTTGGTCGATGGGTATCACGCAGCACAAACATGCCGGCGCCGGAGTTCGCGGCATCGTGAATCTTGCACTTGCTCGCGGCAATGTTGGTCGCGATGGCGCAGGCCTTATGCCGATTCGTGGCCATAGCGGCGTGCAGGGTGGTGCGGAGATGGGTGCCTATGCCACGGCACTTCCGGGTGGTCTTGAACCGAACGAATCGAATGCCGCAGTGATTGCGAAGCAATGGGGATTCGATGTTCCCGCGCGCGCTGGTCTGACGGCAGCGGAAATGCCCGAGGCCGCGCTTGCCGGTGAACTCGACATCTTGTGGATGTCGGGTGGCAACTTCCTTGAAGCGCTTCCCGATCCGCGCGCGGTTGAGCGTTCACTCAAACACGTACCGTTGCGAGTGCATCAGGACATCGTGCTGAGTTCGCAAATGCTGATTCCTGGTGATGACGTGATCGTGCTTCCTGTGAACACGAGATACGAACAAGAAGGCGGTGGCACCGAAACCACAACCGAACGTCGCGTCGTGTATTCGCCAGAAATCCCACGCGTCGTCGGCGAAGCGCGAAGCGAGTGGCGATTGTTTGCCGAAATCGCGGCACGCGTGAATCCCGAACTCGCTGAGTCGTTTGCGTGGAGCGATAATCAACAACTTCGTCAAGAAATTGCTCGTGTGGTTCCGAGTTACGCCGGAATTGAAACGTTGGAGAAAACAGGCGATCAGATCCAATGGGGCGGGCCGCATCTTTGCGAGGGCGGGGTGTTTCCCACGAGCGATGGTCGCGGTCGTTTCAGTGTTCTCGAACGCCCGGAGCTTGATATCCCTGAAGGGATGTTCACCGTGGCCACTCGACGGGGCAAACAGTTCAACACCATGGTGCAGAGCGAACTCGACCCGTTTACGGGAACGGGCCGCGACGCAATCTTCATCGATGCCGCCGATGCTGCCGCACGCGGGTTTCTTGATGGCGACCTTGTGACGCTCCGGTCAGAAACCGGCGAGTTCACCGGCCACCTCCATGTGACCCGGCTCGCACGGAGGTCGCTACAGGTGTTTTGGCCTGAGGGGAATGTGCTGATTCCGTCGGGACCTGAGCATCGAGAAGCCGCCTCGAGGGTGCCCGATTACAACGCTGTAGTCACGATTTCTCCTGCTGACACGTCCTTGCCTGCCGCACACTGAGGCCCTGACCGGCCCCAGCAGACAGGCCGTAGACTCACGGATGTGACTGACATTGTTTCCCCCAACATCGGCATGGCCGTCGTTCACCTCTTTTGCAAGGTGACCCCATTGGCCGATGCTGAGGCCATCACCGCTGCGGTTCAGAAGGCACAAGCCGAGGGCGATCAGGTCGTCACCGTTGCGATTCTTGGCCACAAGGCCGACCTCGCGTTCATGGCCCTTGGCTACGACATGTGGCGCATTCGCCGGCTTCAGGCTGCGTTGCAGAATGCCGGCCTCGACATTGTCGATTCCTATGTGTCGCTCACCGAGTTGTCCGAGTACGCACAGGGCGTTCCCGAACCCCAGCGATCCGCGCGCCTCACCCCAGAGCTTCCGCCTGAGGACAAGCCGGCGTGGTGCTTCTACCCAATGTCGAAACAGCGTGGCGATGTGAACAACTGGTTCACACTGCCTTACGACGATCGCAAAGAGCTCATGTACGAACACGGCGCTTCGGGCCGCAAGTTCGCTGGTCGTGTGATCCAGGTTGTTACCGGTTCAACTGGTCTTGACGATTACGAGTGGGGCGTCACGTTGTTCGCAACTGCACCGGACGATCTCAAAGAGGTTGTCTACACAATGCGATTCGATACCGCATCCGCGCTCTATGCCGAATTCGGTCCGTTCTACACGGGTATGGTCGCACCGGTCACCGAAGTTCTTTCGCAACTCGGTATCGACTGAGCATTCGATGACTGCAATCGAAGGTCGCGATGAAATTGACGTCGCCCTTGACCGATTGCGCGAAGAACTTCGCGAACTTGAATCAGTCGTCGTCGCGTTTAGCGGTGGTGCGGATTCTGCATTTCTCGCCTACGTCGCGAACGAGACGCTCGGGAGCGATCGATGCACGGTCGTGACGGCGCTTTCTCCGTCGCTCGCGACGAGCGAGTACGACGATTGTCGAGCACTCGTTGCGGAGTGGGGACTTACGTGGCTTGAGTTAGAGACTTCAGAACTTGAAAGCCTCGACTATCAGCGCAACGACGCTGACCGCTGTTTTCACTGCAAAACCGCGCTTATGGACGTGGTTGAACCAATCGCTGCCGATCACGGTGCCGTTGCTGTTCTTGGTGTGAATCTCGATGATCTTGACGATCATCGTCCCGGTCAACGCGCGGCTTCAGAACGAGGTGCGAAGTTTCCACTCGTCGATTCGGGATTCACGAAACAGATGGTTCGCAACGCGTCAGCCAAACTTGGCTTGCGGACTTGGGATAAGCCTGCGGCGGCATGTTTGTCATCTCGTGTTCCCTATGGAACATCAGTAACTCTTTCGGTGCTTTCGCGTGTAGAACGCGCCGAAGCGGCACTCCACGAATTGGGCTTTCGCGAACTCCGAGTCCGGCATTACGACGACACCGCGCGCATCGAAGTTCCTCTTTCAGCGATGAACGATCTCATTGATCGTCGTGGCGAGGTCGTCGATGCAGTTTCAGCATGCGGCTATCGCTATGTCACGCTGGACCTCGAAGGGTTGCGTTCGGGGAATCTAAATGCGGCACTTGAATCATGAACGACACAGCAACTGGGCCATCCTCTTCCGATCTTGAAGCGCTCGCTGGTTATGCCGCCGTGCTTGCCGACGGAATCGAACTTGCGATCGGACCGTGGGTCGAGCGCTCTGTCGAGAGTGTGTGCGCCAGCGCCGGTGTGATGGTCACCGGGAACCTGCGGCAGAAGGCTCGCGCCGCGGGGGCTGAGGCCACCGCCGAAATCGCCCCTCAGGTGCGCACGTTGTTACTGCTTGATATCGACGAGCAACGCGGGGGCCCGCTTGAACTGTTGCGCCAAGCGGTGCGCTGGCCAACCGAGGTGCTGAGTGATGCGGGAGTTCCCGAGGTGAATCGGGATGAGTCGGCGAAGGTGATGTTCCCTGCCGATCTCTATGACCTGACCCCCGGTTCGTTTCGAGATATCGATTCCTCGCTCCACGAGCCGGGACTGGTCTGGGGCGCAGCAAAGGCCCACGTTCGTCTAGCTCGTCGTCGGGCGATGGACGCTTCGTAAGCCCGTCAGCGTCGAAGAAGTCATCGTTCACACAACCGAAACAAATGGGGAACGGTCAAGAAACAACCTGACGGCATTCTTTCGCTGTCCTTGCGCCGAACTGGCGTGAACGAGCAGCGAAGGGAACAGCGGTGATTGCTTCAGAGATCAATACCGGTGACACAGCGTGGATGCTGATTTCGACCGGCTTGGTGTTGTTCATGACACCTGGTTTGGCGTTTTTCTATGGCGGCATGGTCCGGGCCAAGAACGTGCTGGGCATGCTCATGCAGAACTTCTTCGCAATGGGCCTCATGGCCATCATCTGGGTGACTATCGCCTTTTCGTTGGCCTTCGGCAACTTCGGCGACGGTGGCTTTATCGGCAACCTCGACTTCGCCTGGATGCGCAACATTACGGCGACGACAGGGAATGAGGCGTTCGCTCTCTCCATTCCCTTCGTGTTGTTCTGCGCCTATCAAATGACGTTCGCTGTCATCACGCCAGCACTCATCACCGGAGCTACTGCTGATCGATTCAAGTTCAAGGCCTACGGCATCTTCATTGCGCTTTGGCTCGTTCTTGTCTATGCGCCCGTTGCTCACTGGGTCTTTGGTGGCGGCTGGTTGGCCAAACTCGGCGCTCTCGATTTCGCCGGTGGCGCCGTTGTGCACATCAACGCCGGTGCAGCAGCCCTCGCCGTCATCATCGTGCTCGGCAAGCGCAAGGGATGGCCGCGAGAAGGTATGCACCCGCACAACCTTCCCTTCACCCTTCTCGGCACAGGCATCTTGTGGTTCGGCTGGTTCGGTTTCAACGCAGGTTCCGCACTCGGAGCGAATGGCATCGCTGCAACAGCACTTATGAACACGTTCCTTGCCGCATCTGCGGGAATGCTCGGTTGGTTGTTGTTTGAACGCATTAAGGACGGCAAGCCCACGACTCTCGGCGCTGCGTCAGGCGCAGTTGCTGGTCTTGTGGCCATCACCCCCTGTGCAGGATTTGTTGGCGGGATGGCACCGATCATCATCGGCTTCCTCGCTGGCGTGTTGTGTGTGCTCGCCATTCAGCTCAAGTTCAAGTTCGGCTACGACGACAGTCTCGATGTCATCGGCGTCCACTTGGTCGGCGGTTTGATCGGCGCACTGTTGCTTGGTTTCTTCGCAGACGCAGCAGTGAATCCCCTCGTTGAGCACGAAGGGCTCTTCATGGGCGGTGATGCCAAGTTGCTTTGGTTCCAGTTCGTCGCATCGGTTGTGACCATGGTCTTCTCATTCGTTGTCTCGTTCATCATCGCCAAGGCGATCGACAAGACGATCGGAATGCGTGTGACCGAAGAAGAAGAAAACGAAGGTCTCGATTACAGCCAGCATGCGGAAACGGCCTACAGCTTCGGTAGCACCGGAAGCATGGACCGCATCTAAATCAGCAACTGAACGACAACTGAACGATTCGTTCCGTCATCTGCGGAACTCACGAACGAAAGGGCTACGGTGCCTGATATGAAGCTTGTGACTGCAATCATCAAGCCCCACAAGGTTGACGATGTGAAAGACGCGCTGAAGGCGGCGGGTCTTCACGGAATGACCGTGGACGAAGTGAAGGGTTTCGGTCGGCAAGGTGGCAAGACCGAGATCTATCGCGGTGCCGAGTACGTCGTCGATCTTCTTCCAAAGGTGAAGATCGAAACGGTGGTTCCTGACGACATCGCCGACCAGGTTGCCGACATCATCGTGAATGCTGCTCGTACCGGAAAGATCGGCGACGGCAAGGTCTGGATCTCACCAGTCGAGAAGATCATTCGCATCCGCACTGGCGAATTGGGTGACGAAGCGGTCTAGGCCACTCGTCACCTCGCGAACCATTCATGACCCCCAAACTCGATCGCAAGGCACTACTTGATGATTCGTCGAATCGCGGCGTGTCGTTTTGCACCTTGCTTTCGGACAAGGTCGATACATGGATGCGCGAATTGTGGACCAACGCTGGTGGCCCCGAGTCAGGTGCTGCCCTTGTAGCTGTGGGTGGCTACGGCCGGGCAGAACTTTCTCCCGGTAGCGATATTGACGTCTACCTCATTCATGATCCCAAACGTGATGTAGGTGCTCTCGCTGAAAGCATCTGGTATCCGATTTGGGATGAAGGTGTGAAACTTGGCCACGCGGTTCGATCGGTCAAGGAAACGCTTTCGTTGGCGTCAGATGATCTCGACACAGCAACGGCGATTCTCTCGGTGCGCCATCTTGCGGGCGATCAGCGATTGTCTGAGGAACTTTCGACCAAGGGTCGAGACCTCTGGCAGAAGCGTTCGAAGCGTTGGCTCGACGAAATGGATGTTCGTGTTCGTGCACGCCATCTTGAATCAGGCGAGGTTGCGTTTCTTCTTGAACCTGATCTCAAGAATGGGCGCGGTGGTCTTCGTGACGTTCACGCTATTGGCTGGGCGCAATTAGCTGGAGTTCCACTCCTGCCAGGCGACCACGATGCAATTGCTGAAGCGTACGAAGTCGTGCTGTCGGCCCGCGTCGAATTGCAACGTAGAACTGGTCGACACTCCGACATCTTGTTACTTGAAGAACAAGACGCTGTTGCTGCTGCCCTCGGCTTCGACGACGCAGATGTCTTTATGCGGGCGCTCTCCACAGCAGCGCGAACGATTGCCTGGGTGAGCGACGAGTTGTGGTTCCGAGTTCGTTCGTTGCTTGACGGACCTTCTCGGCGCAAACTTCGACGCGATGAAGAGGCCCTTGTTGGCGTTGTCCTTCGTGACGGATGTGTCGCCCTTGCTGCTGGTGCCGAACCAGCCAATGACCCCTACCTCGTCCTTCGAGTCGCGGTCACCGCAGCTCGTAATGACGCTCGTATCGAACGGTCGACGCTTGATCGCTTAGTCGAATCGAAGCCTTTAGCGACCCCTTGGTCCGAAGAAGCACGTCGATTATTCGTCGAATTGTTCTTGGCCGGTCGGCCAGCGGTTGAAGTTGTCGAAACCCTTGATCAGCGCGGGTTGTGGGAGCCGATTTTCCCCGAATGGTCGGTCATTCGTTGTCGACCCCAGCGCAACGCGTATCACCGCTTCACGATCGATCGACATCTCTCTGAAGCCGCAGCGAATTCAGCAGCGCTCGTCGATCGCGTTGACCGTCCAGATCTTTTGGTTGTGGGCACGTTGTTGCACGACATCGGAAAGGGTCGACCTGGTGATCACACCGATGTTGGCGTTGAGCTCATTGCCGAAATTGCGCCAAGGATGGGCTTCGACGCCGACGACACACTGATTTTGCAGCAGATGTGTCGTCACCACCTGTTGCTTCCCGATACGGCAACTCGTCGAGATCTTTCTGACGACGGAACAATCTCCTTCGTTGCTGAATCAGTAGGAACTCTCACATGTTTGCGACTGCTTGACGCTCTTACTGAAGCCGACTCACTGGCAACGGGCACAGCAGCATGGGGATCGTGGAAAGAAGAACTCGTCGGAGTGCTCGTTGATCGCGTAGCGCATGTGCTTTCCGGAGGTTCTGTCGCTGATGCGACCGATGGCGGCTTCCCCACGCAACATCAGCGTGACCTCCTCGCACAACGCCGTCGAATCATTGAGGCCGTTGACGATCAGATCGTTGTCATCAGTCCCGACCGTCCCGGTTTGTTCTCACGGGTTGCAGGTGTGCTTTCGCTGAATGGACTTACCGTTCTTGAAGCTGCGGCGCACTCCGCCGAGAACCAAATGGCGCTGGAACAATTCAGGGTGCAAAGCAATTTCGATTCCGAGATTCCTTGGGATCGCGTGATCCGCGATCTCGAAAAAGCACTCGATGGACGCCTTGCACTTGCAGCTCGTTTGGAAGAGCGGTCGAAGACCTATCGACGTCCGCGTCGGCTCCCTGGACTTGTGACTCATCCCGAGGTCATCGTTGACAATCACTTGTCGCATGATGCGACGGTGCTTGAGGTGCGAGCCCCCGATGGCGTTGGCGTGTTGTGGCGTATTACGCGGGCGCTTCACGAACTTGACCTCGACATCACCTCCGCCAAGATTCAGACCATTGGCACCGATGCAGTTGACTCGTTCTATGTTCGCGATTCAGAGGGTCGGAAGATCACTGATCACGACTACTTGGGCGAGATCCGCAGGTCGTTGCTGTATTCACTCGAACGAGCCTCCAGTAACTGATCGGGGCCGGTAGCGTTCGTCTATGGCCGATCCGGTAACCCCACAGGACCTCATTCGTTGGAGTGAAGCGCTGGCAGGTATTGCCCGCACTGGTTTGGGATTCACGCAGAGCCTGTATGAACAGGAACGGTTCGAAGAGGTGCTCGCCGTTGCTGCCGACATGCGCGTTGCAGCAGGAAGTTCGTACAACCCCGATGATCTTGTGAACGAGTGGATGAAGTCGGTTGGTGTTGGCGTTCCCGGCTACCAAACACCGAAGGTTGCCGTTGGCGCGATTGTGCAGAACGAAAACGACGAGATTCTTCTTGTGCAGCGTTCTGATTCCGGTGTGTGGTTGTACCCAACTGGTTGGGCAGACATCGGTTATTCGCCTGCTGAAGTCGCGGTGAAAGAAGTCAGCGAAGAAACCGGCATCGACTGTGAAGTTGTGCAGTTGCTTGCGGTGTACGACGGTTTGCAGCGTCGCTTCACTAGCGTTCCGCTGTACTCACTGGTCTTCCACTGCCGAGCAACCGGCGGTTCGTTGAAAGCACACCCACTTGAAACTCAAGACGTTGGTTTCTTCCCACTGGACGCATTGCCGGACATGGCCGTTGGTCAGGACCTTTGGGGCCCATTAGCGGCACATGCGTTTAGCGGTGCAAACGTTGATGTGCACTTTGATCATCCCCGCACACCAGTGTGGCAGGGCGATCACCTTGTAGTTGACCTCACTGACGAGAGCTAGATCTCAGTCCTGATCGCGCAGGAAGCGTTCGACTTCGTCGACGAGACTTTCTCCATCACTGAAACCGTCGGGTTCTTCGTCGTATCGCTGTTCAAGATGAGCGACGTATTCCGTGGTCTCTTCGTCTTCGGCAACGAGTAGATCGACTTGGTGTTCGTAGGCGTCGGTGGCGAACTTGAGTTCCGTCGTATCGATGGTGACGTCGAGCAAACGAGCTGCACGATCAACGAGCGCGAGTGCGGCTTTCGGAGACGGAGACGACGGCACATAAGTTGGAACTGCTGCCCAAAGTGCAGCAGAACGAATACCGGCCTCACTGCACGCGTTGTGCAGGACGCCGGTAATGCCAGTTGGTCCTTCGTAACGCGATGGCAGCAGATCAAGAGTGTTGGTGCTGGCTTCGTCGTAGGTTGCGCCAAACACGGACACGGGGCGCGAGTGCGGGATCTCGGCGAGAAGTGCACCAAGGGTCACGACCATCCGTGCCTTGGTAGCAACAGCAACACCGATGACGTGCTCGCAGAATGTCCGCCACTTGAGCTGCGGCTCGATTCCTGAGAGCAGAATGACATCGACATTGTGCAGAGTCACGTGAGCCGAGCGGAACTCGTTCTTCGGCCATTCGATGCGGCGAATCCCATCGAAGTCGACACGAACCTCGGGCCGAGTAACGGTGAAGTCGTAGAACACCTCAGGATCAATGTCGGCGAAGGTCGTCGCTCCCCACTGCTCGGCCATGAAATCGATCGCTGTAGTGGCCGAGTCGCCGGCGTCGTTCCAACCGCCAAACGCGACAAGAAGAACGGGACCTTCGACATCAGCTGGCTGCGTCCAGCGCAAATGGGGGAGCGAGTGGCCTGAGGTCTCCGGCATTCGCAGAAGGGTATCGGTGTCTACGCTGGACCAATGGCGAACGTGCAGATCATTGAGGCCGCAGAAGTCACCCCAGAATTGGTGGCCGCTTTTGAGCGCCTGATTCCCCAATTGTCCTCGTCAAATCCTGCTCCGACCGCCACGGAATTGGCGGCGATCTGCGAGTCAGAGGCCAGTGTGTTGCTGATTGCTGTCGATCGTGATGCCGAGGATCGGATTCTTGGAAGTCTCACGCTCGCGTGGTTTCGCATTCCGACGGGAGTGCGCGCCTGGATCGAAGACGTCGTTGTTGATGAAGCGGCGCGTGGTCACGGAGTGGGCGAGTTGTTGAATCGAGCGGCACTTGATCGCGCTCGAGAACTTGGAGCGAAGACGGTGGACCTCACCTCTCGCCCCAGTCGTGAAGCGGCGAACCGCCTCTACCAACGCATCGGTTTCGTCGCCCGCGACACAAATGTGTATCGATACGTGGTGGACTGAACCTCATGTATCGCCATCCGTCGTTCGCCGTCGATGATCGAGAGTTCATACGCTCTTCGATCGCAGAGCGACGACTCGGAACGCTGGTCGTCACGCAAGGCGGAGGGTTCGAAGCGTCGCCGCTCCCGTGGCTCCTCGTCGGTGACGAACTGCATGGACATGTGGTCACTACGAATCCACTGGTTGGCATCTGTGACGCCGGTGTTCCGTGCTTGGTCGTCTTCGATGTCGCCGATGGGTACGTGAGTCCGTCGTGGTACCCCTCGAAGGTGGAGCATGGTCGGGTGGTGCCGACATGGAACTACGTGGCGGTACATGTGCACGGGTCCGTACGAACGGTGTCCGACCCGGAGTGGATCCATGACCAGGTCAGGTCTCTCACCGACATGATGGAGCTGAGCCGTCCCGACCCTTGGTCGGTGAGCGACGCCCCGGACACTTTCATCCAGAAACAGTTGAGTTCGATCACCGGTCTCGTCGTGACGATCGATCGGATCGAGGCGAAGGCGAAGTTGAGTCAGAACCGAACCGAGGCCGACCGGGTCGCCGTGCAGGACAACATCGGCGACGGTCGCTCGGGAGTCGGCTTGGCGGGCTACATGGCGAACCCATCGCTCTGACGGAATCCGATTTCTAGTCAGAAAATGTAGACAAATGTGTATCGGTACACCTTTGATTCGTAGCCGCGTGTTCGCAGGTATGGTCGGCTGATGACGTCATGGAGCGACTTCAAAGCACTCGAACCTCAAATGGCAGAACTCGTTGAACGACTGTTCGCCATCCGGCGTCATAAGACTCTTGCGACACTGCGCGCCGATGGTTCGCCGCGGATCTCAGGGATCGAGTGTGCGTTCGACGATGGAAATTTGCACTTCGGCTCGATGGACTCAGCAAGGAAATCTGCAGACATCCATCGTGATCCACGTATTGCACTTCATAGCCCGACAGAGGACCCCGTCGAGGGCGACGAAGCCGCGTGGCCCGGTGAGTCGAAGATCGCCGGGAACGCGATTCCGGCAGGTCCGATTGAAGGGCCGGATGCACCTCAAGGTGAACGTTTTATTGTTGATGTGAGCGAGGTGGTTGTCGTTCACCTCAATGAAGATGCGACGAAACTCGTCGTAGAATGGTGGACACCCGATGGAGGCCGTCAGTTTGTAGAACGGGCCTGATACGCGGCATTCAGGATCTATCAGTGGTTCCCTGTTCCAAAGTAAAAACGAGTGCGCACCTAAAAAGGTTCTCTGATTGTTCGTAAGGAATTGATCGCCTGAAGGTCATCGGAACTCCCAAAAGGTCGATGAATCTTCGACGCACCAGCGCTGCAACCGACAAACGGTCGAGACTCATCACTGCTCACCCGCACCGTTGCAGTGTGTTTCGCCCCAGCAATGAACATCATCATTTCGATCGTTTACCTCGTTCGCCGCGCGTAATCGACCAAATTAGAAAATGAGCAAGTACGCGACCGACAGAAATTCCTAGGATGAAGTTTCGTCAATGTTTGAGAGGTCGCTATGTCGGAAGTTCGTGTTCATAATTTTGCGATCTCTCTTGACGGATTCGGAACCGGCGAAGACCTCTCGCTTGAGGCACCCTTCGGGCATGCCGGACATCGCATGCATGAGTGGTATTTCGCAACGCGCTATTGGTATGCACATCAGGGCGAGGTCGGGGGTTCGCCAGGGGTCGACAACGTATTTGCCGAACGCATCGACCTTGGGTTCGGTGCAGAAATCATGGGCCGTGGAAAATTCGGTCCGCAGACAGGCCCTTGGACCGATCTTGGAACAGAAGATGAGTGGCGTGGGTGGTGGGGACCAAATCCACCGTTCCACACGCCGGTCTTTGTTCTCACCCATCACGAGCGGCCCTCCATCGAAATGGAAGGCGGAACCGTCTTTCACTTCGTTGATGCATCGCCTACCGAAGCACTTGCACTGGCGAAGGAAGCTGCCGGCGAACTCGACGTGCGCATTGGTGGCGGTGTGTCAACGCTCCGCGACTTCCTAGCCGCTGACCTCGTCGACGTGATGCACATCGTTCAGGTGCCGATTCTTCTCGGACGCGGCGTGCGGCTTTGGGACGGACTCGAAGGACTCGAGCTGCGTTATGAGATCGAGACGGTCGCGTCTCCAAGTGGCGTCACTCACATGACGTTCACTCGTCGGCAGTCGTAACGTCTTCTTATCGACGTTCAAGCACTAACACGGGAATAATTCGCGTCGTTGCTGCTTCATACTCTGCGAATACGGGGCTCGCCATTTTCTGGCGGTCGAACAGTTCGTCGCGTTCGGCACCAGTTGCTTCACGAACATGAACCGGAACGATGTCTTCGCCGAGTTCGATCACCGTGTCGGGATTGGCAATGAGGTTGTGATACCAGTCGGGATTGGTCGGCTGACCACCCTTCGACGCAAAAATCACAACGTCGTCACCGTTGGGCAGGTACACGAGCGGCGCGTGGCGAACGATGCCGCTCTTGGCGCCGGTGTGATGAACGATGGTCATTGGGCGACCTTCGAAGTGACCGCCGACTTTCCCGCCGTTAGCGCGGAACTCGTTCATGATTTGTGTATTGAAATCGTTGAGTTCGTCAGTCACGCCAACCACGGTAGCGGTTCATCCAAATCGCAGAAGTTCTGATCAAGCGACTTCGGTGAGATTAGACGGCATACTTCTCGTAATGGCCCAGGAACTGGAAAATGCCCGCTACATCTCGTTCGTTTCATTCCGTAAGGATGGAACGCCGAAAGCGACAGCAGTTTGGGTCGTTCCCTTTGAGGGCGGTTTTGCGTTCACGACGGACTCTGATTCTTGGAAGGTCAAGCGCATTCTGAAGAACCCGACGGTCACGATTCAGGCGAGCAATGTCCGTGGTAGGCCAAAGCGTGGGTCGGCGGTCTTCAGTGGGACCGCTGAACTGCTTGACCCCGACGGAGTGGCGGCCGTTCGTGATTTGGTTCGGGGGAAGTACCGAATCATGTATCGACTCCTCATTGAACGGAGCGACAAAAAGTCGGCAAAGCAACACGGTTCGGCGACGGCAGGGACCGCCGCCATCAAGGTTGTCCTTGACGCCTGAGTAGCTGGGCTAAAGCGAAACCGTCACGGACAAAGAACCCCTGTTCAGGGGTCGATTTCGGCACAACTGACCTTGTGACAAAGGTCAGTTGATCGAGTCAAGAGTCGGTCGCATACTGTGGGGACGTCAGCAGTCGGGGCGTCGGTCCCCATCACCTCGAAGGAACATCGCTATGTCACCGAGCATTGAAGAGGCACGCCAGAAGTACGCCGAAGAACGTGAGAAGCGACTCCGGTCTGATGGCACCGCTCAGTACTCAGCATTGGCCGGAATGTACGAGGAATTTGATCGCGATCCTTATGTCGAGCCCGGCTTCACTCGTGATCCCGAAATCGCCGATGTTGACGTCGTAATTGTCGGTGGTGGATTCGGCGGCATGCTCGAAGCGGCGAACCTTCGCAAGCTCGGTGTCGACAACTTCCGCATCATTGAAAAGGGTGGCGACTTCGGCGGCACCTGGTATTGGAACCGTTACCCAGGTGCGATGTGTGACGTTGAGTCCTACGTGTACTTGCCGATGCTTGAAGACACCGGCTTCATGCCAACGAACCGCTACGCACTTGCGCCTGAAATCTTTGCCTACTGCCAGCAGCTCGGTCGACGATTCGACATGTACGAGAATGCGCTTTTCCAAACTGAAATCAAGGACATGGTTTGGAATGAGAAGACTGAGCGTTGGACGGTCACCACAACTCGTGACGATGTTCTTTCAACAAAATTCATTGTTGTTGCCGGCGGCGTTCTGCACAAAGCAAAGCTTCCCGGTATCCCCGGTATTGAAACGTTCAAGGGCAAGGCGTTCCACACCAGCCGCTGGGATTACTCCTACACCGGTGGCAGCCCTTCAGAATTCATGGACAAATTGAAGGGCAAGCGTGTCGGAATCATCGGCACCGGCGCAACCGCCGTTCAGGTTGTTCCGCGCGTTGCTGAGGCCGCCGATGAACTCTTCGTTTTCCAGCGCACTCCAGCATTCGTCGGCTTTCGCGGACAGGCTCCTACCGACGAGGAGTGGTTCAAGAGCCTCAAGCCAGGTTGGCAGGACGAGCGCATTAAGAACTTCACCCGCGCAGTGTGCGGTCAGCAGCCAGAAGAAAACATGGTGGCTGACGAGTGGACCAAAGTCATGTGGACCGACACCACGAAGTACACCGAAGATCCTCAAGAAGCCGCAGAGCTTGAGCGCATTGACTTCGAAATCATGGAAGGTGTGCGCAAGCGCATCGCCGACATCGTGGAAGACCCCGAAACCGCCGCGAAACTGCAGCCTTGGTACGGCGTGCGTTGTAAGCGTCCGTGTTTCCACGACGAATACCTTCCGGCCTTCAACCGTCCGAATGTGCACCTAGTCGATACCAATGGCATGGGTGTTGAGCGCATCACCGAAAACGGCCCGGTTGTCGATGGGGTCGAGTATCCCGTCGATCTTTTGATCTACGCATCTGGCTTCGATGTCGCTGCGACCTACGATCGTCTTGGCTTTGTTCCCAAGGGTCGAAACGGCGTTCCGATGACTGAGTCATGGGGCGAAGGTCCGCACAGCCTCCATGGTGTGATGACCCGCGACTTCCCCAACTTGTTGATGATCAGCACCGTGCAGGGTGGCTTCGGAACCAACTTCGTTCACTACCTCACCGAAACCTCTAAGCATTGCGCAGCAATCATCCGCATGTGTCTTGACGAAGGTATTTCGCAGATCGAACCCTCAGCACAGGCTGAGGAAGATTGGTTCAACGTTCTCATGAGCAAGGTCATGGGCGTTGGCATGTACAACGCCTCATGCACCCCGGGTTACCTGAATCGCGAACAGCAAGCAGGTGACATGAAGGCCGCTCGAGCAGCGTCGTTCATGGGCAGTGTCGAGGAATACGCCGATCACCTGATTGCTTGGCGTGAAGCTGGCGACCTCGAGGGTGTCGAAGTCACAAAGGCGAAGTAGTTCGGGAGTTCAAAGGTCCTTTAGTTGGATCTTTGAATCGATCGCTGCTGATCGATAAATGCCACGTGCCATGTACGACGCTTCGTCTTTCCGCCGGGCGTCGTACACCGCGGCGCGTACCTGATGGCATCGAGCCGATTCCGGTTCGGCCATTACGGCCATTTCGGCAAAGTGTGAAGCGAGACGAAGGTCGCCTTCGGTCGCGAGTGCTTCGGCGCGCGCTGCAAGCACATCTGCACCGCCGGCAAGCGCGGCGGTTTCGCGTGCGAGCGCAACATCGGCAGCGGGCTTGAGATTGGCGGGGTTGCCGTCATACCAACCGCCGTAGAGACGCCAGATATTGCGCACTACAAACTCAGGTTCGTCGTACGAAGGTCGCAGATAAGGAAGGTCGGCGAGTTCCTTCGGAAGTTTCACGGTGTGAATGACATCGTTGAGCCGCGCGCCAGAGTTCATGAGCGCGAGCGTTTGTTCGTGCAATGACTCGAGTGCAGTCGCGGTATTGAGAAGTACTTCGGCGACCATGTCTTCGCCGCCAACAGCGGGGCCATGCGCAGGAAGAAGAAGATCCGGTTGCATGGCCGCCATTGCGCGAAGCGACACCGCCCAATCCCAAGCGAAACGTTGCACCTTCTGCGGGTTGCCGGCATTGGGAAACTGCCAAATAAAAAGGTCACCGACGCAGATGGCGCGCTTTTCGGGAATCCAAGCCCAGGTGTGATCGTCGGTTTCGCCGCGTGCATGACGGAGGTCGAACTCTGTTCCGCCGATAGTGAGGTTTGTTGAGTTGCGGTAGGTGAGTTCGGGATAAATGAATTCGCTCGGCCAGGCCGGTTCCGGCAATCGGAACTGTCGCATGTTGATCCAACCGTTGTAGCCATTGGTCAATTGGTAGCGATCAAAACGTTCGGGGATTGCTTCGTGTCCGATGTAGCGAATTGGTTGATCACCGCGTGCAGCAGCATCAGCATCAAAAGCTTGTGCGCCAGTGACATGGTCAACATGACCGTGGGTGTACACCGCGGTATGTATTGGTGCGTTCGACCAGGTTCGCAGTTCGGTGATCGCCTTCGGTGCGGACAAGTGATGCGAAACATCGAAGAGAACAATTCCTTCTTCGGTTTCAAACGCGACGATGTTGCTGAAGGCTTCGATGAGTACAACGCCGTCGGAAACGACTGCGGCGCCACCGGCGTTTTCGCTGAACAGCCCATTCATTGCGAGCGGTTCGTCGCCGGTGATCCAACGCGCCGACCGTTCGAGCATTTCCTGACCGTCCATACGACCTCCCCGTAGAGACCGATCCTCGCACAGGAGTGATCAGAGATGGCGCGGTTAGACGACGAGAAGCTCTTCAAGCATGCGTGAAATTTCCTGAAGATCTAGCGAACTGCTGGCAACAGAGAGAACAACGTCGTAGACGGCATCGTTCGATGCTCGTGAGATCGGGACTCCATTCAGTTCAAGGAAAACGGCGGTAGCAAGCCATCCGAGTCGCTTATTGCCGTCAACGAGTGCGTGATTGTTCACGATGGATTGCAAGAGCGCAGCAGCTTTGTCCCATAGGGATTCATACGCAGCGGCTCCAAAGACCACTGTGCGTGGTCGCGCAACCGCTGATTCGAGAAGCCCGACATCGCGCACCGGCGGTGGATCGCCCAGCAATTTCGCTGTAAGGCCAAGCACATCAGCGAGATCGAGATAGATGATCGGTGCGTTCATTCGCCGAGACGACGCAGAGCCTCGGCGTGAGTGCTCATGATCCGATCGGCGGCATCGGAGACTGCGGTCTCGTGTGAACGGCGTACGACGTAGTCACGGATGGCTTGGCGGGCCGCTTCCTGCATCGAGATCCCGTCGGCCTTTGCCTGTGCTTGCAGTGCTTCTTGCTCGTCTTCGGTGAGCCGGAGTGTCATCGCCATCCCCTGATGGTATCAGATTGATACCGAAGTCCATTCAGCGTCCCGTCGGAGGCGAACGTCGAATCTCGTCCTCAGCGGCCCTCGAGGACAAAGGCATCCGGCCTATCGCTAGGCCGGCGGCTTAAGCGGGGTGCCAGCTAAGGCAGCGACAATTTGGGCCCCGGGAAGGCCGAGCTCGTCCATCTGGGAAAGGGATTTTCGGCCGGTGAGTGCGCGAACCATCACGAGATCGGAGCAATCGGTGGTCATGAGCTCATTGAACAACGACTGATCGCGATGTTCGACCATGTTGAGCAAAAAACCCTTGGCCACCGAAAGAGCAAGTGAGGACTCGTCAATTGGAAGCCCGAGGGCTTCGCGCAGATCAATCTCGTGGGTGAGCGCATCCATCACGAGCTGAGAGTTCGACGGGTGCGGGATCGCAGGCAACATCGCATCGAAAGGGGTGACCGTGGCATCGAGTGCTGCGCGCAACGAATCAAGGGACTCGCCGGCATGGCGTTGCACCTGTGCGTTGGTCCACGCGTCGGACGCCACGCCCTCCATTCGACCAGCCAACAGATCCTCGGGTACTCCCACGAGATGAGCGGCAGTTTGTTGCACGGTCCATTCGGGGCAGGCCGGAACGACAAGCGTCGCGGAGGATTCGGGAATTTGCACGAGAAGAGCAATCACCGATTGGCGAGTTTGGCGGTACGCCTCACAGACCTGTTCGTCGGGAAGAAGTTGCGTCATCACACGAGTCTCGCAGAGAGTTCACTTGGTTGTTGGTTGTGCGATGCCGGAAACCACTAGGTTCTGCGCTTCGTCCCTATCGCCAACTCTCAAGCGAGGTGCCAGAAATGATTGATCCGAAACTGCCCCACGGTGGTGCACAACTTGGGGCCATTGATGGCCCGCTCGTGATGATCGGCATGGGTTCAATCGGTCGAGCAACACTCCCATTGCTAGATCGCCACATTGCGTTCGATAAGTCCCGCGCCATTGCGCTCGATCCTTTGGCGGATCGCAAGCAGTACGCCGATGAATATGGCATTGCGTTCCAGCAGGTTGAACTTACGCCGGAGAATTATGCCGAGATCCTCACGCCGCTCCTTACGAACGGTGAAGGTCAGGGTTTTTGCGTCAACCTGTCGGTCGACACTGGTTCGGTCGACATCATGCGTCTGTGTCGCGAACTCAATGTGCTCTACATCGACACGGTCGTCGAACCATGGCCGGGTCTTTATTACAACCAGGCAATCGATAACGCTGATCGCACCAATCAGTTCCTTCGCAGTCAAGCGGTGGCTGAGCGTCGTCGTTCGCCGGGCGGAACAACTGCAGTTTCCTGCTGCGGCGCAAACCCGGGCATGGTGTCGTGGTTCGTGAAAGATGCACTCGTTCGCCTGAACGATGAAATGGGCCTTGGGCTTGAAACCCCTGCACCTGCTGATCGTGACGGTTGGTCGCGTTACATGCAGTCGGTTGGTGTGAAGGGAATTCACATCGCTGAACGTGACACGCAGCGTGTGACGAACCCGAAGCCGGTCGATACGTTCTGGAATACATGGTCGGTCGACGGTTTCATTTCTGAAGGACTGCAGCCGGCAGAACTCGGCTGGGGTACGCATGAGAAGTGGATGCCGGAAAACGCGCGTCGCTTCGCAGACCCTGAAGCTCCAGCGATCTACCTCGAATCACCGGGCGCCGAGACTCGTGTTCGCACCTGGTGTCCGACGCTTGGCGAGCAATACGGCTTCCTCGTTACGCACAACGAATCGCTTTCGATTTCGGATTTCTACTCGGTGCGCGATGAAAACGGCGAGGTCGTGTATCGACCAACCTGTCATTACGCGTATCACCCGTGCAACGACGCGGTGCTTTCGTTCCACGAGCTGTTCGGGAACGGCGGTCGCAACCAGTCCACGAAGCACGTTCTCGACGAAGACGAGCTTGTCGATGGCATCGATGAGCTCGGTGTGTTGCTGTACGGCCATGATCGCAATGCGTTCTGGTTTGGCTCACGACTCTCCATCGAAGAAGCTCGTGCACTTGCGCCGTACAACACTGCAACCGGTCTGCAAATCTCCTCTGCAGTTCTCGCCGGTGTCGTATGGGCGCTCGAAAACCCGAATGAGGGCATCGTCGAGACTGACGAAATGGATCACGTGCGTTGCCTTGAAGTGCAGGTGCCCTACCTCGGTCCAGTTGAAGGTCATTACACGGACTGGACTCCGCTCACGCGCCGGCTTGGACTGTTTGTCGACGACATCGACGAGTCTGATCCGTGGCAGTTCCGAAACATCCTCGTTCGCTGATCGGTACGATTCGGCCATGGAACTCTCAGGGGAAACAGGAACATTCACGATCAGTCGTACGGTTGCAGCGCCGGTCGTACGCGTGTGGGAGGCGTACATGACTCCCGAACAATTCGTGCAGTTCTGGGCACCCGAAATGGTTGAGATTCCACTCGACTCAGTGGTGATCGAACCGCGTGTTGGCGGCCGTTTCGAATGCACGATGATCGTTGAAGGCGTTGCGAATCACAACGCCGGAACGTTCGTAGAATTTGTCGAGCACAGCCACTTCCGTTTCGGTGAGCCTGCGTTCTCCGAAGGTTTCTCATCGATCATGTCGTTCACACCCGTTGAGGGCGGAACGCAGATCGATGTCGAGCAGTCGGGTTTGCCTGTGGAGTTTTTGGGTGGGGCGAACGAGGGCTTCACCAGCGTGTTCGATCAACTCGAGGCACTTCTCGCAAAGGGTTAACTAACCCTTCGTTCCGCCTTCGATCTTCGCAATCTCGGACCGATCAACAGTTCCGGGTTGTCCAAGTGCCATTCCCGGTGGAAGTTCGACGTGAAGTTCGTGACACGGATCGACAGACAGTTCACCGCGTTCAAGCGCGATCGAAATGATGTGGCCACCAAGTTTGCGATCATCGGACAAGAAGTGAAGATGGTGTCCGGGTACTTCAACGCCGGCTGTTGCATCAGGAAAGCGGAAGCCAACGATGGTTCCGCTTGCTCGCTCCACTCGCCACTCCGATTGATGGGCAACAACTTCGCGCAACGGTTTGTATGGCTTCGTCTGTCGTTCGACACTGCGTAGGACGAGGTCGGTGAAGACGCCATCGATTCTCACAGCGATGACAGGCGCATCGACAGGGGCAAGAGCGTCAAGCGCGTCGTGAAGCGCGTCGAATTCAAGTGGCCCGTCGATGGTGACGGTCGCGGTTGGGGCAAACGAAACCACGACGGCGAATGGAGTCATCACGGTTGGTGCGAGTGCATGCACCGTTCCATCTGCGTGGGCCGACCACGCGTGGCCGTCGACAACGATGAGTTCACCATTCAGCGCTTGAACGGTTCCGATTCCAAGTGTGCCGAGTCGCAGAATTTCCGCAAGCGACGTATCGCCGTCGTAACCGCCGGCCATAAGTGCTTCGAGTGTCCCCGCCTGCACGACCGTGTGTTCTTCAGAGGCGTCGTGATCGAGCCCGGCTCGGGTGAGGGCCCGAACATGGAGCGCCCCGATGAGCCGATCGTCGATGATGTCGCTGGTCATGGGCGAGAGGGTAGATCGGGGCCGTCAGACCGCTTCACCGAACACCGAGCAGAGATGTTTGGTCACAACTATTGTCAGAACCTTCGACAAGAGTCAGTGGAGGCTTGCCATGGACATCACCCTTCTCGGCACCGGCAGTCCCATTCCAGATCCAAATCGGGCAGGGCCTTCAACACTGGTGCGCGCTGGAGAACAGGTGATCTTGTGCGATGCCGGTCGAGGTGTTGTGATGCGGCTCGCTGGCGCCTTTGCCGGTTCCGCTGCCCTTTCGGCGATCCTGGTCACCCACCTGCATAGTGATCACCTCACCGACCTCAATGACGTCATCACGACTCGCTGGATCATGTCGAACGAGTCCGCGCCAATCACGATCTACGGACCTGTGGGTATTGACTTCGTTGTCACGAAGATGATGGAAATGCTCTCGCTGGACGTTGGCTATCGCATTGCCCATCACGACGACCTAAACGAACCACCAGTGGTGACAGTTGTTGAGGTTGCGCCGGGCGACACATTCAACATCGGTGACGTCGCTGTTCGTGTTGGCGCGACCAATCACCAACCGGTGGAACCAACGGTTGCATTCCGCCTTGAACACGAAGGAACGTCGGTGGTTCTCGGCGGAGACGGCATTCCTTGCGAGTCCCTTGATCAGTTGTGCTCGGGAGCAACGGCCTATGTCCAGACCGTGTTGCGAGATGACATCGTGAAGCTTTTCCCGCTTCCGCGATTCCAAGACATCCTCGATTACCACTCAACGGTCGAACAGGCTGCGCAAACTGCGACAAAAGCGGGAGTGAAGACGTTGATTCTCACCCACTACGTCCCCGGCATTGGGCCGGGACAAGAAGAGGAATGGCGGGCAATCGCTGCTGCACATTTTTCAGGCGACATAGTTCTTGGCGACGATCTAACGTCCGTAACCATCTGACCGGCGCTGGGGGCGTCGTTGCGGAGGGGGAACGCATGAGCGGTCACAGCACCGAAAACACGCAAGTCAACACCGCCGATGGCCCAATGAATGTCATCGTTTCCATGCCACTTGGTGAGGTTCGTGGTGGTGTTGTGGTCGTTCAAGAAGCGTTTGGGCTTACCGGACATATCCAGCGCGTGTGCGAGGCGTTGGCCGATGCCGGTTACATCGCCATCGCGCCTGCCCTCTTTCACCGGAGCGACGATCAAGTCTTTGGCTATAGCGATTACGACAAACTTGGTCCTGTCATCATGACGATGACTCGTGAGAGCATTCAGATTGATATCGACGCAGCATTTGCCGAACTTCATCGACTGGATATCCCTGTTTCGAAAACCGCGATTATGGGTTTCTGCTTCGGCGGAACCGTGACTCTTGAAACAGCAGCTCGCTGTGAACTCGGCGCGGCAGTCACGTTCTACGGCGGCGGTTTAGGCGAAGGTCGTTTCGGACTCGCTCCGGGTATCGAAAGTGCATCGCGACTCAAGACCCCATGGCTTGGGCTCTATGGCGATCTCGACGAACACATCCCGATCGATGAAGTCGAACAGGTTCGTATCGCCGCGGCAACGTCACCGGTCGACACCGAGGTCGTTCGCTTTGCCGATGCGGATCATGGCTTCCATTGCGATGAACGTCCTTCATTCCACGCTGAAACATCCTCGATCGCGTGGGCACGCACACTCGAGTTTCTCGAGGAACACCTGAGCTGATCGAACGAACAGGTGCGGCAAAACGCAAACACCCCCAGCCGGGGGGATGGCGGGGGTGTCGCAAGGCCGCCAGGAGGGGGGATCCTGTTTCGGCCAGACGGCTCAATGGGAGGGGTGATTCCCAGAGCCACTTCATGAAACGCTACGGCACGAAAAACATTCCCAACCTGTGAAAATGGCGGTCAGCAGTCACAATGACCCTTGTCACATAAGGGATCGGGGGCTACCAGCCCTGATGAAGCGGGCGACCCTCGGCGAAGCCAGATGCGGTCTGAATGCCGACAACAGCTCGCTCATGGAACTCCTCGATCGTCCGAGCACCGGCGTAGGTGCAGGCACTGCGGACGCCAGCGACGATCGTGTCGATGAGGTCTTCGACGCCGGGTCGGTCTGGTTCGAGATAGAGACGACCAGAACTGATGCCCTCTTCGAAGAGTGCGCGACGAGCGGCTTCGATCGGAGCTTCATCTTGCGCAGTGCGATTCACAACGGCGCGAGCCGATGCCATACCGAAGTTCTCTTTGTAGAGACGACCGTCGGCGTCTTGGCGCAGATCGCCTGGTGATTCATGCGTGCCGGCAAACCACGAACCGATCATCACGTTGCTCGCACCAGCGGCGAGAGAAAGCGCAACGTCACGGGGATGACGGATGCCGCCGTCGGCCCAGACGTGGCGACCAAGTGATCGAGCTTCGGTTGCACATTCGAGTACCGCGGAAAACTGAGGGCGACCCATTCCGGTCATCATGCGCGTGGTGCACATGGCGCCGGGGCCAACGCCAACCTTGACGATGTCGGCGCCAGCGTTGACGAGATCGCGAACGCCACCAGCAGAAACGATGTTGCCTGCACACAACGGCACACCAAGATCGAGCGACTGAATCTTGCGAATGGCATCAATCATTTTCTCTTGATGACCATGCGCGGTATCGAGAACAAGTACGTCGATGCCCGCTTCAACTAGCGAACGGGCTTTGGTGGCAACATCGCCGTTCACGCCAACTGCCGCAGCAATGCGCAACTGGTTGTTTGCATCGACGGCGGGTTGATACAGCGTTGAGCGAAGTGCTCCGGTTCGGGTGAGGATGCCAACGAGAGCGCCGGATGCATCGACAACTGGTGCGGAACGGCGACGGCTTTCGTGGAGGAGATCGAATGCCTTTTCTGCATCGAGCGAGTCGGGCAGCGTAAGAAGGTCGGTCGACATCACACGGTCGACACCGGTGAATCGGTCGACGTCGACAAAGTCGGCGTCAGTCACTACACCGATGGGTCGATCGCCATCGACGACGATGACGGCGTTATGGGCGCGCTTGGCAATGAGATTCATCGCCTCGCCAACGGTGCCCGACGGCGACAAGGTGATCGAAGTATCGAACACCAAGTGGCGACGCTTTACCCATGACACGACGTCGTTCACGATTTCGAGTGGAATGTCTTGCGGAATGACAGCGATGCCGCCTCGGCGAGCGACGGTCTCGGCCATACGTCTGCCAGCAACTGCGGTCATGTTGGCGACCACGACAGGGATCGTGGTGCCGGTTCCGTCGTTTGTCGTCAGATCGACATCGAGTCGAGACGAAACATCGGAACGAGCCGGAACCATGAACACGTCATCAAACGTGAGGTCGGCTTCTGGGGTTCTGTCGTGAAGGAATCGCACGTAGAGAGAGGGTAGGCGACGTCAGTACGGTTCGCCTAAGGAGTCTTCATCAAGCCCAGCTGCAGTGGCGGCAAGCATCGCCAGTTGGGCGGCTCGGTGGTAGACGAGAACGAAGGTTTGCTGGGCGGTGGGCTCAATCGTGCGCAGAGGGGGATCGCCGAGAGACATGACCATGGCCGAAGGATCAGTGGACATTCGCACCAATGAGGGATCGTCGGGGAATGCCTCACCCCAAAACTTCTTGGCTGCAGCACGGTCGGCATTCTGCTTTTTGTTCCCGCCTGCAGGGCGGCGACGTGTGCGGCTCATGCGAGGCTCCCTTCGAGTTCATCGTCGGTGTCGGTGAGGAGTTCATCGGTGCGCAGGCCCAACGCGGTCTGCAGTTGATTGGAATCGAGATCGCCAAGCGAACTGGACTTCGGCAGCACAAGGTCGGCGATGTGGCGTTTACCGGCGACAACTTCTTCGACGCGTTCGTCGACAGTGCCAGGGCAGACGAGACGATGAGCGATAACGGTTTTATCCTGACCGATCCGCCATGCGCGATCTCGCGCTTGGTCTTCAACGGCGGGATTCCACCATCGGTCATAAAGGATGACGTGGTTGGCATTCGTGAGGTTGAGGCCAGTGCCGCCCGCTTTGAGCGAAAGCACGAGCGTGCCTGGACCTTCGAGTGCTTGGAAGTCGGTAACGAGCTGATCGCGTGCTCCACGTGATTGACCGCCGTGGTAGCAGCCGACGGGAATATCGAAACGCGTGGAGAGGTGCTCAGCGAGTTTTTGTCCCCATTCGGCAAAGTGGGTGAACACAAGTGCACGCTCGCCCGCCGCGTAGACCTGCTCAATGATTTCCTCGAGACGTGCGAGCTTGCCCGAACGACCATCGAGAGGTCCGTCGTCATGTCGGTACGCAACGGGGTGATTGCAAATCTGCTTGAGTGCAGTAATTGCAGCAAGGATGCGGCCGTTGCGATTGTCGGTACCCGATTCAAGTGCAGCGCCCGTAACGAGACTGTCGAGAACTGCTTGGTAGAGGCCGATCTGTTCGGGGGTCATCGAACAGTGATCGAGCTCGTCGATGCGGTCGGGTAGTTCGGCGGCGATTGCAGGCTCGGACTTCGTGCGACGGAAGACGAGGATGCCGTTGAGCGCGCGCAGTGCCGTCTCACCTTGATCGCGGCCTGTCGTTCCCGTTGCAGAAAGTTGTGCGATGAAATGGGGACGAGGGCCAACAAGACCTGGGTTGGTGAAATCGAGAATGGCCCAAAGATCGCCGAGGCCGTTTTCGATTGGTGTGCCTGTTAGCGCGAGTCGAGATGACGCATTGAGGCGACGCAGTTGTTGTGCAGTTTCGTTTGCCGGATTCTTAATGGCCTGAGCTTCGTCAAGAACGATGCGTCCCCATGAAACTTTCTCGAGAGCTTCGATATCACGAACAGCAGTGCCGTAGGTGGTGATGACGACATCGGCTCGCTCAACTTCGGCAGCGATGTCTTCATGGTCGGCGCGTCCGGCACCGTGATGCACAACGACAGAAAGTTCGGGAGTAAACCGTCGGGCCTCTGACGCCCAGTTGCCGACGACCGCAGGCGGCGCAATGACAAGCGATGGCGCGTCGCCGATGCTGTCGACGAGGTGGGCAAGGATCGTTGGGGTCTTACCGAGACCCATGTCGAGTGCGAGACAACCACCAAGGCTGGTGGTGTCGAGGAACTTGAGCCACGCAAGTGCATCGGCCTGGTAGCTGCGCAGTTCACCCTTGAAGCCCTCGGGATTCGACGCGGGTGCGAGTGATGCGGTTGAGGCTTTCGCCATGAGGTCGGCAGCCCAGCCCGATCCATCGATGGAGACGCCACCTGCGAGCGGCGAACCGTCGAGGCCGAGAGCTTGGCGCAACATTTCCGCGCCAGTCATCTGCGGCTTCTTGGCTCGTTCAGCGAGCGCTTCAGCAGCGGCAGCAAGATCGGCATGATCGAGCGCAACCCAGCGGCCATTTGCACGAACAAGCGGACGTGCTTCCTTGGCCAATCGGGCGATGTCAGCGGCGGTGAGTTCGATGTCGTCGAACACCGCTGTCCAGCTCACGTTGGCGAGTTGATGCGCGCCGACCGAGGTTTCGCCGTTGGATTCGGCGAAGATGCGAAGGGAAGGAGTGGGTTTGCGGCGTGAAAGCGCAGGCACGCGCATCTCGAAACCGGCATCGGCGAGAACGAGTCCGATTTTGGACATCAGTTCCCATGCTTCTTCTTGGCTCAGCACAACTTCGCCTCGGCGAAGGCTGCCCGGCCGCATAAGCGGTGGATAGAGACGTTCAAGTCGAACGAGATTGCCTTCAAGTTCACGGCGCTGATTGCCAGCGTTGACGAGCGCAACCTCGACTGGAACGAGTTGTTCACCCTTGCCCGGGGCAAAGACAGCGAGATGCCATGCATCACCAGAATCGGGCGGGTCCAGTTGCACGATGAGTGGGCGATAGTTGCGCGACATGACAGGTGTCGCCCATCGTTCAAGGGCATTCGTCAGTTCGCCAGCAATGCCGGCAGGAACGTCGAATGCGGTTCCGTCAAGGCGAGAGAGGAAGGCTTCGGAGGCGGCAGCGATGGTTTTGGGGTCATCGGGTGCGGCGGGAACTTCAACGCGGCGCGCGGCATCGTGGCAGATGACATCGACAACTTCGCTGAGCACGGAACGCGCCATTGTGCCGCCGTCGACCGATGGCGAAAGTGCAGCCACAGCCCCAGGCATAGCGTCGCCGATGATGCGAAGTCGATCGGCGTCGATAAGCGCGGGTTGCCAAGTGACACCGAATGCACTTCGGTTCTGGTTACGACGGCCGGTGCGCGAACGCCGCAGTGTGGGGATCATTGCCCCGCGAGCAGCGAGTGATACTGCCCAAGCAGCAACGATCGAAAGCCAACGTGCGGACGGGCCAATTTCCTCTTCGGGCGGATCAGAAGACAACGCAAGTAGCCAGCCGAGAACATCGCTGGTGTTTGCTTCGAGTGCAACGGTTTTTTCTCCGCTTGGAAGCGTGACAGGCGAACGCCCACCCCACATTTCGGGTGCGTCAGTGGCCGCAAGAACGGTGCGCAACTGTTCGACGTTTGTCGCAGGGGCTTCGGGGCCACCGAGCCACGCGACGAGACGACCGCTTGCCCACGAAAGTTGGAGGGCATTGACGCCTTCAATGAGTTCGCCGGGTTCGGGTTCGATACCCAAGAGACGGTCGAGGGCGAGTTCGAGTTTGCGCTGTTCGTTGTCGAGATCGGCGATGACCTGTTGATCGTCAGGTTGGCGACGCGCGCGCAAGCGGTCGAGTGCCTCGTCGGTGTCATTGAGTCGTTCAACGAGCACTCGTTGCCACGCGGTTTTGTGTGCTTCAAGGATCGAAAGCTCTTCAGCAGAGGCCTCGCCCCATGCTGCGTCCTCAACCATGGTTTCAAAGCGCGCGCCATGAACGTCGATGCTCGGCACGGTGGCGCGTGCATCGACGGATTCGTTCGCTTCGATCGGTTCGATCTCGTTTGCTTCAGGCACAGAGGTCCTTGTTGATTTCGTGCAGACGCCAGTTGGAGTGTCTGCTCGTGGTGCCGTATCCCCGGCCGGCACCTGTCATGCTCCGCAACGTTCCGATCCTCACCCACGAGAAGTCAGTCGCTGCGTGTCCTGCAGCCCTAGGCGGAATGGGGAGGCCCAGAGCGATAAAGAAACCTGTTGGCCTGAGGCGGCCACCAGCTGACTTCATCCGCCCGAACTGGCTGCGAACGCTTCTTCGCGACCTGTTTCGGTTTCCTTACCCTATCGGCAGGATCAGCGGATCGGGCAATTGGTGGGGGCAGGTTGGCTAGGACCGAGATCTGGGGTCACGGAGACGTCGCTGGCCTTTACCGCTGCCCAGACCGAATCACCGATGTCGAGGGAAAGGGCCTCGGCCCCGGCGGGTGTGAGTTCGGCCAGCAGTGGAATGGGGCCGGCGAGACGGGCGCGAACTCGTTCCGGTTGACGGTCGAGGTCGGAGACGGTCATCTCCCACATATTGCGGGCACTGCCTTCAGGCTGCGACCGATGAAGGCTGACTGCGGTCGGACGGATTGAGGCAACCGATGGTCCGAATGCAGCGTCGGCAGGGACAACCAGCCGGGCACCAGTTGCGGTGACGAGTGCGCCGTCGCGGACGTCACCGCGAACAAGCGAAAGTCCGACCATGTCAGCGATGTGGCGTGACTGGGGATGACTGGCAACCTCATCAAGAGCGCCACTCTGCACGATCCGACCCTCTTCGAGCACGATGACGCGATCGGCAAGCGCAAATGCATCAACGGGATCGTGCGTGACGAGCAACGTTGTCACCGGATGTTCGCGACGAAGTCGCAGGAGGTCACGTCGGATCTCCGCTTTGGCCCGAACATCGAGCGCCGATGTCGGTTCGTCGAGAAGTAAGACGCTCGGGGCCGAAGCCAACGCGCGGGCGAGTGCAACTCGTTGTGCTTGGCCGCCCGAAAGGCTTTTGGGGCGCCGTTGAGCAAACTGTTCGAGCGAAAAACGTTCCAGCCAACCGGTTGCTGTCGCTCGGGCGACTGTTCGTTTGGTGCCCCGAGCACGTAGTCCGAACGCGACGTTTTCGAGAACAGAAAGATTGTCGAACAATTCACTGTTCTGAAAAACAACGCCAACGTGTCGGTGTTCAGGCAACACAAACGTTGAATGGCCGACATCATCGACAACGTTTCCGTCGATGCTGATTGCGCCGTTGTCGATTGGTTGCAGTCCCGCAATCGCATTTAACAGGGTTGATTTACCGGAACCGTTGGGGCCGAGGACCGCAAGCACTTCGCCGTCGGCAAGCGATAGATCAATTGTGAGTTCGAACTCGTCGTGCTGCACGGAGAAGCGAGCATCGATACTCATCGTGACGTCCTAGGCGTCGTTGAACCACCGAGCCATTGATCGCGAAGGCTGAGAAGAACTCCGAACGAAATTGCAATCATGACCACGCTCAGTACAAGTGCTTGGCCGGGGTTGGATTCGAGGGCGAGGTACACCGAGAGCGGCATCGTTTGAGTGCGGCCGGGAAAGTTGCCCGCGAAGGTGATTGTTGCGCCAAATTCACCGAGCGCTCGTGCCCATGCCAGAACAGCGCCGGCGATAAGCGCGGGCCGAATTGCTGGAAGCGTCACTCGACGAAATGCATACCAACGTGACGCGCCAAGTGTTCGGGCCGCATCTTCCGCTCGTTGGTCGAGGCCGCGCAATGCTGCTTCGACGGTAAGAACCAGGAACGGCATGGCAATGAAGGTCTGTGCGAGAACGACACCTGCGGTACTGAACGGAAGCCGAACACCGAATAATTCAAAGAGCGAATCACCGAGCAGGCCTCGACGGCCATATGCCGCGAACAGTGCAACTCCTCCAACAACGGGAGGAAGTACGAGCGAAAGTAGGCACAGTGCGCGCACGATGCGACGCCCGGGAAACCCAAAGCGCGCAAGCACCCATGCAAGAGGCACGCCAAACAGAATCGACAGCCCAGTTGCCCATAACGAGGTTTCTAGAGAGAGCCGCAAGGCAGTGAGCGAGGATGTCGTCGTGAAGAGTGACCACGCGTCGCTCCACGGAACTCGCCACAAGAGACCAATAAACGGAAGCATGAAGAATGCGATTGCAATTGCTGCGATTGCGATGATCGCAACCGGTGGGCGTCGCAGTCCGACAGATCGTTTTCGAGTCGAGCGCAGTTGGTTCATGGAGTGCCGAATCCGTATCCCCGGAGAATTGCTCGACCTTCATTGCTTGTGACGAAAGCGATCCAGGCTTGGGCAGCAGCACTATTGGCTGAGGTTGAGATCCTCGCGATCGGGTACTCGGCGGTGATGTTGGCATTGGGAGGGATGACGACGCCTTCGGCCGCACCCTTTGTTGCGTTGATGTCAGTGGCGTAAACAATTCCTGCGTCGGCCTCGCCAGACGCCACCTTGGCAACGATGCCCTTCACATCGGGTTCAAAGCTTGCGGGCCGCACAGTGAGTGCAGCCTTTTGAAGAACCTGCCCTGCGTACTTCCCAATCGGAACCTCAGGTGCGCAGGTGACATAGAGCAGTCTGGATGTTGAGAGGTCTGTGAGCGACGTGATCTTCGACGGGTTGCCCTTTCGCACAATGATCTCAAGCGAATTAGTCGCGAAAATTGTGGGCGCACCGTTCAATAACTTTTCATCAGCAACTTTTTCCATAGTGGCTTCGTCAGCCGAGGCGAAAACATCGACAGGTGCAGCATCAATGATTTGCTGCGCAAGTGTTGGTGATGCTCCGAAGTTGACGGTGACGTTCAGCCTTGGGTGTGCCTTTTCGAATGCGACTTCGATATCGGTAAAGGCGCCTTGAAGTGAGGCCGCTGCGGAAACGGTGAGCGAACCTGCAAGCGAGGTCCCGGAATCGTTTGACGTGGAGTCGGATGGCCCGCACGCAACAACAACCACCGCGACAAGAGTCAGGAGCGAACTGCCGAGGATCCGGCGAGCTCGCTGCCGATTGGTTGGCGCTTCGGTAGTCACCGCCGCATGGTAGTCAGATCCTGACTACTTACCTCAACTTCTGACGACTCCGCCGATACCATCGGCCGGTGACCCGCAATGACCCAGTACTCGCCGAAAAGGTGTGTTTGGCGTTGGTCGCAGAAGGCCCAACCCACGGCTGGGCGGTGTCGGCCGTCCTTGCGCCGGAAGGCGAAATCGGAAGGATCTGGTCACTGAGTCGACCCCTGACCTACCGGGCGCTTGACCAGCTGGCCGTCGACGGGCTGATTCAAAAGGTGGGAACCGTGCCTGGTGGTGGTCGGAGTCGCACGCTTCTCGATGTCTCCGAACGTGGCCGCTCCGCAAATGCCGAGTGGCTTGATGCGCCAGTTGTTCTTCCAAAGGATGTTCGTACTGAACTCCTCGTGAAGTTTGCACTGCGGGATCGTGTTGGTTTGCCGCTCGAACCTCTCGCCCAAAACCAACGGTCGCTCTTTGCTCCGTTACTCAGCGGAGCGACGCCGACAGCGAACACCGACTTCGTTGCACTGTGGCGCAGCGAACATCTCCTTGCGATCGATCGATTTCTTTCCTCATTTGGACAACCCAACGCATGAGTCCGAAACCGGGGGGCTTTGCTGCATTACGCCATCGCAACTTTCGTTTGTATTTGATGGGTCAAGGCCTGTCGCAGTCGGGTACATGGATGCAGACGGTCGCGATGGGATGGTTAGTTCTCAAGGTGACCGGAAGTGGCGAGATGCTCGGATTGGTGAGTGCGGCGCAGTTCACGCCGACATTGCTCTTCGGCGCCTTCGCAGGAACCCTTGCGGATCGTCATAGCCGCTGGCACATGCTGCAGATCACACAAGTTCTTGCTGCAACCATCGCCATCGCCCTCGGCGTAATGGTTGTGACCGACACGATCGCGGTCTGGAGTTTGTTCTTGCTGGCAGCACCATTTGGAACAGTAAACGCTTTTGATATGCCCATCCGTTCGTCGTTTGTCTACGAACTTGTTGGTCCAGACGACATTACGAGTGCCGTCGGAATCGGCAGCACGACAAACAACGTTGCGCGTATTTTCGGCCCCGCAGTCGCCGGTGTTCTCATCGCAGCTTTTGGTCTCTCTGTGCCATTCATGGTGAATGGAGTGAGTTACTTGGCGATCACAGTTGCGTTGCTTTTGATGAGACGCGCCGAATTTGTTCCGAAAGCGCCGGTAAAGCGGGAAAAGGGACAGATTCGTGAAGGCGTGAAAGTTGTGTGGGCCGACCCGCGGCTGCGGACGCCAATGCTTATGACGGTGGTGATTGGACTCCTCGCGTACGAGAACCAAATTTCACTGCCTCTCTTTGCGAAGTACACCTTCGGGAGAGAAGCAGAGGGCTACGGCATTTTGTCTTCGCTTATGGGTGTCGGATCAGTGATTGGCGGACTGCTCATTGCTCGCTTCGGTCGCGCAACGCATCGTCGCTTGGGAGTCGCCTCTGTTTTTCTCGGTGGGTCAATGCTCGTGGCTGCCGTAATGCCGACGTTCTGGACAATGGCCGTAGCACTGCTGTTTGTTGGTGCGGGCAGCGTCGCGTTCATCACGATGAATTCAGCGACGCTGCAACTGACCTCACCAGTGGCGGTTCGAGGACGCGTGATGGCGCTCTACATCACGGCCATTATTGGCACGACCCCAATTGGTGGACCGATCATCGGCTGGATCGGACAGCACATTGACCCAAGGGCCACGTACATCACGGGAGGTCTTGCTTGCCTCATTACCGCCGCATTCGCCTGGCCGTCACTCCGACGTTCAACTGAAGACGTCGTGTCTGAAGAGGAAGAAGAGGCGATCAATCGTCTAGCGATCGTTGACGCTGAGACACTCGCCGGAGACCTTGATTCGGAGATTCCGATCAATTTGCCTTCCGAGCGATGAGGCATTTGTAGGGTTGACGGTGCATCTCGCTAGTCGGCATGGTTCACTTGAGGTTGAGCAATCGCTCCAAACTCCTGAGCGATCTGAAAGGTCGAAAGATGGTCGCAGTCATCGTCATTGTCGTGGTCGTCGCACTTCTCCTGCTGCTTCTTGTCGGCTCCTATAACGGCATTGTTCGAATGCGTAACCAGGTCGATAACGGCTGGTCGCAAATCGATGTGCAAATCAAACGTCGTGCCGATCTCATTCCGAATCTTGTTGAGACGGTAAAGGGGTACGCGGCACACGAGTCGGGAACATTTGAAGCCGTCGTTGAGGCTCGCAACGCGTCGGTTGCCGCAAACTCTCCCGCTGAGGCTGCTGCGGCCGAAGCCCCCATGGTTGCCGCGCTGGGCAAGATCTTTGCGCTTGCTGAGGCCTATCCCGATCTGAAGGCCGATGCGAATTTCCGTCAATTGCAATCTGAGATCACAGCTACGGAAGATCGAATCGCTTATGCGCGGCAGTTCTATAACGATTCAGTCACCCGGTACCACAACAAGATCGACACCTTTCCCGGTGTGATTGTTTCGAAGATGGGGAATTTCCCTCACCGTGAACTTTTCGAAGCCGATGAAGTTGATCGCACAGTCCCGAAGGTTGAGTTCTGAAACTCATTTCGATCGTTCTTTTGATCGCGGATCCCAATGGCTGACGCTGCAAGTTTCATTGACCACAAGCGCACGAACAGACGAGCCAGTTTCGTCATCCTTGCCGGAGTTTTTGCGCTGTTGTTTATGGTGGCAAATGTCGTCGTTGGCGTCTTTGGGGGCTATTCGAAGCAGGAATGTGGCGTAGCGACTCGCGATATCTACGGTCGTATTTCGCAAGACTGTCAAAGCAGTTTCAGTTTCAACGGCGTTGTTTTGATTCTGACGATTCTTTTTGTACTCGGATACTTGCTTCTTGCCTGGCTCTTTTCGGCGTCGGCGGCGCTCAGTATGGCGAAGGCACGACCGGCCGATGGGCCCGAGTTCTCGGAGCTTCGAAACATCGTTGAACAAATGGCCATTGCTGCTGGCATTCCCGTTCCTGCGGTCTTCGTTGTTGATGACCCTGCACCGAATGCATTCGCGACGGGGCGCAATCCAAAGCATGCTGCGATCACTGTCACCACAGGTTTGTTGGCTGTCATGTCTCCACGCGAGTTGCGCGGAGTAATTGCTCATGAGACCGGCCACATCGTCAATCGCGATATCGCCGTGACAACCCTTGCCGTTCTCGCAGTCGGAGCGATTGCGGTCATTGCACAGATCGGAATTCGTATCGGCTTCTTCAGTGGGGGACGGCGCAATGAAGCGGCAGGGGCGATGATGCTTGTGGGCATCGTCCTCTACCTCATTGCCGTTCCCGCCGGAATGCTTCTGCGGGCAGCACTGTCGCGAAAGCGGGAGGGAATGGCTGACGCGACTGCTGTCGAACTCACCCGTGAGCCGGCCGGAATCCGGTCTGCACTTGAGAAACTCGAAGCGGATACCACCGTGATTTCGAGTCCTTCGGCAGCGAGTGCTCACCTGTGGATCGAGTCACCCCTTGAGCGTGGTGGGAGTGAAGGCATTCAGGGAGCGTTCGGTCGCCTCATGGATACCCATCCGCCGTTGGCGGAGCGAATCGCAATTCTTCGAGCCATCGAAGGCCTTGATCCCGAGGGTCGAGGGCCGAATGATCCCCCCTCGTACCCAGCCATTTCCTGAGTTCACTGCGGTAATGATGTGAACTCCCTCAGCATTGGCCATACTTGTGGACCGGTTTCAGGAAGGCATTCATGAAGTTCACTGTCGGTTCCAAGGTCATCTATCCCGCGCACGGCACTGCCGAGGTCACTGGTCGCTCGACCCGAGTGGTCGATGGCAAGAAGGTCAAGTACCTCGAGCTGTCCGTTGCTGCCGGTGATGACTCATGGCGCGGCGGCAATCTCAAGGTGTCTGTCCCGGAAGACCGAGCAGAAGATCTTGGAGTTCGTCAGGCCATTTCTGAAGAAGAGGTCGAGGACGTACTTGCGGTGCTTGCGGTTCGAAACGTGCGCGTTCCTACAAACTGGTCGCGTCGTTTCAAGAATCACCAAGAGAAGATGAAGTCTGGCGACATCTATGAATGCGCCGAGGTTGTTCGAAACCTTGCGCTTCGCGATCGCCAGTCATCACTTTCGAGCGCTGAGAAGGCGATGCAAATTCGTGCGCGCCGAATTCTTGTTTCGGAACTTGCAGTGTCGTGGAACACCACGATGGAAGACGCCGGCTCTCGAGTCGACGCCGTTCTTGCCGAGGACTAAATCTCAGCCCTCATTCTTGGTGGGTTGAATCACATCTCTTAGTGCTTCGTCGGAAAGAACGAACGCGTCGTTCGTTGCCTCGGCGCCTGGCTCGACCAATTCTGGCCATTGCGTTCCAGGGAGTACGGCAACTTCAAAGAGCTCGGTGACCGAGCCTTCGAAGCGCATGAATCCGAGGATGTCGCCAGTGTTGATGTCGACCGCCCACACACCGCATTCGCGCGGTGTGTCTGCTTGCGTGATGGGAAGTCCGTCGAACACGGTCTCGCGAACCTTCGAAAGTCCAACAAACGCGATGTTCCCGACGAAGGAAAGACCGCGTGTGAACCCGGGAAGAATCGCAATCGTTTCGCGTTCACCTGTTTCGATGTCAACGGTGCACAACGCGCCACGACCTGACTCAAGTACCCACAACTTCCCGTTATGCCAGCGTGGCGAGTGAGGCATTGAAAGCCCGACGGTGATTGGCGCGCCACCATCGATGTCGAGAATTGCGCCACCTGATGCTTTATCTTCACGCCAGCCATTGGGCGTATCGGTCATGCCGAGAACGGTGACGTACTTCGGGCGACCATCGACCATTGCCAAGCCGTTGAGATGACAGCGATCGTCTGCGGACAAACCGGAAATGAACTGCGGACGCCACTGCGGGGCAAAGGAGTTCTCTCGATCGAAGTTCACGAGGCAGGAGAAACGAGTTGCAACGGCCCAGAGTTCTCCGTCTGTGTCGTAGCCAAGATCGTGAATACGAATATCACCAGTGGTGTGACCGCGGCGCGGCATGTAACACGCGTCGATACGACCTTCCGGATCGATTGTTGAAGCGGCTGCCTGCTGGTTCCAGAATTCCCAAACGGTTGTCTTGGTGCCGAGAGCCAGCTTCGCTCCCTGCACAGCGACACCCATAGGGCTCGGGAAGTAGCGAAGGTGCGTGTTGACCTTGTCGCCATCGCGGCGCACAAGAACAAGACGACCACTCTGATAGGTCGTCACTGCGAGGGAACAATTCGCGGCTTCGAGAATGCTGGCGAATGAACCGGTAAAGACACTCGAGAAATCAGTGGGAATTGCGCCATCAGGTTCCTCGGTGAGTCCAACCTTCACGGCTTCTGCAGAACGAGTCTTCGATGGCTGGATGGGCGGGGGATCGGCGAAAACATCGTGGGCACGAACGGCAACGGGATCAACAATGTCCCAGACCTTCTTCATTTCCTCGGCGTTGCGCTCCCACTTTGAAGCCTGGGGTGCTTCAAGCGTCGTTGCCGAGATGGGAAGTTCACCGCCGGTATCGGTGTCCCATGTGAGGTCGAGGTTGTTGCACAAACGAGCAAGCTCGGCATCGGGGTCGGCGAGCAACGCGGAATAGCTGGTGACACACCAACGATCAGGGTCGAGGGCTTCAAGGTCGTCGAGCATCATTGTGGTAGCGGTAGTCCACTGATTCGCAACGACTTCGGGCAGCGACTTGCCGATGAGGTCACGCCAACCCGGAGTAAGGAGTAGCGACCAGCGATCACCTGTCCATTCCGGTAGATCGGGGTACGTCACGAACCGCCCGGAGCGCCAAGCATCAAGCATGCTGCTAATGGTTTCGCGGGGGTCACGCCATAGGTAGACGAATTTTGCGTCGGGATAGGCCGCCGCAAGAAATGGAATGCGCAGAGAATTCTTCGGCGTTTTCTCAATCATTCGAACGACTGAGCCGGGCTTGACCGGTTCACCATCGCGGTCCTTCAGTCGGCGAACAAAGGATCCGCTGAGCTTCTCCACAATTTCAGGAGTGATGTCGTCTTCGGTAAGACGGTTTGAGTCCCAACCATGCGACGCGGGAGCAAGGGCGGGAAACGCTTCGATCAGTTGATGACTTTCGCCACCGATCGTGTAGGACTCCTTGGCCCGCATCATGGCTTCGAACAACATCGTGCTACCTGAGCGCGGTGACGAGATGATGAAGACCGGTCGGTCAAGCGTGATCGGCTCGCCGATTTGTTTCGGTTTTGGCATTGCAGGAGATGCGGGAGCAGGTGCGGCTGGCGCTGCTGCAGAACCGGGTGCTGCTGCAGGAGCAGCACCCATGCCACTCGGTGCAGGTAGGGCGCCGGGTTGGATCACCGAAGGGCGAAGTACGAGCTGTCGGATCGCTTCATTGACCTTGACCGTGTTTGGGAGTGTCGCTGAATAAGGTTCAACGATTGTGTCGGCTTCGTCGCGAAGCTTTACGTAGGAGTCGAATCCCTGAGGGTTGTCGCCAAAGTGAGCCCAGCAAGCTTTCCACGAGCGGCGGAAGGGGATGAGCGCGCGGTCGAGTTCAACGGCACGGTCGAGATCTACTTCTGCATACTGATGAAGGATGTTTGCAAGCGTCTGATCGATTTCAGCTGATGGCATCACCGAATGTTGGTTCGCCGTTTCGAACGCAATTGCCGAAACTTTTTGTACCTCTGGGAGCGGAGTGTTCGCGTCGGCTGCACCGGTCTGTCGATCAATGAGCGACCAGAAACCAGCACCGCCGACAGTGTCAATGACGAGATGAATTCGAGGAGCATTCACAGGGTTCTCGACACGATGCGGTTCCCATGTGTCGAACACCCAGCACGATCCTGGTTCCATGTGGACTGATTCGTCGTCGACGTGAAACAGCACGGCCGGGTCGGTAACGATTGGGATGTGGACACGAAGGTGGTCCCACCAATAGCGATTGGTGTCGACGTGTGATTTCACTTCTGACTCAATGTCGATGCGCATGAGTCGCGTGCGACCGATGGGGCAACCGAGTCCGGTAAGACCTGCCATCACATTCACGATCGATGGCAATGACTCGAGGTGCGGTGTCGGCCGCATCGGACCCACAACTGAGTCATTGCTGGGATCGCCCATAACGGAAACAAGCGGAAGCGCGCTATTGCCGGGCATGCCTTCGGGGTGAGGGCGCCAGACGTCTTCGGGAATCGCGCTGACCTCGGCAATGAGGGCATCGATGTCGGTGCTGATCGGCAGACGAACGATCAGTTGGTCAAGTCTCATGGGGCTCTCCGTAGGCGCGAGATGGCAATGTATCCCGGGGACTGGTTGGTAGAGAGCGTGAAACTCTTGAGAGGCTGATCTCTCGACGTGAACAACGGTTCTCCATCTAGGCATGACAGGCTGAAGACATGACACAGACGTTTTGGGGCGTGGTTGCAGCTGCGGCGGAAGAACATCCCAATCGCGTCGTGGCTGTGGACGACTTCGGGCGTTCGCTGACGACGGTGGAATTGCGAGATGCCGCTGAATCCGTGGCGGCAGGCCTGCACGAACTTGGCATGAGGCCAGGTTCAGTCGTGTCGTGGCAGCTGCCCACAACCCTTGAGTCTGCGGTGATGCTGGCGGCCTGTGCGCGACTGGGAGTCGTTCAGAATCCGGTCATCCCGATGCTCCGGAACGCTGAAGTCAGTCACATCGCTGGGCAAATCGGAACCGAGCTGATCGTCATTCCGAAGCAATGGCGTGGGTTTGATCACGAAGCAATGGCCGCAGATCTTGGGATCCGATCGTGGTCCGCTGACTATGAAGCACCGGTTGATGCAATGACGCCTTTGCGGCTGCCGTGCGGCGACCGCTCACTTCTCCCCGCGCCGCCAGAAACAAATACGGACTGTCGGTGGATCTATTTCTCCTCGGGTACGACGGCCGCTCCGAAAGGTGTTCGCCACAACGACATCTCGGCGATTGCGTCGGGAGCGTCGCTCTCGGAGCGTCTTGGATTCGGCCCTGATGACGTCTACCCAATTGCGTGGCCATTCACCCATATCGGCGGCATCGCAATGTTGGTGACATCGCTCAATACTGGGGTACGACTTGTGTTGTTTGACGTCTTTGATCCGGCGACCACCGCCGATCGCATGGCAACACACGGACCGACCATGTTGGGTTCAGCAGTGCCGTTCTTTCGAGCGTTTCTCGAAGCTGAACACCGAGCGGGTGATTCGCTGCTTCCGAATGTTCGTGGCTGCGTTGGTGGTGGAGCTCCGATCCCGGGTGAAGTGAACCAAGAACTGATCGAAACATTTGGAGTCGCCGGAGTTGTTGGCGCCTATGGACTCACCGAATTTCCTAATTGCACCTGCGAGTGGTTCGACGGCCCAGATGTTGGTCGTGATGTCGGTCCGGCTGGTCCAGGAGTTGAGGCGCGCGTGATCGACGGAGAACTTCAACTGCGCGGAACTCAGTGTTTTCTCGGGTACGTCGATGAATCATTGAACGAAGCAGCATTCACCGTTGACGGATGGTTTCGAACGGGTGACCTAGCCGAAATCGGTGAAGATAAGCGCATCCGAATCGTTGGTCGATTGAAAGACGTTGTCATTCGTAACGCAGAGAACATTTCAGCGACCGAGGTTGAAGAAGCCGTGCTCTTCCACGATGCCGTCGCAGATGTCGCAGTGATTGGTCTGCCAGATTCTCGAACGGGTGAGCGAGTGTGCGCCGCAATTGTGTTGATACCGGGAGCATCAATTGATGTCCCGGCTTTGGCCGAACACTGCATCGGGCTAGGTCTCGCAAAGTACAAATGTCCGGAACAAATCGTCTTCATTGATGCAATTGAGCGCAACCCGATGGGAAAGATTCAGAAGGACAAAGTTCGTGACGCAGTTTTGAACGTGCTCGGGACGAATTGATTTTCAGTTTCGGGGCAGACCTAAGACTTTCTGGGCAACGACGTTTCGCTGGATCTGGCTCGTCCCCCCAAAGACACTCGCGGCACGTGCCCACAAGTAGCGGGAAAGTTCTTCGCTGGTTGGATCGAGTAGTGAGGAGCTGTTCGCTGCAAGGGCGGCGGAATGGAGAAGTTGATCGACTTTTGTCATGAGCAGTTTGTCAACAGAGCCGTTCGCTACTTCAAAGTTTCCATTTCGTCGATCGGTCAAGGTGACCGCAACGGTTGCATCGAGAGCTTCAATCCATGCTGCAGCTTTCTGAATATCAGCGCGAGACGCAGTTTCGGGATTGTTAAGGAGAGCGAGAGCGGTCCGTCGGAAACGCGCGATCCAACCGATATCGACAGGGCCCCGTTCGATCGCTAACAGCGACATTGCGATCTCCCAACCCTGCCCATCCGACCCGAGAAGCATTGTGCGCGGAACTCTGACATCGACGAATGACACTTCAGCGAACTCGTCCGACCCCCATGCGGTCCAGATGGTGGAGATATCGATGCCGGGTGAATCAAGCGGAACAAGCAACACGGAAAGCCCACGGTGCGGGTGGTCATCAGTTCGACAGAGCAGCAGAATCCAGTCAGCGTGCGTGGCATCGCTTGTCCAGATTTTTCGTCCATTGACGATGAAGTCATCACCATCAGGTACTGCGCGAGTGCGAATTGCGGCAAGATCAGATCCGGCGTCGGGTTCGCTGAAACCCTGGCACCAGCGGACCGAGCCATCAAGCATGCGAGCAAGGTGAACTTCTCGTTGGGCTGTAGTGCCGTATTCGGCGAGCGCATGGGCCAAATGTCCGATTGCTGGCGGCGGCGGGAAGCCGGCAGCACCGAGTTCTTCGGAGACGATTGCTTCGCACGTAACGGGAAGTGCAGCCCCACCGGCATCGGTAGGCATCGCCACACCGACGAATCCGGCGGCTGCCAATTGTTTATGCCAGTCCAAGGACGAAGGTTTGGTTGCGAGCCATGCTCGGAGTTGAGCCCGGAAAGAGCCTTCGACGTCGTCATCACGGAGATCGAACCCATCGCGATCGGCAGAACCCGACGGTGTTGTTGCGACTGGTGCTCTGAGCAGTTCATCGTTCGAAATTGGAAGGTGCGATCGACTGGATAGCGCACGACGCAAACGAACCGACAGGAGGTGCTCCCATGTGTGGCCCATCCCGCCGAGTACTTGGATGGCGACTTCGCACGCCGCGACGCCAATATCACCCGCAAGAAGAGCGGCACGCGCTGCAGAAGAGTGTGCTTGTTCGTCGTGGTGTTGTGCTCGCCACGCAGCTGCGCGCACGGAGTTGCGCGCTGCGATCAGATCAACCCATGTGTCGGCAAGGAGATGCTGCACGGCTTGAAAAGTTCCGATAGGAACACCGAATTGCTTGCGTTCCTTCGCATAGGCGATGGCCCCCGCCAGAGCAGCAAATCCATTTCCTACAAGATCAGCGCTCAAAAGTAATTGAGTAATTGCCAGAAACTGTTGTTCGTCGACATTCGTGATTGAAGTGACATCGGATGACGATGTCGTCATCACAACTCGTGAACGATCGGCGGTCTCAATGATGAGTTCTGCAGCGGCGAGATGTGTATGGCCTGCTCGAGTGAACGCAATCCGATCAGCACCGAGGGCGTCGAATGCGGATGTCCCGTTCAAGCTCGCAACAATTCGATCATGGGTGGGGCCAACCAATTCCCTGGCAAGACTGGCCCCAACAAAAGGTGTCGCGCTGAGCGCTGCTCCAAAATGCTCCGAGCAAAGGACGAGATCGAGAACAGTTCCGCCGTCTGCCCGGATGTCGAGTAGACCGCTTGCAGCCATCGCGTCCCACGCAGCATCAGGATCTGCTGCTGGCGGGAGTTGTTCAATCCTGGAAACACCGGTGTCGGAAGCAACAGTACGAGCGAGATCTGCGAGAGCAGATTCAACCTCTCCGAGTGTGGCGCGCATGGATAGTTCTGAACCCGAAGGGATCAGAGGCGACCTTCGGTTCGGAGGTCTTCAGGTACCCACGAGGGGTTACGGCGATCTTTGAACGCGTTGAAACCTTCAAGCGCTTCGGGTCCGTAAAGAGATTCGGTCATCGACATTCGGTCGTAGGTCTCGTATTGGCGATTGATTTCGCGTTTCACGATGTTTCTCGCGTTTGGAGCGCCACGAGAAATTTGTTTTGCGACGTTGATCGCTTCAGACAGTTCGGTTCCAGAGCCAACGACACGAGTAACAAGCCCCCACGACTCCGCAGTCGTCGCGTCAATTGAGCGACCGGTCAGCAACATGTCCCGTGCTCTTGGGATGCCAATTTGTCCGGGGAGAATTGCTGCGTAACTGGTGTCGGCAATTCCACGAAGCAACTCGGGTGCTCTGAACGTTGCATCAGTCGACGCGATTGCGACGTCAGACAACATCGCAATAACCAGCCCACCGCCTTGGCAGATGCCATTGACGGCGGAGACAACAGGCTTCGACGCATTGCGGATTGCATCGAAAGGCACGTTGTCCATGTGGAGTAGCCGAGCAAGGTCGGCCCAACTGTCCTCCTGATCTCCGCCGAGGTCGCCACCGGGAATAAAGACGTCGCCTGTTCCGGTGATGACGAGCGCAGAAAGGTCATCAGATTGGGCAACTCGATCAACGGCATAACGAACGCCGAAGTACATCGCCGGGGTCATGGCGTTGCGGCGATGAGGTCGATCAATGGTGAGGACAGCGATCGATCCTTGGCGTTCGAATGTCAAGAATTGGGTCCCACACCAGTCGCCTTCGGGAGGCCGATTTGGAAAGGTCATGATCTCACCGTACTTCCGGTCGCTGATTCGAGGTGGGGTCCATCTATCGTGCGTGGAGCCGGCGATCCTCCAACTTGAGGGCGCTTCGGTCGGAATGAGGAGAGATGTCGGGCCAGCCAGCGCTATTCGAAGAGCAACCAACAGGGCCGGGCCTTGAGTTGATGCTCATTCGTAGCGCAGTTGGAGTCCCGGCAGCCGATGCAGCCTTCGCTGCGCTGCGAACCAACGTCGCGTGGCATCAGGATTATTTGAAGATGTTTGGAAAAAGGATTCCAGTCCCGCGTCTTGAGGCGTGGATTGCCGACGAAGGTCTTGACTATTCCTATTCAGGAATTCATCACGATCCAGATCCATGGATTGATGAACTCATCGAACTACGCGACTTGGCCAGCGGCTACTCGGAGTCGAACTTTAATTCCGTACTGTGCAACCTCTATCGAGATGGAAGTGACGGCGTCGACTGGCATGCCGATGATGAGCCGGAGTTTGGACCGTTACCAGTCATCGCGTCGCTGAGTCTGGGTGCAACTCGTCGATTCGACCTTCGGCGAGTCGATGATCATTCGATCAAAGTTGAACTTGAGCTCCACCATGGCGATCTCGTCGTGATGAGTGGAACAACGCAAGCGCTATGGCGGCACCGAGTTCCTAAAACAAAGAAGCCCGTTGGCGAACGAATCAATCTGACGTTTCGGAACGTGATCCCGAAACCCGATCCAAGCCTCTGGTGATGCCTGCAAACGGGCGTGCCTTGCTCTTATCGGCCGGGTGCGGCTAAACCTGACCAAATCAGTCAGGATTAGGCCGCACCTGCGGTCGACAGGAGTTCCCCCGATGACCATTGCGACCGAACGCTGGACAACGACGCCACTGGCTGCGTCATTTGGTGCTGAATTCGCTGGTTCGAGGATCGACATCGAACGAGATGGTGAATGGATCCTTGAGCAACTTGAGGCGAACCTTTTTCTCGTTTTCCGCGAGCAGTTCCTCACGCATCTTGAGCAGGTTGCTCTTGCCCGCACTCTCGGTGAACCGACGCCAGCTCATCCTGTTGTTCCCGGACATCCCGATCATCCCGAGATTCTTGAACTCGATGGGGCGAAAGGTGGAAAGAACGCACAGTGGCATACCGACGTTACGTTCAGTCCGACACCTCCGGCAGCATCCGTTCTTGTCGCTGATGAGTTGCCAGCGGTTGGGGGCGACACGCTGTGGGCCGATATGCGTGGCTCCTACGAAGGCCTGTCACCTGTTCTTCGCGACGCGATCAGTGAGCTCGAGGCAGTGCACCGCATCACCCCGCTTGCCTACTGGGGCGTTCCGCACGACACGGCGATGTCACGTGAGGATGCACTCGAATTACTTGAGAATGCGAAAAAAGTTCCGCCTGTTATTCACCCGGTGGTGCGGGTTCACCCATCAACGGGTCGCCCATCACTCTTTGTGAACCCAGGATTTACGAGTCACATCGTTGGACTTTCTTCACTCGAAAGCGATGCGCTTCTTGGGCTCCTCTTTGCTCATTCAACACAGCCAGATTTCGTCGTTCGTCATCAGTGGAAACCTGGCGACGTTGTGCTGTGGGATAACCGGGCAACGATGCATTACGCGTGTGATGACTATGGAGATGCCCCGCGGCGCATGAGACGGGTCACGATCCGTGGCTCGGAACCATTCGGAGTGAGTGGTGTGAAGAGCCGGACCGTGGACGATCCCTTCCTTTCTGTTGGCTAAGGGCCAGGTGCGATCTTGTTGCGCCGACGCCGTGCTGAACGTGCGCAAGTCGTGACATCCGAACAGGAACAAGTCTCAAAGTTCTGCAACAATGGCGCCTCTTGACGCAGTAGGTACTCGTCAGCACCTAGGGGGAGCAGGAAATGGCAGAGCAGAACGAGGGCATTGAAGTTTCCGTTGAGGAACTTCGCGCGAAGTACGCAGAAGAGCAGCTCAAGCGTCTGCGCACCGATGGCCTCAAGCAGTTCGCAGGTCTAAAGGAACAGTTCGAAGAGCTTGACCAAGATCCCTACGCCGATCCCAACTTCACCCGCGACGCCATCGTTGAAGTGACCGAGGTCGTCATCGTTGGTGGCGGTTTTGCCGGCATGCTCACTGGTGTTGATTTGCAGAATCAAGGCATCACCAATTTCCGCATCGTGGAAAAAGGTGGCGATTTCGGTGGAACTTGGTACTGGAACCGTTACCCGGGCTGCATGTGCGACGTTGAGTCCTACACGTACCTTCCGCTTCTCGAAGAGACCGGCTACATGCCGACCGAGCGTTATGCGAGCGCACCGGAAATCTTCGAGTACTGCCAACTTCTTGGTCGCACTTTCAATCTTTACGACCACGCGCTTTTCCAGACGATCATCACTGGTGCGGTGTGGGACGACAGCGTCAAGCGTTGGAACATCACCACATCGCGTGGCGACGAGATCTCATCGAAGTACATCGTCATCGCTGGCGGCATTCTCCATAAGCCGAAGGTTCCTGGCATCCCCGGTATCGAGAACTTCAAGGGACGCATGTTCCACACCAGCCGTTGGGATTACGACTACACCGGCGGCGGACCGCGCGAATTCATGGACAAGCTTGGCGACAAGCGCGTCGGCATCATCGGAACTGGTGCAACCGCAATTCAGGCAGTGCCGAAGCTTGCTGAAGCAGCCGGAGAATTATTCGTCTTCCAGCGCACGCCTAGCGCGGTTGGTGTTCGCAACAACGGTAAGACTGACGAAGCGTGGTTCAAGAGCCTCAAGCCCGGTTGGCAGCAGGAGCGCATCGTCAACTTCACGCAATCGGTCACGGGTGCACAACCCGAGGTCGATCTCGTCAATGATGGTTGGACCGATGTCATGTGGCGGAACACGCAAGCGGCTCCCGAATCTCCCGAGGATTGGGCCGACATGGAACTCAGCGACTTCAAGACGATGGAGAAACTGCGTCGTCGCGTCGATTCCATCGTCGACGATCCCGAGACCGCAGCGAAGCTCAAGGCGTACTACGGCAAGAACTGCAAGCGCGTGTGTTTCCACGACGACTATCTGCCCTCGTTCAACAAGCCGAATGTGCATCTCGTCGATACCGACGGCAAGGGCATCGAGCGCGTCACCGAGACAGGTGTCGTCGTGGGTGGTGTCGAGTATCCCGTCGACTGCCTCGTGTTCGCCTCCGGCTTCGAGGTCAATACCGATCTCGACGCCCGCGTCGGATTCGACCCGGTCGGACGTGATGGTGTTTCGCTCAACGAGTCATGGTCGACAGGCGCTCACACGCTTCACGGCGTTCTGTCCGGTGGTTTCCCGAACATGATGGTGATCAGCCTCGTCCAAGCCGGATTCGGCACGAACTTCGTGCATTTCCTCGGCCGGTCCGCCCGTCACGTCGCCGAACTGATCAACGCCTGCCAGCAGCAGGGCATCCTCACGATCGAGGCGACACCGGAGGCCGAAGAGGGTTGGCTCATGGTGCTGTACATGGCCGTCGGTGGTGGGGCCGAGTACGTCGCGACCTGCACCCCGGGTTACTACAACAACGAGATGTCCGAACCCGACGAGAAGGCCGCGAAGGGTCTCGTCTACGCCGGAAGTCTGCTCGACTATCACGCCCATCTCGACGAGTTCCGTGCTGCCGGTGATTTCCCGGGTGCGCTGGTGACGAAGGGGTAGCTCCCGCGCTGTTTCGCCGAATTATTGGAGGTTGGAAGATGACGAGTCGATTCGATCTACGAATTCGTTCCATCGATGACGTTCATGATGTCGATGCCGTCAGATTCCACGAGGTGGACGTCCCGCGCTTGTTGGCTGTGAACGGCGAACTCGCAGCTCGAACGCTTCGCAGTTCGGGACTCGAATCCATCGTGATCAGTGTCGATGATCACGATTTCACGTGGGATCTCGATGACGCCGGAGCACTGCGAGTGCGAACCGGCGATCATGGCCGAGCGAGAGCGGAACTCAGTCAGGCGTGGTTCTCCGATCTGGTCGGCGAACATCACGACGGTGTTGCGTTCATCGAGTTCGAAGTTGGGTGTCATGGTGACGATCTGCACCGAGGCGATCTCGCCGGTGTTGAGCGTGAACTGGAACTGCGAGGGCCGAATGGTGTTCGTTCGAATCGGCCAACTGAACACGACGGGCAGACCGTCGACATACTCAGTGGCAGCTCCGCTCTCGGCGAGCGCCGAGATCTTGATGCTCGAAGCGAGAGCGAGGCTGCTGCGATCGGCACTCGTTGGTCCGCCGCTCTTGGCGCACTCGAGCGTCGAATCCCACGCGCCTCCGGCATCGATGGTCGTCTGCTCGTCGTCATCCGGTGCGCCGATGATCCCGTCGAATCCGAACCCGGCCGACAGGATCTTCGGCTCGGCGTCCCAGTAGTCGGCATCGACGAGTCGACCGTCGTACAGAGCGTCGGTACTGGAATTCACGGTCGACTTGATCACGATGAGCAGACTCACGCCGCCGATCACGAGCACGATCACGATCGCGAGGACGGTTCGAAGGAGGAACTTGCGGACTCTGATCACCGAGTGATGGTACTCAGTCCCTCGATCTCAGCGGTTCGAGAGGTTGCCGCAACCATGATTCAAGATTCGTGTGGTCGGCCTTCAAACACCAAGGGATCGGCCGATGATCTCCTTCATGATCTCGTTCGTTCCGCCGTAGATCCGAGTCACTCGTGCGTCGGTGTAGGCGCGTGAGATCGGGTACTCATCCATGTATCCGTACCCTCCGTGCAACTGCACGCCCATATCGACCACGCGGCCCTGCAGATCGGTGCACCACCACTTGGCCATCGATGCTTCCTCGGCGGTGAGTTCACCTTTGTTGTGGGCCATGACGCATCGGTCGATGAACGATTCGCCGATCGTGATCTCGGTGGCCATCTCGGCGAGGGAGAAACGACTGTTCTGGAACGAACCGATCGGTTGTCCGAATGCGGTGCGTTCCTTGCAGTACTCGAGCGTCCATTCGAATGCGGCTCGCGCTGCTGCCACTGCCGCCATCGCGATGTTGAGACGTTCCTGCGGGAGATTGCGCACGAGTTCGCCGAAACCATCACCCTCGATGCCGATGAGGTTCTCGACGGGCACACGGACGTCGGTGAAGAACAGTTCTGCGGTGTCCTGCGCGTGCATGCCCATCTTGTCGAGGTTGCGACCTCGCTCGAACCCATCCATCCCGCGTTCGAGGATCAGAAGTGACATGCCGGCATGGCGCTGAGATGGATCGGTCTTGACCGCGGTCACGACGAGGTCTGCATGGATCCCATTGGTGATGAATGTCTTCGCGCCGTTGACGACGTAATGATCTCCATCTCGGATCGCACTCGTGGTCATCGACGCGAGATCCGAACCGATGGCAGGTTCGGTCATGGCGATCGCAGTGACGTATTCCCCTGAGCAGATCCCCGGCAACCAGCGGGCCTTCTGTTCGCTCGTGGTGGAGTGCAGGAAGTACGGAAGGCAGACGTCGTTGTGCAGCCCGATGCCAGTTGCTGCGGCGTTCACACCTGCGTACTGGATCTCCTCGGAGACGACGAGATTGAAACGGAAATCGCTGACGCCTCCTCCTCCGAATTCCTCGGGTGCATTCATGCCGAGGAAACCTGCGTCACCTGCGCGTCGGTACATCTCGCGATCGGTGATGCCCGCTCGGTCCCACTCGTCGATGTGGGGAACGACCTCGCGGTCGAGGAACTGTCGGAAAGCCGAACGGAACATGTCATGTTCCTCTTCGAAGAGCTCTCTACGCATGGGGGTTCCCTTCGTCCATTGGAGTGAAGATGCAGCCGGGGTTCAGGATCCCGGCGGGATCGAACGAGGTCTTGATGCGCCGTTGGAGCGCGAGTGATGCGGGGTCCTGGAAATGCTCGAACCAGCGACGTTTCGAGCGACCGATCCCGTGCTCGCCCGAGATCGCGCCTCCCATCGAGCGGCCGACACTGAAGATTCGCTCGAGAAGGTCGGCCCGACGAGCGTCATCGGGCTCGTAGATCGAGAAATGGATGTTGCCGTCGCCCGCATGACCGCAGCCGAACACCTTCGATCCGGTGGCGGCTGAGATCGCTTCGACCTCGCGCAGGTACTCAGGGATACGACTTCGGGGGACGACCATGTCGATCACGTCGTCGGCACCAGCGGCCTTCACCATCCAGAACGCGCTCTCGCGCGCGGCGAGGAGGTCCGCACCCTGTCCCGGTGGAAGGACGTACACGTCGAGCGCTCCGGCCTCGCTGAGACGCTCGCACACGTCGATGGAGTCCCGTTCGAGTTGTTGGGTGTCGCATCCCTCGAGGACGACCACGAGATAGGCCTGGGTGTCCTGAGCGATGGAATCGGGAACGCCGAGTGTGAGGTCGTTCATCCGCAGCAGGCCCTTCATGGTGCCGCGATCGATGTATTCGAGGATCAATGGCGCGACACCTGACGCAACGATGCGTGGCACCACGGTGGCCACTTGATCGACGCTCGGGAAGGGAGCGAGGATCGACGCCGTCTCGGTCAGGCGGGGGTGGAGTCGAAGTGTGGCTTCGGTGACGAGTCCGAGGGTGCCCTCCGATCCGATGAGTATCTGCGTGAGGTCATAGCCGGAGGTGTTCTTCACGAAACGGCCTCCGGTTCGGATCACCTCGCCGGTGCCGATCACTGCTTCGACGCCGAGCACCTGATGGCGGGTGACGCCGTACTTCACCGCGCGCATGCCGCCAGCGTTGGTCGCGATATTGCCGCCGAGACTCGCTGCGTTGGTGCCGGGAAAGACCGGGTAGACGAGACCGACCGCGGCGGTGGCGAGGTCGAGTTCCGCGAGGGTGAGGCCCGGTTGCACGATCGCGACCTGGTTCTCCTCGTCGATCTCGAGCAGTGAACGCATCCGCTCGAACGACACGAGCACGCCGTCGGCCGATGGGATGCAAGCACCCGAGAGGCCTGTACCCGCGCCACGGGCGGTCACCGGTACTCGCTGCTGTGCGGCGAGTCGAATGATGGTGGCGACCTCTTCGGTGGTCGAGGGGCGAACAGCGACCGCCGGCGCAACCGGCGTCGCCTTCAACGTCTCGTCGACCCAGAGATCCTCACCGATGCGTTCGCCCGTGAGCACGGCGTCGTCGCCGAGCTCACGGCGGTACGCAGCGATGAGTTCGTCGATCACGGGTGTGTCTCGGCGCCGGTGATCGTGAAGGCCACCGCACAGCGAAAGCCTCCGGTGACCTCGACGGGTCGAAGTGCGTGATGTTCCTCGAACTCGGAGTCGAGGAGTTCGAGGCGGCCGGCACCCTGCCACACGTCGGCGACGGCGAAGTCGGTCACGAGATTTCGGGCCAGGTCATGGACGAGTGGTTCTCCGCCGGCGAGATCGGGCATCAACCGCGTGTGCCAGACGGGAAGACGAAGTGCTTTGGGAACGAAGCCATCGTCAGCAGGAGCGTCGAGCGTGACAGCACCGTTCGCCACCATCCGACCGAGGCTGCTCGCATGGCCGGAGAAGGTGGCACCCTGCTCGATCTTCGGTCCGCCGCTGCCGACGCGCACCGCTCTCGTGATCGCAATGGATCCCATTTTCTTCGGGAAACCCTGGATGTGGCCGCGCGCGAACGAGAGGTCGTTATCGACCCAGATGTAAGGGACGCGCGCGACCTTCTTCCCGTCGAGCAACGCGTTCACCGAGAGGTAGGCCTCGCGGTACTGGCCTCTCGCCGGATCGGCGATCACCCGTGGATCGGCATCCGCCGAGGACGACCAATCGCAGAACACGAACGAGCAGGATCCGTCGCCGACCGGTTCGAGCTGCGGTGGGAGCACAGCAGCCACCGCAGCGGGATCGGCGAGGAAGTCGATACCGAGTGCTTCGCCCGAGAAGTGCCAAGGCGGCGGTGGAACCAATGATGCACCGCCACCCGGTGAGAGCGGGAGGCTCCAGCCCTCGAGCGTCACTTCGAATCTCGTTTCAACTCATTGGCCCGGAATTCGGGTCGGTGATATCCGTCGAATCGCAGTTCACCATCGCGCAGTTCGCGGATCGTGAGGAAGTCACCCTTGTACCCGTGGTGGTCGTAGGGACCGAACTGGATGTAAGTGGCGGGTCCGCCGTTCGTGGCCGGTAGCCAACGGATCCGTTCGAGACCATCCTTGACCGATTCGGGAGTCGCCATGTCAGCGTTGGCGATGCCGTGGATCGCAGCACGAGCGGTGTCGTAGGCCAATGCCACGACGACGTTCTTCGACGTCCGGCCGAATCGTGCCGAGAACCGCTCGATCATCGCCTCGTAATTGGGGTTCGCGCCGTCCTCACCGAGCTGGTCGATGCCGTGCCACCCCTCGAGACCGGATGCCCAGGCGTTGGTGTTCGAATAGAACATGAACGCGGTGCCCATGACTCGAGGCGGATCCCAGTCGAGTTCCTCGAATGCTTTCGCGAAATGCGGTGTCGCATAGCCGTAGCCGCCGTAATAGATGGCCTCCACTCCGTCCTCGCGCATTGAGCGGAGATGGTCGACGAGTCCACGCGGATTCGGGCCGAGCTTCACGTCTCGGGCGATGGTGAGTCCGAGGCGGTCACATTCCTCGCGGAAGAACTCCGCGTAGTGCCGTCCCGAGGACCCCTGCTCCCAGAAGAGTCCGACCTTCTGGTGACCCTTGGACGCGATCCACTGCGCGCACATCACACCTTCGGTCGGCACGTCACCGTTCGCGATGGTGAAGCAGTATTCGCTCGAGAAACGCCAGGCACCTGTCCATGCGATCGCTGAACACTTGCGTTCGTTGACGCGATCCTGGATGGAGAGGCTGTTGTCACTGATCTGGGGACCCATGACGACCACGCAGCCCTGATCGACCAGCCAGTCGTAGCCCTTGCGGGTCTTGTCGAAGTTCTCACGAGGCAGGCCACGAGCGTCGCAGACGATGATCTGCACGGGACGGTCGTAGACGCCCTCATCGAGAGCATCTTCGATGGCCAGGATGGCAGCATCGACCCAATCGGCGAGCAACTGACCCAGATCGTTGTCGACGAGCAGCCCGATCTTCACCGGTTCGAAGGGATCGCCCTGCGTCACCAGTCCGCGAGTGGGTGGGTAGGTGACGATCGTTCGATGGGCGCGCTCGCCCTGACGTCCGCCGCCCTCGTACCAGAGGTTGTTGCCGGACTCAGCCGGCGGCGTATCGGTTCCTCGCTCGACGTTGGTCACCGCCCGGTCCGGTTGGGCGATCCCGAAGTCGGAGGGTTCGGGAAACATGCGACCGACGAATTCGGGTGTGGGTTCATTCATGCTGCTGTGCTCCTTCATGCCGCTGTGGGGAGTTCATCTCGTTCGGACGGATACGGATTCAGATTCGGGTGTCGGCACGAACGTTTCTCGTGCCGGGCCCGGCGTAGCTCTTGCCGAAGCCGGGGAGTTCGGCGTAGCCGAGATCGGGAGGATTCGCGATCGCGGCCTTCCACCATGCGACGAGTCGATCCTCGGCCTCGTAGTCGAAGGGATCCTGCAGTGCGCGCTCCTCATAGCCTCCCGGCTCGGGCGGGTTCTCGACCAGCCAGCGGGTGGCGAGGCGCACGGCCTCACGTGCGGGGACGACGTCGCGGTAGCCGAGGCGCTCGCGCAACTTCGAGGTGTCCATCACGCGATGGAGCGAGCGGTAACCCATCTGCAGTGGTCGGGCGGGCACCGCGAGGTCGGCGGGCATTCCGATCAATTCCCAGTCGTGGCCGAGTTCATCGGTGATGATCTCCGCGACCTGACGGATCGTGAGTCGCTCATCGTCGCCGCAATTGAAGATCTCACCCATCGAGGCGTCGGGTTGGTCCACCGCGAGGAGGAGCGCGTGGGCCAGATTCTCGACGTAGCCGAAGGTGATCAGGGAAAGGCCATCGTCGGGCAGGACCAGGTGCGGTCGGCCATCGAGAATGCGTCGGACGATGCACCATTCACGAGGCGCGAGTTGACGCGGTCCGTAGACGTAGGGATATCGGAAGTGGGTGGCCGTGGGGTGGGCCTCGAAGAGCAGTTCCTCGGTGCGACCGATTCGATAACTCTTGCCATCGTCGCTCTCGGTCGCCAACGGTGCGTCCTCGCGTGTCGGAACAGGAAGACCCGGTGGCTGGTGGATGGCCGGTTCGAAGAACCCCTTGTAGACCGGGACACCACCGACCGCCAGGATGCGGCCGGTTCGGCCCTTCATGACCTCGGCGATCGAACGCAGTCGGCCATAGGTGGCGAGTGTGATGTCGAAGGTTTCATCGCCGAGAGCTTCACTGAGGCCCTCGTCACTGAAGACATCGCCGTGGAGATGGCGGAAGTGCTCGACCTCAGGAACTTCGTGATTGCCCGAATGCAGAATCGTCACGTCGTGACCTCGTTCCTCGAGGCCCCGAGCGATCGCTGGGCCGGTCGGACCGGTTCCTCCGATCAGCAACGTTCTGGTGGGCATGGGTGGGCTCCCCGGGTTTCAGACGATTCGTCGCCAGCAACGTAGCGACCTCCACAACTGGGACACTAGTTAGCCGATTCGAGATGTGCATCCCGAGCCGCAGCCTCGGCTCGGCCGGGCTGGGGGTTCCTCAAATCCACCGATGGTGCCGATGGGAGGGCGCGACCTAGGAACTCGGGCCATCCATCCATCGCTCGACCGCATCGAGGTGGATGCGCATGCGCCGCCGTGCGGTGGCGGCGTCACCTCGGATCATCGCATCGACGATCGCGACGTGAGCGTCTCGAGATGCAGCCACGTCGGCGCGATCGAGTCGAGGTCTCGCGTACTCGTCGCTCAACTCCATGAGGCTTCTCGCGAACATCGCCAGCGGTTCATTGTCGGCGAGCGTGGCGATGGTTCGATGCACGGGGCTCATGACGGCGGCATCGGCGATACCGCCCTCTTCCCCGAGATGGTTCTCGGCCTCCAGGGCCAGCCGCAGTTGTTCGGCCATCTCGGAATCCATCCGATTGGTGACACGTTCGACGAGATCGAGTTCGATCGTGCAGCGGGCCGAGTGCAGGCTGTGCGTGTCGACACCGTGGTATCTCAGGTAGATCGCGGCCGCATGTGTCACCGGGTCCGCCTCCGGGGCCGTCACCATCAATCCACCACCGCGGCCTTCGCGCATGCGCACGCAGCCGAGGTGTTCGAGGATTCTCACCGCTTCTCGGAATGTGCTTCGACTGACATTGCAGGTCGCCATGAGTTCGGATTCGGTTCCGAGGATCGTGCCGACCGGCCAACCGCGATCAGCGATCTGGTTCACCATGTTCCTTGCGAGTTGCTCCGCTGCTTTCACGAGTTCTGCCCGAGGACGGTTGGGAACATGGTCATGGCTTCACGGTACGCGGCACGGACGGCCTGCGCCGCGTGTGATGATGCTCACAGTCTTTTCTGCCACTCGGGGAGTTCTGGATGAGCACGTTGTCGGAAGTCGATGTCGTAGTCGTCGGGCTCGGCATGGCCGGAATGAATGCTGCGATCGCAGCTCACGATGCGGGAGCGCGAGTGCTCATCATCGAGAAGGAGCCGCCCGAGTCTGCCGGCGGCAACTCCAGGGTGTCGGGCCAGGTGTGGTTCTCGCCGACCGATCTCGATGCGGCGAAACGCCATCTTCGGGCACTTTCCGGCGGCTATCCGGTCGCCGATGATGTGATCGAGTCCTGGGCGGAGGAGACGAGTCGCAACAGCGAGTGGGTCGCTGCTCGCATCGCCGAGACCGCTGGCCAGGTGACCCGTGATGACGGCGACCGCCTCGCCGCTGACGATGGTGGCGTCGTTCGTTTCTCGTACGGGTCGCTGATGCCGGGCGGTGAGTCGGCACCGGGCCACACCGAGGAATGGTGGGATCTCGATGGAGCCGATTGCGGCGCCGAATATGTGTCGATCGGCGGCGAGATGGGGTGGAGCCGTCTGTGGCTGACCCTTCGAGCCAGCGTAGAGGCGAGAGGCATCACCATCCGCTACTCGACCGAGGCGACTCGCCTTCTCCGCGGCGAGGACGATGCGGTCACAGGGCTGGTCGTGGGTTCGGCCGATGGCACCTCTGAACACATCGGAACACTCGGTGGAGTCGTGCTCGCCACGGGAGGATTCGCAGGGAATCCCGAGATGTGCCGCACCTTCAATCGCCTCACGCATGCCGTGCCATGGGGCAGTCCGGCGTGCACCGGTGATGGGATCCGCTTGGCCCAACAGGTCGGCGCTGACCTCGAACATCCTCACAACTACATGGGCCAGCCCGGTATCGCTGCTCCTCCCTTCGCATCGGGGATCTCGCTGATGCCGCTGACGTATTCGACGATCCTCGTGCGAGCCGATGGACGGCGATTCGTGGACGACAGTCTTTCGAATCGACATGGCAAGGCGTGGATCGGTGGCGTCCTCGAGATGCATCCGTCCGGCGAGATGTGGACGATCCTCGATGATGCCGGCTTTCGCGCTGCACCGCTCTCACTGCCGCGAGAATTCATGCCGGTCGGCTATCTCACGCAGATCGAGCGCTACGAGTGGAGCCTCGACAACAGCGTCGAGGTCGAACGTGGCTGGATCACGAAGGCTGACACCCTCGCCGAACTCGCGGAGCTCCTCGGGATCGACCCCGGTGGTCTCGAGGCGGAGGTTGCTGACTACAACGCACGGGCGACCGACGGTTCCGGCGATCCCGTGCATGGGCGCGATGCGTCGACGATGGTGCCGCTCGGACCGGGTCCCTACTACGGGTACCAATGGGGCCAGTTGCTGATCACGACGCTCGGCGGTGTGCGAAAGGACGGCAGTGCTCGTGCCGTCGACCCTGCGGGAGAGCCGATCCCGGGACTCTTCTGTGCCGGGGACGTCGCTTCGACCTACAGCTGGGGACTTTCGGGCGGCATGGGTATCGGTGACGCGATGGCGTTCGGTCGGATCGCCGGTCGAGAAGCTGCGCAACGGGCCGCCGATCCGGTGGGCGTCCAAGGGTCGAGCGATCGCGCGGAGGTTGAACGATGACAGCGGTCTCAGCGATCAGGTTCGATCTGCGAAGAGCACCCTTCTCGCAGGTCTCGGAGGCTGAGCAGTACCAGCAGGTGATCGAGATGTGCCGGTGGGTCGATGAGCGTGGGTTCTCGGCGGTCACCCTGTCGGAGCATCACGGTGTCGATTTCATCTCGGCACCGACGGTGCTCGCTGGACTCGTCCTCGGGGCCACCCGAAATGTCCGAGTCATGGTGAGTGCACTGCTCGTTCCTCTTCATGATCCGGTTCGATTGGCCGAACAGGTCGCCACCCTCGACCTGGCGAGCGGTGGTCGGTTCACCTTCGTCGCGGGACTCGGATACAAGACCGAGGAATTCGAGATGGCGGGAGTCGACCGTCGACAACGTGGCGAACTCACCGAGGAGTACCTCGGGCTCCTTCGCACCGCATGGAGGGGTGAACCGTTCGAGTGGCGAGGTCGCAGGATCGTCGTCACTCCGGTACCGACCAGTCCACCGGAGATGTTGATGTGGGCCGGTGGATCGGTGCGCGCGTCCGCGGCGCGTGCTGCACGAATGCGACTTCCATTCTTCGCCATGTCGACCGATCCTTCGCTCGGTGTCGCGTATCGCGAGGAATGCGAGAAGGTCGGGTACGACACTGGATTCTTCATGTTCCCGAACGGGCCCTCGTTCACGTTCGTCTCCGAAGATCCCGAACGAACTTGGGCCGAGATCGAACGCTACGCGTTGTACGACGCCGTCTCCTACAACGGTTGGCAATCGGGTGCGCACGACAATGCCGTCGCGCTCGATGCGACCACCGTCGATGGTCTCAGGTCATCAGGCATGTGGCAGGTCGTCACTCCCGACGAATGTGTCGATCTCGCGCGGAGGACGGGGAGCATCGCGCTCCATCCCCTCATGGGTGGCATACCCACCGAGATGGGATGGGACTGTCTTCGCCTCTACGTCGACGACGTGATGCCGCGACTCTGAGCGGGAACGTGTTCGGCCGCGCGAAAGCCCGCGCGCTCAGGATCTCCCGGTTCCAGACGCGAGATCCTGAATCGCAAGCGATCTACAGATCGCTCCAACCCTCATGGCGGTCCGAACGCGCCGGTTGGCGTCCAATCGCGAGTGGCGCCAGGGGGGAATCACACATGAGGAAACGTTCGAAACCTCGTTGACCCCAGCAGTGATCTCGCCATGCGCGAACGGCAGGATCGCGGTCCACGGCCTGCTCGAACTCGCTCCAGTGATTCCAGGATTCGATCGCCCAGATGACGATGCACTCGGAATCGTCATGCATCGAGGTCTTGAGCGCCCCCACCAATTCCCAACCGAATGGTTCCATCGTGGGAATGCCGAGGTCGCGCACCGATGACAGGAAATCGTCGGCGCCGCCGGGAGCGACTCGGATCGTCTCGTGGGCGTAGGTCTGACCCCGAACACCGTCGGCGCAGAGTTCGCTGATCGTGCGCGTCCACGGAGCGGGAACGAGGACTCGGTCGAAACCGCCGCGTCGGTAGTTCGCCGCTTCCTTCCACCATTTCTCGAGTTTCTCGTCCTGCAGATTCGGTCGGCCGAGTTCATGGCCGAGACCCGCGGCGAGCCCGGGGAACCCATCCTCTTCCCACATGTTCACGACCTGGGGCCACTGGCCGGTGGTTCCCACGGTGCCCCAGACCCCGAAGCAGAGTTGGTTGCGTTCTTCCTGCGCGATCGGGCTCCAGTTCGCGGTCATGTGGTGCATGTAGTTCGGCCGGTTCGGGCCGATGATGTCGATGAACTCGTGGGTGTAGACCTTTTCGTTCACGTCGCGCAGCTCGCCCTCTAGTTTCGAACGTGGATTCAGTTGGTTGAACGACGCTACTGTAGCGGGATGGTCGCATGTGGAGGATCGGTGGGCGCCACGACGCATTCGGAGCCCACCGACACCCGTGCGCACTCCCCGGCCGAATCGTTCCCCGCGAAATCCGTTGCCGGGAAGGGCACGCTTCGACCGAGGCGCCCCTTCGGAACTCGTCACGTGTTCACCGAGGAATTCCAGCCCCCGCTGAAGAGGAGATAGTCGATGTCGACCGGGATGACCACGCCCCCACCGGGGATCAGCCTCTCTGAACTCGCGATGGCGCCGGGCAGTGATTCGGCGACAGCGGTCGAAGCGGTGAGGGCGTGGATCGACGCGAACGTGCCGCAGGAATGGCGAGATGCGGTGGAACGAGGTGGGCACGCGGAATTGCGCCTGGTGAGACGGTATGCCGACTACGAGGCCTGGTATCCACGTTTCGCCCGTTCGGGTCTCGCAGTTTCGACATGGCCGGTCGCGTACGGCGGCCTCGATCTGGCTCCTCAGGTGGCTCGTGCCGTCGAGTCCGAACTCGCACCATTCAACCTCGGTCGCCTCAACCCCCTCGGCCTGAACCTCGCCGCGCCCGCGTTGTTCGCGTTCGGAACCGAGGAGCAGCGACTCCGGTTCCTCCCGCCGATGGTTCGGAACGAGGAGAAATGGTGTCAGCTCTTCAGCGAACCCGGGGCCGGGAGCGATCTCGCCTCCCTTGCCACTCGAGCCGAACGAGATGGTGATGATTGGGTGCTCACCGGCCAGAAGGTCTGGAGCACGTGGGCGCACAACGCCGATTTCGGTGTGTCGCTGGCGCGAACCAATCCGGATCTGCCCAAGCGCGCCGGCATCACCTATTTCCTCGTCGACCTCCACGCAGAAGGCGTCGAGGTTCGTCCATTGCGGCACATCACCGGTGAGATCGATTTCAACGAGACGTTCATGGATTCGGTGCGTGTGCCCGACTTCAACAGGGTCGGCGATGTCGGCGCAGGCTGGAAGGTCGCCGGCGCAACGTTGTCCGGTGAACGTCAGATGGTGTCGGGCTCGGGTTCGGGCGGCGTCGATCGCATCGGTGGTTCCGGTGCCGAGGAACTCGTCGCTCTCGCCAAGGCCAACGACGACGCAGGGTTCGACGGAGGATGGTCGGATCCGGTGATTCGTCAGCAGATCATGAAGGTCTGGTCCGAGGAGCGCATTCGTTCATGGACCAACCAGCGCGTGCGAGCCGGACTCAAGGCTGGTCGTGCGCCCGGTCCGGAGAGTTCGATCGGCAAGGTGCATCAGGGCTCGCTCAATCAACGCATGCAAGCACTGGCGGCCGAGTTGCTCGGCGCCCGAGCAGTCGCATGGGAAGCGGTCTCGGGAGATCATGACGACGTCGCCAGCGCCTACGCGGCCTCGCTGCCCCGTGAGGTCAAGGGCATGTTGCGCAGCCGGGCCAACACCATCGAGGGCGGTTCGTCCGAGGTGAATCGGAACATCCTCGGTGAGCGAGTCCTCGGTCTTCCACGCGAGCCTGACCCGTGGTCGGGTGCGGCGTGGCGCGACATTCCGCGGAGTTGAGACCTCAGGGTTCCAACGCCGGCTGATCCTCGAACGCGATCACCCGGTGTCGGAGGTATCGCCCGCTGTGGTGGTGACGAGTCCTACGCCACGTCAGTGGTCATGACTGCCATGTCCGCTGATGCACTCCTTCGTCGAGTGATGCTTCGGTTCCATCGGGAAGCGTGAGTTGCGCCTGGGTTCCGGGCGGGACCGTGATGTCGATCTGGCCACGACCGGTCGCATCGTCGAGAGACCACGCGACGCTGATCCGTCCGAAGGGCGAATCATGGTGCGCGGAAGCTGACGTGATCCCACCTCCGGGGAACGGGCGGACGGCGAATCGGCGGTATCCCGGTTCGATCAACTTGATGCCGGCCACGTACTGGTGGAGGAATGAGATCACCGCACCTTTGCTGTAGTGGTTGAGCGAGAGGTCAGGTGTTCCGTCGGAATTCACACCGTTCCATTTCTCCCAGACGGTGGATCCTCCTCGATCCACCATCACCATCCACGAGGGCTCGGTGTCCTGCAGCAGGAGTTCATAGGCCACGTCGATGTGGCCGGTGTCGGCGAGCACCGGGAGCAGGAACGGTGTGGCGAGGAAGCCGGTGCTCAGGTGTGTGTCCGCCTCACGGATCAACTCGACGAGTCGGGCCGCTGCCGCGGGTCGAAGTTCGGCTGGCACCAATCCGAAGGCGATCGCGCGCGCGTAGGTGGCCTGCGTGTCGGGAGTCAGACTCCCATCGGGCGAGAGGAATTCCCGGCGCCACGCATCCGCGACGCGATCGGAGAGTTCCGCGTAGCGGGCCGCGTCATCCTCGTTTCCGAGGAGGCGGGCGATCTCGGCGAGTTCTTGCGATGACCTGAAGAGATATGCCGAGGCCACCACGCTTCGATCCGCTGCGCGTCCCTCCATCAGGTTCGCAAGGGTGTTCTCGCCGACCTCGAGCCACTCACCCCAGTGCCATCCCGTGTCCCACAGGTACGGCTCGTGATCTTCGGGGATCTCGTTCGCTTCCCGGCGACGCTCGTTCCGTCCGTTCGCAGCTTGAGCGGCAGCCCAGTCCACCCATCGACGAGCGGAGTCCCATTGTTCGCCGAGAACCTCCGGATCAGCACTCGTCCGGTAGAGGATCCAGGGGACGTGAACCGCTGCATCACCCCAACCCGATGATCCGTTGGTGTCGCCGAAGGGTTCGAGAATCGCCGGCTGCGCCGGGACGATGCTCGGCACCATGCCCTCGGAGTTCTGATCGGCTGCGAGATCACGAAGCCACTTGCGCGAGAACCCGTCGACATCGAAGAGGAAGGACGCCGTCTCCACGAAGAGTTGCCAATCGCCGACCCAACCCGAACGCTCGCGTGTCGGGCAGTCGGTGGGGATATCGCACGCGTTGCCGAGGAAGCTCCATTCGGAGATCTCGTGCAATCGATCGACTCGTGCGGATGAACACGCGAAGGCGCCCACCCGTTGCAGGTCCGTGTGCACCACGACTGCGCGGATGTCCTCGGCGCGCAACGCATCGAGCCCTTCCACTCTCACGAACTGGAAGCCCTTCGTGCTGTGTCGCGGTTCGAAGACATCATCTGCGAGACCCGCGCTCGTCACCTCGTCGACCTGGAAGGGGATGCCGGCGTCCTCTCGAACGAATCCCGGAATGCTCAGGTTCTCCTGGGTCACGTCTCCATCGGCATCGAGCCATTCGCCGAACGTGAGTGTCGTGACGTTCCCCTCCGCCCCGAGCTGACTCAATCGCACCCATCCATTGATGTTCTGTCCGAAATCGACCACCCACCGTCGGGGTGCGATCTCGCGCACATCGACGGGCGCCAATTCGGTGATCCTGCGAACCGGGGGCGAAGCCGACACCACAAGTCGGCCCATGTCGTGGTCCTCGATCTCGACGGGTGACCATGCGCGCCACTCGTTCCAATCGGCGCGACGACGTAGATCATGTCGCTCTCCTGCGATGAGATCGGCTCCGAGGATGTGACTCGGCGTCGAACGCCACTCGGGTCCAGTGGCGAACCGAGTCACCTCGCCCTGATCGTCCTCGATCTCGAGCTGCATCAACAATGCCGTTGTCGATCCGTAGACATCGATGTGGCGCATGCCGCCGATCTGACCTCTCCACCATCCATCGCTGAGGAGTGCGCCGAGCACGTTCTCTCCGATGACGAGCAGGTGTCCGACCTCGAAGCGTTGGACCTGGAGATTCGAGTGGTATGAGGTGAACCCGGGGGTCAATTCCTCGGACCCGACACGCACTCCGTTCAGGAACGCCTCATAGACGCCATGAGCGGTGGCGGTCAGCACGGCACGGACAGTTGGGCGAGGCAGGGTGATCCCCCCGGCCAATTGATGGACCGGTCGCTGCCGTGATCCGGGCTCCGACGCATCGAACGGGGCGATCCACTTCCCGTCCAGTTCGATCTCCACGCCAGGCTTGTCAGCTGTGTCCATGGGCCCTTCGCCTCTTCTTCACGCTCGGGCGCGGCCAGGCCGCGTTCTCGGGTCTTCTGATCCAGTTTCGGCGGAGAAACTAGTGCACTCCATTCGTGAGCTCCTCGTCCCCTCGGCGGCTCCGCACGACAGATCGTCAGAACGGGGCTATTTTCCATACCTCTGGAAAACAGAGGTGATCGACCAGACCCACCCCCGCTGATCGACGCCCGGTCCAAGGTGCCCGGCTGAATGTCAGAGTGGCGGTCAACGTCGCACTCGTCGAGATGGAGAACGGATGAAGATCGGATTCGGTGACATCGCCCCCGCGCTCGCGCGGCAGGAGATCGAGTTGCCCTCGTGGGCCTTCGGCAACTCGGGGACTCGATTCAAGGTCTTCGCCCAGCCGGGCGTTCCCCGCGACCCGTTCGAGAAAGTGGCCGATGCGGCCCAGGTCCACCGGGTCACGGGTCTGGCACCTTCGGTGGCGCTGCACATCCCCTGGGATCGTGTCGATGATTTCGGTGCGCTGCTCGCGCATGCCGAGGAGTTGGAAGTGAAGCTCGGCACGATCAACACCAACACGTTCCAGGACGACGACTACAAGCTCGGAAGCCTCGCGCACCACGATGAACGGGTTCGGGCGAAGGCCATCGCGCACATGATCGAGTGCGTCGACATCATGGACATCACCGGCAGCCGCGATCTGAAGGTGTGGTTGCCCGATGGCACCAACTATCCGGGTCAGGGCGATCTTCGTGACCGACAGGATCGGGTCGCAGACTCGCTCGCGCAGGTGTACGCGAGGCTTCGTGGTGACCAGCGATTGGTTCTTGAATACAAGTTCTTCGAGCCCGCGTTCTATGCGACCGATGTGCCCGACTGGGGCACCGCGTACGTCCATTGCCTCCAACTGGGAGAGCGAGCGGTGGTGTGTCTCGATACCGGTCATCACGCGCCCGGCACGAACATCGAATTCATCGTCATGCAGCTGCTGCGTCTGGGTCGGCTCGGAGCGTTCGACTTCAACTCGCGTTTCTATGCAGACGACGACCTCATCGTCGGGGCGGCCGACCCGTTCCAACTCTTCCGGATCATGCATGAGGTCGTGCGCGGCGGTGGCTTCGATGAGAACAGTGACGTGACCTTCATGCTCGATCAGTGCCACAACATCGAAGCGAAGATCCCCGGTCAGATCCGATCGGTCCTGAACGTGCAGGAGATGACTGCTCGTGCGCTCATGGTCGATCGAGAGGCATTGGCTGGAGCCGAGGCGGCGGGTGATGTGCTCGCCGCCAATGAGGTGTTGATGGATGCGTTCTACACCGATGTCCGCCCCGCGCTCGCCGAGTGGCGGGGCTCACGGGGTCTACCCGCCGATCCGATGGCGGCCTTTCTCGGAAGCGGATATCTCGAGGCGATCGTCGCCGACCGACAGGGTGGAACTCAGGCGGGGTGGGGCGCATGAACCCGGCAGTGGCGCAACTTCTCGCCCGAGCGCATCGACTCGGTGCCGATAAACGCAACACGAACTTCGCCGGCGGAAATTCGTCGGCCAAGGGAGTCGAGACCGATCCCGGCTCGGGCCGCGATGTGGAACTGATGTGGGTGAAGGGTTCCGGCGGTGACCTCGGCACGTTGACCGAGGACGGACTTGCGGTGCTTCGTCTCGAGCAACTTCGTTCACTCGTCGATGTGTACGCAGGTGAGGAGCGCGAGGACGAGATGGTCGCCGCCTTCGACTACTGCCTCTTCGGTAAGGGCGGTGCCGCTCCTTCGATCGATACCGCGATGCACGGCCTCGTTCCGAAGGCGCATATCGATCACCTCCACCCCGATGCGGGGATCGCGATCGCCGCCGCTGCCGATGGTGAGGGTCTCACGCAGCAGATCTTCGGAGGCAGCGTGGTCTGGGTTCCTTGGCGACGTCCGGGATTCCAACTCGGACTCGAGATCGCTGAGATCCAGGAATCCCACCCCGAAGCGGTCGGCGTGATCCTCGGCGGTCATGGCATCACGGCGTGGGGTGACACCAGCGAGGAGGCCGAGGCCAATTCACTGTGGATCATTCGAACGGCCGAGGAGTGGATCGCAACGCATGGAATCGCTGAGCCCTTCGGAGCTCCGGTCGCGAGATGGCAGCCCCTTCCCGAGGACGAGCGCCGCCGTCGCGCGGCTGCGTTGGCACCGCATCTGCGGGGTGTTGCGTCGCGGGACCACCGTATGGTCGGGCATTTCACCGATGCTCCGGAGGTGCTCGACTTCCTTGCGCATGAGCGACTCCCAGCACTCGTGGAACTGGGTACCTCCTGCCCCGACCACTTCCTTCGCACGAAGGTCAAGCCGATGCTGGTCGATGTCCCTGTTGATCTCCCTGTCGATGAAGTCATCGAACGGCTTCCCGCCATGCACGATGCGTACAGGGCTGACTACATCGCGTATTACGAACGCCACGCTCGACCGGGCGACCCGGAGATGCGTGGCGCCGACCCACTCATCATCCTCGTGCCGGGGGTCGGCATGTTCTCCTATGGAAAGGACGCGCAGACGGCGCGTGTCGCTGGCGAGTTCTATGTCAACGCCATCAATGTGATGCGTTCCGCCGAAGCCGTCTCCTCGTACCGTCCGATCTCCGAGTCGGAGAAGTTCCGCATCGAATACTGGGCTCTCGAAGAAGCCAAGTTGCAGCGGCTTCCGAAACCGAAACGACATGCGGGACGCGTCGCCTTCGTCACCGGTGCCGCCAGCGGAATCGGTAAGGCGATCGCTGCCCGTCTGGTCGCCGACGGGGCGAGTGTCGTCGTCGCCGATCTCGACGAAGCGAAGGCGATTGACGTCGCTCGTGAATTCGGCACCACCGACGTCGCCATCGGCGTGGGGGTGGATGTCACCGACGAGATGCAGGTTCGTACTGCACTCGATCGCGCGATGTTGGCGTTCGGCGGCATCGATCTGGTCATCAACAACGCTGGTCTGTCGATCTCGAAGCCGCTGCTCGAGACGACTGAACACGACTGGGACCTCCAGCACGACGTGATGGCGAAGGGGAGTTTCCTCGTTGCACGAGAAGCTGCAGGCGCGATGGTCGCCCAGGGCATCGGTGGAGACATCGTCTACATCGTCTCGAAGAATGCGGTCTTCGCCGGACCGGCGAACATCGGATACAGCGCAGCCAAGGCGGATCAGGCTCACCAGGTGCGCCTGCTCGCTGCCGAGTTGGGTGAGCATGGGATCCGTGTGAACGGGGTCAATCCCGATGGTGTGGTGCAGGGCAGCGGAATCTTCTCCGGCGGTTGGGGAGCGCAGCGAGCCGCTGTCTACGGTGTTCCCGAGCAGGAACTCGGTGCGTTCTATGCCCAGCGCACGCTTCTCAAGCGTGAGGTGCTGCCGGAACACGTTGCGCGATGCGTCTCCGTTCTCGCGTCGGACGAACTCTCGCACACGACGGGAATCCTCATTCCCGTGGACGCTGGCGTCGCAGCCGCGTTCCTTCGCTGAACCATGTCCGATTCTCGAGTGTTCGGTGCAGTCGACCTCGGCGCGTCAGGTGGTCGTGTCATCGCCGGTGTCGTCGACGGAGATCGCGTCGATCTCGTCGAGATCCATCGCTTTCCGAATGCCGCGGTTGCGATCGATGGGCACCTACGATGGAAGATCGATGTGCTCTTCGGAGAGGTGCTCGTCGGACTCGCGAAGTTGGCGAGTCGCTACCCGCAGGTCGAATCCATCGGTATCGACACATGGGCGGTCGACTACGGACTGCTTGGGATGGCCGGCGAACTCCTCGAGGATCCGATCGCGTATCGGGATGGCCGGACGGCCGCATCGGTTGCATGGGTCCACGACAGGGTGGATCCCGCTGAACTCTTCGCCATCAATGGTCTCCAGTTCCTTCCCTTCAACACCATCTATCAACTCGCGGCGGAGCGACAGAGCTCACGCTGGAGCTCGACACGTCGTGTCGTGCTGCTGCCGGACCTGATCGCGTATTGGCTCACCGGAGAACTCGGCACCGAAGCGACGAATGCATCGACGACGGGCCTCGTCGATGTGCGAACGGGAGCGTGGTCGGACCCACTCCTCGATCTCCTCGGAATCGATTCCGGATTGCTGCCGAGGATCGAACGATCGGGAACGGTCCGAGGTGAGGTTCTGCCGGAGCGTTGCGCAGAACTCGGACTCCGACCCGGCACCGTCGTGACAACGGTTGGTTCGCATGACACGGCCTCGGCGGTGGTCGCACTTCCGGCAACCGATCGGTCGTTCGCCTACATCGCCAGTGGAACATGGTCGCTCGTCGGTCTCGAACTCGATGGTCCTGTGCTCACGACCGATGCCAGAACGGCGAACTTCACGAATGAAGGCGGAGTCGACGGACGAACTCGATTCCTGCGCAATGTTGGAGGCCTCTGGCTGCTCCAGGAGTCGATGCGCGAATGGGCCGAGCAGGGACGAGCGGTGGACCTCGAAGGTGTGATCGCTGATGCTGCGGCGATCGCGACAGGAGGACCCGAGTTCGATGTGGATGACGATTCATTCATTCCGCCGGGCGACATGCCTCATCGCATCGCCGTTCGCGCAGGCGACCCGACTCTCGCCGATGACCCCCCTCGACTCGCACGTTGTGTCATCGATTCGCTCGCTGGCGCCTATGTCCGCACCATTGCTGCGGCATCGCGACTCGCCGATCGGCCTGTTGAGATCATCCACGTCGTCGGTGGCGGCGCACAGAACCATCTGTTGTGTCAGCAGACCGCGGACCGTTCGGGGCTGCCCGTCACCGCTGGTCCGGTCGAGGCGACGGCGCTCGGCAACGTGCTCATCCAGGCCCGTGCCCATGGAGCCGCTCCCTCGACGCTCAAGGGGCTTCGTTCGCTGGTCGAGCAACGCGATGTGATTCGTACCCATTTCCCCAAGCACGACATGGAGACAAGATCGTGACGAGAAGATCATCCATCTCACAGAGCATCGAAACGGTGCGATCCGTCGTGCGTTTCGGAGGAATCGAGACCGATGCGGTTGAACGGCGCCTCAAGCGCGCAGCGTCGGTCGAGGATCTTCGACGCATCGCGAAGCGCAGACTGCCTCGTGGTTGCTTCGACTACATCGATGGTGGTGCCGAGGACGAGCGCACGCTCGTTGCGAATTCGGCGGCGTTCACCAGCACGCGTTTCGTGCCGCGGGTCCTTCGGGGACTGCCGGATGTCAAGGTGGATTCCACGGTCCTCGGCCTTCCGACGACGCTCCCGTTGGTGCTGGCACCAACGGGTTTCACGCGCATCGCCGACCCCGAAGGCGAACTCTCGGTCGCCCGAGCTGCAGAGCGAGCCGGGATCCCGTACACCCTCTCGACGCTCAGCACACGTTCGATCGAAGAGGTCAGGGAGGTCTCCTCGGGCCGACTCTGGTTCCAGGTCTATGCGTGGCGCGATCGATCGCTGGTGAAGGAGATGATCGAGCGCGCGCACGCCGCTCGCTACGAAGCACTCGTGCTCACCGTCGACACCGCGGTGTTCGGGCGGCGCGAACGCGACGTGCGTCGAGGGTTCTCGCTTCCGCCGGTGATCGGTCCCTCGACGGTCATCGACGGGGCATTGCATCCCGCGTGGACCTTGGCGTTCATCCGCTCCGAACCCATTCGTTTCGCCAATGTCATCGGTGGGACGGTCGGCGATGGTTCGTCGCCGGTGACGCTCTCCGACTACATCAATTCGCAGTTCGACCCGGCGCTCTCATGGGATGACATCGACTGGCTCCGATCCGTCTGGGACGGCAAGGTCGTGGTGAAGGGGATCCAGTCCGTGGCCGATGCCGAGATCGCCGCGGAAATGGGGGTCGATGCGATCGTGCTGTCGAACCACGGTGGTCGGCAGCTGGATGATTCGCCCGCGACCCTCTCGTTGGTCGCGCCGGTGGCGCAAGCGGTCGGCGGACGAACCGAGATCATCTGCGACGGCGGCGTGCGACGTGGAAGTGACATCGTGAAAGCGGTCGCCGCTGGCGCGACTGCGGCCATGGCTGGTCGCGCCTATCTCTATGCACTCGGTGCCGCCGGCGAACGTGGTGTGGACAGGTTGCTCGAGTGGTGGCGCGAGGACATGCGTCGAACGATGAGTCTGATCGGTGCCGCTTCCATCGATGATCTCGGACCCGAGTTCCTCGACCTCTCCTCGGTCGCACCCTGACGATCGCGGTCGGTGTTGGGAGCGGCGATCGCGCCGCTCCCCCTTGACGAATTTTTCGGCGTGGATATAGATTTCGATGTCTGTCAGAAACCCCTGACGGTGCGCTTTGACGGTCCGGAACAATCACGGGGTCACCACTCGTACTTCGGATCGGCTCAGAAGAAGGGAAGCAGTCCGTGTCTTCAACGCCAGATGACCAGTCCCAGGGATCGATGCTCGCTCGCTCGAGTCGGTACGTCGTCATCTCCGCCGACACCCATTGCGGTGCGCCACACGAGGTGATGCGCACCTACCTCGACGAGCGCTTTCGTGACGACTTCGATTCGTGGCTCGTCACGGCGCAGGAGCGGCGCGAACAGATGTTCCGAATCTTCGCGACGAACCCGGACCCCGCCGGTGATGAACTCGATGAACGTCGGCTGGAACGATTCGAGTCATTCTTCACGGGGCTCAAGGGCTACTCGGATCCCGACAAGTGGTTGTCAGCCCAAGAGGCCGATGGCATCGTTGCGTCGGCGATCTATCCCACCGGATCGGGTCTCGACGGTGTTCCGTTCGCGGCCAAACCATCCGATGATGACGAGCGCGGCATCGCCGCGATGCGGGCCTACAACCGTTGGTTGGGTGAGTTCTGCTCGAGCATCCAGGGACGCGGTGCAGGGTTGGCGGCTGTGCCGATGCTCCACCACGTCGAACTCGTGACCGAGATGATCCACGAGGCTGCGGGGTTCGGGCTCCGCGGCATCATGTTGCCCAACATGGCACCGGATCAGCCGGCGTTCAATCACCCGATGTACGAACCGGTCTGGGCGGCCTGCGAGGAACACGGTCTGACCCTCAACATCCACGGCGGAACTGCTGGACCCGAGATGTTCACCGCCACGCAGATGCAGGGCCCGGGAGGCGACGGAGAGGTCGGCGACCCGTTCCATGCGGCTTCGCTCAAGAGCGCCCTGGGTGATGGTGGAGTGGGTAGCCGACGAATGATGTTCACGTTCGTCTACGGCGGGATCTTCGATCGGTTCCCGACACTGCGCATCGCGTTCACCGAGGCGTTCCTCGAGTGGGTGCCGTTCGAGCGGATCAAACTCTCGGCCCCGTTCTCCGAACTTTGGTACAACAACTGGTCGTTGCGACAGTTGCGAAACCAACTCGAGCGTCACCCCGACGACTACTGGGAGGACCACTTCTTCTTCGGTGCGTCGTTCATGGCACCGAGGGAAACCCCGCTGCGTCACAACATCGGTGTGGGCCAGATCATGTGGGGCTCGGATTACCCCCACGCCGAGGGTACCCATCCGCACACCCTCGAGAGCCTGAGGAACACCTTCGCCGGGGTTCCGGCCGATGAACTTCGTCTCATGCTGGGGGAGAACGCAGCGCGCTTCTATGGTTTCGACCTCGCACAACTCCGTGCGATCGCCGACCGGGTCGGACCCACCGTCGCCATGATCGACGATCCGATCGTCGAACTCCCGGACAGCCTGAGCTACGCGTTCCGCTGAACGCGTCTCCTTCGCGGCTCGTGTGCCGCGAGTGGTCCCGCGGCACACGCCACGATTACTAGACGGACTTCGGAATCCCCTGATTCCTGAATGGTGATGGAGCCTCAATGGCGAAAGTGAGATGGGGAGTCGCGGGCACCGGTGGGATCGCCCGTCGTTTCGCGGCTGCGATGCAACGGGTGGATGGGGGGTCGATCGTGGCGGTCGCCTCAAGAACCCGGGAAGCGGCAGAGGAGTTCGCGGCGCTCGCCGGAGCGACTCGCACCCATGTCGGATATCAATCCCTGGCTGAAGATCCCGATGTCGACGCGGTCTATGTGGCGACCCCGCACAGTCGGCACGCCGCCGACGCGATCCTCTTCCTCGCCGCCGGCAAGCATGTGCTCTGCGAGAAACCGATGGCGCTCGATGCCGATCAGGTCGTGCAGATGGTCGACGCCTCCCGCTCGAGTCGAGTGTTCCTCATGGAAGCACTGTGGAGTCGTTTTCTCCCGGCGTATGTGGAACTCCGACGCATCCTGTCCGAGGAACTGATCGGCGAGGTCAGGAACGTCGAGGCGAGCTTGGGCTTCGTCATGCCGTTCGACCCGACACACCGCCTGTTCGACCGTTCAATGGGTGGTGGTGCCCTGCTCGACCTCGGCGTCTATCCGCTCCAGCTCTGCTCCATGGTTCTCGGGGCGCCCGACCGGATCGCCGCCGGAGGCGCGCTCGGATCAACGGGCGTCGACGAGCATGTCGCCGCCGTTCTTCATCACGAGGCGGGGGCCCTCGGCACCGTGCAGGCGGCGAGTCGTGTGAACCTGCGCTGTGATGCCCGCATCGTGGGCGAGTTCGGTGTCGTGGAACTTCCCATGTTCATGCACTGTCCCGATCACCTCGTGCTTCGGACGATGGATGGCGTCGAGAGGATCGATGCGGAGTGGGAGGGCGATGGCCTCCGATTCCAGGTCGAGGAGGTCCACCGATGCCTTGATGACGGACGCACCGAGAGCGACCTGGTTCCGCTCGAGGAATCGATCCAACTGGCGCGCACGATGGACGAGATCAGAGCGCAGATCGGCGTGTCGTACGGCGATCAGCGATCGATGATCGAGACGCAGGAGATGTCGTGACATCGAGCGAATTCGGAGAGGGATCGGTGTTCGAACTCGAGATCGCCCAACCCGATGTCGAAGGACCCCGAGGCCGGATCGACCTTCGCACCTACACGCCGATCGGGGCTGCCGACGCGCCGGTGTTCGTATGGATCCATGGTGGCGCATTCGTATTCGGCGATCTCGACATGAACGAAGCGGATTGGGTTTCGCGCAGGATCGCGGAGCGGGGCGTTGTGGTGGTATCCCTCGATCACCGCAAAGCGACGGAGGGCATCACTCATCCGGTCCCACTGGATGACATCGAGGCCGGCTGGCGCTGGGCCGCCGAACACACGGTCGAGTTGGCGGGGTCGACCGCGGCTCCGCACCTCGGTGGAGCGAGCGCCGGTGCGAATCTGGCCGCCGCGTGCGCGCTCCGCTGTCGAGATGAGGGGCCGGTGCCGAGTTCCCTGGTGCTGGTGTACGGCGTCTTCCACAGCGTGATCCCAGCACCCGACTCGAGGCTGGCCGAGGCGCTGGCTCTCATGGGTCCGGGCCGCTACATCGACGACGAGATCGTTCGAAGAATCAACCTCAACTATCTCGGCAGCGAAGATCGATTTCATGATCAGGAGGCATTCCCGGGGCTCGCAGATCTGAGAGGGTTCCCTTCGACCTTCGTCCTCAATGCGGACATCGACGGACTGCGGCCTTCGGGAGAACTGTTCGCTCAGCAACTGAGCCTCTCGGGAACCGCATGCGAACTCGAACTCGAACCGGAATCGCATCATGGGTACCTCGAGCAGGCAGGCGAACCGGCGCTGCGCAGCATCGACCGAATCTTGCGGTGGATCGATCGAACACCACCTGTGAGCGGTGCCCGCCCCGGGTGAGGGGCCACCGAGGCCCGACTAGGGTGAGGGCGTAATCGAGGGGTACCGAAAATGCATGAAGAAGACAGCGACCAACCGCCGGTTGGGGGGACCGACATCGGCTCGATGGCGGGCACGATCCTGGATCTCGAGGCCGAACGGCGCGAAGAGGCGGACGATCGCGTCCTCTTCGCCGACGATCTGCTGCCGGGTGTCGGCGACGAACGACTGACACTCAAAGAGGCGTTCAAGGTCGGCGGCAGTTTCACATTCGGGATGGTGGCGCTCCTCACCGCACTCGACGAACTCGAGTCGGCTGCGCTCAGCACCCTCGCCCCTGACATCGCGACCACGCTGCACATCAGCGATGGCCTCATCGTGTTCATCAGCGCAGCTTCGGGCGGATTCCTCGTCCTCGGTTCGGTGCCGATGGGATGGCTCGCCGATCGCTATCGGCGTAGTCGCATCATCGCGATCGCCAGTCTCGTGTTCTCGATGATGGTCGCCCTCTCGGGACTGGCCATCAACGGATTACACCTCTTCTTCGCTCGTATGGGTGTGGGCGTCGCGAAATCGAACCAGTTGCCGGTGCAGGGTTCGTTGCTCGCCGACGCGTATCCGATCGGAACCAGAGGCAGAGTGTCGGCCGGCGTGGCGATCGCCGGCCGGATCACCGGAACGATGAGTCCCCTGCTCGTCGGCGCCATCGCGGCGGTGGCTGGCGGCGTCGCCGGTTGGCGTTGGGCATTCGTCGTGCTCGCCATTCCCACCGCGATCGCTGCAGTGTTCGCCTTTCGCATCCCCAATCCACCTCGTGGCCAATTCGAGAAGAAGGACGTGCTCGGAGAGGTCATCGAGGACGAGTCGCCGGCACCGATCTCCATGGAGGCGGCCTTCTCGCGTCTCATGCAGATCAACACGATCCGCAACACGATCATCGCCTTCGCCGCTCTCGGCTTCGGCCTGTTCACCGTCCCGGTCCTCGCGAATCTATTCATGCGAGACAGGTATGACCTCGGTTCCTTCGGTCGAGGCGCGGTCACGACCGCAGCGGGCGTCGCTGTTCTCATCACCATCCCATTCGTGGGCAGGTATTACGACGGCCTCTACCGGCGAGATCCGTCCAAGGCACTGAGACTCGTGGGACTCATCGTCCTGCCGTCTGCACTCTTCACTCCGATCCAGTACTTCATGCCGAATCCGGTCCTGTTCGCGGTCTTCGCGATTCCGTCTGCCGTCCTCCTCTCGGCCGCGTTCACGATGGTCGGCCCCATCCTCACCTCGGTGGTTCCGTACCGCCTTCGCGGTATGGGAAGTGCGCTGGGTGCCATCTACATCTTCTTCATCGGAGCAACCGGTGGTTCCGTGATCTCGGGCCTCATCACGAATGCCTACGGCCCTCGCGTCGCGGTCCTCATGATCGGCATTCCGTCAACGATCATCGGCGGGATCCTGGTGCTTCGCAGTTCGACGTTCATCAAGGACGATCTGTCGATGATCGTCGCCGAGATTCGAGAGGAACTCGACGAGCACAATCGTCGGTTGGCCGATCCTGCGACCGTGCCCGCATTGCAGGTGAATCACATCGACTTCAGCTACGGACCGGTTCAGATCCTGTTCGATGTCAGCTTCGAGGTTCGCAAGGGTGAGGTGCTCGCTCTCCTCGGGACGAACGGTGCGGGGAAGTCGACCATCCTCAAAGCGATAGCGGGGCTTGGTACGCCCTCTCGCGGAGTCGTGCGCAAGGACGGACGCAACATCACCTATGTCTCCCCCGAACAGCGCACGCAGATGGGTGTTCACCTCCTTCCCGGCGGTAAGGGCGTATTCGCTGACATGACCATCCGGGAGAACCTCGAGATGGCGACGTGGAATTTCCGAAGCGATCGAGTCGATATGGAACGGCGCATCGCGATGGCGCTCGAGATGTTCCCTGAACTCGCGGAACGTCCCGATGAGCGAGCCGGATCGCTCTCCGGAGGTCAGCAGCAGTTGCTGGCGTTGGCGAGGGTGCTGGCCTGCGAGCCCGAGATCCTCATCATCGATGAACTCTCGCTCGGACTCGCACCGATCATGGTGGAGCGACTCGTGCGCGCCATCGAGGACCTGCGTTCTGCGGGCATCACGATGATCATCGTCGAGCAGTCGCTCAATGTCGCGATGGCGATCGCAGACAGGGCGGTGTTCCTCGAGAAGGGTTCGGTTCGTTTCGATGGCCCGATCGCCGAACTCGCGGAGCGCGGCGACCTCGCTCGAGCAGTCTTCCTCGGCAAGGAGGGCGGATGATGTTCGGCGCGTGGCTCACCCAGCAGGTCCTGCTCGACGGAATCGTGCAGGGATTCGTCTACGGACTCCTCGCGATGTCGATCGTGTTGATCTACAGGTCCACCAGGGTTATCAACTTCGCCGTCGGCAACATGGGTCTGGTCGGAGCGGGGCTCCTGGTCATCTGCGACGTCAACTACGGCATTCCGTTCTGGCTCTCATTGGTCATCGCTCTCGTGGCCGGCACCCTCTACGGAACGGTTGTCGAACTCATCGTTGTTCGCCGACTCTTCCGCGCCCCTCGCGTCATCCTGCTGGTTGCGACGATCGGTGTGGCGCAGTTGTCACTTGCGATCCTCTCCGCCTACCCGGATCTCCTTGGCAAGGGAAAGCGGATTCCTCAGGCGATCGGAACGCAATGGAGCATCGCTGATGTCACCCTCAAGGGTTCGCAGGCCCTGATCCTCGTCATCGCGCCGATCGTGGCGATCGCCCTCGGATGGTTCCTCAACAGGACGCTCTTCGGTCGTGCGGTCAAAGCGGCAGCGGGCGATCCGGATCTGGCTCGGCTCTCGGGCATCAGCCCGAAGATGGTGTCGACATTCGTGTGGTCGATCACCGGTCTCGTCGGCACGATGTCGATCATCCTCATCGGTGGCGTGGAAGGTTCGGCCTCGGGACTTCAGGGCCTCGGGAACGCCACGCTCCTTCGAGCCCTCGTCGCCGCTCTCATCGCTCGCTTCACCTCGTTCCGCATCGCACTCGTTGCGGCACTGGCCATCGGAGTCGGACAGTCGGTCCTTCGCTTCAACATCATCGACCAGCCCGGAGTCGTCGACCTCCTCCTGCTGGTGGTCGTGCTGCTGGTGGTCGGCTTCCAGTCGCGTCAGCAGGGCATCGAAGAGGCGCAGGCGTTCTCCTTCGTGCCCAAGGTGATGGCCATCCCCGAGCGACTCAAGAGCGTGTTCTGGGTTCGTCGTCTCGATCGGATCGTGCTGCTCGTGCTGCTCGCGATGGCGGTGGTGCTTCCTCTGCTCGTCACGAAACCATCCCGCCAGATGTTGTTCGGTCAGATCGCGGCCTACGCGATCTGCGCGCTCTCCCTCACCGTCCTCACCGGCTGGGCGGGGCAGCTCTCGCTGGGTCAGATGGCATTCGCCGGCATCGGCGGATTCACCGCAGCGGCTCTCTCGAGAGGGTTGGAGGTCAAATGGGCGATCAACGGCGTGCAGTTGTTGGACTTCGAGCTCTACAGCCTCCCGTTCGTCGTCTCGGTCCTGATCGGAGCAGCCGTCACCACACTCATCGCTGTGATCATCGGCGCCGGAGCTCTGCGCGTCAGGGGTCTGTTGCTCGCGGTCACCACCTTCGCATTCGCGATCGCGGCCAGAGCGTGGATCTTCCGACTCCCGGTGTTCACCGGTGGCAGCGCCGCAGCGGTTTCCTTCCCGCGCGGAGACCTGTTCGGTCTGGCGCTCAAGAATCAGCGAACCTTCTATTACGTCGCACTCGTGGCGCTGGTCGTGGTCACGGCGTTCCTCGGTCGCCTGCGTAGATCCGGAGTGGGCCGAGTCACGATCGCCGTTCGCGACAACGAGGCATCCGCCGCGTCGTACACGGTCCGGCCCGCATTCGGGAAGATCCGTACGTTCGCGCTCTCTGGATTCATCGCCGGGCTCGGAGGCGCTCTCCTCGCCGCGTCGTTCCAGCAGATCTCCCTGGCTGATTCACCCTTCTCGGTCGAAGGTTCGCTCGCGCTCGTCGCCATCATCGTCATCGGTGGGATGGGCTCGACCACTGGTGCGGTTCTGGGTGCGATCTGGGTGGTCGGACTCCCTTCCCTGTTCCCCGACAGCGATCTCATTCCATTGCTTTCCTCTTCATTGGGGTTGCTGATCCTGCTCATGTATTTCCCGGGCGGATTCATGCAGATCGCGTACAACATCCGCGGAGCCCTGTACCGGAGACTCGAGGCCAAACTGCCGCCGATCGAGAAGTCCTCCGCGAGTGTTTCCCGATCTGTCTTCAGAACCGAACGACCGGCTGTCGACCAGGACGTCGTGTTGCGATGCGTGGACATCGAGGTCCGATTCGGAGGAGTCAAGGCGAGCGACGGAGTCTCGATGGAGGTTCGTCGCGGAGAGATCGTCGGCCTCATCGGCACGAACGGTGCAGGCAAGTCGACATTGATGAATGCGATCGGTGGATTCGTTCCCTCGACGGGTCTGATCGAGTTGCTCGGAACCGACGTCACCTCGATGACGCCCGCGATGCGAGCACGAGAGGGCATCGGTCGCACCTTCCAGGCCGCAACCCTGTTCCCCGAGTTGACCGTTCAGGAGACCGTCGAGGTCGCGCTCGAGGCGCGCGGACGCACGGGGCTGCTCTCGGTCGCACTGTTCACTCCCGGTGCGCGGAAGAAGGAACGCTCCAAGCGCGCCGATGCGCACGATCTCATCGATTTCCTCGGGTTGGGTCGCTATGCGAACGCCCCGATCTCGCAGCTTTCGACCGGAACCCGACGCATGGTCGAGCTCGCCGGACTCCTGGCCCTCGATGCACGAGTGCTCTGTCTCGACGAACCCACTGCCGGTGTCGCGCAGCGTGAAGCCGAAGTCATGGGGCCTCTCCTCGTCGAGATCCGTCGAGAGCTGGATGCCTCGATGCTCATCATCGAACATGACATGCCGCTGATCATGGGAATGAGTGATCGGGTCTACTGCCTGGAGTTGGGCCGCGTGATCGCCGAAGGTGAACCCTCTGCCGTTCGCAACGATCCGGCCGTCATCGCGAGTTATCTCGGTACCGACGAGCGCACCATCGCTCGAAGTGGCGCTGCTGCGCCGACCGACTGATCGTTCGGAACCTCGAACGACTTCGTCCTTCCATTTCCATCGCCTTCGGAGTGTCCCATGGCACGTGACATCGTTGAACTGATCTCCCTTCTGGATCTCGATGAGAAGGCCGCGCTGCTCGCAGGCGCGAACCTCTGGTCGACCGTGGCCGTCGAGCGCCTCGGCATTCCATCGGTGGGACTCACCGATGGACCCAACGGTGCCCGTGGACAGGGACTGCCGGCTGGGGTGGGCGAAGACGGTGATCCATCCCTCTGCGTTCCGTCCGGCTCCGGCTTGGGTGCGACCTGGGACGTCGAACTACTGGATCGAGTCGGATCAGTGATCGGCATCGAGGCGCGAATGAAGTCCTGCCGCTTCCTGCTCGGACCGACCGTGAACCTTCACCGAACACCGCTCGGTGGTCGCAACTTCGAGTCGTACTCCGAGGACCCGCTGCTCGCCGGTCGGCTCGGTGCCGCGTGGATCCGTGGAGCGCAGTCGCAAGGTGTGATCTGCACGGTGAAGCACTTCGCCGGGAACGAACAGGAGGACGGTCGGTCTCTCGTCGACAGCATCATCGACGAACGCACACTTCGCGAACTTCATCTGCTTCCCTTCGAGATCGCCGTTCGTGAGGGTGGTGCACTCGGTGTCATGTCTTCGTACAACCGACTCAACGGTGAGTACGTCGCCAACAGCAGAACGATGCTCGCTGACATCCTCCGTGGGGAGTGGGGTTTCGATGGCGTCGTCGTCTCCGACTGGTTCGCGTTCGCGGATACGACCGAAGCGATCGTCGCCGGACTCGATCTCGAGATGCCCGGTCCGGGCCGCGCCTATGGGCCAGCGCTCGCAGAAGCGGTGCGTGAGGGAAGGGTGGATGAAGCGGACGTCGATGCGGCAGTGCACCGCCTCCTCGGAGTGCTCGACCGCGTCGGTGCCCTCGAAGTCGCCGATGGACCGCCACAGTCAGAGGATCTCCCCGCGCATCGCGCCGTCGCCCGCGATGCGTCGCGTTCATCGATGGTGCTCCTCCGTAATGAAGGGGTGCTGCCGTTGCAGTGCGAGGAACTTCGCAGGGTTGCGATCATCGGACCCAATTCCCATCGCGCCGTGATCATGGGAGGCGGTTCATCGAGCCTGCCCGTGGCGGAGCTGCGATCCCCGCTCGATGCGTTGACCGACCGACTCGGGAGCGATGTCGAGATCATCCACGAGGTGGGTGTCGATATCCGCCTCGTCTCACCGGAGATCCCCGAGGAATGGTTGAGCAATGGCGATGGACTGCTGGTCGAGACTTTCGCTCTCGACGATCTCGGTGGCGTCGTCACGCACAGCGAAGTTCGATCCACGGGATTGATCCTCTGGTTCGGTTCACCCGCAGGGGCAGGTGCGGCCTATTCATGGCGCGCATCGGGCACGGTCACGGTTCCTGAGGCCGGTCGATGGACGTTTTCTCTGGTGCAGATGGAGCCGACGCGAGTGCTCGTCGATGGTGAAGTCGTCATCGACGGAACACTCGAGGAATTGCCCTACGGTCCTGAATTCTTCGGTATGGCGCGACGCGAGCAGGTGGTTGAACTCGAACTCTCCCCCGATCGACCCGCTCGGATCGAGGTGCAGTCGGTCGTGACGGGCAAACTCCTCAAGGGAGCGAAGATCGGAATTCGTCGGTCGATGCCCGCCGACGCGCTGGACCGAGCTGTTGCCGCAGCCCGCGATGCGGACGCAGTGATCGTCGTGGTCGGGACCGACGGTGACTGGGATGCCGAGGGCCATGATCGTGCGTTTCTGGGACTTCCCGGGGACCAGGATCTGCTCGTCGAGCGGATCCTCGATGTGGCCCCCGACGCGATCGTTGCGGTCAATTCCGGTGCCGTCGTCTCCCTTCCATGGGCGGACCGTTGCCGCGCACTGCTGCAGTGCTGGTTCGGCGGCGTCGAGATGGCCGAGGCGCTCACCGACGTGCTGCTCGGGGTGGCCGAGCCGGGTGGTCGCCTCCCCACCACCATTCCACGGCGACTCGAGGACAACCCGACCTGGGGCAACTTCCCACCCGAGTCGGGTCGCATTCGTTATGGCGAGAGAATCCTCGTCGGCTATCGCTGGTACGACTCTCGTCTGATCGACGTCGCCTTCCCCTTCGGCCACGGTCTCTCCTACACGACCTTCGATATCGGTGCACCGGAACTGTCGTCCTCGAGCATCGCTGCGGGTGAGACGCTCACGGTACGGGTCTCGGTCACCAACACCGGAGATCGACCGGGAAGCGAGGTCGTACAGCTCTACGTGACGCCGCTCGCACCCAAGGCCTTCCGTCCGCCCAAGGAACTCAAGGGATTCTCCAAGGTCCATCTCGAACCCGGAGAGTCGACGGTGGTGGAGTTCCTTCTCGATGGTCGTTCATTCGCACGTTGGGCCGACCTCGACCCGGCGTATGTCGCGTTGGCAGAACGCCGGAGCCGAGAAGCTGCGTTCATGCAAGCGCCCACCGACCTCGACGATTCTGGTTGGGTCGTGGACGAGGGAACCTACGAGATCGGTATCGGGAGATCCGCAGCCGACCTTCTCGGTTCGGCGGCGGTTCATGTCGCCGGCGGCACGATCGATCGTTGACGGCGTGCTCACCGCCGACACGCGACGACATCACGGTACGCTCGACTCGTGACTGCGGGAACCGAGAGGCGAGGGCCGGGGCGACCGGCATTGATCAGTCGTGCGTCGATCGTCAAGGCTGCGTTGGAGATCTCGTCCGAGCAGGGCCCGCGTGCTGTGACGATGTCGGCTGTGGCAGCACGGCTGGGGGTCGGTATGGCTGCGCTGTACTACCACCTGCGCAATCTCGACGAACTCCTGGTGGCGGTGGCCGAGGAACGATTCGCGAAGATGCCGATACCCGACGTGCGCCTGCGATGGGATCGATGGCTCGTCGCTTTCGCCACCGAGTTCAGGTCCTTGTTGCTCGCCGAACCATTGCTGGTGCGAGTGCCGTACCTCTCGGTGCACCAGCCCTTTCCACCGATGGTGAGTGAACGTGCCCTCCATGTGTTGGGGCGCGACGGATTCGAACCGGAAGCCACGCCGCTGCTGTTCGGAGAGTTCCTTCGCCGAATGGTCGATCTCGTCTACGCCGAGCATGCTCGCGCAGAGGAGGCCGAGCACGGTGTGACCCCGATCGCCACTCGCCGCGCACAGGCGGCAATGGTGACGCGTGAAGAGGCGCCACACCTCTGGGAGGTCATCGATCGGCTCGAACTGTTCCCCGACGAATTCCCGGGAGTCTCAGATTTCCTCTGGGACTGGAACCTGCGATTCGAGGTCGATGGCTTCAGAGCAGTACTCGGGCGATCGGGCCCGTCTCCACTGCCCTGACCACCACTGACTGACTGAACTGAGATGCAGTCAGAGGCGAGTCGCAAACTGGAGAATCATCTCTTGATGGAGATGGAGGGGGGCGTCGCGGGCTCTCCTCGTGTGAGGAGAGCCCGCGACCACATCACTTGACCGGTGTCTTGCTGATGTTGAACTTGTTCGTCGCTGAATCCCAGCTCGACAGGAACAGCGGGGGATTGCCGTTGGGCACGTCGGGAGTGAAGTCGCTCTCGCCGCCGACCGCGGGGAGGGTGATCTTCCCGAGGTTCTGACCCGCCATGCGGAACGTGTCGTTGTTCAGCGTCTTGCCGGCCTTCTGAGCGATTGCTGCGAACAGTTCGAAGAACTGGCAGGTGTTGGTGATGGACGTGAAGGTGTCCGGAGTCTTCAGCGACGGGTCATCCGGAGGGGTGATCTGTCGAGTGGGGTCGACCTTCATCACCTGGGTCACGCACTTCTGAACCTGCGGCGTGGTCCATTCGGTGATCATGCTCGGACCACCGCCGGCGATCATGCCGTTCAAGATCGCCGTGTCACCCGACTGGAGCAGGTAGGTCTCGGCGAGACCAGTGGTGGTTCCCACCAGCTGCGGACGGTAGGTGGTCTGGCTGAGCGCCTGAGCGAAGATCGTGAAGGCATTTCCGATCACCAGAACCGCGTCTGCGCCATCGGACTGGAATCGCTGAGCGAAGACCTTCGATTCTGCGACCGCTGCGCTGATGTCTCCGAGGTCCGGGCTCTGGAGGGCGGAGTCGACGACGGTGATGCCCCCAGCCTTCAACTGTGCGCTTGCAGCTTCGGAGACGCCCTTGTCGGCATCACCGGCGATGATCGCAACCTTCTTGCCCTTGAGGCTGCCGTCCTTGATCGCTCCATCGAGGACCTTGGTCGTCGCACCGGGGGTGGAGAGTTTCGGGGTGAACCATGGGGCCTTGGCCGCGGCGAGGAGGGCTGCGGTCTGATCGCTGCCGACCACCGGAGTGGCGTGATCCTTGAGGATGCACTGGAGGGCAGCCGGGTAGGCGTTGGGTGCGACCACTGCGAAGACCTTCTCGTCCTCGGTCAGTTTCGTGCAGGCTGCCAACGGCGAGTCGGACTTGACCGGGTTGATCGGGGCGTAGACCACCTCGACCTTGCGACCATTGATGCCGCCGGCGTCGTTGACGCCATCGACGTAGGCCTGGAAAGCGGTTTCATAATTGCCCTGATTCAGTGTGGGCATGATGTCTTTGAGCGCCGTGACATCGATATAGGCGAACCCGATCTTGATCGTGTCAGCAGTGACGCCGGTGCCGAGCTCGGTCGACATCGGCTGTGAACCGTTCGAGGATTCGGTGCCGGAGGACTTGCACGCCCCGGCGAGTAGTGCGACGACTGCGATCGACGCGATGGCAAGATTTCGGATCCTCATTCGGCCCCCTTCGTTCTCCGCTCATGGCGGATCGGATGTATTTTCGTATGGTATCCAAATTCCCCATAGGCCTGCCAGAAGTTCGCTTCGAAAGACGAGCGGAACCCCGGGGGAGAGCACGCAGGAGTGGTGAGAGATGACGTCGATTCCAGCGGAACCAATGTGGCCGGACGAGTACGAATCCTTCCGTGAAGAGGCGAAGTCGATGGCCGAGGCCGTGGTTCGCTTCCTCGCGAACGACGAGCATTCGACGCTCGAGGAGCGACGTCGGAGGACCGCCTCACTGGAGGTCGAGTCGGAGGCGGGCCGCGATGAAGTCATCGCTGGAGTCGGCTGTCGCGTGTTCGGAACGGGGGAGCGAAGAGCCACCTACCTGCACTTCCACGGTGGTGGAATGACTCTGGGAACCCCCGTCCTCGATGACATGGCGAACGCCGACCTCGCCGAGCGACTCGAGATCGACATCGTCTCGGTCGACTATCGGTTGGCGCCGGAGCACCCTCACCCTGCGGGCTCCGACGACTGCCTCGCTGTTGCCCGACATCTCATCGAGCTCGATCAGCGGCCGCTGCTCATCGGCGGCGAGTCAGCCGGCGGGTACTTCGCCTCTCAGACGTTGCTGCGCGTCCGTGACGAACTGGGTGTGGTCGATCGGTTCGTCGGTGCGAATCTGGTGTTCGGCGCGTACGACATGTCGATGAATGCCTCGAAATCAGGTATCCGCCCCAGTTCGATCCCCGACATGCTCAGCCCCGATGAGATGGAGATGATCACCGAGGTGTATCTTCCCGGTCGCAGTTGTCGAGAACTCCGATCACCGGAGGTGTCACCTCTTCACGCCGATCTCCGGAACATGCCGCCGGCGATCTTCACCGTGGGGACGGCCGATCATCTGCTCGACGACACGTTGTTCATGGCGGCTCGGTGGCGAGTCTTCGGCAATCGATCGGAACTGGCGATCTACCCCGACTGCATCCACGGATTCCTTGGATTCCCGATGGAACTCGCCACCCGCGCTCGTGATCGCTGCATCGAGTTCCTCCGAGATTGTCTCGACTGATCGATACCGCCGATAGGCCGGCGTGCGGCTCCGAGGGGAGAGGTGCCGCACGCCGGCCTCGCACCGAGTCGTGCTCGGCGGACCGGAGACCGTGGTCGGCGCGTCAGGTCGCGCCCCACGGACTACAGAGGAAGTCCATTGCGCTGCGCGATGTCGCCCAGCCAGAAAAGAGAAGGTTTCGGTGTTCGAGCGAATGTCTGACGGTCGACTGCGATCAGACCGAAGCTGATCGCGAAACCCGACGCCCACTCGTAGTTGTCCAGCAATGACCAGTGGAGGTACCCGCGCACGTCGACGCCGTCTTCGATGCATCGGGCCAGGCCGTCGAGTGCCGACCGCGTGTAGGCGATCCGCATCTGATCATCCGCGGTGGCGCAGCCGTTCTCGGTGACCAGGACGGGAACGCGCGCGGTTTCGGCGGCCAGACGCACCGTGTGTTCGAGAGCGTCGGGATAGACCTCCCAGCCGGTGAGCATCAGGTCGGCATCAGTGGGACGGGGCTGAATGCCGTCGGCACCGATCAACTCGCGCGAGTACGTCTGCACGCCGACGAAGTCATCGTCGGATGACACGCTGAGCCAGTCGAGCTGACCCTTGGTGCGGGACTGGTCAAGGCGGTGTTCTCCGCCCTCGGCCAACTGATAGTCGACGAGAGCGAGTGTCCAGCCGACTTTCGCGTCGCCCGGGCCGGATCGGATCGCGTCGACCGCTCGACGGTGCGCCCTCGCCATCACCTCGAGGTCAGCACTCAGGATTCCCGGCTTCCAGCCGTCGGCCGTGCGGGCCGAGATGCTGCGCAATCGCGCGATCTCATTCCGTTCGGCTTCGCTCGGTCCGCCATGGTCCGTCTTCCGGTCGCCGATCGGAGCGAAGCCCGTCGCTGCGATCATGGCCATCAGATTGGGTTCGTTGAGCGTGCACACCCAGGGCACCAGATCACCGATGTGAGCGGTCAATCGCTCGGCGTAGCGGCCGAACAGTTCATCGGAGGCATCGGCGCTCCAACCCCCTCGAGCGCTGAACCAGTACGGAGTCGTGAAATGGTTGTAGGAGACGATTGGGGTGACCCCATGCTCCAAGCAGGTTCCGATCATTCGGCGGTAGTGATCGAGCTCGGCTCTCGAGAACCAACCCTGCTCGGGTTCGATCCGCGACCATTCCACGGAGAATCGATAGGCGCCGAGCCCGGCCGCTGCGAGGAGGCTGATGTCCTCGGCGTAGCGGTGGTACGAATCGCAGGCGTCACCGGATGGTTCGACGAAGCGCGAACCATCCAGCCATTCCAGGGCCCAATTGTCGGAATTGAGGTTGCCGCCCTCGATCTGGTGCCCGGCGGTCGAGGCGCCCCACATGAATCCCTCAGGGAATGCTTTCATCTGTTTCTCCCCCCTCCGACGTGACCGAGGCATCTTGCCCCCCGGAGGGAGCAACATTCACCGGTTCAGGTGAACCGGAGTCCCCAAGAGAGCCTTGATGAGATCGAGCCGCATGCTCGATCGGGTTTCTTCATCAGATTGGGTTGGGTTGTTTCACCAACCCGTGGTGCGCGAGGGGGGACTTGAACCCCCACACCCTTTCGGGCACAGGAACCTGAATCCTGCGCGTCTGCCTATTCCGCCACTCGCGCGAGTGGATTGCCGACTCTACTTCCCCCACTCGGGCCTCACGAATCGGTGATCGACCTCCGAGAGGCCGATTCCTTGGCGGAAACGCCCGGCATCGAATGCTGACGGCCCCGCTCTAACCTGTCATCCGTGGGTCTCAAAGGGTTCGAACGCCGCCTCGAGCACGCCGTCGAAGGCGTCTTCTCGCGGGTCTTCAAGAGCGGTGTCCGCCCGATCGAGATCGGTCGCAAACTCACCCGAGAGATGGACGATCACCGCACCGTCGATGTCCGTGGTCGCACCGTTGCCCCCAACTCCTTCACCGTCGCCATCTCGCCCGACGATCACGACGCCTTCGTCGACATCGCCGACTCGCTGGCCCGCGAACTCTGCGATGCCGCTCGAGAGCACGCTCGCGACGAGGCCTATTCATTCCTCGGCCCGGTCGAGGTCGAACTCGTCGTCGATGACGACCAACGCACCGGAACCTTCTCGATCGAGTCCCGATTCCGCGAGGGTCAGGGCGGCGCTGGTGCCGGTTCACTGCTGCTGCCCACCGGCGAACGTTTCGTGCTCCACGAACGCATGGTCAGCATCGGTCGCCTGCCCGAATGCGAGATCACGCTGGTCGATCCCAACGTCAGTCGCCGCCACGCCGAGATCCATCCCCGTGGTAACGGATTCGTACTGGTCGATCTCGGATCCACGAACGGCAGCACGGTGAACGGTGTGCCGGTGGTCGAACGAGAACTCCGTGATGGCGACGAACTCGGATTCGGGAACATCCGACTGACGTTCCAGGCCTCCTGACGATGGTCTCCGACCAACTGTTGCTCGTCCTGAAACTCTGTCTCCTCGCGCTCCTCTATCTGTTCTTCTTCCGCGTCGTGCGTGCGGTCTGGGCCGAACTGCGCCCATCACCGTCAGTGCCGGTTCCCGCGGGAGGGCCGCCGGTTGCGGCACCGCCTCGCAAGCGGAGGAAAGAGGCGAACGACGAGGTTCGTGTTCGTCAACTCGTCGTTCGTGAACCGGTTGAACTCTCGGGCAAGTCATGGCCGCTCAACGGCGAGGTCTCCATCGGGCGCGCCGCCGGGTGTCAGGTGACGATCGATGACACCTACGCCTCGCAGATCCACGCCCGCGTCTTCAACCGCGACAACCAGTGGCAGATCGAGGATCTCGGATCCACGAATGGAACCTGGCTGAACCGTCACAAGGTCTCCGGTCCGATGGTGATCAAGCCCGGCGATGTCGTGCAGATCGGCAACACCGTGATGGAGATGCAGTGACGCGTTTCGCGTGGGGCGCCGCCTCTGACACCGGTCGTGTCCGACAGGCCAATGAGGATTCGTTCCTCGCGGTCGACGGATTGTTCGCCGTCGCCGATGGCATGGGCGGACATCAGGCCGGTGAGGTGGCCAGTCATCTCGCACTCGAGTGTCTGCAGGATGGATTCACCGCCGCCGGTACCGATGTGCTCGTGCGGTCGGTCGAGGATGCGAACCGCACCTTGGTCAGCCGCTCGACCGCCGATCCCGAACTCGCAGGAATGGGCACCACGTTGGTGGCCATGGCATTGGTCGATGCCAATGGTCGCGACGCGATCGGCGTCGTGAACGTCGGCGATTCACGCCTGTATCTGATGTCCGACGGAAACCTCGCACAGATCACCGAGGATCACAGCCTCGTCGCCACGATGGAACGGCAGGGTCGTCTCACCGCCGCCGAGGCAGCAGTCCATCCGCAGCGCAACATCCTCACGCGTGCGCTCGGTATCGACGGATCGGTACTGGTCGACTCATGGGAGATCCTCCCGATCATCGGCGATCGCTATCTCATCTGTAGTGACGGATTGTTCAACGAGGTCGACGAGAACCGCATCTCGGCCACCCTCCGACGGATCGCTGATCCGAGTGAAGCGTGTCGTGAACTCATTCGTCTGGCCAATGAAGGTGGAGGTCGGGACAACATCACCTGTGTCATCGTCGACATCATCGACGATGCGGGTCGAGACCCGAATGCCGATCCGGCCAACCGCGTTCGTACCTCCCACACCGGTGGCGACCTCACCTACGAAGAACCATCGAGTGTCCAGCCCAAGGAACCGCGCGCTCCGAGCGCGTTGCGGAGTTCGTTCACCTGGCGTGTCGGTGTGTTCATCGCGGCATTCGTCTTCGTGATCCTCGCCGGATTCGCGTTCATCTGGTGGACGGGAACGAAGACCTGGTACGTCGGCGTCAGTGGTCAGAACGTCGCGATCTTCCATGGCAAGCCCGGTGGTGTCCTCTGGATCCAGCCGGAACTTGCCGAGGAATCGGAACTCCTCGTCGCCAATGTGCCGCAGGCAGCGATGTTCGATGTCGAGAATGGTGTCGAGCAACCGTCCCTCGGATCGGCTCGCTCCTACATCGCCAACCTGATCGAACAGAACGCGAAGTCCGCCTCGAGCACATCGAGTTCGAGCACCAGTACGTCGAGCACCACGACAACGATCGCGCGGTGACGGTGTGACGCGTCTCCGCAATACCGAACTCGGTCTCATGCTGATGACCGTCGTCATCGTGTGTGCTGCGTACGTGTTGGCCAGTCTCGGTTCCGAGTCGCGGATCCCCGCCAACATCATCCCCTTCCTCATGGCGGTCATCGCCCTCTTCATGGGCGCGCATGTCGCCGTTCGCAGACTTGCCCCTGGTGCCGATCCGATCCTGCTTCCCACCGTCACGTTGTTGAACGGACTCGGCTATGTCGTCATCGCTGGTCTCAACGAGCGACTCGCCGCCGCGCAGGCGACGTGGACGGCCATCGGCATCGTGGCGTTCGTCCTCACGCTGTGGTGGGTGAAGCGTCCACGCGATCTCGAGCGGTATCGCTACACGTTCGCGCTCGTCGGCATCGGCCTGTTGTTGATGCCGCTCGTGCCCGGTCTCGGGTACGACGCCGGAAGTGGAAGCCAGATCTGGGTGAAGCTCGGTCCGATCAATTTCCAGCCCGGCGAGATCGCCAAGGTCGCTCTCGCCATCTTCTTCGCTGCCTATCTCGCCGATCAACGGGAACTGATCGCCACGAGTCAATGGAAGATCGGTCCGCTGCGCCTGCCACATCCGAAATATCTCGGACCGGTCCTGATCGCGTGGGGCATCACGCTGCTCGTGATGTTCTACCAGAAGGACCTCGGATCCTCGCTGCTGTTCTTCGCACTGTTCCTCGTGATGATCTGGGTCGCGACGCAACGAACATCGTTCCTCGTCATCGGTGGTGGTCTGTTCACCGCCGGTGCGTTGTTCGCATGGAGAACGCTCGATCACGTCAAGGTTCGTGTCGACATCTGGCTCGATCCATGGAAGACACCGAGCGGAAACGGCTACCAGATCATCCAGGGCATGTTCGCCATGGCGTTCGGTGGCATCACCGGAACCGGATTGGGCCGCGGTGGCGAGTCACGTATCCCCGCCGCCGAGAACGATTTCATCTTCGCCGTCATCGCCGAGGAACTCGGACTGCTCGGCGGTGCACTCATCATCATCGCCTACCTGCTCGTGATCGGTTCCGGTCTGCGCATCGCGGCCTCGACAGACCAAGTGTTCGACAAACTCCTCGCCACCGGATTCACGCTCCTGTTGGGACTGCAGGCGTTCATCATCGTCGCCGGCGTGCTTCGCCTGCTCCCGCTCACCGGCGTCGCCCTTCCGTTCATCTCCTATGGCGGCTCCTCGTTGGTGATGAATTACGTGATCCTGGCGTTGTTGCTGCGCATCAGTGATCAGACCTCGAAGCGTGCGATGAATCGCGCCGCAGCGGTGGTCGCCGCATGAATCGCAACATCATGAAGCTCGGCGTCGTCCTCGTCGTGTTGTACGTCGCGCTCTTCGCGAAGTTGAATTGGATCCAGGTCGTCGACAAGAACAGTCTCGACAGCAATCCGCTCAACACGGCACAGGTTCGCCGTGATTTCAATCGCGCGCGTGGTTCGATCATCACCGCCGATGGTGCCGTGATCGCGCAGAGCATCCCCAATACAGACACCTCATCTGAATTCAAGCGAATGCGGGTGTATCCCCAAGGTGAACTGTTCGGTCAGACGACGGGCTACTTCTCGTTCCGCTACGGATCCTCGGGACTCGAGCGCGAGTACAACGACGAACTCTCCGGTTCGACCTTCGATCAACAGGTCAAGTCGTTCGGCGATCTGTTCGTCGCTCGCGAGAACGTCGGCAACGTGGCCATCTCGCTCCGTAAGGACATCCAGGAGACCGCTCGTCAGCAGTTGGGCGATCGCGAGGGATCGGTCGTGGCCCTCGATCCCCGCACCGGAGCGATCCTGGGTTTCTGGAGTTGGCCGTCCTACGACCCGAACACGGTGAGTTCACTCGACAAGACCATCGCCGAAACGTCATGGAAGACGTTGAACGCCGCACCCGGTGTTCCGATGCGCGCCCACTTCTATCAGGACCGCTATTTCCCGGGCTCGACGTTCAAGGTCGTGACGGCGGGTGTCGGTCTGCAGACGGGCAAGGTCACCGACACCGAACCTTCGTATCCATTCACGAACGGCTACACGCCGGAGGGCACCAACAAGCCGATCATGAATTTCGGAGGTGAGACCTGCGGCGGCACGTTGCCGGAGATCCTCCGCGTGTCGTGCAACTCGGCGTTCGCCGAGATGGGTGCCGAGACGATCGGTCCGGTCGACATGGTCGCCGGCGCCGGTTCGTTCGGTTTCAACACGACCGTTCCGATCGACATGCCCGAACCGGTGAAGTCGGTGTTCCCGACGAATGTGGGCACCAACCAACCGAAGTTGGCGATGTCGTCGATCGGTCAGAACGATGTGCAGGCCACTCCGTTGCAGATGGCCATGGTCGCCGGCGCCGTCGCCAACGGGGGCGTCATCATGAAGCCGCATCTGCTCGCCGAGGTCCGAAACGTGCAGGGCGAGGTGATCTCCACCTACACCCCATCGAAGTGGCTCTCGCCCATGTCCTCGACCGCTTCGGCGACCTTGCGCGAGGACATGATCGGTGTGGTGCAGGGGGGAACCGCAACGGGAATGGCGATCTCGGGGTGTGCGGTCGGGGGCAAGACCGGCACGGCGCAGCTCGGCACCGAGCCCCCGCGGAGCCACACATGGATCATCGGTTTCGCCGGACCCCCGGGGAAGCCACCGACCGTGGCCGTCGCTGTCGTGGTCCTCAACCAATCGGGAGGCAGCGAGGCCACCGGTGGTCGTGTCGCGGCCCCGATCGCGCGAGCCGTCCTCCAGACCGCGCTCGCCGCGCAGGGTGGTTGCTGAACTCCGATTCCTCTGCGGAGTGATACATCGCTGCGCCGAATCGGTCGTAGTCTTGCGAGCGATGAGTGACACTCCTGCGGGCCCCACAGTTTTCAACGATCGCTACGAATTGCACCGGAAATTGGCGCGAGGCGGGATGGCCGATGTGTATCTGGCACGCGACCTCCTGCTCGATCGACCGGTCGCGGTCAAGGTGCTGTTCACCGAACACGCTCGTGACACCGCGTTCGTCGAGCGTTTCCGTCGCGAGGCGCAGGCCGCCGCCAATCTCAACCAGCCCAACATCGTCGCGGTCTATGACTGGGGTCAGCAGTACGGCACCTATTTCATCGTCATGGAGTACGTCGAGGGTCGACCGCTCTCCGAGATCATCCGCACCGAAGGTCCGCTCCATCCCAATCGTGCTGCGGAGATCACCGCCGACATCGCCGCCGCGCTCGGCTTCGCCCATCGCAACGGCGTCGTCCATCGCGACGTGAAGCCCGGCAACATCCTCATCACGCCTTCAGGTCAGGTGAAGGTCGCCGACTTCGGAATCGCACAGGCCGCCACCACCGGTGACGCTGCAGTGAATCTCACCCAAGCCGGTTCCGTGATGGGAACCGCTACGTACTTTTCGCCCGAACAAGCGCAAGGTCATGCCGTCGATCCGCGTTCTGATCTCTACTCACTCGGTTGCGTGCTCTACGAAATGCTCGCTGCGCGGCCGCCGTTCGCGGGCGACTCACCAGTTGCCGTCGCGTACAAGCATGTGCAGGAACAACCCGTTGCGCCGAGCCGCATCAACCCGAATGTTCCGCCTGCGCTCGAAGCCATCGACCTCAAGTTGCTCGCTAAAGATCCCGCGCAGCGTTACGCGTCGGCCGAAGACCTTCGTTCCGACCTTCGTCGTTTCCTCGAAGGCCAGCCTGTTCTTGCTGCCGGTCTTCCGGGCGCGGCCGCTGGTGCTGCAGCCGGTGTCGTGATCGGCGCAGGTCTCGCCGGTGCCGCAGCTGCTGATGCAACAACGATGGTTCCTGCTGCTGCAGGTGCTGGTGGTGGCGCTGGTTTTGGCGGACCTCCCACAACTGGTGGCAATTACGCCGCTCCTCCGGAGAAGAGCCGTACGGGCTTGTACGTCGGCCTCACCATTGGTGCACTCGTTCTGATCGGTCTCATTCTGTTCTTCGTTGGTTCGAGCATGGGCAAAACGACCGAAAAGGTCGCCGTTCCCGATGTCACGACCAAGGACGTCACCGACGCAACAAATACCTTGAGCGCTGCAGGTTTCAAGGTGTCGGTGAAGAACGTTGCGAATGACACGGTTCCCGCCAACCAGGTGTTTGATCAAACTCCAAAGGGCAACACCAACGCTGACAAGGGTTCAACGGTGGAGATCACTGTGAGCTCTGGCATCGGCGACGGCACGGTTCCCGATGTTGTTGGTCGCACACAAGCTGCCGCCGAGTCGTTGTTGAAGACGAACAACTTCATTCCTGAAGTGAAAGAAGCCGCAAGCGACACCGTCGCTAAGGGCACTGTTATTTCTCAGTCACCCAGCGCGAACTCGAAGGCCACGAAAAATTCTGTGGTCACGATCACTGTGTCGACTGGTGCCGGCGATGTCTCGATTCCGAACGTGGTCGGGCTCAACGCAGCAACGGCCTCGAATCAACTTGGTCAGGCTGGATTCACCGTGACGACGACGCAGCAGTCTTCGTCGACAGTTCCGGCTGGAAATGTGATCAGCACGAACCCAACCGCAGGCACAAAAGCGGCGAAGGGTTCAACGGTTGCAATCGTTGTGTCGACCGGGCCCGCTGCGTCGACGACAACCACGACTACTGCATCGACGACGACAACTGTTTCACCAAACTAAATCGGCCGCGGCCTTCGGGCTGCGCCGTTTCTGTTGCGAACAGTGCGGGTTAGTGGCCGCAGCGTTCGAGGAAGTTACCCACGAGTTGGTGACCACCCGCGGTCAGAATTGATTCCGGGTGGAACTGCACGCCTTCAACATCGAACTCACGATGTCGAAGTCCCATCACCAAACCGTCTTGGGTTTCTGCGGTGATCTCAAGGCATTCGGGAATGCTTTCGCGCTGCACAACGAGAGAGTGATAGCGCGTGGCCTCGAACGGATCGGGAAGGCCCGCGAACACGCCTTTGCCCTGGTGGGAAATGAGCGAGGTCTTTCCGTGCATGAGTTGCGGCGCGCGCACGACGTCGCCGCCGTAGACCTGGCCGATGCATTGGTGGCCAAGACACACGCCGAACACCGGCACGCGGCCAGCGAAGGCGGTGATGATCTCGTTGGAGAGGCCAGCGTCTTCGGGGCGCCCGGGTCCGGGACTGATGAGTACGCCATCAGGCGCGAGTTCTTCGATTTGCTCGATGGTGAGCGCGTCGCTGCGATGCACGAGTGGGTCGGCGCCAAGCTCGCCTAGGTACTGGACGAGGTTAAAGACGAACGAGTCGTAGTTATCGAGGACAAGGATGCGAGCGGCCATCGCCGAAGAACCTACCGGCCGCGGCCAGCCGCGCCTGACGAGTTTCTTCTCGGCCGCTACGCTCGCCCCACTATGGCTACCGACAAGCGCCCTGCACCCACTCGTCGTACCGGCGGCCGCGTCACCCCCAAGGGCGGTCCGACCAAGAAGTCCGCCCAACCCACCCACGATGGCCCGGCGGCCTCAACCCGCTACACCCCGCGTTCGGGAACGGTGCAGTCTCCGAGCCCCGCATGGCTCCCGGTCGTGATGATTGCGCTCTGCATCATCGGCCTTCTCGTGATCTTCCTTCATTACGTCGACCTGTTCCTGCCGGGTGCGGCCAGCAACTGGTGGCTTCTCGGCGGGCTGGGTTTCATCCTCGCCGGCATTATCGCTGCCACGCAGTACCGATAACGGGCCGAAGAAAAAGGCCGGTTCAGCGGCCCAAACTGCAGGTGAACAGACAGTGACGACTCCCATCGTTTTCCACAGTCTGTGGAGAATGAGTTAGAGGTCGTCGATGGGCGTCATCATGATCATGTCATCCTGACAATGCCTTGGGGGCTCTGGATCCTGGTCGGGGGCGACGGTCATCCGAACCTCGGTTCCGCAGATCTCACAGCGGTAGGTGATCTTCACTTTCCGCAGTTCACCCACAGGGGGAGGTTCGGGAATCGGCCGGGCCATTCCACCCAGCATCAGGACCCCGATGCGGAGGATGAGCCAGGCCACGAGGCCGGCGATGATGACCTTGATCGGAGAGAAACCTCCGACGAGACAGGCAACGATCCCGAGAAGTACGAGACCGTCGATGACGGGATGTTTGGGACGCCAACCGCCGGAGCGATCGGTCTGATCCTCGGAGTCCATACGGACAGGTTAGAGGCGTTCGATGATGGTGGCGTTGGCGAGGCCGCCGCCTTCGCACATCGTCTGCAATCCGAAGCGACCGCCGGTGCGCTCGAGCTCGCACAGAAGCGTGCCGAGTAGGCGAGTGCCGGAAGCGCCGAGCGGGTGACCAAGCGCAATTGCGCCGCCGTTCACGTTCACCTTGCTGAGGTCGGCGTTGAGTTCACGCTGCCATGCAAGCACAACTGGTGCGAAGGCTTCATTGATTTCGATGAGGTCGATGTCGTCAAGCGACAAACCTGACTTCTCAAGAATCTTCTGTGTCGCCGGTATAGGGCCGGTGAGCATGATGCGCGGATCAACACCAGCAAGCGAGAATGAATGGAAACGGGCGCGAGGTGTGAGACCGAGTTTGGATGCTGCAGCTTCGCTCATGATGAGTGCCGCCGATGCGCCGTCGGTGATCTGTGAAGAGTTGCCGGCAGTGATCACACCATCGGGAGTGAACGCAGGCTTCAGCGCAGCAAGTGTTTCGGCAGTTGTTGTGTCGCGGATGCCTTCGTCGTTTCGCAACATTCCGTCAGTGGGAATGATTTCACCGGAGTCTTTATCGCGACGACGAATTTCAACGGGATGAATCTCGCGTTCAAAACGTCCCTCGTCACGGGCACGCGCTGCACGAATTTGTGATTCGGCCGAGAAAGCGTCGAGTTCTTCGCGCGAAAGATTCCATTGTTCGGCAATCAATTCAGCCGATAAACCTTGTGGAATGAGGCCGCCTGCATCTTTGTAACGAGCATCAACTCGCGGGCCGAACGGAAAGCCAACTCCCTGCCCAAATGATGCGCCCATAGGAACGAGGCTCATGACCTCGACTCCAGCGGCGATCACGATGTCGTGCACGCCAGCCATTACGCCCTGTGCAGCAAATGCGGCAGCTTGTTGTGAGGAACCGCACTGGCGGTCGATCGTTGTTGCGGGAACGGTTTCCGGGAAGCCGGCCGCAAGTGCCGCGTTACGACCGATGTTCAGCGATTGCGCGCCAACCTGCGACACGCAACCCATGAGCACATCCTCAACAAGCGCGGGGTCAAGATCGTTTCGTTCGACGAGCGTCGACAGGACCTCGCCGGCGAGGTCGGCGGGGTGCCAACCGGACAGCGAACCGTTTCGTTTGCCGCCAGGGGTACGAACAACATCGACGATGACTGCATCAGGCACGGTGGTCTCCCGGGTAAGAGGTGTCCCGGTCGACCGACCGGACGGTTACAGCGTGCCAGCGTCTCGCTGAGCCTGCACCGGATTGTCATCTTCCCAGATCTCTTGGATCTCCTCGAGCGTGCGGCCCTTTGTTTCTGGGACGGTCTTCCAGATCCACACATAAGCAACAACAGAGAAAGCACCGAACAAATAGAAGGTGGCGGAGTTGCCGATGGAGTCGATGAGGGTGAGGAAGAACTGGCTCACAAGCCAGGCCGATCCCCAGTTCACGGCAGTGGCAACGGCAACGGCGCGGCCACGAACTCGGTTCGGGAAGATCTCATTGATGACGGTCCAGACCACCGGGCCGAGCGAAAAGGCGAACGATGCAATGAACACCACGAGGGCAACGAGGGTGATGATGCCGGCGGTGGTGGGGCCGCCCGTTCCGGCGCCACTCGTGTCGGCGTTGTCCATGAAGTGGAACGAAATGCCGACGGTGATCAGGGCTGATGCCATGCCGACCAAACC